>Ga0155522_1450_pt1 | contig 109602 bp, 108 predicted proteins | sample RifCSPhighO2_12_FD_107179 | JGI IMG/M metagenome (GOLD analysis project Ga0155522, IMG submission 107179) | Burkholderiales bacterium RIFCSPHIGHO2_12_FULL_67_38
CGGCGGTGTGCAGGATCAGCTCCATCAGCCGGTCGGGGCTGTAGGCGTGGTCGCGGTCGTCGCCGAGCTTGCGGATCTCGGCCTCGATCAGCCGCTCGACCGGGTTTTCCTGGAAGTAGTAGTGCTGGTGGATGGCGTCGACGACGGCGAAGAACTCGCCCTGCCAGAACACCACCTCCTGCCCGACGCGGCGCTGGATCAGCGTCGCCACGGCCTCGGGCTCGGCGTCGCCCAGCAGCACCCGCAGCTTGTCGCCCTCGCGGCCCACCGGCAGGAAGTTGTGCGTCAGGCACAGGCTGCGGTTGAAGGCCGCAGCCACTTCCGGGTCGACCGCGGGCACCTCCTTGAACGCGATGCCGCGCTGGATCGCCAGCTGGCGCGCCAGGTCCTTGGCGCTGATGAAGCCCAGCTCCACCAGCATGCGCCCGAGCTTCTGCCCTTCGACCGCCTGCTTTTGGCGCACGTAGTCGATCACGATCTGGCTGACCAGCCCGTTGGCCACCAGCATCTGGCTGAAGCTCTGGCGGATTTCGATCATGGGTTCCATCCCGGTCTCACTGTTCTTGTACATAGAACTTCTCCAATAGCAGGCCACTCAGGGGGTCCACCTCGCCCGAGGGACTCAGGCCCAGTTCGTTCTGGAATTGCCGCAGGGCGCCGCGGCTGCGCTCGCCCCAGATGCCGTCCACCTCCCGGGGCAGCAGGCTGCCGTATTCGGTCAGCGCGATCTGGAAGCGGGCCGCGGTCAGGCGCTTGTGCATCGCATGGCCGGCCAGGGGCGTGCTCCAGGTCAGCCACACCTGACCCTGGCGGTTGTCCAGGCAGACGTCGGCCAGCCGGGCCAGGCGCGCGCCCAGCAGTTGGTGGGTCAGTTCCGCCAGGGGCTGGCTCACCACCATGCGCCCGGCGGGCTGCTCGGTGGCGGGCTCGCAGCCGGCGCCGAAGAGGCCGCCGGGGGCCACGGCCGGTGCACCCTGGGGGGTGGATGCATCGGGCGCAATGGACAGCGCCGCCACAGTCTGTGCCGCTGGCGCTGCGGCCTGCGGCGCGGGGGCCGGTGCAGAGGCTGGCGATGGCGGGGCCAAAGCGACCCCCTGGGCCGCCGCGCCATCGGCTCGCGGCTGCCCGGGGCCGGCGTCCACCCCGCCAAAACGCGAGCCCAGCGCCGCCCCGGTGGCGACCAGGCCGGCGAAGGCGGCGGCGACCAGCCAAGGCCGGCGGGTGCGCGATGGTGGCACCACGCCCGCGGCGTCCGCCGTAGGGACGCCCACCAGATCGACCCGGCTGTCGTTGACGGCCTCTTTCATCAGGTTCGAGTCGATCACGTTGCCGTTGCGCGCCGCCAGCCCGTACAGGCAGCGGTCCATGATCAGGTGGATCTGCCGGGGCACGCCCTGCGTTTCGCGCCAGAGCAGCTGGCAGGCATCGGTCTGCAGCACCAGGGCGCCGTCGCTGCCGGACGACTCGAAGCGGAAGCGCACGTAGTCGGCGATCTCGGTGCTGGTCAGTCCGTACAGCCGCGAATGTTTCACCAGCCGGCTGCGCAGCTGGCGCAGGCTGTGCTGCGACAGCATCTCTTCCAGCTCGGGCTGGCCGGCCAGCAGGATCTGCAGCAGCTTTTCCTGGTCGGTCTCCAGGTTGCACAGCAGCCGGATCAGCTCCAGCGAGTTGGCCGAGAGGTTCTGCGCGTCGTCGATGATCAGCAGGCAGGTCTTACCCTCGCGGTGGTTGGCGAGCAGGAAGGTGTTGAGCGCGGAGATGTCGGACGACAGCGCGCCGGTGCCTTCCAGGCCGAAGTCCTGCAGCACGGCGGCCAGCAGCTCCGGGCCCTGCAGGAAGGTGTTGAACACCAGCGCGGAGACCACGTTCTTGGCCGCCAGGTCCGTCATCAGCCGCCGCACCAGCGTGCTCTTGCCCATGCCGACCTCGGCCGTGAGCAGCGAGAAGCCCTTGCGCGACACCACGCAATGCTCCAGCTCGACCAGTTGCTCGTCCAGATGCGGGGTCGTGAAATAGCAGCCCGCGTCGGGCGTGTAGGGAAAGGGGTTGCGCACCAGGCCCAGGGCGGCCAGGTGGCTGTTGCGGGCGTTCATGGGGTGGTCTCGCTGCGGGCCAACTGGTCCACCGCCGTGCGCAGCACGGCCGAATTCGGGTTCTGACGCAGGGACTTGGCCAGCACGTCCTTGGCCTGGTCAAAGCGCTGGCGCTTCTTCTCGATGGCCGCCAGATTGAGGCTGGCGTGTTCGTCGCCCGAGAGCTTGTCCAGCAGGCGCCGGTACAGGCGCTGCGCGCCATCGAGATCGTCGGTCTGGTGGGCAAACCAGGCCTCGGCGCGCAGGCGGGCCACGGAAGATTCCGGCAGCCTGGCCTGGATCGCCTGCAGCTGCCGGCGGGCCGTGTCCACCTCGTGGCCGGCCAGCGCCTGGTTCAGCGCATCGAACAGGGCCGGCAGCTCGTCGGGCGTGGGTTGGGACACCGGCGCGCTCGCTGGCGCACGCGGACTGTCGGCGGCCCCCTTCTTCCCGGTCGCGGGCTCGGCGGGAGGGCGCGTGTCCTGAACGTTCTGCGTGTTCTGTGCCGGTGCGGCCGGCGCCGCCACGGGTGGGGCCGAAACCGCGCCCGAGCCGGCCGGCACCGACAAGCTGCGCGCTAGCGCCAGCCGGGGCGAGGCGGTGGGCAGCGGCAGGTCCGCCTTGGGCAGGGCCGCGTCAGGCAGCGCAGCGTCGGGCCAGACCACCCGGGCCGTGCCCGCCGCGGGCGGAGCAAGGGGTGCGGGCGACAGCGCGCCGGCGCCGTCCCGCGCCGCCGGCACCACGGGCGCTGGCGCAGGCACAGGCGTTGATTCCGCGGACGGCCCGTGCGGGGCCGCCAGGGCCAGGCTCACCACCCAACCGGCCAGCACCGCCACGGCCGCGATCCCCACGCCCCACAACGCCGGCACCGGGTTCCAGCCGCGCCGGGCCGGCGCGGGCGCGGGCGCGGCCACGCCGGTCCACCGACGGCCAGACCGCTGGGCCGGCGCCGCCTGCTGTTCGGTCTGTTTGAGCGCCTGGTAGATGAGGCTCATAGGAGGCGAACACGCAGCACGACGATGAGTTCGCGGGCGGACTGGCTGGTGTTTTCCTTGGTGACGAGCTTGCCGAAGAAAGGCACGTCCGACAGGAAGGGCAGGCCGCCGTTGTTGTTGCCGCTCTTCTGGTCGATCAGGCCGCCGACCACGACCACGTCGCCATCGTTCACGTTCAGGGTGGTGGTGAGGCCCTTGTAGGCCACCTGGGGCAGGCTCACGCGGTTGGAGTCGTTCACCTCGACCAGGGCCAGGCTGGAGGGGTCCACGTCGCTTTGCACCGGGTTGATCAGCAGCTCGATGCGCCCGTCCTCGCGGATCATGGGCAGCACGCCGACCATCACGCCGGAGAACACGGCGTCGGTCTGCACCTCGGACGAGGTGGTGGTCGCGCCCCCGCCGATGTTGTTCTCTGCCGAGCTCGACTTGGACACGTAGCGCTGGCTGGTGCCCACCGACAGCATCGCGGGGGTGCCGTTGCGCACCTGGATGTTCGGGTTGGAGAGGATGCGCAGGTTGCCGAACGAGCGCAGGGCGTTGATCACGGTCGAACCGCTGCTGTCCTGGTAGGCCACGCCGCCACCGGTCTGGCCCGTGCCCGGCCCGACCAGCCGGGAGGGAATGGTCAGGCTGCTCGCGGGGTAGTTGCGCGTGCGCGATGAGTTCGGCAGGCTGGCCGCGCCACCGGCCAGTTCCAGCGCGCTGGAGCCGAAGTTCAGCGCCAGGCGGCTGCGCAGCTGGGTCCAGTCGATGCCGAACTCGTAGCCGTCGCTGAGCGTCACGTCGATCAGCTGGGCCTCGATGTAGACCTGCTTGGTCAGCATGTCCTGGGTGTTCTTGATGAGCTTTTCCACCGAGCGCATCTGCGACGGGCGGGCCTTGACGAACAGGGTGCCGGAGGTGCGGTTCAGCGTGAAGCCGTGCTGCTGGTTGGGCTGCACCACCTGGGTCGGGTCCTGGTTGCCCCGGGCCGCGGCGGCCGGGTCCACCGCGGGCGGGCGGGCCTCGCCCAGGATGGTCTTGAGGTTGTTCTCGATCTCGGTGTAGGGGTCGGCGCGGCTGCCGGCCGCGGCGCTCATGGACAGGCTGCCCGAGATCGCGGAGTTGGCGCCGGTGGAGTTGGAGCCGAACACGTTGCCGCCCGAGTTCAGTGACATCTGGGTGTTGATGTTGAGGAAGTCCATCGCGAAGAACTTCTCTTCGTGCAGCTTCACGCGCAGGGTCTGGTTGCGGATTTCACCGGCCACGTCGTAGCTGCGCAGCAGCTCGTTGAAGGCCTCGCGCAGCGACACGTCCTTGAGGAACATGTCGGTCAGCGCGCCTTGCTGCACCACCGCCGGCTCGACGATGAGGTTGACCTTGGCCGCGTCGGCGAACGCCGTGAGGATCTGGCTGATGTTGCCGTTGGACACGGCCACGCTGATGGTCTTGCCCTCCAGCGGGTCGTAGGTGGGGGCCGCGGGCTCCAGCGGCTTGGCCGCCGCGGTGCGGCGCATCTCCCGCAGGATCTGCTCCTGCTGGGCCAGCAGCTTCGCGGACTCGGCCCGTGTCACCTCCTGCATGCGCTTCAAGGAATCGACGTCGGGGTCGCCCAGGTGTTTGGCGCTCTGGGGCGGCGGCGCCACGCAGGCGCCCAGCAAGGCTGCCGAAACAATCGCGGTGGTGGTGGCCATTCCGGGCTTGAACATGGAGATCTTGAAGTGGTGCATGGCGGTCTTTGAAGCGGAGAAAACGGTGAAGGAAAGGGCGGCGGCTCGGGGCAGGTTCAGGGCAGGCTCTGGCGCAGCCAGCCGGCCAGCTGCGCTGGCGATTCGGAAAGAACGACGTCGTCGTTGGTGGCGCTCACGGGGGTGCCCGGGCTGAACACACACAGGCCGGTGCTGGCATGCGGCGGGTCCAGCCGCTCGCCGTCACCGCTGCGGTCCTTGAGCGGCACCACGAGCCAGTAGGCGACCGACATCTGCCGGTTGGTGGCGCAGTCCACCGCGCCGGCCACGCCACCGTCGCCGCTCAGGTGGGGCTGGTTGCTCGCCAGCGCCAGGCCGGCCACGTTGTTCAGCGCGACGATCAAATCGCCCGCGTCGCCGTGGTTCACGTGGCCGATCGCGTCGCCGCTGCGCTCCAGGGCGAGCGCCAGGTCCGCGTCGGCCGCCGCGCTGGCGTTGGGCGCGCGGTACACGGCGTAACGGGCGCGGTGCTCGGCCACGGGCAGGTCCGCCCCCACGCTGACGTAGGGGAACCAGCCGATCCGATTGCCGCTGCCGCAGACGCCGCCCACCAGACTCTCCAGGCCGGTGCCCGCAACGCTCGCGTCCGGGCATGGCAGGCGGCCGTGGCGCACGGCAAAGGCGCGCAGCTGCGACTGCACCTGGCGGGCCATGTCCTGGGCCTGCCGGCGGTCCTTGGCATCGAGCACCGTGTCGTAGGCGGAAAAAGCGGCCCAGCTCAGCAGGCCGCCCACGACCAGCACCACGGCCATCTCCACAAAGGTGAAGCCTCTCTGCGCGGGTCGGTGGGAGCGGGTGGCGTGCATGGCGGTACTCGCTCAGGGCTTCTGCTGGCCGGCCAGCAGGTCGCGCGAATACGACTGCATGGTCTGCGCGCCTTTGGCCATGTGGTCGCCGATCTCGCGCAGCTCGCCCAGGATGGCCTGGCGGCGCGCCACGTCCTTTGGCGCGGTGCTCTGGGCGATGCGGTTCAGTTCCGCGCTCAGGCGCTGGGTCTGCACGCTGTGCTGGATCATCTGCCGCATGACCTGGAAGTACCGGGGGTCGAACTGGCCCTGCCCCAGCTTCTCGATGTCGTCCAGCAGCCCCTGGGTCTCGGCCAGCGACAGCTGCGGCCCTTTGCTCAGCAGCTCGTTGACCTTCACGCGGATCTGGGCCCGGGCCTGACGGCGCTGCTCGCGCGTCAGGGCGGGCGCGCCCGGGCCGCTGGCCGGGCTCGGGCTCAGCGCCCAGGGTGGCGCACCGCCCTCAGCGCCCGGCCCCGGCCCACCCGGGGTGGGGCCGGTGGATGCTGCCGGCGCATCGGCGGGCGAGGCCGGCAGGCCCGCGGACGCGTCCGCCGCACCGCCGGCCGGCGGGCGCGCTTGAGGCGCGGCGGGCAGCGCGGCGACCGGGACCGGCTCGGGCGCCGGCCTGGACAGCCAGACGCCGGCCAGAAACGCCAGCAACAGCAAACCCAGCCCACCCCCGACGAGCACACCCTTGTTCATCAGTGGCCTTTGCCCCGCGAAGGAAAGGCGCCCAGCACGCGCAGGCGCTCCAGCGGGACGGCAACCTCCATGTCTTCGCCTCCGGCGGAGAACGTGACCGTCTCCATGCGGATGGACTTGACCACGAGGCCGCCCGCCACCTGGTCGCCCACGCCCACCAGATAGCCGTCGACCACGGCCTTGCCTTCGCTGCCGGCGCGCAGCACCACGCTGACCCGCGGCAGGGCCACGGCCGAGAGCGCGACCCGCTCGGGCCGCGGGCCGCCCTTCACCACCTTCGTGGCCACCACCTCCGGCGGCAGGGCAAAGATGCTGCCGTAGTCGGCCTGGGCCTGCACGCCCTGGTCCACCGGCGCGGCCGGGGCCCGGCCGACCTGGGCCAGCCCATACGGACGGCCCACGGCCGCGCCGCGCAACACCACCAGGGCGTCCTTCACCTCGTCCTGCTCGCGCATCTGCTGCGCGCTCAAGGGGCTGAGCGTGACCTGCAGCGGCGGCATCGGCCGGGCATTGACGCCGATCTGCTGGGCAATGCCCGCCATCGCCAGTACCAGCAGCGCCGTGGCGGCGGTGGTGAGTGTCAGGGCTACGTATTTCATGGGCTGTGTCGCTGGATGCTGTACTCGGAAAAAGCCACCGGACAGGGGACCCGCCAAGCGACGGGCCACCCGCTCACGGGCCGGGGTCGCCTTGGGCGCTCAGACGCTCTTGCCCGGCGCGGCCGGTTTCAACAGGTAGGCGAACGCCCCGGGCGAACCGTCGTTGGGAGACACCGACTCGGCCTGCCAGCCCTGGGCCAGCAGCTCGGCCAGAAAGCGGCGCAACTCCTGGTTGGCCTGGCCGTCCACCACGCCGTCCACACGGAAGCGGGGCCTGGCCTGGCTGTCGGTCTTGACCAGCTGCACGCGCTGCACCCGGACGCCGGGGCGCGCCGCCTGGCGCACCGTGGCCAGCATCCGGATGGGGTCGTGGACCGCGGCGAAGCCGAGCTGGCGCACGAAGGTGGCCGCCTCGGGATCGAGGGCCGCGGCGTTGGCCCGGTCGACCTGACCCACGCGCTGGCGCAACTGTTCGGTTTCGCTCTGCAGCGCCTGCAGAGCGGTCTGCTCCTGCACGATCAGGTGGTTGGAGAAGAAGGCAAAAGCGCCCAGCCCCACCGTCATCACCGCGATCAGCGCGGCCAGCGGCACCACATAGCTTTCGCTGAGCCAGGCCATGCGGCCCAGCCAGGGCGCCTGGATCGCCTGGGCATCCATGGCGTCGAGCAGCTGCGGCAGCGCGCTGGCGCTGGCGGCGTCGCCGATGCGAAAGGACTCATGCGGCATCAGGCGCACGTCGTTCAGGCCGGCTTCGGCCAGCTTGCCGAGCAGGCCGCGCTCCACGTCCAGATCGTCGGCCAGCACACCGCCCCAGCGCACGCCCTTGGGCGCGCCGGTCCAGCCGCCGGCCTTGAGCTGCATCACCACGGTGCGCAAGGGGGCGTGCAGGTCGGCGGGGTCGCTGCCGATGGCGGTCGCGCCGGCGTAGTGCATCTTGCTGCCCGCGGCGCTGAAAGCATGCAGCTGCGAGCCGATGCGCAGCACCTGCAACTGGTCGTCCGCGGCCTTGCCCAGGAACAGGCCCGCCAGCGGCACGATCAGGCAATGGTCGGGCTGGCGCCGCGACCAGGTCTGGAACTGCTGCCACACGTCCAGCGGAATGGCGGTGTAGAGCACCGAGCTGCTGTCGTTGTGGCGGATCTGCCGGTGCACGAACACCTGCAGCGGGCCGTCCACCGCGCCCTCGGCGCGCACCGCTTTTTCGATGATGGCCGCGGCGTACTCGGCCTTGCCCTTGCAGGACTGCACGCCGACCTGCGACTGGGCGAACTCCACCACCACGAGCGCGGAGCCCTTGACGTCGGCCCAGGGCTGCAGTTCCCGGCAGCGCCCCTCGGCGAGCTGGAACCAACCCTGCGCGCAGACAAGAATGATCTGGTCAGGTTTCATGGGGCACCCAACGGAAAGTAGACAACCCCGGAAAGCTCCAGGCTGAAGCCCCGGTCATCGGGCTGCGCCGGCGTGAACAGGCCCGCCGTGGGGCTGACCACCGCCACGTCGAAACGGTCGGCGGCGAACCACTGGAGGGCGCCGCCACCGAGCTGCTGGCTCAGCAGGCGCTCGGCCTCCAGGCGCGACACCGCCGAGGGCGCGCGCTGGACACGGCGGGTGCTCCAGCGGGAAGGGTCGATGCCCTCGCGCTCGGCCAGCGCGCGGATCTCGGCGTCCTGGCGCGCGTAGCGCTCGCGCTGCTCCACCGCGGGCATCAGGCCACGCAACTGGACCAGCTCGGCGCGGGTGGCGGCCACCTGCGCGCGGGCCTGGTTCAGCTGCGAAACCTGGCTCATGGCCAGCCAGGCGGCCACCGCCAGGGCGACGGTCACGGCAGCGAGGACGACCAGACGTCCATGACGGGACATGGCCATTTACTGATCCATCATCCAGTGGGCGGTCAGCAGCGTGACGCGGTCTTCGTCGTACTGCCGGCCGGTGGCGGTCGCGGCGCCCGGGTTGTCCGGCCCCACCGCGACGGGGTCGTTGCCGGTCTGGTTGTTGCCGCCGATGCCGCTGGCGATGGTGTTGTTGGCCTCCCAGGACGTGCCCGGGGCATTGGCGTCGGTGGTCTGGGTGTGGGCCGCACGGTCCTGGATGCGGAAGCGGCCTTCGCGCGAGTCGGGTTTGCCGTCGACCAGCTGGTCCATGTAGCGGGCCAGGTCGGGCGTCAGCCCGCGCACCACCATCACGTTGCCGGCACCGCTGGCGGTGCCCGCCGGGTTCCACTGGAAGCACACCTGCACCTCGGCGGAGTTGCCGTTGCTGTCCTGGTAGACGTAGCGGTCTTCGTGCCCTTCACCGCGGCCCGGCGGCAGACGCACGCCGTGGCGGGTCATGAGTGTTCGCAGCGTCTGCACCGCCAGCGCGGTGTCGCCCGCGCCGGCCTGGTTGTTGGCGTAGCCCTGGCCCTCGCAGACCTTGGCGCCGGTGCCGCCGAAGTTCTCGGGAATGCCGGCCACGGCCTGGCCGCCGGTGCGCTGGCAGGCGCCCGTGCCACCGATGGTGGTCTCCGAACCGTTGATCATGTAGGTGGGTGCCTGCTGGCAGTCACCGACCACGGTCCCGGTGCGCTGGTAATACTGGTCGTACGCCATCTTCCACTGCTCCAGGAATTTGTTGGAGACCTTGGTGTATTCGGCGTTGCGCTGCACGTCCTTGCCGATGGCGATGGCGCCGATGATCAGGCCGATCACCGCCAGCACAAGGGTCAACTCGATCAGCGTGAAGCCCGACTGGGCGCCACGGCGGGCTTTGGAAGAAGGAGTCATGGCGTTGTTCCCGAAGAGTGAGGAGTGAGGGCTGGGGGTCACTGGTTCATCTTGTAGACAGCGACCACGGTCACCACCTGGCTCTCGTCGCGCTGGAGGTTGTCACCCGCGGCATCTGCAGCGACGCTGGCCACCGTGTCGTCGTTGGTGCGGTTCCACTGCACGCCGGGCGCGTTCGCGGTGCCGTTGGCCACGCCCTGCAGGCGGAAACGGCCTTCCTGGGCATCGGGCTTGCCGTCGACCATCTGGTCGAGCATGCGCGCCAGCTCGGGCGTGAGGCCCGAGACGATCATCACGTTGCCCGCGCCCTCGGGGGCGCTGGGGTTGTTCCACTGGAAGCAGACCTGCACCTCCTGCGGGTTGCCGTTGCTGTCGAGGTAGACGTAGCGGTCTTCAAAACCCTCGGCACGGCCGGGCGGCATGCGGATGCCGGCCTGCGTCATCTGCGTGCGCAGGGTGATGACCGCAGCGGCGCGCGCGGCCATGGCCGCGTTCTCGGCCTTGTCGCACACGCGCCCCGGTGGCGTCACCGTGGTCATGTTGCCGCCCGAGGTCGGAAGACCCGCTCCTGCCACATAGGCCGCGCCGTTGACCATCAGGCGCGGTGCCACCTGGTTGTCGCCCACGACCACGCCGGTGCGCTGGTAATACTGGTTGTAGGACTGCTCCCACTGGTCGATGAACTTGTTCTTGACCTTGGTGAACTCCGCATTGCGCTGGACGTCCTTGCCAATGGCCATGGCGCCGATGATCAGGCCGATGACGGCCAGCACCACCGACAGCTCCACCAAGGTGAAACCGCCTTGACGTTGCTTTCCAGCAACACCACCAAATCGCTCAAATTCACGCTTCATTAAGACTCTCCAGTGATATTTTTGTAACCACGGTGAGTCTATGGACTGCATTTTTACCGAATCTGTCACAACCTGTCACAAGTTGGCAGAAACCTTGATAAAAGGCCTTGCGCCACGGCAAAAGCTGCTTTAGGCGTGATTTATTGCACGCATCACGGCAGCGCGGGGGCATGCCGCTCGGGCGACCCGTCTGGCGGTCCGGCGCCAGCGGTGGCGGCCGCGCTTATTCGAGCCGCAGCGGGCAGTCCAGCCGGTAGCCCCGGCCCCGCACGACGCTGAGCGCGTCCGCGGGAAAGCCCATGCCATCGAGCTTTCGGCGCAGGCGCCGGACGAGGGAGAACAGGGCGTTGTTGTGGTCGATGTCCACGTTGTCCTCCTGCCCGGACCACAACAGGCCCCTCAAGGTCTCGGCTTCCACCACGCTGCCGTGCGACAAGGCCAGCGCGTGCAGCAGCATGGCTTCGCGGGTGGTCAGCTGGCAGCTCTCGCCACCGGGGCAGATCAACTGGCCCTTGACGAACTGCAGAACCGGCACGGACTCGGTGGTCTCGGGCCCCACGGCGGCGGGCTGGCCGCGTTTCACCAGGGCCGTGAGCGCCAGCTCCACCTCTTCCATTTCAGCGGGCTTGAGCAGGTACACGTCGGCCCCGCAGCGCCAGCCGGCCAGGCGATCGGCCGGCGAACTGCGCCCGGACAACATGACGATGCCCAGCCCCGGGTGCGCCGCCTTGGCCCATTGGGCCACCTCGATGCCGCTTTCCTGCGGCAGCCCGACGTCGAGCAGCAGCACGTCGGGCACCCGCTCGGCCAGGGCCTGGCGCACGCCCTGCCCGTCGCTCACGGCGCGCACCCGCCAGACGCCGCTGTCGTTGAGGTAGTCCACCAGGGCCTCGCGCAAATTGGTGAAGTCTTCGCAGACCAGTACATCCCACATCCGTCACACCCCGCGCCCGCCTGGCGGCGGAAAAGTCGAACCCCGGTCGCTGATCGCCAGGATGGGCAGCACCAGCGTGAACGTCACTTCCTTACCCTGCACGCTGCAGTTCACATCGCCTCCCAGCATCTGCGCGATGCCCCGGACCCAGTACAGCCCCAGCCCCGAACCCGAATACTGGTGGGCATCGGGAGCACGGTAGTATTTTTCAAATAGCCGCTGCGGGTCCGGCGCGCCGACCATGCCCACCTGATTGATCACCGACAAAGCACACTGCGATCTCCCGGCCGCAACCATCGGGCGGACAGCCACATCCAGCACGACCACGGACCCTGACGCGGAATACTTGATCGCGTTGTTCACCAGGTTGCGGACCATCATCAGCACCCGCTCAAGCCCCCCGGCAACCAGCCACCGGTCGCCCTGCCCCAAGGAAGACAGACGCAAGGTGTCCACACGCACATGCCGGACATGCTCCGTCACCAGGCGGTCCAGCAGCGCCGACATCTCGCAGGTCCCCAGCGCCACCTTCGCTGAAAGACCCTCCTCGACTTTCAGCCGGTGTTCCAGCTCGCTCGTGGCCTGCACCTGCTGCAACACCTCGCGCATCTGCTGCACCGACGCCTCGATGCGCTGCAGATCGCGCAACGCCGCGCCGCGCGTGGCGTGGCCCACCTGGGGCAGCTTGCGCTCCAGCGCCGCGCGGGCTAGGGCCACGACGGACAAGGGCGAACGGATCTCGTGCAGCAGCATGCTCAGGAAGCGCCCGTCCTCTTCACGCTGCTCACGCTCCAGCCGCATCTGCTGCTGGGTCAATGCGAGTTCGCGCTGATCCAGCTGTTGCTGACGGCGCATCAGGAGGTTGCGGCGCAGCAGCACCAGGTGGAGGATCACGGCGGTCAGCAGGTTGATGAACACCCCCGGGTAGAGCTGCATGAAGCCGGAACTCAGCCAGCCCAGGTGGGTGGCGTACAGCAGCCCCAGAAACACCAGGGTGATCACCATGTTGACCCGCAGGAGGTTGAGCAGGAACACGTCGTGGTACTTCAGCGCCAGCACCATGCTCACGCCCAGCACGATGGCCACCGGCAGGATGACGTTGCTCAGCTGCAGGGCCAGATCGACCCGACCCAGCACGATCAGCACCAGCTGCACCGGAAACACCAGCAGCATGGGCGACCACAGGCGCACCAGCCAGTCGGGCGCCCCGTACTGCCGGTACAGCAGCCGGTACAGCAGCGCGCCGCAGAAAAAATGCAGGAAACCACTGAGCACCGACGCCTGGTCGGCGACCTGGGGGTGGCCAGAAAACAGGAACTGGTTGCCCAGCCCGAAATAGAAAAACAGGGTGGCCAGCGTGGCCAGCTGAAACAGGGCATTGGCGGCCCAGAAGCGGTCGCGGTAGAGCACCGAAGACAGCGCCGAGGCCAGGGCCAGGATCAGCACCGTGCCGCAGTACAGGCCCACGCCCGCGAGCGTGAAGGCGTTCTCCCGGTCCGCCGCCTGCGGGCTGAGCAGGCGCACGCGGATGTTGTGCGCGTTGCGGGTGGCCACCCGCACGAACGCCCGCTGCCCCTGGTCCAGCCGCATCTCGGCGGTGAACGCCAGGTCTTTGCGCACGCGCTGGTCAAAGGCGACCCGATCGCCCTGCTGGTGGACCTGCCAGCCCGACGCCGCGCCAGGGTCCGGGACGTAGATGCGCACGTCGTCCAGGTAGCTGGGCTGCACCACCACCACGGCGGCGTTCCCCGGTGTCGCCGCCGAGGCCTGCACCTGAAACCAGCGCGCCGCGCCGGAATACCCGAGCGCCACCACCGGGGGCACCGGTTCGAACGCGGTGGGCGGCAGTGCCGAGACCGCCTCGATGTCCATCAGCCCCTGCGGGTCGGTGGCCAGCGCCACCACCGCCGAGCCCGGGTCGCCCTCGATCAGGCTGGTCAGCCCGATGTAGGCCCACACCGTGCACAAGGCCACCAGCACACTCACCAGATGGCCATGAGCACCGGAGAAGGACACCCGCTCCAGCAGCGACGCCCAAGCCTGGCGCCACCACCCGCCGCTGGGCTTGGGCGTGGCGTCGGCGTTCAGCATCCGCGGAACACGGCGGCCGAGCAAGGCTTCACGGCAACCCCGGTGCGGCCCATGTCAGGCCACGCCCGCGGCGATCTGACGCAGCGCCTGCTCGAACACCGCCGCCGGCTGGCCACCCGAGATCAGGTGCCGGTCGTTGACGATGACCGCGGGCACCGAGTGGATGCCCTGGCTGCTGTAGAACCGTTCGCGCTCGCGCACGTCCTGCGCGAAGGCATCGCTGGCCAGCACCTCGCGGGCGCGGGCTTCGTCCAGACCCGCTTCGACCACCGCGGCCAGCAGCACGGCGTGATCGGCCGGGCTCTCGGCGCGGCCGTGGTAAGCGGTCAGCAGCGCTTTCTTCAGCGCGTGCTGCTGGCCGGGCGTGCCTTCCTTGTCGGCCCAGGCGAGCAGGCGGTGCGCGTCAAAGGTGTTCCAGATGCGGCCCCGGCCTTCGGGCTTGAAGGCGAAGCCGGCCTCGGCCCCGCGCTGGCGGATGGTGGCGCGGATCTGCGCCTGCTGCTCGGCCGTGCTGCCGTATTTCTGGGTCAGGTGTTCGGTGACGTCCTGGCCTTCGGGGCCCATCTGCGGGTTGAGCTCGAAGGGCTGGAAGTGCATCTCGGCGGTGATGTCGCCCTGCACGGCGGCCAGGGCCTGCTCCAGAGCGGCGAGGCCAATGGCGCACCAGGGGCAGGAGACGTCGGACACAAAGTCGATCTTGAGGTTCGTGGTCATGGGTTTGCTTTCGCCCTGCGGGCTGCGGTGCGGGCTTGCTGGGGAACGGCCCGGCGCTGCGTTCATTCGGCGATGGTAGCGACAGCCGCCCGCGCCTGCAGTCTCCGGCCCGACCCGCCCCGGTGCCGCACATGGGCTTGCGCGACAATCTCGCCTCCCACCCACCGCGCGCCCGAGCACCATGACCGACCGTTACGCCGTCATCGGCCACCCCATTTCGCACAGCAAGTCGCCGCTGATCCACGGCCTGTTCGCCCGGGCGACCGGCCAGGACATCGAATACACCGCCATCGAAGCCCCGCTCGACGGCTTCCGGGCCACGGTGGAGGCCTTTCGCGCCAGCGGCGGGCGCGGCCTGAACGTGACCCTGCCCTTCAAGCTGCAGGCCTTCGAGATCGCCACCGACCCGATGGAGTCGGCCCGCCTGGCCGGCGCGGTCAACGCGCTCAAGTTCGAGGGCGAGCGCATTTTTGCGCAGAACTTCGACGGCCTGGGCCTGGTGAACGACATCCAGCGCAACCTGGGCGTGTCGCTCGCGGGCAAACGCGTGCTGATCTGCGGCGCGGGCGGCGCCACGCGCGGCGCCATCCTGCCCATCGCCGCGCAGAAGCCCGCCCTCATCGCCATCGCCAACCGCAGCGCCGACAAGGCCCACGGCCTGAAGGCCGACTTCGCCGCCCACGCCGCGCTGCAGACCGGCGGCTACGAAGACCTGGCCGGCGAGTCGTTTGACGTGGTGCTCAACGCCACCTCCACCGGCCTGTCACAGGCCGAGCTGCCTCTGCCCGCGGGCGTGTTCGCGCCCGGCGCACTGGCCTACGAACTGGTCTACGGCAAAGGCCTCACGCCCTTCCTGCGCCAGGCCCAGGCCGCGGGCGTTGCGCAGGTCGCCGACGGTGTGGGCATGCTGGTCGAGCAGGCGGCCGAAGCCTTCGAGTGGTGGCGCGGCGTGCGCCCCGCCACCCGGCCCGTCATCGACCAGCTCACGGTGCCGCTGGTATGAGCCCCCACGCTCCGCCGCTGCGCGGGTCGCTGCCCCCCGTGGGGGCTGCCCCGCCTTGGGGCGGCCCGGCGACGGGTCGTCTGAGCCTGCTTTGACCTCACCCCGCTGGGTGCAAGCCCTGCCCCTGCTTGCCGTGCTCGGCTCGGTCGTCGCGCTGGGCATCGGCACCTCGTTCGCCAAGCAGCTGTTCCCGCAGGTCGGCTCGCTGGGCACCACGGCCCTGCGCGTGGGCTTTTCCGCGCTGTTGCTGCTGCTGATCTGGCGGCCCTGGCGCTGGCCGCTGTCCAAGGCCGACGCCAAGAGCCTGCTGCGCTACGGCGTGGTGCTGGGCTGCATGAACCTGATGTTCTACCAGTCGTTGCAGAGCATTCCGTTCGGCGTGGCCGTGGCCATCGAGTTCAGCGGCCCGCTGGCGGTGGCCTTCTTCACCTCGCGCCAGCGCATCGACACCCTCTGGATCGCGCTGGCCGCGGCCGGCCTGGGCCTGCTGCTGCCGCTGGGGCACGACGTCAGCTCGCTGGACCCGGTGGGTGTGGGCTTCGCGCTGGGCGCCGCCGTCTGCTGGGCGACCTACATCCTGTTCGGCAAGAAAGTCGGCCACCTGCACGCCGGCCACTCGGTCGCCCTGGGCCTGACCATGGCGGCCATCACCGTCGTTCCCTTCGGCATCTGGCACGCTGGCAGCGCGCTGCTGCAACCCCATATCCTGCTCTATGGCCTGGGCGTGGCGGCCGTGTCCAGCGCCATTCCGATCTCGCTGGAGATGGTCGCGCTCAAGCGCCTGACCCCCGCCGCCTTCGGTGTGATGACCAGCATGGAACCCGCCGTGGCCGCCCTGCTGGGCCTGCTGGTGCTGGGCGAACAACTCACCGGCCTGCAATGGCTGGCGGTCATGCTGGTGATGGGCGCGGCGGCGGGCAGTGCGGCGACCGCCAAACCCGACACGCACCGCGGCCCGGCGGACGAGATCGTTCAGTGAGGCAAAGCACAACTGGACGGGGCAGGTGCGACCCACCGGGACTCCATTCATAGCACCAAGTGCTATATAATCCTCCATTCAGGGGGTGGGCATGAACGTCTACAAAACGCGGTGGTTCGACCGCTGGGCGCGCAAAGAAGGATTGGCCTCGTCCAGCCTCTGCGCTGCGGTGCACGAAATGATGCAAGGCCTTGTGGATGCCGACCTCGGTGGCGGCCTGGTCAAAAAGCGGATTGGACGGCCTGGACAGGGCAAGAGCGGCGGCTATCGAACACTGGTCGCCACCAACAAGGGGGACCGTTGGATGTTTGTCTTCGGCTTTCCGAAAAACGAGCGAAGCAACATCGACAAGGACGAATCCGAGGCTTTGAAGAAGTTGGCAACGCACCTGCTATCGCTGACGACGCAGGCACTCGACACGGCACAACGTGCCGGTGAACTGATAAAGGTGGAATGCCATGCGAAAGACGAAATCCCCCATCCTTGAAGCCGTGCATGACACGGCCAAGGGGCTGCACAAGGCGGGTGTGATGAATCAAGTCACGCTGCGCGAATTCGATCAGCTGTGCCTGCCGCCCATCGAACCCCTGCAGCCCGAGCAGATCAAGCAGATCCGCGAAACCACGCGGGTCAGCCAGGCTGTCTTTGCGCGACTGTTGAACACCAGCCTCTCGACGGTACAGAAGTGGGAGATTGGTCAGAAGAAGCCCACGGGCACCGCCCTCAAGCTGCTGCATCTGGTGCAAAAGCGCGGCCTCGAGGTCGTCGCCTAGGCACACCGCGGCGACGGCTGGCGCGCCCGGTGCCGCAATACCGGGCACATGCGCCCCAAAGGCACCTCGCCCACACACCGCGCACACGGCTGCCATTCCCATGCACATCGCCATCCTCACCTTTGACGGCTTCAACGAGCTCGACTCGCTCATTGCCCTGGGCATCCTCAACCGCGTCAAGAAGCCGGGCTGGCGGGTGTCCATCGCCTGCCCGGCCGCGCGGGTGACGTCCATGAACGGCGTGGTGATCGAGGCGCAGACCACCTTGGGCGAGGCCTGTGCGGCCGATGCGGTCATCGTCGGCAGCGGCATACAGACCCGCGAGGTGGTGGCCGACGCGGCCTTGATGGCGCAGCTGCGGCTCGACCCCGCCCGGCAACTGCTGGGCGCGCAATGTTCGGGCACGCTGGTGCTGGCCAAGCTGGGCCTGCTCGACGGCCTGCCCGCCTGCACCGACCTGACCACCAAGCCCTGGGTGCAGGAGGCCGGCGTGGACGTGCTGAACCAGCCGTTTGTGGCCCGGGGCAACGTGGCCACGGCGGGTGGTTGCCTCGCGTCGCAGTACCTGGCCGCCTGGGTGATCGCCCGCCTGGAGGGCGTCGAGGCGGCCCAAAGCGCCATGCACTACGTGGCGCCCGTGGGCGAAAAGGACGACTACGTGGAGCGCGCGATGCGCCACGTGATGCCTTTTCTGCCGTAGCCGCCCTGCGCGGAGGCCGTTGACCTGCGCGGAACCTGAACCCACTGAACCCAACGATCCAACGGCCGGCGCACGGCGGGCCGTTGGATGGGATCGTGCAGCGAAGCCAAAGGCCGTTCAGTGCTGCCGGCCAGACAGACCCAACCCGGCATCCAGCGCTTCGGCCTGTGCAATGAAGTCGGCCGGGCGCCGCTGGCGGAACGCTCCGAGGTTGGCCAGCTTCCAGCGCAAAGCAGGCAACTGGCTCGCGTGCTCGCAACGCATCAGCGAACAGTCCACGTCGGTCATGCCGACAAACGCCCGCTCATATTCCGCAGCAATGTCCTTGTCGTTTCCAAACAGCACTTCGTGCGGTGGCCGGTTATGACCGGCCAGATAGAGCACGAAGCACTCGACCATGCCTTCGCTGAGTCCGCCCGATTCGAAGAGCCGCCACACATCGAACAGATCGCGCGGATGCTGCCGGTCCAGCGCTGCCACCAGCTTGCCCGCGTACAACTCGTCACGCGCCAGCAGCGGCGCCTCGAATTCCACACCAAAGAGATCGCGGGTCCTGCTGCACAGCGGCTGCTGCTCGACCGGCAGCACCGTCCCGCGAAACACCGTGTTCACTTCGATCTTGACCTGACTGGTCTCGCTCTCGACGATCAGCTTGCTCTCTCCGGGCTCCTTGCCGCGAACCAGGCGCGCCTGCACGCCCAGCGGCGCCACCCGCTGCGCGATAGCGGCCAGCTCGCCGGTGATCGCGCTCAGTGCCTCCTCGCGCGAGCCCTGCCAGGGGCGGTACACCACATCGATGTCCACCGACAAACGGGGCATGTCCTGCACGAACAGATTGATCGCCGTGCCACCCTTCATCGCGAAGAGGTCATTGGCAAACACCTCCGGCGCAACGGCCAGCAACAGGCGAACGGTATCGGCGTAGCCTTTATCCATGCCGGTCATCCACGCGGGTTCAGGCTCAACAGCGTGCCGTCGGCGAGCCGGCTCATCCAGCGCTTGTCACTGCCGGTGCGCACCGCATGCCGCGCCAGCAGATCATCGACATCCACCACCCCGGTCTCGCGCGCCCAGGTGAGGAACAGCCGCACCGCTTTCACGCTCGTGCAGCAGGCCAGCAACTGACCCAGCAACTCCCTGCGCGGCGAGCGCAGGCCATCGAACAGGTTGCGGGCCTCTTCCAGGCTCTGCCGGGTGCCGGCTTCGTACAGCATTTCCAGCACCGCGCGCTCGGCGGCCGACACCCGCAAGTCCTCGGGCAAGCCCGGCGGCGTGAGCAGGGTTTTGCCCGCCAGCGCGTCGTCCGGCCAGTCAAACAGGCCGGCGTACACGTAGCGCGCCGGGAAGCGCGAGGTGAACCAGGCCGGCAACGCGAATCGCGCATCGCCCCACAGCACCAGCGTGTCGCGGCTACCCAGGTTGTGCCGCACGCCCTGCAGCGCCATCGCGCTCTTGCCGCCCACATGCAGGCCGGGCACGCGCGACTGCAGAAACCGCAGCGCACCGTAGACCCCGAAATCGTCTTTGGGGAAGGCGTACACGCCCTGCGCCAGCCGCGTCAGCCAGCCCCCCTCGGCATAGCGCGCGGCGAGCTGGGGCGACACCCCGAGCGCCGACAGCGTGGCCAGATCGAACGGCGCCCCACGGGGCAGCTCCGTCTGCACGCGCTTGATTACTTGATGCCTGGAATTTTCACCCATGGTTTAAAAATACGACAAATATCAATCAAGACCCAACTCTCTACAGGAAATACGTATCTGAAATAGTCTCAAAGACTATATTTTCAACTGAATTCAATCAGCGCCGCGACTGCGGGGCCCCTCGCGCACTGCGGCCCGCCGACGAGATCGTGTGGTGAATGGCCAGACCGGCCCCAAAGCCAAGCAAACTGGTTGGGCCGGTAAAATGCTGCGATGCATCAAACCCGCCTTCCTCTGAGCCTGTCCACGGTGCACTACCGTGGCGCCGGCCTGCCGCGCGGGTATTTCTGTTCGGTCACGCCGCCTTGAGCCGCGACTGATGCGGCGCCGGGCGCCCTGCCCGGCTGGCTGACCGTCTGCCAACGCCCACCGCGTTGGCCCTCCCCTTTTCCCTTGACAGCCCCTGGCCCCGCGGCCCGGGCTTTTGCTTCATGTCCCTCCAGAAAATTCAACAGGACTGGTTCTCCAACGTCCGCAACGATGTGCTCGCCGGCCTGGTGGTCGCGCTCGCGCTCATTCCCGAGGCCATCGCCTTTTCCATCATCGCGGGGGTGGACCCGAAGGTGGGCCTGTACGCCTCGTTCTCCATCGCCACCATCATCGCCTTCGCGGGCGGGCGGCCCGGCATGATCTCGGCCGCCACCGGCGCCATGGCGCTGGTGATCGCTTCTCTGGTGAAGGACCACGGCCTGCAGTACCTGCTGGCGGCCACGGTGCTCACGGGTGTGCTCCAAGTGATCGCGGGCTGGGTGCAGCTGGGGCGGTTGATGCGCTTCGTGTCGCGCTCGGTGGTCACGGGCTTCGTGAACGCGCTGGCCATCCTGATCTTCATGGCGCAGCTGCCCGAGCTGAACCCGCAGACCCTCGGCGTCACCTGGCACGTCTACGCCATGACGGCCGCCGGCCTGGGCATCATCTACGGCCTGCCGCTCATCACCAAGGCCGTGCCGTCGCCGCTGGTGACCATCGTCGTGCTGACCGCGTTTTCCATTGGGATGGGCCTGGACATCCGCACCGTGGGCGACATGGGTCAGCTGCCCGACAGCCTGCCGGTGTTCCTGATCCCGGACATTCCGCTCAACGTCGAGACGCTGAAGATCATCTTCCCCTACTCGCTCACGCTGATGGTGGTGGGTCTGCTCGAATCGCTGATGACGGCCACCATCGTGGACGACCTCACCGACACGAAAAGCGACAAGAACCGCGAATGCGTGGGCCAAGGTGTGGCCAACATCGCCACCGGCTTCATCGGCGGCATGGCGGGCTGCGCCATGATCGGCCAGAGCGTGATCAACGTGAAGTCCGGCGGGCGTGGGCGCCTGTCCACCCTGGTGGCCGGTGTGGTGCTGCTGATCCTGGTGGTCTTCCTGGGCGACTGGGTGAAGCAGATTCCCATGGCCGCGCTGGTGGCGGTGATGGTCATGGTCTCCATCGGCACCTTCAACTGGGGCTCCATCCGCAACCTGCGCGATCACCCCAAGAGCTCCAGCGCGGTGATGCTGGCCACCGTGGTGGTGACCGTGGCCACACACGACCTGGCCAAGGGCGTGCTTACCGGTGTGCTGCTCTCCGGCTTTTTCTTTGCGCACAAGGTGGGGCAGATCCTGCGCGTGCGCTCGATGTCCGACAACGAGGGCCGCAGCCGCACCTACACCATCACCGGCCAGGTGTTCTTCGCCAGCGCCGAGCGTTTCGCCAACGCGTTTGACTACAAGGAAGTGGTGGACGCGGTGCGCATCGACGTGAGCCGCGCGCACTTCTGGGACATCACCGCCGTGAGCGCGCTCGACAAGGTGGTGCTGAAGTTCCGCCGCGAAGGCACCGAGGTGGAGGTGATCGGCCTCAACGAAGCCAGCGCCACCATGGTGGACAAGTTCGCCGTGCACGACAAAGACGGCGCCGACCTCATCACCGGCCACTGAACGGGAGCACGAACATGACACCACAAGACAACAAAGTGCTGGCCTGCGTGGACCTCTCGCCCTACGCCGAACACGTGGCCGACTACGCCGCCTGGGCCGCCGCCCGCATGGGGGCCCCACTGGAATTCATGCACGTGATCGACCGCCACCCGGCCCTGCAGGGCAGCCAGGACCACAGCGGCGCCATCGGCGCCAACGCCGAAGAAAACCTGCTCAAGAACCTGAGCGAGCAGGACGCCGCCCGCACCCGCGCCGAGCGCGAACAGGCACGCAGCTTCCTGCAGGGCCTGCGCGAGCGCGCCCTGGCCGCTGGCGCCCACCCGGTGGACACGCGCCAGCGCCACGGCGATCTGGCAGACACCCTGAGCGAGCAGCAGGACGGCGTGCGCCTGTTCGTGCTGGGCCGTCGCGGCGCCTCGGCCAGCACCACGCAACGCGACCTGGGCCGCCACGTGGAATGGACGGTGCGCTCGCTGCAGCGCCCCATCCTGGCGGTGACCGAACGCTTCAAGGCACCCGAGCGCGTGCTGATCGCCTTCGACGGCAGCGCCATCACGCGCAAGGGCGTGGAAATGGTGGCGGCCAGCCCACTCTTCAAAGGCCTGCCGGTGCACGTGCTGATGTCGGGCAAGCCGTCTGGCGACGGACCGAAGCAGATCGAATGGGCGCGCCAGACGCTGGAACAGGCCGGCTTCGGCGTGGTGGCCGAGATCGAGCCCGGCGACCCGCAAACCGTGATCGGCCACGCCATCCAGCGCAAGGGCATCGACCTGCTGATCATGGGCGCCTACACCCACTCGCCGCTGCGCCAGCTGTTTGCCGGCAGCAAGACCACCGAACTGCTGCGCGCGGCGAAGGTGCCCACACTGTTGCTGCGCTGAGCACGCGCCCGGGCAGCCTGCCTACCGAGGCTGCCAGGCCGATACCGCGTTCAGCTCTTTCCCAGAATCCGCGGCGCGATCTGCTGCACATAGTACTTCACCGCGGGCAGCGACAGGTGCCCGTAGTCGTAGCTCAGGGGTTCGGTGGAGCCGGGTTCCATGCGCGACAGGCAGCCGTCCCGGTTGCAGAAATAGTCCATGCCCGAGATGAACTGGATGCCCATGGCGGCGGCGCGTTGGCGCATCTCGGCGGTCGCGGCCTTCACGTGCGGGTCCAGAAACTCGTCACCCAGGCGCAGCGGCAGGCGCTGCCTGGCTTTCCACTCCTTCAGCAGCAGCTTGGGCAGCTCTTCGCGCCAGTACGGCACGGCGCCGAGCAGCACGATGCGTTTGACGCCGGCCTTCTTCAGCTCGGCCACGGTGGGCTCCAGGCCCGAGGTGTCTTTGTACCGGCCCTTGACCTTGCCCTCGTGCCACCAGGCGTAGAGCACCACGATGTCGGGTTTGGTTTCGCGAATCACGCGGATGGTGTCGTCGTTCAGGCTCTTGCACAGCGGGCGCGGCTCGATGCCCAGGATGGGCGGGCAGATGGCGGCCGTGCGCTCACCGAGGCCGAAGCTGTACTGGCCGCTGTCTTGCAGCGCCTTGAACCCCGGGTACAGCGAGCCCGCGTGCGAGTCGCCCCAGAGGAAGACCAGCGGGCGCTTCTTTTCAACGCAGAACGGCTTGTAGTGGCTGGCCGGCAGCTTGTAGTCCAGCATGCAGTCGCCGTTGCGCCAGCCTTCGATGACGGCGGGCTTCCCGCCCTTGGAAGACAGCGTGGCCAGCAGCGCCTGGGTCTGCTCGGGCGTGCCGTCGCTGGTGGCCCGGTTTGCCGCCAGCATCTGCAGGCGCTCGGGCTGCCCTTCCTGCTGGTAGATGGTGAAGCCGGTCAGGCCGGAGAGTGCCACCCCGGCGCCCAGGGCGACCGTGGTGAAGCGCCACTGGCGCCAGTGCCCGAAACGGATCGGGCGCTCCACCAGCCGGTAGGTCAGCCAGGCCGCCAGCACGGCCAGCAGCACCGAGCCGGCCCGCTGCAGCGCGGGCGGCACACCGCCGTGTTCGATGTGCGGGTAGGCCAGCAGCGGCCAGTGCCACAGGTACAGGGGGTAGCTGATCAGCCCGATCCAGACCATGGGTTTGCTCGACAACACGTAGCGGTTGAACCAGCCACGCGGGCCGGCGGCGATCAGCAGGCAGGTGGCCAGGGTGCCCGCGAAAGCCCAGCCCCCCGGGAACCGCCGCTCCGGGTGCAGCTTGAACATGACCAGGGCCAGCAGCGCGATGCCCGCGGTCGACAACCATTGCGCCCGGGTGTTGGAGCTCTGCGCCGCCCCTAGGGCCGGGCGGCTGGCAGCCAGGTAGGCGCCCATCATCATTTCCCAGAAGCGGCCCAACGGGTTGTAGAACGCCGACGTCAGGTCCTGCCGCACCAGCCAGAGGTTGACCCCCAGCGAGAGCAGCAGCAGGGCCAGAATCCATATCTTCCTGGGTTGCTGGAAGCGGTGCAGCGCCAACAGCGTCACGGGCCAGAAGATGTAGAACTGCTCCTCGATCGCCAGCGACCACAGGTGCAGCAGCGGCTTTTCAACCGCCGACGCGTCGAAATAACCCGCCTCCTGCCAGAAGGCGAAGTTGGACACGAAGAAGCTGCCCGCGAGCGCGTGTTTGCCCACCGCCTTGTATTCCAGCGGCGAGAGCACGAACCAGCCATAGACCAGCGTGAACGCCAGCACCAGAAACAGCGCCGGAAAGATCCGCTTGACGCGGCGGGCATAGAAGTCCGCGAAGCTGAAACGGTTGCGCGCCAGGTTGTCCAGGATGATCGAACTGATCAGGTAGCCCGAGATCACGAAGAAGATGTCCACCCCGATGAAGCCGCCCGGAAAAAACTGGGGGAAGGCATGGTGGATCACCACCGCAGAGACGGCAACGGCGCGCAGGCCGTCGATGTCTGGGCGGTAGTTGTCGGTGTGTAAGGGGTTCGACATGGGGCTGGGGTGAGGGGCAAAAAGGCAACTTCGCATCCTAACAAAGGCCATGAAAGCCCATGGCCGGGCTCACTGGAGGCACCGGCCGGTGCGCCCCACCCCACTGGACGCCGGCACCACTTGCGCCTACGCTCCCGCTCAGCACAAGGAGGGACGGACCATGGCCCATCGATTCGTGGCGCTGCGCGCAGACGGCAAACCTTCGTACCTGTACGAGAGCAACCGCAAGACCAAGGCCCGGCAAGTCCTCTGGGGCGACTACCTCAACATCCGCCAGGAACTGGGCGACGGCTGGCTGGAGGTGGACTGGGCGCCACGCTCGCCCACCGCCCGCCGCACGCTCTACATCCCCGAACAGGACGTGGTGACCCAGCGTCCGCTGGAGATCATCTTTGTCGACGTCGGCCAGGGCGACGGCGCCGTCGTCGTCTCGCCCGAACGCGGCGCGCACGAACGCATCATGGTGATCGACGCGGGCGAGGCCGGCAACATGAACGCCTTTCTCAAAGCGCGCTTCCAGACCTACGCCGGCTTCAACTTCCACGCCGCCGTGCTCACCCACCCCGACCAGGACCACTACCAGGGCTTCCTGCAGCTGTTCCAGAACCCGCAGGTCGGCTTCAAGACCATCTACCACAACGGCCTGGTGGAGCGCCCCGTGCCCGGCACCTGGGACAAGATCGGCCAACCCGTGGTCGACAGCGCCACCGGCCGCGCCTACATCCACGGCCTGGCGGTGGACCGCCCGGCCATCGAGGCGGCGTTTGGCGGCGTCACCGACGACACGCGCTACCTGTTCCCACGCGTCATGAAAGCCGCGCTGGACAACCCCAAGATCGGCGACATCCGCATGCTCTCCACCACCCACGCCCAGCAAGAGCAGGGCCTGGCGTGGATGCCAGGCTTCGGCCCCTCGGACCAGCGGGGCTACACCATCCAGGTGCTGGGCCCGGTGGTGGAGCCCGATGCGCAGCAGGCGCCGCGGCTGCGCCGCTTCAACTCGTACGGCGAAACCAAGAACGGGCACTCGGTGCTGCTCAAGCTCACGCTCGGCCGGTTCAGCGTGCTCTTCGGTGGCGACCTCAACCTGCCGGCCGAAAAGTTTCTGCTGACGCACTACGCCGGCCTGGACGCCTGGCCCCGCGAAGGCAGCGCGGCCTACCAGCAGATGATCGACACCGCGCGCGCCACCCTGAGCGCCGAGGTCATGAAGTCGTGCCACCACGGTTCAAGCCAGGTGACCGACGCCTTCCTGCAGGCGGTGCACCCCGCGGCTTTCGTGATCTCTTCGGGCGACGCGGAAGGCCACGTGCACCCCCGACCCGACCTGCTGGGCCGCCTGGGCGCCGCCGGCCGCGGCGCGGCGCCGGTGATCCTGTCCACCGAGCTGCAGCGCTCCACGCGCGCGCAGGAAAACCGCAAGACGGTGGACGCGCTGCTGGCCCGCGTGGACGCCCTGGGCGCCCAGGGCGCCGGCATCACCCCGGCGCAACTGGAGCGCATCAAACAAGACATACGCCAGCTGGGCAGCAGCAACGTGGAGGTGTACGGCGCCATCTACCTCAAGACCGACGGCGAGCGCCTGATGACCGCGTTCCGCATCGAAAGCGGCTCGGACACCAAGAAGTGGTTCTACTTTCTTTACGCCTTCAACGCGGCGGGGGAGCTGGAGCTGAGCTGAGCCTGCCACCACTTCCATCGACACCCTACATGTACGTGCCCACCACGAGCCCACCCAGAACTACCGGGTCGTGCACGCCCACGGCCGCCTGCGCGTGCCAGGCCCTGGAAGATGGGCGACTCGGCGCCCGAGTTCATCACCGGCCTGCTGCAGGCCATCGTCGGCATCGAGATCGAACTCACCCGCCTGGTGGGCAAGTCCAAGCTCGGCCAGAACCGAGAAGAACGCGACCGGCTGGGGGCTGCGGCGGGGGGTGGCGGGGCTGGGGAATGCAGAGGCGGCGCAGGCCATGCGCGAAGCGGGAGGGACGTGAGGAGAACGGCCGCTTTCGGCCGGTCTCTTCAACTGTCTGGCGTCAAGCCCTGCGCCAGCGCCTCGAACACCACCCGGATCCGCTGAGAGGTGCGCAACTCGCGGTGGGTGACCAGCCAGACCGGAAAGCGCACCGCCGGCACGTCGTCGAGCACACGCACGATGCCCGGCGTGTCTCGGGCGATCTCGTCCATCATCGCGCCGATGCCCATGCCCTGGCGCACCAGCGCCCAGTGCGACACGGTGTGGTCGCAATAGCAGCTGAAGTTCGCTTCGCTCAGGGACAGGCCGTGCGCCCGCAGGTAGCCCAGGTACTGGCCCTCGCGGTCGGAGCCGACGAAGGGCAGGTGGGCGGCGTCTTCACTGTTGCGCGGGTGGCCGTGGGTCTTCACCCAGTCCTCTGACGCGTAGAAGTAGGCCGTTGCCTCGCGGATGAACCGGGCGATCAGGTCCGGCTGTTCGGGCTTGACGTGGCGGATCGCGATGTCGGCTTCGCGCCGCAACAGGTCGCTCAGCGCGTTGGACGGGATCACCTCGATGGTGATGCCCGGTTCCTGCTCGCGCAGTTGCCGCACCAGCGGGGGCAGCAGGTGGGTGGCCACCGCGTCGGTGGCCGACACCGAGACCACGCCGCCCACGGCCTGCGAACGGCCGGTGGCCGCCAGGCCCAGGGCCTGCGCGGCCGCACCCATGGCGCGCGCGTGTTCCAGCAAGTCCAGCCCGGTGGGGGTGAGCGCCATGGCCTTGCCTACACGTTCGAACAGGGTCACACCCATGTTGCGTTCGATGGCGGCCACCTGGCGGCTCAGCGTGGGCTGGGTCAGGCCCAGCTTGCGGGCGGCCGCCGACAGCGAGCCGGTTTCTGCGGTTTCCAGAAACGCCTTCAGCTGATTCCAGTCGAGTTGATCCATACGTAAATGCATAAGTTCGCTGCAATTTACCGCAATTCCCTGCGGCGCCGCGCATGGATAGCATCCGTGCGTTGCCCATTGAGAATGACGTTCCCCCCCCCCTCCCATGCCGTCTCCCACCACCGCCCCTCTCGCCGACGCCTCGCCATTCACCCAGTCGGGGGCCGCTGCCCAACGCAAGGCCCGTTTCTGGGACAAGGTCGCGCACAAGTATGCGGCAGACCCGATCGCCGACATGGCGGGCTACGAGGCCACGCTGCGGCGCGTGCAAGGCCTGCTGTCGACCGAGCAGGACGTGCTGGAAATCGGCTGCGGCACCGGTACCACCGCGCTGCGCCTCGCGCCCTCCACCCGCAGCCTGCTGTCGACCGATGTCTCGGCCAACATGATCGCCATCGCCCGCGAGAAGCTGGCAGCCCAGCCGGTGCCGCAGCTGAGCTTCTCGGTGGCCGACGCTGATGCGCCGGTGTCCGGGCACAACGCCTGCGACGCCGTGCTGGCCTTCAACCTGCTGCATCTGGTGAACGATCTCGACCAGGCGCTGGCGTCGGCGGCGCAGGCCTTGAAGCCGGGCGGCCTGTTGATTTCCAAGACGGCCTGCATCGCCGAGATGAACCCGCTCATTCCCTGGCTCGCGCTGCCGCTGATGCGTGCCATCGGCAAGGCGCCCCATGTCCTGTGCTTCAACGCCGAGCAGCTGCAGGCGGCCATCGTCCGCCAGGGCATGGAGATCGTGGCGGTCGAGCGGCACGGCACCCGGGGCAAAGACATCCGGGTTTTCATCGTGGCCCGCAAGCCGGCCTGACGTTCCCCCGTCCACACCCAGACCCTGGTGCAGACCATGGTGGGGCTTCGTTCGCCCTGCCCGGTTCCGCACGCCCGTTTTCCGCCACCCAGATTGACACAGGAGCCTCGCATGCCAACCTTCTCAGCGCTTCCCCGCCTTGCTCACCGGCCCGCCGCGACCCTGATCGTCTTGACCACACTGGCCTTGAGTGCCTGTGGCGGCGGCGGGGACAACGGTCCTCCCGACGGCGGTTCGGGTGGTCCCGGTCCTTCGGCGTCCATCAATGCCCTGGCAGGCGACTGGGTGCAAAAAGGCTGCGTGAAGACGGGCGCCCAATCGTTCAAGAAGATGCTTCGCGCAAGCATCACCGGCCCCACCACGCTCGACTATGCCGAGGGAGTGCTGACTTTCGGCGGCAACGATTGCGCAGGTGCTTCGCGCCTGGCCGGCCCGTCCAAGCTCGGCAGCGTGAGCTTCGCGCGGTCCGAGGCGAACCAGGGCCTGGCCGCGCACTGGGGCGAGTTCCGCACCGTGACCAGCACCCGCTTCGGCGCCATCTGGACCCTGCGGCCCGCCAACCTGCTGTGCCTGCTGGGCGACGAGATACCGACCATCCAGCCGTCCCTGTCTGCGGTGTCCGCGAGCCTGGCCACCGTGCCCGCTGACAACTGTTTCACCCGTTGAACCCGACCCATCCCAAGGAGCCCTTTGTGAACCTTCGACCCATCGCACCCCTTCTCACCGCCCTGGCGCTCCTGACCGGATGTGCCGCCACCATCGACCAGACGGGCCTGGAGCAGCGCACCGCACAGGCCATCGGGCGATCCGTCGGCGAGTTCGACATCAGCGACCGCGCCGAGGAAACCGGAGGCCGCATCAACTACACCGTCCACACGCGCGACGGCGTGGCCTACCGCTGCTACCTGTATGGGGCCACCGGCTTCCAGAAGGCCATGAGCTTTGGGCAGACACCGCATTCCGACGCCATCTGCACCGCCATGACGGGCGGCCAGAGCAAGCGTGGCAGCCTGGCACCGGCGGGCCAAAGCACGGGCGCCGCGTGCAACGCCTTGCTGCGGGCGGCCGGAAGGTGCTGAACCGTTCGCAGGAGCGACCCATGGGCTTCGCCAGATGCACCGCCGTTGTCCTGCTCGCGCTGGCCAGCGCATCCGCCGTGGCCGCAGACGCAGGGGAGCGCAAGTTCATCCGCAAGGGCATGGGCGAAGGGGAGGTGCTGCTGAAGATCGGCAAGGCCGACCACGAGGCCTTGCACCGTGCGGCCAGGGGTGAGCCCGAAGAGAAGACGTGGACCTATTTCCCGCACGCCCGCGACCCGCAGACGGTGACGATCCTCAGGTTCCAATCGGGCCGGGTAACGGAGATCGAACGCAAGATCGCCAGGTGATGCGCTCGGGCTGGGTGATCGACACCGCCCTGGACCACGCGCAGAAGAAGACCACACTCTCGTGCTTTGCAGCCGATGGATTGGCCGACGGCCCCGTGGCGCAGGCAACACTCCCGTATGCGCTACCGCTGGAATTTCATGGGGTTTTTTGCAGGGAACGGATGAACATGAAACACAGAACCATGCTGAGCCTGGTGCTCACCCTCTTGCTCGGTGCTTGCAGCAGTCTGCCCGGCGCCGGCATTGAAGCCGCCGGCGGCCACCAGGTCGAGTTCGTCGTCTCGGGGCAAGGCTCGCCGGTGGTGGTTTTTGAGAACGGGCTGGGTGGCACGCTGGACTGGTGGTCCAAGGTCTGGCCCGATGCCGTGCAGGAAACCACGTCGCTGGCCTACAACCGCGCGGGCTACGGGAAAAGCGAAACCTCATTCGAAACCCGCGACGGCGCGCACATCGTGGAAGAGCTCCGGACCCTGCTCAAGGCACGCGGCCTGCCACCGCCCTACGTCCTGGTCGGGCATTCGCTGGGCGGCCTGTACATGCAGCTGTTCGCGCGAAAGTACCCCCAGGACGTGGCGGCGCTGGTGCTGGTGGACGCCACGCATCCGGAGCAACTCAAAGGTGCAGGCGACCCGGCAATCTGGCCCACCTGGCTCAAGCTGAGCTTCGGCCTGCTGACCTCCGAGACCGCGAAGCGGGAGCTGGCGGCGCTGGACCCCACGGGGCAAGCCGTCCTGGGCCTGCCGGTGGATCCGTCCGTGCCGGTGTTTGTGCTCAGCGCACTCCATCCCATGGAGGCGTCCTCCACCATGGCCGACGACGCAAACCGAAAGCGGGCCGATATCGCGAACCTCTACCCGCGCGCCAGACAGGTGTGGGTGGACAGCGGCCATGGCATTCCCCTGGAAAAGCCCGAGGCCGTTGTCCAGGCGATCCGGGAGGCGGTGCAATCAGCGCGTGCGTCGTCCAACCAGGGCAAGCCATGACCGGCAAGAAAACACCAGCCTCACAGCAGGCCTCTCGTGCAAAGGGTTCTGCTCACACCCGCTTCACGTGGCTCACCTTCAGATGACTTGTCCGATGCGCAGAAGATTGCCATCTGGATCGACGACGGCAAACTCTCGGAGGCCCCACGGCTTGTCTTCCAGGACATCCATTCGAGGTATACCTGAACGCGGCAACTGGCTGGACAAGACGGATCGATAAATGCTCTCTACATCCAAGACCCGGATGTAGCAGCCGGCGGACGACTCAGTTGGAACGAGTTCTTTGTGTGTGAAGAAGTGCAGCTCGACTGCTCCTCGCCGAAGTATCGCGTACTCACTATTGGATTCATGAGCACCGCCCTCGAATCCGAGACGCCTATAGAACGCCACGGTCGCACTCACAGAGCGGCACGGCAGTGTCGGAATAGCCAGATCGTGTAGTTCCATCGAGTGTGTCTCCTGGGCTTTGCGCCGCCTAATGTCTGAATTAAGGAGCACGCTTTAGCGCGCCCCACTTGGATGAATTGTTAGAGCAGGGCGCGGAGCCATGCCAAATAACAACCTCTTCTTGTGCCATCGCGCTATTTTGCGCACTGCTTGAGTTTCTCGACAACCGGTGCGGCGCTGTGCCATTGAATATCCAATAGCATTTTTCCGTTATCGGACAACCTGAATCTTTGCGTATCACTCATTCCATTCAACATGGCAGTCAGTCCGGGGACAGCAAACACAATCGTGCCAACTTCCCTTGATTCCCTGTAATTAAATACCTGGAGGGTTTGGGCAGGCTCATTATCCTGCTGAAGAGTGATTTTGATCTTCTCAACTTTTTTTGACTTGGGTAGCCCCACACCATGAAAAATTAGCCACGCATCAGGCTTCGGGTTTTGGAACCCCATGATCGTCACAAGACCCCCGTGCTCGGGCTTATACTCCTTGTATTCGTAACTGTATTTGGAAAACACCGCCGCGCACAGATTCCCTTCAGGCGTGGATTTGGAATCAAAATTCCAGATGCCTTTTGCATGCGCCTGTTTTTTCCCCTCTGTTTCTTTTTCCATCCGTTTCCGGGCCTCTTCCAATCTGCGCATTTCCTCAGGAGTTCTTACGTTTGCGTAGTTGTTTTTATAAAGTGTGTCTGAGCCAATGGCATCAATGGCAGCCCGACGGTCACGCATCAAGTCCCAGCCCGTATATTCATACGGAGGGCTGCAACCATTCCCGTTGAATTGCATGCCGATTGGACATGCAACTGCTGTAAGTGGCAATGATAGGGTGGTAAAAAATAGGATTCCTAGAAATTTCATATTGCGTACTCCTGAATTACTTGTCTCATAAGAGCTTCTGATTAACTTTGATGTAGCCACCTAATCACCGGATATGCCCAACAACCGTCGGACAATATAAAAACGAAGAACCTGAAAGACCTTTTGGAATCATAAGATTATCTTCATGTTCTGGTTGCATGAACAGGTATAAAAATCTAACAAGGTCACCATCAAAAAACCAAAGGCCACGCAGCAAACAGCCCACCACCACATGGGTTGTCCACGCCCCGAGAAACGTGTTTCGGGCACCCAAACCCGCCCGGCCACACCCTCAGAAACAGCCCGCCCGGCCCATCAATCCCGATCCGGCGCGCCCAGGGGAAAGAACGAGCGAAACGGCCGCGCTTCTTCCACCGCGCGGGCGAACGATGGGCGGGCCAGCAGGCGTGTGCGGTAGGCGCGCAGCACGGTGTTGGTTTCGGGGATCGGGTGCACCCAGTCCGCGTAGAACAGAGAGGGCGCGGCGGCGCAGTCGGCCAGGGTGAAGTCTTCACCTGCGGCCCAGGTCTTGCCGGCCAGATGTCCTTCGAGCCAGGCGTAGGCGCGCTCCAGGCGTTCGCTGGCAATGGCGCGCCCTTCTTCGACGGTCATCGGATAGCGCTTGAGCGCGGTGTCCACCGCGAACTGCATGGGGCTCATCACATACAGGTCGAAGAAGCGGTCGAGAAAGCGCACGTCCAGCGCGGCCATCGGGTCGGCGGGCAGCAGGCGCACCGGCCCGGGGTGGGCGAGCTGCAGGTATTCGATGGCGAGGCTGGTCTCCACGATCTGGCGTTCGCCGTCCAGCAGCAGCGGGAACCGGGCCATGGGCCAGCGCCGCAGCCACTCGGCGGCGTGCTCGGGCGTGTCGGGCCCGATGCAGCGGAATTCGAAGGGTGTCCCGTTTTCGTACAGCGCGACGAGCGCTTTTTGCGTGTACGAGGAAAAGGGGTGACCGTAGAGCGCGAGCGACATGGTGGGACCTCTCGATTGCAATCGCTGGGAGTCTGCCAGCGATGGCACTTTACCGTGCGCCGCAGCGGACAGCACCGCAGCGCGAAGCCCCGCACAATCCCCCGGGTGCAAACCCGCCACTTCACCCAACTCGTCGCCCTGTCCGCGCTCTGGGGCGCTTCCTTCCTGTTCCTGCGCATCGCCAGCCCGCTGCTCGGGCCGCTGGTGCTCGCGGGCGGGCGCGTGGGGCTTGCGACGCTCACGCTGGCGCTGATCATGCGGTGGCGCAACCAGCACTGGCCCTGGCAGCACGCGCGCGAACTGCTGCTGCTCGGCGTGCTGTCGGTGGCGGTGCCCTTTCTGCTCTACGCCTGGGCCGCGCTGCGCCTGCCCGCCGGCTACAGCGCCCTGCTCAACACCACCGCCGTGCTGTTCGGCACGCTGGCCTCGGCCTGGTTCAAGGAAGACACGCTCACCGCGCGCAAGCTCCTGGGCTGCCTGTGTGGTTTCGCGGGCGTGGCGCTGATCGTTCGGCTCGGGCCGGTGCGGCCCGACGCGGCGACCCTGGCCGCGGCGCTGGCCTGCATCACGGCGGCGGCCTGCTACGGATTCTCCACGCCGCTCATGAAACGCGCCACCACGCGCATGCAGCCGCTGGCGATCGCGGCGGGCATCCACCTGGCTTCACTGGTGCTGGTATTGCCCGGCGCGCTGTGGGCGCTGCCGCAGGCGCGGTTCACGCCCACGGCGCTGGGCGCGGTGCTGGTGCTGGGCGTGATCACCTCGGGCCTGGCGTATTGGGTGCACCTGCGCATCATCCGCCACGTGTCGCCGGTGGCGGCCATGAGCCCGGCTTTCCTGATCCCGGTGTTCGGCGTCACCTGGGGCCGCCTGTTCCTGGGCGAAGCTGTCTCGCCCGGCATCTTCGCGGGCGGTGCGCTGGTGCTGCTGGCGACCGCGCTGGTGACGGGGTTCAACCCGTTGCGCGGCAAGGTCGTGCCCGCGCCGGAGACACCCGCGCCCTGAGCAGGTGTTTCGATCGCCTGGGGCCGCCGCGGCCACCGACGGTGTGATGGGTTGCGGGTCACGGGACGGGCGGCGATCTGTCGAGGCGGTGGTTCCCCGCCTCCTTGCGCGCTAGCGCCGCGAACGAAGCGTGTCGTAGGCCTCGTTCACGCGCTTGAATGCGTTTTCCGCGAGCTTGTGCACCAGCGGCGGCACATGGCCGAGGCGGTCTGGGTGGTATTGCTGCAGCATCGTGCGCCGGGCGCGCTCCACGGCGTCCCAGGGGCTGTTCTCGTCCAGGCCCAGCACGGCCCAGGGCGATGTTTCGGCCTCGTCGCTGCCCGGCTCCGCCGCCTCGTCGCCATCGTCGCTGGCGCTCTCGGCCTGTGGCGCCTCGATGCGTTGCACCAGGCACACCGAAGCCTGCCAGTGCACGGCGTACTCGGTCTCGCAGGTCGGGCAGCTCACTTCGCCAGGGCCCTCCAGCAGGGGAATGCGCAGGCGCTTGTGGCAACACACACAACGCAGGATGGGCGGTTGCGGTGCGGTGGCCTGCGGCGTGGCGCTGGCGGCGGCCTGCCCGCCGAGCGTGGCCCGCAGGCGCTCGGTCTTCGACAACGGTCGGCACCCCAGCTCCGTGCGCACCGCCTCGCACACCGACGCGTTGCGGCCGTGTTCTTGGTGCAGCATGGCCAGCTCGTCCACGCTCAGAGACTGCAGGGGCCGCATGCGGTTGGGCGGCGGCAGCAGCACCAGGTCGGCCGGCTCGGTGTCCAGCAGCTGGCGCACATGCCAGAGGTCTTCACCCGTCAGCGGCAGCGCCGCCATCGCCTCGGCCGGATCCACCAGCCCGGCCAGCATCTGGATGGTCAGGAGCGGCAGGTCCAGAAATGCGGCGCAGGCCTGCGCCAGATCGTCGTCCAGCGCGTCGACGGGCCGGAACCCGATGCGCAGCTGGCTCAGGCTCCAGTAGCTCACGCCCAGGGTGGTGGCCAGTTCGCCCAGCGACAGGTCCTGCTCCGTCGCGGCCTGCATCAGGGCCGCGATCAGCAGGCCACCGGGGCGCTTGAAACCGTCCGGATCGAGCCGCCCACTCCAGGGCTCGGGCGTGCTCTCGATGGGCTTTTTCGAGAAAGCCGACGCAAAAGCCTGGGCGGTGGTGGGGGGCATGGTGTGGCGGCGTGCGGGCGGGGTGACGGAGACGGAAGCGAGGGGCGGATCGTACAGGGTAAACCCTTGATCAGTCCTATGTCCGTTGGGTGGCGCGCGCCGAACGGTCCATGAACAGATCGGCGCACACGCTGCGCAACCAGCCGTTGGCCGGGTCGTGGTGGTAACGCGCGTGCCAGTGCTGCTTCACGGTGAAGCCAGGAATCGGCACCGGACACGGCAGCACCTGCAACCCGGCCACACGCGCCAGCGTCTCGCCGATGTGGCGCGGCAGCGTGGCGATCAGATCGGTGGTGGAGACGATGGCCGGCAGGCCCAGAAAACCCGGCAGCTTGAGCACCACGTTCCGCTCGACGCCCTGCTCCTTCACGGTGGCTTCCAGCAGCTGCTGGCCGGTGCCCGAGACGATGCCCACGTGCGACTCGCGCACGTAGTCCGGCAGCGTGAAGCGGCTGGGCCGGATGCGCGGGTGCGTCGCGTGCGCCAGGCACACCCAGTCCTGGTCAAACAGCGCCTGCTGGTAGAAGCCGGCTTCCAGCCCTGGGATCAGCCCCAGCGCCAGATCGGCCTCGCCACTCTGCAGCGCGGCGGCCATGCCGGGGTGGATGGTGGCGGCCTCCAGCCGCACCTGCGGCGCCAGCGCGCGCACGTGGGTGAACAGGCGCGGCAGCAAGGTGATGTGGCTGGCGTCCGTCATGAAGATGCGGAACTCGCGCTGCGCCGCGGCGGGCTCGAACCGGGCCTGCGATTCGGACAGGCGGCGCAGGCCGTCCAGCACCTCGCGCACGGTGCCGATCAGCGCCTCGGTGCGCGGCGTGGGCTGCATGCCCTGCGGCGTGCGCACGAACAGCGGGTCGCCCAGCTGCGTGCGCAGGCGGCCCAGGCCGATGCTGACGGTGGGCTGGCTCTGGCCCAGCCGCTCGGCGGCGCGGGTCACGCTGCCGGTGCTGTGCAGCGCGTCCAGCAGGCGCAGCAGCTTGATGTCGATCAGCGGAATGTCCGGGTTCATGGGGGCTTGGCTGTATTGATGAATGCAATGCAGTGTATTGAATCCATTCGATAGACGGAATACAGAGAGCCGCCCAGAATCCGCCCACAACGACAGGAGACCGACAGTGAACATCGCGGTGCTGGGCGCGGGCGCCCTGGGTTGTGCCATCGGCGGCACGCTGGCGCAGGCGGGCAACCGCGTGGTGCTGATCAACCGCAACGCCGCACAGGTGGACGCCATCAACACCCACGGCCTGGTGATGCGCACACCCGCGGGCGAACAGGTGGTGAAGACCCCGGCCGCGACCAGCGCCCAGGGCCTGGCGCCGGTGGACCTGGTGATCGTGCTCGTCAAGTCCTTCCACACCGAAGCCGCGATGGGAGCCGCCACGAACCTCGTGGGCCCGGACACCACCGTGCTCTCGCTGCAGAACGGCCTGGGCCATGAAGACGTGCTGGCGCAGATCGTGGGGCGCGAACACGTGCTGGCCGGCAAGACCTACGTGGGCGGCGTCCTGCTGGCGCCGGGTCGCATCATCAGCGGCACCGCGGGCAAGGAGACGCTGATCGGCGAACTCGACGGCCGTCTCAGCGAGCGCGCACAACGCATCGCCGCCACCTTCAACGCCGCGGGCCTGGCCACCACGGTGAGCGACAACATCCTGGGCACGATGTGGGACAAGCTGCTCATCAACGTGGCCACCGGCGCGGTCAGCGGCATCACGCGACTGCCCTACGGCCCGCTTTACCAGATCCCCGACATCGAGGCCACCGCCGTGGCCGCCGTGCGGGAGGCCATGGACGTGGCCGCCGCTTCGGGGGTGCAGCTGAGCCACACCGACCCGCGCGACGCCTGGCGCAAGGCCAGCGCCGGACTGCCCGCCGACTTCAAGACCTCGATGTTGCAGAGCCTGGAAAAAGGCTCGGTCACCGAGATCGATTTCATCAACGGCGCCGTGGTGCGCTGGGGCCAGCGCTGCGGCGTGCCGACCCCTGTGAACGCCACGCTGGTGGCCTGCATCAAGGGCATCGAAAGGACATTGGCATGACAACCCCCTTCACCCCACCCACCCGCGCCTACGTCGAACACGTGGCCGTGCGCGTCAAGGACATCCACTGGCACATCAAATTCTTCTACGAGGTGCTGGGCATGGACGTGCGCGAGATCGACGGCCCGACCGACGACCCGCGCCAGTACTGGACGCTGGGCGGTCTGCAGCTGATGGCCACACCCGGCTTTGAAGCGCCGCCGAGCAACGACGCGGGCTGGCTGGCCCACCTGGGCGTGATGGTGGACGACCTGGAAGCTGCGCTGAAGGCCGCCGAACCCTGGGGTGTGCAGGCCCTGCCGCAGGGCCGCAACTGGCTGCAGCTGCCCGATGGCCTGGCGGTGGAGCTGATCCAGGCCGCGCCGGGCAGCGTGGCCGCGGCCCTGGCCGTGAAACCCCGCGCCTGAACCACCCGAGATGACCCCCATGAAACTCACCACGCCCGTCATCCACTTCAGCACGCCCGAAAAATACTGGGACGACGCCACCGAAGGCGACGTCTGCATCAGCCCCACCTACGACGTCACCGAAGCACGCATCAATGCCTACGCCGAGCTCACGGGCGACTACACGCCGGTGCACATCGACGAGGACTACGCCAAGACCACGCCTTTCGGCACCCGCGTGGCGCACGGCCTGTTCGGCCTGTCGATCGCCGACGGCCTGAAGACCCAGAGCACATACCGTTTCCTGCCCGGCATGTCGCTGGGCTGGACCTGGGACTTCCTGCTGCCCATCAAGATCAACGACACGCTGCACGTGAAGTTCACTGTGACCGGTCTGCGCGCGAGCAAGAGCCGCCCGGGCTGGGGCATCGTGATCCTGCCGTCCGAACTCATCAACCAGCAAGGCCAGACGGTGCAGAAGGGCGAGCATCGCCTGATGATCCCGCGCAGGCCGGGAGCCTTCTGATGCAAGCCCTGCCCCTCACCGGCATCCGCGTCATCGACTACAGCCACTTCCTGGCGGGCCCCTACGTGGGCCGCTGCCTGGCGGCGCTGGGCGCCGAGGTCATCAAGGTCGAGCGCCCCGGCTCCGGCGACGCCGGCCGCCAGCACGCGCACGTGCTGGACGACCAGACCAGCGGCTACTTCCTGCAGCTCAACATGGGCAAGCAGGGCGTGAGCGTGAACATGAAAGACCCGCGCGGCAAGGCCTTCATGCAGAAGCTCTGCGACAGCGCCGACGTGTTCATCGAGAACTACCGCCCCGGTGCGCTCGACAAGCTGGGCCTGGGGTATGCCGAGCTGTCGGCCCGCAACCCCAAGCTGGTGTACTGCTCGATCTCGGCCTACGGCCACACCGGGCCAGACTCGCACCGCGCCGGCTTCGGCCTGATCGCCGAGGCCAAGAGCGGCATCATGCAGATGGTGGGCAACCCCGGCGAAGCGCCACCGCTGCTGCGCATTTCGCTCGGCGACATGTACACCGGCATCCACGCCGTGGCCGCCATCAACGCCGCCCTGCTCGGCCGCGTGACCAGCGACAAAGGCCAGCACATCGACATGGCGCTGTACGACACGCTGGTCTCCATGCACGAATACGCGGTGCAGTGCTACACGCTCTCGGGTGGCACGGTGCTGCCAGAGCAGACCGGCCACGACATGCCCACCTCCACGCTCTATGGCGTGTTCCGCGCCAACGACGGCGACCTCGTGATCGCGGCGCAAGTGGACGACGCGTGGAAGCGCTTCGCTACGCTGCTGGAACAGCACGGCGGGCCGGCAGGCTTTGGCAGCGACGCGCGCTTCCACAACCCGAACGGCCGCAATCAACACCGGGTGGAGATCCTGAGCGCGGTCAAGGCCTGGGTGGCGGCGCGGCCGGTGGCCGAGGTGCTGGCCCTGCTGGACGGCATCGACGTGCCTGCGGCCAAGGTGCAGCGCATCGACGAGGTCATCAACGACCCGCAGATCCAGGCGCGCGGCATGGTCCAGGAACAGGACCACCCACGCTACGGCAAGCTGCGCCTGCCCAACCTGCCGTTCCGCTTCTCGGACTGCGACACCACCATCCACCAGGTGGCGCCCGACCTGGGTGAACACAACGCCGAGGTGGCCACCAGCCTGGGCTACAGCGCGGCCGACATCGCCACGCTGCAGGCCGATGGCGTGCTGTTCGCGAAATAAGGAGACCGCCATGTCAGACGCCTACGCCGTGATCGGCAACCCCATCGGCCACACCAAGTCGCCCCTCATCCACGGCCTGTTTGCCGAGGTCACGCAGCAGGACATGGTCTACACCGCCATCGAAGGCCGCATCGGCCAGTTCGCGGCCGACGTGGACGCCTTTCGTGCCGCTGGCGGGCGCGGCATGAACGTCACCGCACCGTTCAAGCTCGACGCCTTCGGATACGCCACCGAGCGCTCGCCGCGCGCACAGATGGCCGGTGCGGTGAACGCGCTCAAGTTCGAAGGCGGGCGTGTGATCGCCGAGAACTTCGACGGCGTGGGCCTGACGCGCGACGTCACCCACAACCTCGGTCGTGCCCTCCAGGGCCAACGCGTGCTGCTGCTCGGCGCGGGTGGGGCGGCGCGCGGCGCCCTGCTGCCCTTTCTGGAGCAGCGTCCGACCTCGCTGGTGATCGCCAACCGCACGTTGGAGAAGGCCGAAGCGCTGGCCCGGGAAGCCGCCGCCCACGGCCCGGTGAGCGCCTGCGCCTACACAGACCTCGTGGGCCAGCGGTTCGACCTCGTGTTCAACGCCACCTCGGCCAGCCTGCGCGCCGAGCTGCCGCCGGTGCCGGCCACGGTGTTCGCGCCCGGTGCGCTGGCCTACGAACTGGCCTACGGCAAAGGGCTCACCCCGTTCCTGCGGCTGGCCCAGCAGGCCGGCGTGACGCAGCTCGCCGACGGCGTGGGCATGCTGGTGGAACAGGCGGCCGAGGCCTTTGCGTGGTGGCGTGGCGTGCGCCCGCAGACCGGTCCGGTGATTCAACGCCTGACCGTGCCGCTGGTCTGAACCTGCATCCGCGAACGCCAGAAACGGAGCCCACCATGCATGCCCAGCCCCTATACTTCGAGAATGAACGAACCAGTACATTTCCGAAGGAAAAGCGTTCGCACCCGCCCCCTCGAGCCCAAGGTGCCGACCCGCACCAACGACCCCGAACGCACCATGGCCAACATCCTCGAGGTGGCGATGAATGAGTTCGCCGAGAAGGGTCTGGCGGGCGCGCGGATCGACGAAATCGCCGACGAGACGCACACCTCCAAGCGCATGATCTACTACTACTTCCAGAGCAAGGAAGGCCTGTACCTGGCCGCCCTGGAAGAGGCCTACCGCCGGGTCCGGGCGACCGAGGCCGAACTGAACCTCGACGACCTGGAGCCCGAGGCCGCGCTGCGCCGGCTGGTTGAATTCACTTTCGACCACCACGCCGGCAACGAGCCCTACATCCGCATGGTGGTCTCTGAAAACATCAACCGCGGCCAGTTCCTGGCCCAGAGCAAGAGCATCCAGGCGCTCAACCTCAAGGCCATCTCGGCGATCGAAAAGCTCTACGCGCGCGGCGTCGAACAAGGCATCTTCCGCGCCGGCCTGGACCCGATCGACATCCACGCCTCGATCTCGGCGCTGTCGTTCTTCAACGTCTCCAACCGCCACACCTTCGGCCTGATCTTCAAGCGGGACTTCGCCTCGCCCACCGTGGCCACGCTGCGCCGCGCCTCGATCGTCGACATGGTGGTCCGCTTCGTCAAAAACTGACCCGCCCGTGCGATTTTTGTTAGGGTTTCCACCGATCTAAAAAAACTAACCAGTTCGTACATTACTGGTTCCAACGATTCAGGAGACAGTTCATTGGTCCAGAAACTCATCAACGGCTATTGCCGGCTGCTGGCCGTGCTCATGGTGCTGTCGCTGGCCGCGATGGTGGTCATGGTGTTCGGCAACGTGGTGCTGCGCTACGGCTTCAATTCCGGCATCACGCTCTCCGAAGAGCTCTCGCGCTGGCTGTTCGTGTGGATGACCTTCCTGGGCGCCGTGGTCGCGCTCAACGAACGCGCCCACCTGGGCACCGATTCGCTGATCTCGCGCCTGCCGGTGGCCGGCCAGAAGGCCTGCCTGGGCCTGTCGCTGCTGCTGATGCTGTTCATCTGCTGGCTGATCTTCCAGGGCTCGCTGGAGCAGACCAAGATCAACTGGGGCTCGACCAGCGCCGTGATGGAAACCTCCATGGGCTACTTCTACGCCAGCGGCGTGGTCTTCGCCGTCCTGGCCGCGCCCATCCTGCTGCTGAACCTGGTGCGCCTGCTCACCGGCCAGATGTCCGAGAGCGAGCTGATCGGCATCCGCGAATCCGACGACATGCCGCACGGCGACCCGCACCCCTGATCAGAGCCAGGAGACATCCCCATGACCATCGCGATCTTCCTGAGCTCCCTCATTGCCGCCATGATGATCGGCGTGCCCATCTCGTTCTCGCTGCTGCTGTGCGGCGCCGCGCTGATGTGGCACCTGAACATGTTCGACGCGCAGATCCTGGCGCAGAACCTGATCGAAGGCTCCAACAGCTTCCCCCTGCTGGCCGTGCCCTTCTTCATGCTGGCCGGCGAGATCATGAACGCCGGAGGCCTGTCCAAGCGCATCGTGGCCTTCGCCATGTCGCTGGTCGGCCACGTGCGCGGCGGCCTGGGCTATGTGGCCATCATGGCCGCGATCATCATGGCCTCGCTCTCGGGTTCGGCCGTGGCCGACGCCGCAGCGCTGGCCGCCTTGCTGCTGCCCATGATGCACACCGCCGGCCACGACAAGGCGCGCTCGGCCGGCTTGCTGTCGGCCGCGTCGATCATCGCGCCCGTCATCCCTCCGTCCATCGGCTTCGTGATCTTCGGTGTGGCCGCCAACGTGTCCATCTCCAAACTGTTCATGGCCGGCATCGTGCCAGGGGTGCTGCTGGGCGTGGCGTTGTGCTTCACCTGGTGGTGGGTGGCGCGCAAGGAAAACGTGACGCCGCCCCCGCGCAAGACCCGCGCCGAGGTGTTCCATGCGCTGCGCGACGCTGTCTGGGCGCTGGGCCTGCCGATCATCGTGGTGGTGGGCCTGAAGTTCGGCGTGTTCACGCCGACCGAAGCCGCCGTCGTGGCCGCCGTCTACGCCCTGTTCGTCTCGCTGGTGGTCTACGGCGAACTCCGGCTCTCGCAGCTCTACGGTCTGTTCCTGGCCGCCGCCAAGACCACCTCGGTGATCATGTTCCTGGTGGCCGGCGCCATGGTCTCGGCCTGGTTGATCACCGTGGCGCAGCTGCCGGCCCAGCTGGTGACCCTGCTGCAGCCGCTGCTGGACAGCCCGACGCTGCTGATGTTCGCCATCATGGTCCTGGTGATCGTTGTGGGCACGGCCATGGACATGACGCCCACCATCCTGATCCTCACCCCCGTGCTGATGCCCATCGTCAAGGCCGCGGGCATCGACCCGGTCTACTTCGGCGTGCTGTTCGTGATGAACAACGCCATCGGCCTGATCACGCCCCCGGTGGGCACGGTGCTCAACACCGTGGCCGGCGTCGGCAAGGTGAGCATGGACGAGGTCACGCGCGGCGTGTGGCCTTTCATGATCGCCCAGTTCGCGCTGATGTTCCTGATGGTCCTGTTCCCCCAGATCGTGCTGGTGCCACTGGGCTGGTTCTACGGCTGACCGACCCCGATTTCCACACCCTTGCCCGGAACGGGCACGCCACGGCAAGGGCTTTCTTCCACCGCGTCCCAAACCGAAGAGCTGGAGACATCCCATGAAACGACTGTTCATCAAGACCCTGGTCGCCACCGCCGCCCTCGCCACCGTCGGCATCGCCGCCGCCCAGGACAAGGTCATCAAGTTCGCCAACCAGAACGCTGCGGGCCACCCCATCGTCCAGGGCATGGAGAAGTTCGCCGAGATCGTGGCGGCCAAGTCGGGCGGCAAGATCAAGGTCAACGTGTTCCCCAGCGGCCAGCTGGGCAGCGACCAGGCCAACGTCTCGGCCCTGCAGGGCGGCACGCTGGAGATGGCCTCGATGAATTCGGGCATCTTCGCCAGCCAGGTCAAGGAATTCGCGGCCTACGACCTGCCCTTCGTGTTCGCCAACGGCAAGGAAGCCGATGCCGTGGTCGACGGCCCCTTCGGCCACAAGATGCACGCCAAGCTGGAAGAGAAGGGCCTGGTCGGCCTGGGCTACTACGAGCTGGGCTTCCGCAACATCACCAACAGCAAGCGCCCCATCACCAAGGTGGAAGACATCGCCGGCCTGAAGCTGCGCGTGATCCCCAATCCGATCAACATCGACTGGGTCAAGGCACTGGACGCCAACCCCACGCCGCTGCCATGGCCTGAGGTGTACGCCGCACTGGAGCAAAAGGCCGTGGACGGGCAGGAGAACCCGGTCGCGACCATCTTCGGCGCCAAGTTGTACGAGGTGCAGAAGTACATGACCCTAACCAACCACCAGTACAACCCGCAGTCGGTGGTGATCAGCAAGAAGTTCTGGGACACGCTGTCGGCCAACGAGAAGAAGATCGTGGGTGAGGCCGTGCTGGAGTCCGCCAAGTTCCAGCGCGCCCAGGCCCGCGCGTCGGTCGCCAGCACGCTGGAGAACCTGAAGAAGGCCGGCATGACCGTCTCCGAGCTGCCCGCCGCCGAACAGGCCAAGCTGGTGGAGAAGATGAAGCCGGTGATCACCAAACACGCCGCCAGCGTGGGCGAGGCAACGGTCAACGAACTCATGGCCGAACTGGCCAAGGCACGGAAGTAAGCCCACCCCTGCGCCGCGCCCTCGGGCGCGTCACCCCCTCAAGGGGGCATCACGTGGGGCCCGGCAAAGCCGGTTCCACCGTGATTGCGGGAGGAGACACTTCGTGTGGTCGAATCTTCTTGTTGCCAACCTTGAAATGCCCTGCCATGAAAAAGATCCTGATCCTCAACGGCCCCAACCTCAACCTGCTGGGCACACGCGAGCCCGCCCAGTACGGCCACACGACGCTGGCCGACGTGGAAGCCTTCTGCAAGGCCCACGGCACCCAGATCGGCTACGAGGTCGAGTGCTTCCAGAGCAACTGGGAAGGCGCGCTGCTGGACAAGATCCACGAGTACGGCCGGCTCTACAAAGAGGGCAAGGCCCTGGGCGTGGTGATCAACCCCGGTGCGCTGACCCACACCTCCGTTGCGCTGCACGACGCCATCAAGGGCGTGGAGCCGCTGCCCGTGATCGAGTGCCACATCTCCAACGTGCACGCCCGCGAGGCGTTCCGACACCACTCCTGGGTGTCGCCCGCGGCGGCCGGCGTCGTGGTCGGTTTCGGGGTGGACGGCTACCTGATCGCCATGGACGGCCTGGTGCGCAAGTTCGTCAACTCGGCGGCCACCCGAAAGCCCTGACCCCCTTCACTCCCCCACCCCACCGCCCGTGAACGTCGCGGAGCCGGCTCCGCCGGGCCGCTGACGACGCCCCCTTGAGGGCGCGCGCGCAGCGCGGCGGGGGTGAACCTCGTCCTCACCATGATCAACGGCCACACCGAACTCATCGCCCACATCGGCTACCCGACCCACACCTTCAAGTCGCCGATGATCTACAACCCCTACTTCGAGCATGCGGGCGTGAACGCCGTGGTCGTGCCCATGGGCTGCCGGCCGGCGGACTACCCGGCGTTCCTGAAGTCGGTGTTCACGCTCACCAACATCCGCGGCGCGCTCATCACCATGCCGCACAAGGTGGTGACGGTGGGCCTGCTCGACGAAGTCACGCCCAACGTGACCGTGGCCGGCGCCTGCAACGCGGTCAAACGCCTGGAAGACGGCCGCCTGCTGGGCGACATGTTCGACGGCGCGGGCTTCGTGCGCGGCGTGGTGCGCAAGGGCCTGGCGCTGGCCGGCGCCCGTGTGCTGGTGGTGGGCAGTGGTGGCGTGGGCTGCGCCATCGCCGCCTCGCTGGCGGGTGCGGGCATCGGCGCCATCACCCTGTTCGACGTGAACACCGCCTCGGCCGAGGCCCTGGGCCAGCGCCTCAAGGCCGCCTACCCGGCCATCGACGTGACCACCGGCCACAACGACCCGGCCGGCTTCGACCTGGTGGTCAACGCCACGCCCATGGGCATGAAAGAAGGCGACCCGCTGCCGCTGGACGTGTCGCGCCTGGACGCGCGCACCTTCGTGGGCGAGGTGGTCATGAAGACCGAGATGACCGCCTTTCTCACCGCGGCCCAGGCGCGCGGCTGCCGCGTGCAGGTCGGGACCGACATGCTGTTCGAACAGATTCCCGCCTACCTGGAATTTTTCGGCCTGCCCACCGCCAGCGCCGATCTGCTGCGCTCGTTGGCGCGCCTGAGCTACTGAACGCGCTCGGGAAACTCGCAGCGCTCGTCGAGCACGCGCGCGGCCATGCGCGGCAGCAGCCCGGCGATGAAGACCTCGCCGACCCAGCGGCGCACGTCCGGATCGGCCAGGCTGGCGCCGGCGTGCAGCGTGAGGCTGCTGAACGCGGCGATGCCCACGTCCAGCGCCAGGCTGGCCGGCATGGGCGAGGCGGCGGCCGGGCCTTCGGGCAGGCCCGTGGTTTCGAGCTGCACCGCGCTCAGGAAACGCTCGAAATAACCCACCGTGCCCTGGCGCCAGACCTCGGCGAGGTAGAAATTCCAGTCGCCCTGGTCCTCGGTCACGAAGCCCCAGGCGAACTCGTGCACCTGCTCGGGCGGCTGCTCGAACACACCGATCTGCCGCACGTCTTCGCGCGCGCCGTACTCGGCGTACATCGGCCCCGGCCCGCTGGCCTGCGCGGCCACGAAGCGCTGCACCTCTTGCGGGTCGGGCACGAACAGCGGCTCGGGTTCCGTCCAGGGCCGCTGCACACGGGAAAGCAGGCGTTCGGTGGCGGCGCCGCTCTTCTGGGCCTGGATGCACCGGTCCATGAAGGCGCTGCGGCCTTCCTTGGTCGAGATCAGGTTCACGATCTCGTCAAAGGCCGCGTCGTCCGTCAGGGGGCCGTCTTCGCGCATGCGCAGCACGATGTCGAGCATGGCGTTGCGGGTGATGTGTTCGATGGTGTAGGCCATGTCCCCACCTTCGAAGTCGGCCATCGACTGCTTGATCCAGGCCATGGTTTCCAGGTGCGTGAGGCCCTGCGGCGCGCGGGGCATGTCGTTGAACAATGCCCGCAGCACCCGCACCGTGTCCAAATCGCTCGCCACGTGTTCTCCGTTGATGAAATAAAAGCCACGCGCGCCCCCCGCGAAACACACCCGAGGCGACGGCCACGTGCAAGCATAGTGCGGATCGGGGACCGCTCCCAGCAGCAGAATTCACGGACACGCCCTCTTTGCGCGGGGCCCCACGCCGGCCCGGGCGCCGGCGATATGCTCAAGTGACCCCCTGCCCGGCCCCCGCCGCCCACTTCACAGGAGAACCCGCCCATGACCCTCGCGCCGCCCTCACCCGCGCTCCGAGGTGGCCTGCTCGCGCTGCTGGCGGCGGCGCTGTTCGGGCTGAGCACCCCGCTGGTGCAACGCTTCGGGCTCGGCATGGGTCCGTTCACCACCGCGGCGCTGCTCTATGCCGGCGCGGCGCTGGTGGCGGGGCTGCTGCGCCGGCCGGCGGCGCGGGAGGCGCAGCTCCAGCGCGGCGACTGGCCCCGGCTGCTGGCCATGGCGGGCATGGGCGCCGTGATCGGGCCCGTGGCCCTGGCCTGGGGCCTGCAACGCACCAGCGGCTCCAGCGCGTCCCTGATGCTCACGCTGGAAGCCGTGTTCACGGCCATCCTGGCCTGGCGCTGGTACGGCGAAACGCTGGACCGGCGGGTGGCGGCCGCGGTGGCGCTGCTGCTGGCGGGCGGCGTGGCCCTGGTGTTCGAGCAGGGGCTGATCGGCCAGGTCCAACTGCTGGGCCTGCTGGCCGTGACGGCCGCCACGGTGGCCTGGGGCGTTGACAACACGCTCTCGCGCGGGGTGGCCGAGCGCGACCCTGGGCAGGTGGTCCTCGTCAAGGCTGTGCTGGGCAGCGTGGCCACGGCGATCATCGCCACGCTCTGGGGCGAGCCCCGGCCCGGCGGGCTTGCGGCCGCGGCCTTGCTCGCCATCGGCGCCACCGGCTACGGCCTGAGCCTGCGCTTCTACCTGCTGGCCCAGCGCGCGTTCGGCGCGGCCCGCACCGGTTCGGTCTTTGCGTTTGCGCCCTTCATCGGGGCCCTGGGCGCGTTTGCGCTGGGCGACCGCTCCGCTTCGTGGCTGATGGCGCTGGGTGGTTTCCTGATGGTCTGCGGCGTGGTCCTGCACCTGGCCGAGCGCCACGAACACGGGCACGAGCACGGCGAGCTGGAACACGAACACGCCCACACGCACGACGACGGGCACCACACCCACCGCCACGAGGTGATGCCCACCGGCCCCCACAGCCACTGGCACCACCACAGCCCCATGGGCCACGCGCATCCGCATGTGCCGGATGCACACCATTTACACAGGCATTAGAAAGCTCCCCCGCAGCGCTTCGCGTTACCAGGGCACGCTGGCGAACCGCTCCACCAGGAAGTCCAGCAGGGCCCGCACCGCGGGCGACAGGTGTTTTCGTGAGGGGTACAGCGCGTGGATGGCCATGTCGGGCGGCTGCCAGTCCGGCAGCACCGCCTGCAGGCGCCCGTCGGCCAGGTGGGGGTTGGCCAGGTAGGTGGGCTGCAGGGCCACGCCACCGCCCGCCAGAGCGGCCTGCAGCAAGGCGGTGGCCTCGTTGGCGCTGAGCTGGCTGCGCACGCCGCCCTGGCAGCGTTCTTCGCCCCGTCGGAGGGTCCAGGTGCTCTTGCCGAAATTGGCAAAACTCAGGCAGCGGTGGGTTTCCAGATCGGCCGGGGCCTGGGGCACGCCGTGCTCGGCCAGGTACGCGGGAGACGCCACCAGCACCGAGGCGCAGGGCGCCAGCACCCGGCCGATCAGCGTGGGGTCGGGCTCCGCGCTGATGCGGATGGCCAGGTCGATGCGGGCCTCCACCAGGTTGAGCGCGCCCTCGCTGGCGTTCAGGTCGATCTTCAGCTGCGGGTGCAACTTCAGGAAATCGGCCAGCGCGGCCGCCATCTGCGCGTGAGCGAGGGAAACGCTGCAGGTCACGCGCAGTTGCCCGCGCAGCGCCGTGTCGTGGCGGCTGGTTTCCTGCTCCACGTCGTCCATCAGCGCCAGCATCTGCTGGCTGCGGCGCAGGCAGCTTTCGCCCGCGTCGGTGAGCGTGACGCTGCGCGTGGTGCGCTGCAGCAGGCGCGCGCCCAGCCACTGCTCCAGCGCACCCACGTAGCGCGTGACCATGGCGCGCGACATCTCCAGCTGGTCGGCCGTGGCGCTGAAGCTGCCGCTCTCGGCCACCGCCACGAACACGCGCATGGCGGTCAATCGGTCCATGATTTGCTTTGTTTTTGAAACATATATGGCCGAATTATGCGGTTTATCTGTTCAGATATTGAAACTACAGTGCATCCCAGCGCTGAAAAGTGCCTCCCCTTCAATGACATCCAACAGGAGCCTTCCATGATCCGCACCACCGTCGTCGCCGCCTCGCTGGCCATCGCCTTCACCAGCGCCCAGGCCGCCCAGCCGCTGACCGTCAAGGTCTACAACGCCGCCGGCAACAGCTTCAACGTCAACTCGACCCTGGTCTATGGCGAAAAAGAAGCCATGGTGATCGACGCCGGCTTCACCCGCGCCGACGCGCTGCGCATCGCCGCCAACGTGCTCGACAGCGGCAAGCAGCTCACCACCATCTACGTGAGCCAGGCCGACCCAGACTACTACTTCGGCGTCGAGACCCTGAAGGAAATCTTCCCCCAGGCCGACGTGGTGAGCACGCCCGCCGTGCTGGAAAAACTGAACGCCAAGATGGCGGGCAAAGTGGCGTTCTGGGGCCCCAAGATGGGCGCCAACGCACCGCGCAAACCCGTGGCGCCGCGCGCACTCGCCGGCAACAGCCTGACGCTGGAAGGCCAGACCATTGAAATCCGTGGCACCCAGTGCCTGCTGGCCCACCGCCCCTACGCCTGGATCCCGTCGATCAAGGCCGTGGTGGGCAACATCGGCGTCTTCGGCAACATGCACGTGTGGACCGCCGACACGCAAAGCGCCGCCGAGCGTGCAGCCTGGGTCGCCCAACTGGACGAGATGGCCGCGCTCAAGCCCGAGCTGGTGGTGCCCGGCCACATGAAGGCCGGCACCGCGGTGGACGCCAGCGCCATCACCTTCACCAAGGACTACCTGCAGACCTTCGAGAAGAACCTGGCGAGCAGCAAGACCGGCGCCGAGCTGATCGGCGCCATGAAGCAGGCCTACCCGCAGGTGACCGACGGCGCGATGTCGCTGGACATCGGCGCCAAGGTCAACAAGGGCGAGATGAAGTGGTAAGAAGATAAAGCCATGAGCACAGCCATCACCTACCTGTTCGATCCCCTGTGCGGCTGGTGCTATGGCGCTTCGCCCGTGGTTCAGAAGCTGGGGCAACACAGCGCCATCACGCTGGCGCTGGCGCCCACGGGCCTCTTTGCCGGCAACGGGCGCGCCATGGACGCGGACTTTGCCGCCTATGCCTGGTCGAACGACCTGCGCATCGCCAAGCTCACCGGCCAGCCGTTCAACGAGGCCTACCGCCAGAACGTGCTGGGCCGTCACGGCAGCCCCTTCGACTCGGCCGCTACAACGCTGGCACTCACGGCCGTGGCGCTGACCGAGCCCTCACGTGAGCTGGCAACGCTGAAGGTTTTGCAGGAGGCCCGCTACGTGCAGGGCCTGAACACCTGCGATGCGACCGTGGTGGGCCAACTGCTGCGCGATATTGCGGACGCCTGAGCGTCGCGGTAAAAGGGGGCCGTGCCATGGAACGGTTTCAGGCACGGCCAACCAGAAGGAGCCTTCGATGTCCTCCCCTCTTCACCAAGTCCTGGTGCTCACGCGTTCGGGGCGCTGGGACGAGGCCCACAACCTCGTGCAGAACGAGGATTCGCCACTGGGCGCCTGGCTGCACGGCATTCTGCACATGCAGGAAGGTGATCTGGAAAACGCCGAGTACTGGTACGGCCAGGCCCACCGGCATTTCCACAGCCGCGGGACCCTGGAGGAAGAGCTCGGGCAATTCGAGGCCGAGCTGCAGAAAACCGCTGGCCCGTCCTGAAACGGGGCCCCGGCGCCTCGCGCTCAGCCCCCCAGGCCGGCAAAGACGTTCTGCACGTCTTCGTTGTCGTCCAGCGCGGCCAGGAAGGCCTCCACCTCTTCCAGCGCCTCGGCGCTCAGGCTGGCCGGGTCGATGGGGTTCTTGGGCCTGTAGCCCAGCTTGCTCGACAGCACGGTGAAGCCTTGCGCGGGCAGCGCGCGGCTCACGAGGTCGAGATCGGTCGGGTCGGTCAGGAAGACGGTCACGCCCTCTTCGTCGGCAGGCTCGAAGTCCTGAGCACCGGCCTCAATGGCCGCCACCTCGGCGTCGGCGCCCGCGGCGGCGGGTTCGGCTTCGATGATGCCGACGTGGTCAAAGTCCCAGGACACCGAGCCGCTGGTGCCCAGTTGGCCCTTGCGGAACAGCACCCGCATGTCCGACGCGGCGCGGTTCACGTTGTCGGTCAGGCACTCCACCATCACCGGCACGCGGTGCGGCGCGAAGCCTTCGTAGATCACATGGTCGAAGTGAACGGCCTCACCGGTCAGGCCCGCGCCCTTCTTGATGGCGCGGTCCAGTGTGTCCTTGGGCATGGAGACCTTGCGCGCCTGCTCCACCACCAGGCGCAGCCGGGCGTTGGCCGCCGGGTCGGCGCCGTGGCGCGCGGCGATCATGATGTCTTTGGCGAGTTTGCCGAAAAGGCGGCCCTTGGCATTGGCCGCCAGATCCTTGTGTTTCGCTTTCCACTGCGCGCCCATGGGAGTTCCTTGTGTTGTGGCTGACGGGGGTCCACGAGTTTAGTGGACTGCCCCTGGCACGACACCACTGGCGCGACGAACGCTCAACCCACCACCGACTTCAACCGCATCTGGTTGGGCAGCGGCACCGAGCGACGCAGCACGTCTTCGGCCAGCCACAGGGCCGAGCGGCGGCCACGTTCGGCCACCATGGGCAGCGGCATCTGCTGGTAGTCGTCGTTGAACACTTCGAAGCTGTAGTCGCCCGCGTAGCCCAGGCGGTCGAGCTTCTGCACCAGGTCCACGAGCTCTTCGCTGTGCACGCCCTCGCCGGGGAACACGCGGAAGGTGCGCGCGGTGCTCATGCGCTCCTCGAAGGTCTTGATCTCCTGCCACATGAAGTCGGCCAGCTGCACCAGGAAGATCTTGCTCGGGTCGAGGTAGTCGATTTCCTCCAGCGGAGTCTTGGCCGCGAAGATGTGGAAGGAGTCCAGGCCCAGGCCCAGGTTGGGGCAATCGGCGCGGCAGACCACGTCCCAGGCGGTGGTGAATTCGTTGACGGTGCGGCCCCAGGACAGGCCTTCGTAAGCGATCTTGATGCCCAGGGGCAGCGCCAGCATGGCGAGCTTGCGCAGGTCGCGCGCGAGGTGGTCCAGGTCCTGGCTGGCGTGGGTGGAGGTGGACGAGCAGGCCAGCAGCACTTGGCAGTCCAGCGCGGCACACATCTCCAGCATGGCCTTGGCGATGTCGATCTTGTAGTGGTGCAGGTGGCCGCTGAGGCCCTCGAAGTCGCGCAGCACCTGAAAGCCGGTGCCACGCAGGCCGCTGTCTTTCACAGCCTGCACCGCGGTCTGCATGCCGCCGGGGTGGCCGTTGATGTCGTTGGCCTTGAGCATGACCTGCGAGAAGCCGGCCGCCTTCATGGCCGCGAGCTTGGCTTCGAGCGGGCCGGCCAGGGTGATGGTGTCCATGCCGAAACCGCTGATGGCTTCGACGATGGCGCTGTGTTTCGGTTTCATGGCTGGTCCTCCGTGCGGCGCGCTGCGCTGCTCATTCGAGTACCTTCGCCCTGCGGGCTGCGGTGCGAGCTTGCTTGGGAACGACCCGGCGCGGTGCTCATGCGATCAGGCTCCGGTGCGCTGTTCGCTGTGCACCAGCTCGAACACCACTGAGCCCAGGTAGGTCTTGGTAATGGCGCCGCGCTGCTCGGTGTGCGCAGCCTGGGTTTCGACGAACTCCACGCCCAGCGCACGCAGCGCCTTCACGGCGGCCAGCACGTCGGGCACGCCCAGGCCGATGCGCTGCAGCCGCTCGTCGGCATCGACCACGTTGATCTCGGGTTCGATCAGCTGCAGCATGAAGCGGCGGGTGGCGTCCAGCGAGGGGGTTCGCAGCAAGGTGCCCTTGGGCATGATGCCGAAGCGCTGTTCGTCGGGAATCAGCTCGGTGCCGAAGAGCTCGTTGTAGAACGCGATCCAGTCGTTGCTGCGCTCGGGGCCGATGTATTGCACGACACCGAAGAAGTGGATGCCGGCGTTGGCCGGCGGGCGCTGGTCCACCGTGGGGATGGGCACGAAATCCACGTCGTAGATCGAGAACTCCTTGTAGCGGTCCACGAAATAGATGCGGCTGCCGCCCGCGCCGTGGATGGCCGGGATGTTGAGCTCCATCACCTCGGCGTGCGTCGGCACCGCCCAGGCACCGCGTTCGAGCACGTAGTGGTAGGCGGCGCGCGCATCGCGCACGCGCAGCGCCATGGCCGAGATAGACGGCACCTCGCTGCCGTGGGTGGCGCCCTGGGCATCGGTGGGGTGGGCGTTGACGACAATGTTGAGATCGCCCTGGCGGTACAGCAGCACCTCACGCGAACGGTGGCGCGCCACCGGGCGAAAGCCCATCATCTCCAGCACCTGGCCCAGCGCCTGGGGCTTGGAGGTGGCGTATTCGATGAACTCGATGCCGTCCAGGCCCAGTGGGTTGGCGGCATCGCTGAAAGAAGCCTGTAGCGGCTCGCGGCCGTCGGGGGTGTTGAGCAGCAGGTCACTCATGCTTGTGTCTCCATCGGGTGAGCGCCGGGCCGGGCGTCAAAGGGCCAGCGGGCGCGGCATCGGGTGAGGTCACCCGCTACAGCTCTCACTGTAGGTGGGCTCATCGGTTTTGACCCGCACGCACCGGATGGTGCTGATCGATAATCGATCATCTTCGTTCGATCATCGATCGATATCAGGGTTTTCACCCATCCGCACCCACCCCGCCAGCGAGCGTCGCACCCATGCCCAACCCGCCCGTTTCGACAACACCCCGGCTGGAGCCGCGCGACTGGATCGCCGGTCTGGAAAAAGGCCTGTCGGTCATCGAAGCTTTCGACGACCAGCACCCGCGCCTGACCGCGAGCCAGGCCGGCGCCTGCTGCGGCCTCACCCGGACCGCCGCGCGCCGCTACCTGTTAACCCTCGCGCACCTGGGCTATGTGGGCAGCGACGGCAAACTGTTCTGGCTCACGCCGCGCATCCTGCGCCTGGGCCACGCCTACCTGGAGTCGGCGCGGCTGCCGCGGGTGGTGCAGCCCTTTCTGCAGCGCATCGCCGGCGGCACACAGGAAATCGCCTACCTCGGCGTGCTCGACGGCGACGACGTGGTCTACATCGCGCGCAGCGGCGCGCACCGGCACATGAACACCGGCTACATGCTGGGTTCGCGCATCCAGGCGCAACTGTCGACCGCGGGTGCGGCGATCCTGGCGGCCATGGGCGAAGCGGCGGCCGATGCCTGGCTCGAACCCCGCGAGCTGCACGCTTTCACGCCGTTCACCATGTCCAGCAAGGCGCAACTGCGCAGCGAGTTGCAGCGCTTTCGCCGGCAGGGCTGGGCGCTGCTGGAGCAGCAATTGGAGCTGAACGCACGGGGCATCGCGGTGCCGCTGTTGGACCACAACAACGCGGTGCAAGGCGCGATCAGCATCACCATGCCGATCAACCAGGAAAGCAGCGAGGACGCGATCAAGCGCGTGCTGCCGGTGCTGCAGGAAGCAGCACGCGCGCTCAGGAACCTGATCTAGGTGTGATGTCTCAACAGCTTGTTCAGCCGCCCCCACCCAACACGCCGAGCACCGCCGTGAGATCGGCCCCCACGTGGTCGGGCCGCGGCCCGATGGTTTCGAACGGCAGGCCCTGGCGGTTGATCCACAGGGTGGTGAAACCGAACCAGGCGGCGCCCAGCACGTCCCAGGCGTTGCTGGAGACGAAAAGCACGTCGGTCTTCTCGGCCGCAATGTGGCGGGCCACCTCGCCATACGCCACCGGCATGGTCTTGAACTGGCGCACGCCGTCGACCGAGATCACGTGGTCCAGTAGATCGTGCATGCCGGCGCTGTCCACGGCCGACGCCAGCATCTCGGGGTTGCCGTTGGAGAGGATCGCGGTCGTCATGCCCTGCCGGCGCAGGACCTCCAGCACGCCGCGGTTTTCCGGGAAAGCGGTGAGCTGCGCGTACTGCGCCATCAGCGCCTCTTCATCGGCCTCCGAGAGGGGCAGGCCCAGGCGCTGCAGGGCGTAGCGCAGGGACTGGCGGGTCAGGTCCCAGAACGGCCGGTAGTGGCTGCTGCCCCGCTCGGCATCGGGGTCGCTGAGGGAAATCAGGCGCGTGTATTCGATCTGTTTGTCGCGCCACAGCGCCGACAGCGCGGCCCCCTGGCCAGGGTACAGGCGTTCGGCCAGCGCGCCGATGGAATACACGTCGAACAAGGTGCCATAGGCATCAAAAACCACCGCTTGAATCGCCATGGGACGGCCTCCGCCAGATCGGGTTGCACAATGCGCAGCGCCACCGGGTCGGGGCTGCGGTGTTGCATTTTGCGCCGCCGGTGCCTGCGCGCGACGCCCTGGGGCGCAAGGCCTCACCGGCACCGGCGCCATTCGGGAAGCCGTTGGGGGCATGGGGATAAGATGGCCCGCATGAACGTCCACATCCGATTCCTCGGCGCGGCCGGCACCGTGACCGGCTCCAAATACCTCGTCGAACACGACGGCCACAGCCTGCTGGTGGACTGCGGCCTGTTCCAGGGCTACAAGCAGCTGCGCCTGCGCAACCGCGACCCGCTGCCGGTGATGCCCAACCACATCGGCGCCGTGATCCTGACCCACGCCCACCTGGACCACAGCGGCTACCTGCCCCTGCTGGCCAAGGAGGGCTTTCGCGGCAAGGTCTGGACCACGCCCGCCACGCGCGACCTCGCGCAGATCCTGCTGCCCGACAGCGGTCACATCCAGGAAGAAGACGCCAACTTCGCCAACCGCAAGGGCTTCAGCAAACACACGCCGGCCCTGCCGCTCTACACCGAAAGCGACGCGCTGGACAGCCTCAAGCTGATCCGCACCGTGCCCATGCACCAGCCCTTTGAGCCGCTGCACGGCTGGAAGGCCAGCTTCACCAGCGCAGGCCACATCCTCGGCGCGGCCAGCCTGCTGCTGGAGGTGGGCGGCAGGCGCATCCTGTTCTCGGGCGACCTGGGCCGGCCCGACGATTCGCTGATGAACCCGCCCGACAAACCGCCGGCGGCCGACGCGGTGGTGATCGAGTCCACCTACGGCGACCGCGAGCACCCGGAGGAAGACGTGCTCGCCGAACTCGGCCCGGCGCTGGCGCGCGTGGCCGCGCGCGGCGGCACGGCCGTGGTGCCGGTGTTCGCCGTGGGCCGCGCGCAGGAGATCCTGCACGCCATCGTTCTGCTCAAGGCCAACGGCGTGCTGCCGCACAGCCTGCCGGTGTACCTGGACAGCCCGATGGCCATCCACACCACCGACCTCTACGACCGACACCTGGGCGAACACCGCTTGAACGCCGCGCAATGCCGCGACATGGAACACGTGGCCAAGATGACGCGCTCGGCCGATGAGTCCAAGGCGATTGCGCAACAACACGGCCCCAAGATCGTGCTCGCCGCTGCCGGCATGGCCACCGGTGGGCGCGTGCTGCACCACCTGGTGCAGTACCTCGGCCACCACCGCAACATGGTCGTGCTCACCGGTTACCAGGCACCCGGCACGCGCGGCGCCAGCCTGTCGGACGGCGCGACCCAGCTGCGCATCCACGGCCAGGACGTGCCCGTGCGCGCCGAGGTGGTGCAGATGAAGTCGGCCTCGGCCCACGCCGACGCCAGCCAGCTCATGGACTGGCTGCGCGCCCTGCCCGCCGCACCGCGCCGCGTGTTCGTGACACACGGCGACATGGGCGCCTCCGACGCGCTGCGCCACCGCATCGAAACCGAGCTGCGTTGGCAGGCCCTGGTGCCTGAACATGGCTCGACCTGGGCTGTATGAAGCCCCCCTGCTGAAGCCCCCTGCGCATGACTCCTTTCAAACCCCTGCTTCCACTCGCTGTTCTCGCGCTGGCCCTGCCCGCCTTCGCCCAGACCACCCCGCCCGAATTCACCCAGTGCATCGACGGCCTGCAAGGCGCTGCCCGCACCGCCGGGGTCTCCGAAACGGCCTACCGCCGCCTCACCCAAGGCCTGCAGCCCGACATGAGCGTGATCGAAAAGCTCGACTTCCAGCCCGAGTTCCGCACCCCGATCTGGGACTACCTCGCCGGCCTGGTGGACGACGAGCGCGTGGCCGAAGGGCGTGCGCTGCTGGCCCAGCACGCCGAAACGCTGGAGCGCGCGCAGCAGCGCTACGGCGTGGACCCGGCCACGGTGGTGGCGGTGTGGGGGGTCGAGAGCAACTTCGGCCAGAGCTTCGGCAAATACCCGCTGGTGCAGGCGCTGGGCACGCTGTCGTGTTACGGGCGGCGCCAGACCTATTTCCGAACCGAGCTGTACGCCACGCTGCGCATCCTGCAGGCCGGCCACATCGCGCCCGAGCGCCTGGTCGGCTCCTGGGCCGGCGCCTTTGGCCATACCCAGTTCATGCCCAGCACCTTCGAGCGGCTGGCGGTGGACTTCGACGGCGACGGCCGGGCCGACCTGATGGACAGCACCCCCGATGCGCTGGCCTCGACCGCGAACTTCTTGCAGAAAGCCGGCTGGCAGACCGGCCAACCCTGGGGCTTTGAGGTGAAGCTCCCCGAGGGCTTCAACACCGGCGGCGAAGGCCGGCGCAGCAAGCGGGCCATCGGCGAGTGGAGCGCGCGCGGCGTGACCCGCGTGGACGGCTCCCCCTTGCCCGCCAACCTCGGCAGCGCCGGCCTGATGACGCCCGCCGGCCCCGCTGGCCCGGCGTTTCTGGTGTTCAGGAACTTCGATGCGATCTACAGCTACAACGCCGCCGAGAGCTACGGCCTGGCCATCGCCCACCTGGCCGACCGGCTGCGCGGCGGCGGTCCGTTCACCACCCCCTGGCCCACCGACGACCCGGGCCTCTCACGCGCCGAGCGCCGCGAACTGCAAGGCCTGCTGATCCTGCGCGGCCACGACATCGGCGAGGTGGACGGCATGCTGGGCGAGAAGAGCCGCGTGGCGATCCGCGCCGAACAGGAGCGGCTGGGGCACGAGGTGAACGGGCGGGGTGGGCAGAAGCTGTTGCAGGCGCTGCGCGGCGGGTAGGCCAAATCAGCAGTGCGGATCGGGCAAATCGGTACATTGCCCACACCCTGCATTGTTGCGGCCTCCCCAAACCGGTTTGCCGCAAGCGGCATAACAAGCCTGCGATGCTTCGTACGCCTGTTTCTTTTCGGCGCATGTGGCCTGACTCGCGGCCACACCGACAGGCTCTTTCGGCGGCGAAGCGGACTCCGGCGGTGTTTTGTTGACCACCGGTTTGGGCGCCGGTTTCGCCGCTGGTGGAGGCGCCACGAACCGGTTCATCAGGTTGGGCTTGCGCACCTTCACCTCCTCGACCTTCTCCCGCCCCGCATCTGGCCGGTTGTCGTCGAAGTGGGTACGCCCTTGCTCATCCACCCATTGGTAGATCTCGGCCTGTGAGGCGGCACACACGAGCCCCAACAGCCATGGCAGCAGCTTCGCGCCGCGAATGATGGATTTCATGGTCGTCACACCCACCCAAACTGCGCCCGCACCTCGCGCGCCGTCACGTTCACCGGCGCGGTGGGGGCCTGGGTGTATTGCCGCAGGTTGGGTGCGCGCACGCCGCCACCGTCCTGCCCGAGCACGGCCACGCCCTTGACGCGCCAGCCGAGTTCCCTGAGCGCGGCCACATAGGTCAGCGCGTCCGGATACTCCACGGTGTCGGTCTTGTTGGCGTTGGGCGAGAGGCAGAACAGCACCGCCTCGCAGCGCGAGCGCGTCACCTCCACCACGAACTGTTCGACCGTGGTCCGGGTGTCCTGCAGGGTGCCCACACGGGCATAGAAGCGCAGGGGCCGCCGGGCACCCTGGATCAGGATGTCGCGCACGCTGCGGTTGAAGCAGCCCGTGAGGCTGCGCACCAGGGAGGCTTTGCGGGTGTTGGGGTTGCCGATGACGATGTAGGCGTCCATGGGAATGCACCGGACCTCAGCCCAGCTTCACCGCCGTACCGCTGTTGAGGAAAAAGCCGTCGGTGGATTTCGAAAACCAGCCCATGTGAACTCCCGTTGGATGTGTGAGTGGGACGCACCCGCAGGTGCCTGCGGATTCATTGTGCCAGCGGCCACGGGCGCCCTCACCAGAGGGCAACCAGCTTCCCGCCCTGCAGCCCCCAGGCGCGCTGCGCCATGGCGCGGGCTTCCTGCTCGTCGTGCGTGACCAGGATGGCGGTCATCCCAGCTTCGGTGATGCGTTCGCGGAACTCGGTGCGCAGCTGTTCGCGCAGCGTGGCGTCGAGCGCGCTGAAGGGTTCGTCGAGCAGCAGGGCGCGCGGTTGCGTGATGAGCGCACGCGCCAGCGCCACGCGCTGCTGTTCACCGCCCGAGAGCGTCCAGACCTTGCCCAGCGCCTGACCGGCGAGGCCGAAGCGGGCGAGCATGACGCGCGCCCGCTCCCGCGCTTCGCTGCGGCGCACGCCCTGCTCCACCAGACCGAAGGCCACGTTGTCCTGCAGGTTGAGGTGCGGGAACAGCGCGAAGTCCTGGAACATGAGGGCGAAGCCGCGCTGCTCGGGCGGCAGGGCCGTGATGTCCACGCCGTCGAACCACACGCTGCCCGCCTCCGGCGCCTCCAGCCCGGCGACGATCTTCAGCAGGGTGCTCTTGCCGCTGCCCGAGGCGCCGAGCAAGGCCACGGTTTCGCCGGCGGCCACGCTCAGGCTCACGCCATCGAGCAGCGGGCGGTGGTCCCATTGTTTGGTGATGTCGCGCAGTTCAAGCATGGGGTGCATTGTCCTTGCGCGCAGGGCCTTCGAGCAGCGTGAACGCGGCCAGCGCCAGTCCCATCAGCACGCAGGCGAGCACCAGCGCGGCGTCCAGGTTGGCGGCGCCGGGGCGGCCCAGGTGCTGGTAGATCAGCGTCGTGAGCGTGGTCCATTCGGGCCGCGAAAGGAACAACGTGACGGCGAACTCGCCCAGCGCGGTGGCGGCAGCGAAGGCCATGCCACGGCGCAGCGCGGGCGCCACCAGCGGCAGCGTGACACGCCACAACACACGCCATGGCCGGGCGCCCAGCGTGGCCGCTGCCTGGGCATAACTCGCGGGCAGGCTGTCGAGCGCAGCGGTGAGCGACTTGGCCACGAAGGGGTAGGCCAGCAGCGCGTAAGCCGCCACCAGCAGGGCCAGGCTGGCGGTCCAGTCCGGGTAGAGCAGCAGCAGGCCGAACGCGACCGTGACCGGCGACACCACAAACGGCAGGAAGGCCGCGGCGCGCCAGGCCAGCGCGAGCGCACCGCGCACTTCGCTGGCGTGGCGCTGCAGGCTGGCCGCGTCCAGCGCGCGCACCGCCAGCGCGTGGGTAAGCCCAAGCGCGGTGGCCAGGGTCAGCGCCATGGCGGTGAAACGCAGCGTGTTCCACAGGGCCGCGCGCGTGTCGGCCTCCAGCAGCACGGCGGCGCCCTGCCCATCCAGCAACGCCTGCGCCGCACGCCACACGATGGCCAGCAGCGGCGCGGCGCACACCACGAACAGCACCGCCAGCGCGCCCGCCACCGCCGCCCACTGCGCCCCGCTGCGGGGACGCTGGCGTGCCACCGGCGACACGCGGCCCGGCGCCGCGAGCCGCTTTTCGATCCAGGCGTAGGCCAGCGCCACGGCGCCGGTCAGCAGCAGCATCCAGACCGCGAGCACGCTCGCCTGACCCAGCGCCAGCTCGTGCGCCACCAGGGTGTAGATCTCGACCTCGACCGTGGCGTAGCGCTGCCCGCCCAGGATCAGCGCGAGGCCGAAGCCAGCGAAGCAATAAAGGAACACCAGGCACAACGCCGAGGCCAGCCAGGGCGCGATCGCCGGCCACTCCACGCGCCAGAAGGCGCGCCAGGGCGTGGCGCCCAGCGTGCGCGCGGCGGCCACGCGCGGCGCGCTCACCTGCTCCAACGCGTCCACGCCGGCACGCACCACCACGCAGAGGTTGAAAAACAGGTTGCCGTAGAGCAGCAGCCAGGGCGTGTCCACCAGTTCGATGCCGGCCCCGGCCAGCGGCGCGCCGAGCAGGCCACGCGGCCCCCAGAGCGCCAGCACGCCCAGCGCGGCCACCAGCGTGGGCACCACGAAGGGCAGCATCAACAGGCGCAGCACCAGCGAGCGGCTGCGGAACTCCAGCCGCGCCAGCACCCAGGCCACCGGCAGACCCAGCGCCAGGGCCAACACACAGGTGATGGCCGCCTGGGTCAGGGACCACAACACGCGCCAGCGCAGAAAGTCGTCCTGCCAGACGTCGAGCCAGCGCAGCGGCTCACCGCCGGACCATTCACCGCCGCCCAGCCCTTCGACCAGCAGCCGCAGCACCGGTGCCACCAGCAGCAGCGCCAGAAAGACCAGCGGCAGCGCGGGCAACAGGTGGCGGGATCTCAATCCATGCATGAAGGCGCTGAATCAAGACACCTGGTCGGAGCGCTGGGTCCAGCCAGAGCACCCGTGGAACCGGCTTTGCCGGGCCACCAGGTGCGTCCCCCCTCCAGGGGGGAAGCCGCAAAGCGGCGCAGGGGGGTCACTTAAGAACCACCTTGGTCCAGCGCTGCAGCCAGGCCTTGCCTTTGCTGTTCATATCAGTGACACCCGGGTTGTCAAACGCGGTGGGTTCGCTCGCGTGTTGCTTCATCACCTCCACACGCGCGGCCCCGGCTTCGGCCGGAAACATCCACATCGTGGTCTGCAGCGCCTGCTGGGCCGGAGCCGAGCGCAGGAACTCGATGAACTGGCCCGCGGCATCGCGCGCGGCCGGGTTGCCACCCTTGACCAGCGCCACCCCCTCGACCTGGCGGAACACACCGCCCTTGAAGAACAGGTTGGTGGTGGGTGAAACGCTGAGCTTTTCCTTGGCGTAGAACACCTCGGCCGCCGGGCTGCTGGCGTAGCTGACGACGATGGGCCGCGTGCCGCCGTTGCGCGTGAACTCGGTGTAATAGGCCTCGGTCCAGCCCTTGACCACCTTCACGCCGTTGGCGCGCATCTGGCCCCACCAGGTGAACGCCGCCTCTTCGCCCAGGCCGGCGATGGTGGCGAACACGAAGGCCTGGCCGGGGCTGGAGGTGGCCGGGTTCTGCACCACCAGCAGCTTGGCGTAGGCGGGCTTGGCCAGATCGTCGAGCGAGGTCGGCAGCGCCAGGCCCTTTTGGGCGAACCAGGCCTTGTCGATGTTGAGGTTCACGAAGCCGTAGTCCACCGGCACCACGCCCGAGACCACGCCGGTCTGGTCGGCGCCCTCGGCCATGGCCGCGGCCGAGGCGCGCTGGGCGGCGGGGCCGGTGTAGGCGTCGAGCAGCTTCGCGGCCACGGCGCGCGGCAGCAAGGTGTTGTCGATGCCGTAGACCACGTCGGCGATGGGCCGGGCCTTGGTGAGGATCAGCTTGTTGACCATCTCGCCAGCGTCACCGGCCTTGACGATCTGCAGCTTCACGCCCGCGTCTTTCTCGAACTGCGCCAGCAGCTCCTTCGGCAGGTCGAACGAGCTGTGGGTGAGCACTCGCAGCAGCACCGCCTGCGCCCAGACCGAGGGCGCAGCGCCCAGGGCCGCGAGGGAAACCGAAACCAGTGCTGCCGAAAAAAAACGCCGTTGCATGGGAAGCCGCCTTGTCAAAAAGAACGCCAGGGGAAGCGTCTGACAGGGACGGCAACGCACACATCGGCGGCCGGCTGCTCACGCTCCCTACGCTGGCACGATCCAGATCAGGTGAGAGGGGTATTTCTCAGCCGCGGCCCGCTGTGCTTCGGGCCCGGCACCCCCGGTGAAGCCGCAAATTGTAGACCCCACCCTGCGCTTCGCGCAGCCCTGTGTTACCGTGGCCCGGGCCCGCAACCACTGCGCGGCCCACCCCCTCGCGAGATTGCCTCCTCGGCCCCGCATGCCCCTGCCCATGGTTCCCATGGAAGCGCTGTGCCCGTTCGATCAGAACCGTTTCACACCGCCCACCCACCATGAAAAGAACACCGCATGCCCGGCTACGAAGTCCGACACCAGACGGTCACCATCGGCGGCCTGGACTACGCCGTGCGCTCCCTGCTCGACAACCAGCAATACGCTGACCCGCAAGGCAGCGCCGAAGACGCGGGCATGGGCGCCTCGGGCTGGCCGCTGTTTGGCCAGGTCTGGCCCTCGGCGCGCGTGCTGGCGCTGGCCATGCACAGCCACGCCATCGAGGGCAAACGCATCCTGGAGATCGGCGCCGGCCTGGCGCTGGCCAGCCTGGTGATCCACCGCCGCGCGGGCGACGTGACCGTGACCGACTGGCACCCGCTGACCGAGGCCTTCCTGCACGAAAACCTGCTGGCCAACGGCCTGGGCCCGCTGCCCTACCAGCCCGGCAACTGGGCGCTGGACGACGCCAGCGGCGCCAGTGGTCTGGGCCGCTTCGACCTCATCATCGGCAGCGACGTGCTCTACGAACGCCAGCAACCGGCCCAGCTCGCGCGTTTCATCGACCAGCACGCCAGCGCGGGCGCCGAAGTCATCATCGTGGACCCGGACCGCGGCAACCGCAGCGCCTTCTGCCAGACCATGGTCGCGCTGGGCTACGGGCTGAACATGCAGGCCGCCGGCCGAACGCTGGAAACCGGCGAGGCGTACAAGGGGCGCTTCCTCACGTTCGCGCGCTGAAACCGCGGACAGGCGCCAAGCGCTGGGAGGGAGCCACCGGCCCACCGGCGCCCGCCCACAAAAAAAGGCCCCGCAAGGGCCTTTTTTGTGGGACCGCCGCGGGGGCGATCGGTGCGGCTCAGCCGCCCTTCTTCGAGCGCTTGCCCGGGTTCTTCTTGCTGCGCGTGGCCACGCCGCGTTCCAGGCTGACGCGTTGGCCGCGGCCGGGGGTGGTCAGGGAGACGCCAGCAACGGGCTTGGGACGGGGGGTGGCTTTGCGGTCGGCTTCGGTGACGATTTTGTTGCCCATGTCGGATCCAGACAGAAATTGGTTGAAAACCCCTCTATTAGGCCACAGGCCGCACGGGCGACGCCAGCAGCGCCCCGCCAGCGCCAAGGGCCAGCGCCCTGGCGGCCCTCAGCCCGCCACGTCCACCATGTTCCAGGTGAACGCCGAATCGGTGGACAGGGCCTCGGGGCGGTGCACCGGCATCAGCCAGCCGTTTTGCGGGTTCACCTGGGCCGAGATGTCGATGCGCGGCGCCTGCGCCACCACGCCGCCGAAGATGGTGGCGAACGAGGCGTCGGCGGCGTCGCGCCCGGTACCGATGCGCACGAAGCCCATGGGGATGGCGGTGCCCGAGGGATCGAACAGGTACCAGCGGTGGCCGAGATAGACCTCGACGTAGGCGTGGAAGTCGGTCGGGCCCAGCGCCGGGTCGGCGCCGAAGTCGATCGCGGTGGTGAAACGCGCGGGAATGTTGAGCGCGCGGCACAGGGTGATCATGAGGTGCGCGAAATCGCGGCACACGCCCTTGTGGTCGTTGAGCGTGTCCAGCGCCGAGGTCATGGAGTTGCTGCTGTTCGACTCGAACCTGACCTGGCTCTGCACCCACTGCTTGATGGCCTCCACGCGGCGGTAGCCCTGCGGCAGCTGGCCAAACAGGTTGTTCGCCATGGCGGTTACGCAGTCCGACTGGCAATAGCGGCTGGGGTAGAGGTAGATCAGCGCCTCGGGGGGCAGCTGGGCCACCGGGGTTTCGAACACGGCGTCGGGCTGCGCCACGTGGTGCGTGATGTCGAGCGTGGCGCGGTAGCGCAGCTGCAGCGGGCCCGGCCCGGCGCTCAGGCGCAGCGTGCGGCTGCGGGTGGCCGGGTCGGTGTGCATGACCAGAGGCACGGGCTGGCTCACCTGGAGCTCTTCCCACACCACTTTCTGCTGGGGCGAGTGGGCGGCCTGGACGTTGAAGATGAAGTCGGCGGACGGCGGGTTGATTGCGTACTGCAGATCGATGGCGAGGTGGATGCGGACCATGGGGATCACCGTGAAAAAGGGGCTGTGGGCCCGGGAGCGGGCCGCTGGCGCGCACGCGCCGCAAAACGGTGAATGTCGTCAGAAAAACCAAAAGACCATCTTACGCGCACGCAAGCTTCGGGCCATGTGCGCCAGCACACGCCGGGCGCGGAACAAACCACCCCGGCGCAGGCTCAAAACCCGTGCAGCCGGGTTGTTTTCCTGCTGCAGGAGGTACATGCCATGAAACCCCTGAAACACTGGACCGACGCGGTCAACGCCGTCCTCGGCGTCTGGCTGGTGGTATCGCCCTGGCTGATGGGCTACCAGGACAGCTCCGCGGCCATGTGGAACGCGGTCATCGTCGGGATGGCTCTCGTCGCCGCTGCGCTGGGCGCGATCTTCGTGCCACGGGCCTGGGAAGAATGGACCGAGGGTGGTCTGGCGGTGTGGCTGGTCGCATCGCCCTGGCTGCTGGGGTTCGCCGCCATGGAAGCCGCCATGCTCACGGCGGTGGTCACGGGCGTGGTGATCTTCGCGCTGGCGCTCTGGACCCTGACGACCGACAGCGAATACAACGACTGGTGGCACAAGGCCACCGGGCACTGAGCACCTGAACGGGGCGACCGGTCCCAAGCCAGCCGCCCCGGCGTGCAAAGCAAACACCCGCCGAGGGAGGGCGGATGGGATGGATTCGCGCATGCGCCAGCGCGCCTTGCCGTAAGCTCAAGGCCCGATGCGCGCACTGCTCACCACCTACTCCTGGCAGGAACTGCGCCACCACCCCTGGCGCAATGCGCTGGCGGTGCTGGCCGTGACGCTGGGCGTGGCGCTGGCCTTCGCGGTGCAGCTCATCAACGCCTCGGCGCTGGCCGAGTTCGCCGGCGCGGTGAGTTCGGTCAACGGCCAGCCCGACCTGAGTTTGCGCGCACGCCAGGGCATGCTGCCCGACGAGCTGCTGGAACGTGTGGCCGCACAGCCCGGCGTGGCGCTGGCCAGCCCGGTGTTGGAGTTGCCGACGACCGCACAGGCCCCGGGCGGCGGGCCGGTGGCGGTGAAGCTGGTGGGCGTGGACGCGCTCACGGTGGCCGGGGTGTCGCCCGCGCTGCTGCCCATGCCCCGTAACCCCACCGAAGCCGCCGACGGCGAGGGCAGCGCCCCACCCCGTCGGCTGGACATCTTCGCGCCCGACGCGGTGTTCCTCAACCCGGCCGCGCGCCAGGCCCTGGCGGTCGCGGGCGTGGCGCCCACGCGGCTTCGAATCCAGAGCGGGCTGAGCCTGACAACCGTGCGGGTGGCCGGCGGCGTGAACGCGCCCGGCGCGCCCCTGCTGGTGATGGACGTGGCCGCCGCGCAGGCGCTGATGGGCCGGCTGGGCGCGCTCAGCCGCATCGACCTGCGGCTGGAGGCCGGCACCCGGCCCGAGGCCCTGCTGGACGCGCTGGCACTGCCGGCCACGGTGATCGCGCAGCGCCCCGAGCAGACCGGCGAGCGCGCCAGCAACCTCTCGCGCGCCTACCGCGTCAACCTCACGGTGCTGGCGCTGGTGGCGCTGTTCACCGGCGCGTTCCTGGTGTTCTCCGTGCTCTCGCTGTCGGTCGCGCGGCGCCAGCAGCAGTTCGCGCTGCTCGGTGTGCTGGGCCTGTCGGCCAACGAGCGGCTGCGCCTGGTGCTGACCGAATCGGCCCTGCTCGGGCTGCTGGGCAGCGTGCTCGGCGTGGCGCTGGGCACGGCCCTGGCCTCGCTGGCGCTGCGCGTGCTCGGCGGTGATCTGGGCGGTGGTTATTTTTCCGGCGTGGCGCCGCCCCTGCAGTGGAGCGCGCCGGCCGCCCTGCTCTACGGCGCCCTGGGTGTGGCGGCCGCGCTGGCGGGCGGCTGGTGGCCGGCGCGCGCCATGGCGCGCATGGCCCCGGCGCTCGCGCTCAAGGGGCTGGGCGGTGCCGGCACGGGCGGTGCCAGACACCACGGCGGGGCGCTGGCCCTGATGGTGCTGGCCGCCGCGCTGGCCTGGGCGCCGCCGGTGGGAGGCGTGCCGCTGGCGGCCTATGTGTCGGTGGGCCTGCTGCTGGTAGGCGGCATCGCCGCGCTACCGCTGGCCGTGGGCGCACTGCTGCACCGGCTGGCGCCGCTGGTGGCGCGCCACACCCTGCCGCTGCTGGCGGTGGAGCGCTCGCGGCGCCTGCGCGAAACCGCGGCCGTGGCCACCAGCGGCGTGGTCGCGAGCCTGGCGCTGTCGGTGGCGCTCACGGTGATGGTGGCGAGCTTTCGCGATTCGGTCACGCAGTGGCTCGACGGCGTGCTGCCCGCGCAGCTCTACGTGCGCGCGGGCAGCAGCAGCGTGGGCGAGGGCAACACCCTGCCGCCCGATTTCGTGCAGGCGGTGGGCGCGCTGCCCGGCGTGGCGCGGGTCGATCCCCTGCGCGCCACCCTGCTCCAGATGGACGCCGCGCGGCCCCCGGTGACGCTGCTGGCGCGCCCCCTGTCCGTGGGCGGTGCGCCCGGCGCGGGGCAGACACTGCCGCTGGTGGGCAACCCGCTGCCCCTGCCCGCGGTGGCCGCGGGCGAGACGGTGGTGCCGGTGTACGTGAGCGAGGCCATGCTCGATCTGCACGGCGCGCGCCCGGGCGGCTGGTTGCCCGCGCTGGCGCTGGCTTTTCCGGCGGAACGCGCCCGGAACACGCGCTTCTTCGTGGCCGGTGTCTGGCGCGACTACGCGCGCCAGCACGGCAGCGTGGTGATGGACCGCGCGCTTTTCGTGCGCCTCTCGGGCGATGCGAGCGTGAACGATCTGGCGGTGCACCTGGCACCCGGTACCGACGAGGATGCGCTGCGCGAACGCATCCGCGAGCGCGCCGAAGCCCTGGGCGCGGGCGGCCTGATCGAATTCGCCTCGGCCGGCCAGATCCGCGCCGTGTCGCTGCGCATCTTCGACCGCAGCTTCGCCGTCACCTACTGGCTGCAGGCGGTGGCCATCGCCATCGGCCTGTTCGGCGTGGCGGCCAGCTTCAGCGCGCAGGTGCTGGCGCGGCGGCGCGAGTTCGGCCTGCTCGCGCACTTGGGCCTCACACGGGCGCAGATCCTGGGCGTGGTGGCCCTCGAAGGCCTGGCCTGGACGGTGCTGGGCGCGCTCGCCGGCCTCGCGCTGGGCCTGGCGGTGAGCGTGGTGCTGGTGCACGTGGTCAACCCGCAGAGCTTCCACTGGACCATGGACCTCGCCCTGCCCTGGGCGCGGCTGCTCGCGCTGTGCGCCGCCGTGGTGCTGGCCGGCACGGCCACGGCCTGGCTGGCCGGGCGCGCCGCCGCCAGCCGCGACGCGGTGCAGGCGGTGAAGGAAGACTGGTGAACCCCCTGCAACGCCCCACCCTTTCACCGGCCGATGGCCTGGCGCGCCGCCACCTGCTCCTGGCCGGCAGCGGCCTGCTGGCCCCGCCCTGGCCGGCGTGGGCTCAGGCCCCGGCGGCGCCACGGATGCTCAGCCCGCGCGCCCTCCGATTCCCACGCGACCACGGCACTCACAACGACACCCGCACCGAGTGGTGGTACCTCACCGGCCACGCGCAGGACGCCACCGGGCGCCCCTTCGGTTTTCAGGTCACGTTCTTCCGCAGCCGGGTCGACGCAGCGCAGCCGTTGCAGAGCCGGCTCGCTGCCCGGCAACTGCTGTTTGCCCACGCCGCCATCACCGACGTGCAGGGCGGCCGGCTCTGGCACGACCAGCGCATCGCGCGCTGGAACGGCGAGCTCCCCGCCGACCCGGCGCGTGGCGTGTTCGCCCGCGAGCAAGACACCCAGGTGGTGCTGCGCGACTGGTTCATCGCGCGCCAGCCCGACGGCGGCTACACCACGGCGGTCGTGGGTGACGACATCCGCATCGAGCTCACCGCCACGCCCACCCAGGCCATCCTGCTGCAGGGCGATGCGGGCTTTTCGCGCAAGGGCCCGCAGCCCGAACAGGCCAGCTTCTACGTCAGCCATCCGCAGCTCACGGTGCGCGGCAGGCTGGCCGTGCGCGGGCAAGCCTTCGAGATCGTGCAGGGCCGCGCCTGGCTGGACCACGAGTGGAGCGAAGCCATCCTGCACCCCGAGGCCGTGGGCTGGGACTGGATCGGCATGAACCTGTTCAACGGCGACAGCCTCACCGCCTTCCAGCTGCGCCGCCAGGACGGCAGCCCGCTCTGGGCAGGCGGCTCGGTGCGCAGCGCCGCCAGCGCACACAGCCCGACCGACATCCAGCGCTTTCACCCCGACGATCTCGACTGGGCGCCGCAGCGTTTCTGGACCAGCCCGCGCACCCGCGCGCGCTATCCGGTGGAGTGGCGCATCCGCACGCCGGCGGAGGTCTACACCGTCAGGGCCGTGATCGACCCGCAGGAACTCGACAGCCGCCAGGGCACCGGCACGGTGTACTGGGAAGGCCTGTCGGACCTGTTCGACAGCCACGGCCAGCGCGTGGGCCGGGGCTACCTGGAGATGACGGGCTATGCCCAGCGGCTGGTGCTTTGAACCGTTGGCTTCGTTCGCGGCTCCTCGCGGGCCAAGGCGTGCGTGGGCAGGCCGCAGCGCTTCAGTGAGGCGGTCGGCGCGATGCGCCGACTTCCCTGCGATGCTCGCGGCCGTGGCCCGTCGCACAACTCGCTGCGTTCGCTGCGCTCTCTCCGCTCAAACAATTGCGACAAATCAGATGACGAAGCGCGCTGCGCGCGCGGCCACGGCCACTGCGCTTCTCGGCGCCTCACAAGGCGCGCTGCGGCCTGCCCACGCACGCCTTGGCCAACAAGATGTGGGTTCGCCAACGGTGGAATACCCCATCGCTTCATTGCTGCGGCAGGCGCAGCGAGATCCGCCACGAACGAAGGGACTCAGAGCCCAGGGCACCGCCGGGCCGGCTCCGCCGGACGGCCAGTGCCGCCCCCTGGGGGGGTAGCGCGAAGCGCTGCGGGGGGGTCAATACTTCACCGGCTGGCCATCCGTAATGATGGTCCCCGGGTACAACAGCACCGTCTCGCCCTCGCGCAGGCCGTCCTTGACCCAGGCCACCTCGGTGTTGCGATCGTGGAAGGCCACCGGTCGGGCGCGCGCCTTGCCGGCCTCGACCACGAACACGCGCCATTGATCTCCGTCACGCACCAGGGCCGCGGTGGGCACCAGCAGCACGCCCGCCTGCGACGACACGGTGATGCGCGCATCGACGCGAAAACCGTCGCCCAGGCGCTGCGCCTCGGTGGGCGCAGAGGCCAAGCCCACGACCACGTTCACCCGCTGTTCCTCGATGCCCAGGGCCGACACCTTGGTGAAGGCCACCGGCTCGACGCGGGTGACCCGCCCGGCCAGGGCCGGCGCACCGCTGCCGGTGGACAGCTGCACCGGCGCGCCGGGCTGGATCTGTTGCACTTCGCCCGAGAGCACGTCGATCACCGCCTCCATGGCCGCGGTGTCGCCAATCTCCAGCAGGGACTGGCCCGCGGTCACCGCGACCGCGCTGTCCTGGTGCAGCTTGAGCACCTGCCCGTCGACCGGGCTCTTGAGCTGCCACAGACCCGCCGGCCGCGCGCCGGCCGTGGGCTCCGCGCGGCTCAGCGCCGCGCGGGCCTCGGCCGCGGAGAAATCGGCGGCGCTCTGCTCGGCGCGCGCGGCGTTGAGCGCCTGTTGCGCGGCCTGGCGCGCCAGCACGGCCTGGTCGCGCGCCGAGGGGGCGATGAAGTTGTCGCGCGCCAGCTTGTCGGCCCGCTCGGCTTCGAGCGTGGCCTGGGCCAGCGCGGTCTGCAGGCGCTGCGCCTGCGCGGCGGCGGCGCGGCGCGCGGCCTCGGCGCTGCCCACGCGCTGCTGCAGCACGGTGCGCGTGCGAGCGTCGATCATCTGCGGCGCCACCGGCTCCAGCGTGGCCACCACGTCGCCGGCCTTCACCGCGTCGCCCACCTTCAGCGTGGGCCGCAGCAGGGCCGCCGGCGTGGGCGCGGTGATCAGGTAGCGGTTTTTCAGGCGCAGCACGCCGTCTTCCTCGATGGCCTGCTCGAAGGTGCCGGTGGCCACGGTGGCCACTTCCACCGTGAGCGGTCGCGGCCGGTAGGCGGCGTAGACCAGTGCGGCGGCGCCCGCCACCAGCAGCCCGCCCACCACCCAGCGGCGGGCCAGTTTCCAGGATTTCTTCTCGTTCATTCGCGTACCTTCAACACAGAAACCAGGTCCAGCCGGTCAATCTGCCGGCGCACCAGCAGCGCGCTGGCGATACCGGCGGCGAGCACGATCAGCGCCGCCGACGCGTAGGTCGAGGGCTCGATGATCACCGGAAAGTCGATGCTGTCGGAGGACATCAGCCGCATCATCAGGGTGGCCAGCCCCCAGCCCGTCAGGGCGCCGATGGGCAGCGCCACCAGCAGCTCCGCGCCGAGCTCGGCCAGCAGCAGCACCGACACCTCGGCCCGCGTCATGCCCAGCACGCGCAGGCTCGCCAGCTCCCAGGCGCGCTCGGAGAGCGAGATGCGGGCCGCGTTGTAGATGATGCCCACGGCCATGGCCACCGCGAACAGCGTGAGGATGCCGCTGAAGACGCCCATGTTGCGCGAGGTGGTCTCGTTGAACGCGGCCATCGAGCCGGCCTTGTCGAACACCGCGTTGATCCCCGGCGCGGCCTTCACCGCGGCCCAGAATCCGTCCATGGCCCGCGGGTCCACCTGCAGCGCCGCGTCGGCCACGCCGTCGCCGTCGCGAGCCAGGGTGTTCATCGCCTCCAGGTTCATGTAGAGCAACTGGCCGAACATGCTCTGCACGATGTCGACCACCTCCACCCGCGCGTGTGTGCGGTTCCAGAGCCGGAATTCCATGTCGATGCGGTCGCCCACGCGGGCGTCGAGCTCGCGCGCGAGCAGCGCCGAGAGCACCACGCCCTGCGCCGGCATCGCCACGGCGCCGCGCCGGTCGTCCACCACGCGCATCAGCCGCGCGTCGCTGCGGTAGCCGGTGAGCGCCGTGTCCACACTGCGCCCACGCAACCGCACGCGCACCGGCTCGGTGCGGTAGGGCTCGGCGTCGATCACGCCGGGCAGGCGTTTGAGGTCGCGCGCCACGCTCACCGGCACCGGGCGGTGGAAGTTCACCAGCACGTCGCCCTGCTGCACCTGGCGGAACTGCACGTCCACGATGTGTGCGATGGCGTCGATCCAGAACGCGCCCGAGATCTGCAGCGCCACCGCCAGCGCGATGCCGGTCACGGTGAAGGCCGCGCGCAGCGGGCGGCGCTCGAAGTTGCGGATCACCATCATCGCGCCGGTGCTGACAAAACGGCGCAGGCCCAGGCGCTCCACCAGTGTGGGCTGGTAGGCCGGCGGCGCGGGCGGTTGCATGGCCTGCGCGGGCCGCAGCCGCACCACGGCGTGGATCGCCGTCCAGGTGCCGAGCGCGGCCGCACCGCCGGCCAGCAGCGCCGAGACCCCGACCAGCCAGGGCCGGGTCACATAGGCCAGCCGGTTGAAGCGGAACACCTCGTCGTACAGGCTGAGCATGCCCTGGCCGATCAGCACGCTCAGGCCCAGCCCGGCCAGCACGCCGAGCCCGGCGATGGCGAAAGCGAGCTGGATGTAGTGCCAGGCGATCGCGCCGTCGCTGTAGCCCAGCGCCTTGAGCGCGGCGATCTGGCTGCGCTGCGTGGCCACCTGGCGGCTGAGCACCACGTTGAGGATGAACATGGCCACCATGAGAAAGATCGAGGGCAGCACGGTGCCCATCACCTTGAGCTGGGCCAGCTCGTCTTCCACGATCTTGGCCGAGAGCTGCTTGTCGCGGCCCACGGCGCCGATCGCGCCAAAGGGTTCGAGCAGGCGGTCCACCTGGGCCAGCACGGGCGCCGCCGCCACACCCGCGTCCAGCCGCAGCGCGGCCTGGTTGAACGCGCCCTGCATGTCGAAGGCCTGGACCATGCGGTCGTCGTCGATCCACCAGATGCCGAACGACTGGTCGTCGGGCGCACCGCCCTGCGAGGCGAACACGTATTCGGGCGAGGCCACCGTGCCCACCAGGTGCACCCGCTCGCGTTTGCCGTTGAGGATGGCGTGCACGGTGTCGCCGGGGTTCAGGCTGCGCGCCACGGCGAAACGGTCGCTCACCAGCGCCTCCAGCGCGCCGTCGCGCTCGGGCCAGCGCCCGCGCTTGAGCGTGAGCGCGTTCAGGCCCTGGCGGCCGGCGTGCGCGCGGGCCAGGTCCAGCCCGATGAAGCGCCCGGTCACGGGCGGGGCCACGCCGGGCAGGTCGATCTGGGCGTCGAACACCACGTCGAGCTTGACCTCGGCCACGCCGTCGAGCGCGGCCAGCCGATCGCGCAGGTGCACCGGCGCGCGCTTGACACTGGCGAACACGTCGGCCAGGCGGTTGTCGCGGTAGAAGGCGTCGCGCGAGCCCTTGAGCGACTCGTGCACCGAGAACATGCCCACGAAGCCGGCCACACCGATGGCCACCACCACCGCGATGGTGAACACCTGCGCGCGCAGGCGCTGGAGGTCGCGCCAGAGCTTGATGTGGATGGCCTTCATGGCGCGTTCACCAGCTCAGGCCCGCGGCCGCCACCTTGTGCGTGTTGACGCGGGTCTCGACGATGCGCCCGTCGGCCAGGCGCAGCACGCGGTCGGCCATCTCGGCGATGGGCGCGTTGTGCGTGATCACGATGGTGGTGGTGCCCAGTTCGCGGTTCACGTGTTCGATGGCCTGCAGCACCATCACGCCGGTGGCGCAGTCGAGCGCGCCCGTGGGCTCGTCGCACAGCAGCACCTGGGGGTTCTTGGCGATGGCGCGCGCGATCGCCACGCGCTGCTGCTCGCCGCCCGAGAGCTGCGACACGAAGTGGTTCAAACGCTCGCCCAGGCCCACCAGCGCCAGCGCGTCCTCGGGCTTCATGGGGTCTTCGGCGAGGTCGGTCACCAGCGCCACGTTCTCGCGCGCGGTCAGGCTGGGGATCAGGTTGTAGAACTGGAACACGAAGCCCACGTGTTCGCGCCGGTAGCGCGTGAGCTCGGCGTCGTCGGCGCCGATGAGTTCGTGCGTCTCGCCCGCGTGGGTCCATTGGGCCGTGCCGCTGGTGGCCGTGTCCAGGCCGCCGAGGATGTTGAGCAGGGTGGACTTGCCGCTGCCCGAGGCGCCCAGCAGCACCACGAATTCGCCGCGCACGATGTCCAGATCGACCCCACGCAGCGCGTGCACCGCGGTCGCGCCCTCACCATAGACCTTGGTCAGGCCCCGGGCCTGGAACACGGATTCGGTGCGGGCGATGGGAGCATCCATGGGTTCGGGTGTGGCAGCGGTTCCAGGGCCGCGCGGACGCGCGACCCGTGGACAGTATTGCAGCAATGCCGCTTCCGGCCCTGACTTGTATCAAGCGCCCGCCAGACACCACGCACGCACCCCGGGCCCGCGCGGCCGGGGGTGCCCCCACGGCGCTATTCCCAGAGCTGTTTCACACGCGCGTCACGCCCGCAGGACAGGCGGTAGTAGTTGTAGCGCACCGGGTTCTTCTTGTAATAGTCCTGGTGGTAGTCCTCGGCCAGGTAGAACGCGCTGGCCGGCGCCAGCTCGGTGTGGATGGTCTTGAAGCGACCGCTTTTCAGCAGCGCGTCGCGGCTGGCCTGGGCCACCTGACGCTCGGCCTCGTTGCCCCAGTAGATGCCGCTGCGGTACTGGCTGCCCACGTCGCAGAACTGCCGGTCTTTCACGGTGGGGTCGATGTGGCGCCAGAAGTACTCGACCAGCTGCGCATAGCTCACCCGGGCCGGGTCGTAGACCACACGCACGGCCTCGGTGTGGCCGGTGCGGCCCGCGCTGACCTGCTCATAGGTAGGGTTCGCGGTGTTGCCGGCGGTGTAGCCGGACTCGACCTCCACCACCCCGGGCAGCTTTTCAAAGTCCTTCTCGATGCACCAGAAACAGCCGCCGGCAAAGACCGCCGTGGCGGTGGCCGCATGGGCCGTGGCCGCGGCGGTGGCCAGCAACGCGGTCAGCGCCAGCAAGCGTGGGGTCTTCATCATGGTCAGGTCCTCAGTGGGGGCAAGGCCTGGCCCTGGGGCACGAAGGCCAGGGCCACGCCGTTGTTGCAATAGCGTTTGCCAGTGGGTGGGGGGCCGTCGCTGAACACGTGGCCCTGGTGCCCACCGCAGCGCGCGCAGTGGTATTCGGTGCGCGGGACGATCAGCTTGAAGTCGGTCGAGGTGCCCACGGCCTCGGGCAGCGGCTGCCAGAAGCTGGGCCAGCCGGTGCCGCTTTCGTATTTGTGGGCGGCGTCGAACAGCGGCAGATGGCAGGCCGCGCACACATAGGTGCCCGGGCGCTTTTCGGCGTTGAGCGGGCTGCTGCCGGCGCGCTCGGTGCCGTGCTCGAACAGCACGGCGTAGGCCACAGGCGAGACGAGCTTTTTCCACTCGGCCTCGGTCTTCTTCAGCGCAGCGGGCGGTGCGGCCCGCGCGCTGGCGGGCAGCGCCGCGGCGGCGCACCAGCCGGTCAGGCGCTTCAACAGGTCTCTGCGTTCCATGGCGGTCTCCATTGTTTCGATACCGTGAGTCGGACCTGGCGCAGGAACCTTACAGCGGATGCAAAGACCCCACCCCGGTCCCGCGTGAAGGCGGCTACGTGGGGTGGGTGCTTTGCGCGGTCGGGTCCGCCGCACACGGACGGTGCGACGACGCACAGACGCCCGCGCCGCCCGGGCCTAAAAACCAAGGGTGGTGAACGCCCCTTGTTCACCCGCAACCAAAGGACACCGCATGAACTGGGACACCATTCAAGGCAACTGGAAACAACTCACCGGACGGGCCAAACAACAGTGGGGCAAGCTGACCGACGACGACCTGCAGGTCGTGGCCGGCCACCGGGACCAGCTCGCCGGCAAGATCCAGGAGCGCTATGGCATCGCCAAAGACGAGGCCGAAAAACAGCTCAAGGACTGGGAAGACCGGGCCGACGACAGCTGGTTGAAATAAGACACCGCACACAGGTCCTGCCGGGGGTCTTGGCACTGGCCTGGGTGCCAGCCTTTTCAAGGTCGTGGGTGAACGGCAGGTTTCGTTCGTTGCACCTCGCGTGCTGCGGCAGGCGCTGCAAGAAATGAAATGGCTCTCCACCGGTGGCGCGCCAACACCTTTGTTGCCAAGGCGTGCGTGGGCAGGCCGTAGCGCGCCGTGTGAGGCGCCGAGAAGCGCAGTGGCCGTGGCCGCGCGCGCAGCGCGCTTCGTCATCTGACTTGTCGCACTTGTCTGAGCGGAGAGAGCGCAAGCGAACGCAGCGAGTTGTGCAACGGGCCACGGCCGCGAGCATCACAGGGGAGTCGGCGCACAGCGCCGACCGCCTCGCCCAAGCGCTGCGGCCTGCCCACGCACGCCTTGGCTCGCGAGGTGCAACGCCTGCCGCAGCCGCGAGGTGCCACCCGACAGACAGCGCTCACCAGGCTCAGGAAGAAAACGCCCCTGAAAGGCATGAACCCTAGTGTTTGTGGCCCGTCAGCTCCGTGTGGAGCAGCTTGTCGGCGGCGTAGCAACTGCAGGCCTGCTCCTCCAGCGCCGCGCGGTTGAGCACCGTCAGTTCGCCCCGGTGGTAGGCGATGAAACCGCTGTGCTGAAACTCACCGGCAGCCACCGTCACGCCCACGCGGCGCACGCCGAGCATCAGGGCCATGAACTCCTGCGTCACGTGAAAGCTGTCGGCCTGGGCGCGGTCCTGGCTCATCAGCAGCCAGCGCGCCAGGCGCGGGCCGATCTCGTGGAACCGCTCGCAGGCCGAGGCCAGCGTCTGCTGGTGCAGCCGCACCAGCAGGCTGGTCTGCAGCACCTGCAGCAGCACCGGGCTGCTCGCCAGCTCCGCGCGCAGGGCCTCGGCGCCGATGCGCCAGCTGTTGCCCGCGCCCTGCACCAGGGCGCGCCACGGCGTCTTCGCCAGCCCCAGCACCAGCTCCGAACCGAGCATGGCCTCGCGCCCCACCATGCCCACCTCCAGCGCCGGGTAGTGGTCCACGTCGATCACCAGCGAGATGAAGCCTTCCAGCGGAAAGTAGGCGTGGCTCAGCGGCTCGCCGCGCACGCTGAGCTCGGCGGACAACACCAGCTCGAAGGGTTCGCACTGGTCGATCAGATGCCGTCGTGCCGCGTTCGGCAGCTGTTGCAGCAGGAGGTTGTCGGCATGTGCCATGAATGTGGGTTGTCCTTGGTGGCTCAGCGCCAGCCGAAAGGGATGGCGTCATGGAATCCGCCCCGGACGACGTGCCCGCGGTGAACCGAAAAACAGTGTGTGCGCCGCGAACGGGCTTGACTGTCTGCCAGCGCACACAAGGGCTTTTCGGGCCGGCACTGTGGCGATTGCGCACATGTATTCCAGCGCACGGACGCTGTGCACACCACGCCCTAAAAACGGGGGTGCACTCCGCGCAAATGCGTCTCTGACGCGAGAAAGACCTCCATGAAATCAAAGTCCGTCCTCCACCTGCTCGGCCTCGCCGGCATGGCCACCTTCCTGGCATCGTCGGCGTACGCGCAGGACACCAGCCACTTCTACGGCGGCGGCTCAGTGGGCCAGTCGCGCACGGAGCTCGATGCCCCGCGCACCACCGGCATCCTGCTGCCCGGCGTCAACACCTCGGGCACCGCCAGCGACGAGAAGGACACCGCTTTCAAGATCTTTGGCGGCTACCAGTTCAACCGCAACCTCGCCATCGAGGGTGGTTATTTCGACCTGGGCAAGAACCGCTTCACCACCAACACCGCGCCCTTCGGCACGCTGTCCGGTGAAACCCGGGTCCATGGCATGAACCTGGATCTGGTGGGCACCATGCCGCTGACCGAGCGCTTCTCGGCCCTGGCCCGCGTGGGCGCGCAACACGCCTGGTCCGAAGACCGCTTCAGCGGCACCGGCGCGGGCGCGGGCATCTCCTCGCGCAGCAAACACAACGACACCAACTACAAGGTCGGCCTGGGCGTGCAATACGAGATGTCGTCCTCGGTGTGGGTTCGCGGCGAGCTGGAGCGCTACCGCCTGAAGAACGCCACCGGCCACCGCACCAACGCCGACGTCGTCTCGGTCAGCCTGGTGTTCCCGTTCGGCCGTGCGCCCGCAGCGCAGGTGGCCGCGGCCCCGGTCTATGTGGCGCCCGCCCCGATGCCGGCACCGGTGGCGGCGGCCCCCATGCCCGCCCCCGTGGTGGTGGCCCCCGCGCCCCAGCGCGTGAGCTTCTCGGCCGACACGCTGTTCGGCTTTGACAAGGCCACGGTGCGGCCCGAAGGCAAGGCCGAACTGGACAAGTTCAGCAACCAGCTCGGCGGCACCAGCTACCAGTCGATCAGCGTCGAAGGCCACACCGACCGCCTGGGCTCCGACGCCTACAACCAGACCCTGTCCGACGAGCGGGCCGCCTCGGTCAAGAACTACCTCGTGAGCAACGGCAAGGTGGACCCGGCCCTGATCAGCGCAGTGGGCAAGAGCGAGAGCCAGCCCGTGACCGCCGCGGGCGATTGTTCGGACCAGCAGTCGCGCGCCCAGTTGATCAACTGCCTGCAACCCGACCGCCGCGTGGAAGTGGAAGTCAACGGCACCCGCTGATCCTCTGACCCCCTGAGCGCCTGCCGCGCCCTGTGGGACAGCAGCAGGCGCAAAGGCCAAAGCCCGCCGCCAGCGATACCGCTGGGGCGGGCTTTGTCTTGGGCTCTGGCTTTATGAGGCCCGAGCGGCGAAACGGCTCAGGCGCTGGCGCTGACGGGCTTCACGCCAGCGTCAAGCGGCAGTCCAGCGGCCAGCCTGGCGCCGGCACCGCGGGGGCCTGCGGCAGGCCGACCAGGGTGAGGTCCTGCTGTTGCTGCGCGCGGCGCCAGCGGGCCATCTGCTCACCCAGCGCGGCGGTGTCCAGCCCCACCACGCGCACCTCCACGAACAGCACCGCCCGCGCCTCTTCGATGCGCGCGAGCACGCAGTCGCCGAGGTCGATCACGGTGCCGTCGTAGGCGGGGTCGGCGGGGTCCATCTCGTCGAGCCGCGCGATCAGGTGGCGCAGCGGGGTGTGATCCCACAGCGCGGCCTGGGCACGGACATTGCAGCCCAGCACCGGGCGCACCACCGGGTAGAAGATCTCTTCTTCGATCTGCGCGTTCAGGCTCAGCGCGTCGCACAGCCGGTCAACGATCTCGGCCTTGCGCGCGGGGGCACAGCCTTCCACCAGACGCAGGCTGTCGTATTCGCGCAGCAGCTTTCGGATCACCTCGTAGTCCAGCCGCAACTGGTCGAGGGCGTCGCGGGCGCGCAGGCCGGCTTTGGGCCGCATCGGTGGCTCCATCCAGGGCCGCCGCGCTCAAGCGGGCCGCGGGGGCGGCATGCCCGGCGTGGCCGGCGGCGTGTCGGTGGTGGTGGGTGGATGCACCGGCCGAAGCGGGTGCCCTGTGGGCGGCGTGCCTTCGCCGGTCACGGCGTTGTCCGGTGGCTGTGGCGCGAGCGGTTGGGGCGTGGTGACTTTGTTGGCGAGTTCGATCATGGCAAGTTCCTGGCACTGGAGTTGCGCACAACGCGCCCATCCGTGTGTCTTTGTAAGGGTTGCCACCCGGCAGCGTCTGTGCGACACCGTACGAACCCGATGCCCCTGCTCACACCGCGATGCGGTGAGGCAGCAGCCGGTCGTACTCTTTCTTGACCACGGAATAACACTCGCAGACGCGTTCTTCGAGCGCGTCGCGGTCGAGCACCGTGATGTGCCCGCGGGCGTAACGGATCATGCCCAGCTTCTGCAGCTTGAGCGCCGCTTCGGTCACGCCCTCGCGGCGCACGCCCAGCATGTTGGCGATCAGTTCCTGCGTCATCACCAGCTCGTTGCCGCTCAGGCGGTCCAGGCTCAGCAGCAGCCAGCGGCAGAGCTGCTGGTCCAGCGAGTGGTGGCGATTGCACACCGCCGTCTGCGCCATCTGGGTGATGAGCGCCTGGGTGTAGCGCAGCAGCAGGTGCAGCACCGGCCCGGAGCGGTTGAATTCGTCCTTGATGTCGGCCGCGCGCAGGCGGTAGCCCTTGCCCGCGCTCTGTACCACGGCGCGGCTGGGTGTGGTCTCGCCACCCATGAAGAGCGCGATGCCCACCAGCCCCTCCTTGCCCACCACCGCGATCTCGGCCGAGGCGCCGTCTTCCATCACGTACAGCAGCGAGATGATGGCGTTGGTGGGGAAGTACACGTGGCTCATCTTGCTGCCCGACTCGTACAGCACCAGGCCCAGCGGCAGGTCCACCGCCTCCAGCAGTCGCGCCATGCGTTGCCACTCGGGCGCGGGCATCGAGGCCAGCAAGTCGTTGGCCGACTGGTCCGGTGCAGTATCCATTGTTCGTTTTCCCCTGGTGTGGTTGTGTTCGCCGCCCACCCGCCCTGCGGGAGGGCCGGGCAGCGTGGTGTGTCCGGTAGCGTACAGACAAACAGGGGCCCTGTCTGTACGTTGACGTACAGAGGCCGCCCAGCGGTGGCCAGGGGCGGGTTGCCCACGTCGCGGCTCAGGCGGCGGACGGCAGCGGCACGACGCAACAGCTGTTTTGCGGCAGATCGGTCCAGCGCAGGGGCTCGCCCACCCGCAGCAGCTGGGCATGCGGCTCGGTGCAGGCGGCCAGGGCCGCCTGCGGGTCGCCGCGCACCAGCACAAAGCGCATGTGGCGACCGTTGCGCACCAGCGTCAGCTCGGCCTGTGGCCAGTGCGTGGGCAAACAGGGGGTGAAACACAGGTCTTCGGCACCGATCTGCAGGCCCAGGATAGACCCCAGCGCGGCCCGGTGCAGCCAGCCCGCGGCACCCGTGTACCAGCTCCAGCCGCCGCGGCCCTCGTAGGGCGGCTGGCTGTAGACGTCGGCCGCCATCACATAGGGCTCCACGCAGTAGCGCGGCCCCCAGTCGGCGTGCGCCGCACGGTGGGCCGGGCTCAGGTAGGTGAAGTAGCAGTAGGGCGTGTCCTGCGCGGCAGCGTTGCCGGGCTCGCGCTGCGCCAGGGCGGCCGCGGCCATCAGCGCCCAGACACCGGCGTGGGCGTACTGCCCGCCGTTTTCGCGCACACCCGGCGGGTAGGCCTGGATGTAACCGGCGCTCGGGCTGGCGTGTTGCAGCGGCGGGTCGAGCAGGCGGATCAGGCCATGCTCCCGGTCCACCAGCTGGGCCTCCACCGCGTCCATCGCCAGGCGCTGGCGCTCGGGCGAGGTCTGGCCCGAGAGCACGCTCCAGGCCTGCGCGATCAGGTCGATGCGGGCTTCGGCCTGGAGGGCCGAGCCGAGCGGGCTGCCGTCGTCGAAGAAGGCGCGCTTGAACCAGGCGCCGTCCCAGGCCTCGCTGCCCAGCGCAACGCGCCAGCCGGCCAGCGCGGCTTCCCAGGCGCGCGCCCGGTCGCGTTCTCCGCGTGCGCGCGCCAGCGGCAGCCAGTCGTTCACGATGCCGCACAGGAACCAGGCCAGCCAGACCGACTCGCCCCGCCCTTCGCTGCCGACGCGGTTCATGCCGTCGTTCCAGTCGCCGCTGCCCATGAGCGGCAGGCCGTGGGCGCCCACCGGCAGGCTGCGGTCGATGGCGCGCGCGCCGTGCTCGTAGACGCTGGCGGTTTCGGCGCTGATGGCGGGCGTGTCGTAGCGGTCTTCCGCGCCCTCGGACAGTGGCGCGCCGTCGAGAAAGGGCGCGGTCTCGTCCAGCAGGGCGGTGTCGCCGGTGGCCTGCAGGTAGTGCGTGGTGGCGTAGGGCAGCCACAGCAGGTCGTCGGAAAAATGCGTGCGCACGCCGGCGCCACCCGGCGCGTGCCACCAGTGCTGCACGTCGCCGGCCTCGAACTGGCGCGAGGCGCAGAGCACGATCTGCGCGCGCAGGATGGCCGGGTCGGCCCCCACCAGGGCCATCGCATCCTGCAGCTGGTCGCGGTAGCCGGTGGCGCCGCCGGCCTGGTAGAAGCCGGCCTTGGCCCACAGGCGCGAGGACACGGTCTGGTAGAGCAGCCAGTGGTTGACCAGGGTGTCGAACAGCGGGTCTGGCGTGGCCACCTGGGTGGTGCCCAGCAGCGCGTCCCAGCGTGCCGAAGTGCGGCGCTCGCGCTCGCGGGCGCTGCTGGCGGTGGCCTGGCGCATGAGCGTGCGCGCCGCCTCGGGGCTGGGCGCGTAGCCGATCAGAAAGACCTGATCGAGCGAGGCGCCGGGGCGCAGCGTGACCGGCCGCGACAGCGCCGCACACGGATCCAGCCCGAAGCCGCTGCGCTGCCCCAGGCGCTGCGGCAGCACCAGCTGGCCCCAGCGGTCGAAGAAGGCGCGGCGGTCGCAGGTCCAGTCCATGCCCTCGGGGTCGTCCACGCCCTCGTGCGACTCGCAGAAGAAGGCGGTGCCTTCGCCGAAACCACCCGCCGCCTCGGTCTGGGTGCAGAGCAGCCCGATCAGGCCGGCGCCGGGCGGGCTCACGAAATATGGCTTGCAGAGCAGGCTGCCGCGGTCGCTGCGCTTCTCGCCCATCATCCACTCCACCAGGCCGGTGATGCGCAGGTGGGCCTTGCCGCTGCCGTGGTTGGCCAGCCGGATGCGCACCTGCTTGACCGCGGTGTCGGGGTCGACACACCAGCTCACCGACACGGCCAGCGCACCACGCCGGTGGCTGATGGTGGTGAGCCCCTGTCCGTGCACCACCTGGTAGCCGATGCCCTCGGCCGCCCAGGCCGAGGGGGCCACGCTCCAGACCTCGCGCGTGCGGCGGTCCTGCAGCAGGAAACACTCGGACGGCGGGTCACCGACCGGGTCGTTGGCCCAGGCGGTGAGCTGGTTCAGGCGGCTGTTGCCCGCCCAGGTGTTGCCGCCACCGCTCTCGGAGACCAGCGCGCCGAAGCCGGGGTTGGCCAGCACGTTGCACCAGGGCCGCGGCGGTGTCTGCGTGGCGCTCGCCTCGAAGGCAAAGGCGCCGATGTCATGCGCGAACACACCCTCGGCCGGTGCGGCCGCGGTTTCGCCCAGGCGCAGCGGCACCGGGTCCGGCACCGCGGGCTCACCGCGCCAGGGGCGCGCCACCGGCGTTTCGTGGCAGTCGCACCAGCCGCGCACCTGGTGCAGCAGGGCCTGGCCGTCGGCCTGCAGCTGCACGCGCGCCAGGTGGCGCAGCGTGCCGATCTGTTCGGCGGAGAGTTCGTCGGCCCGCAGCAGGTGCAGGCCGGTCACGGCCGGGCCGGGGCGGGTCTGCAGGTCGGCCGCGTGCTGTTCGAGCAGCAGGGTGAGCTCGCGCTGCAGTGGCATGTGGTACGAATGCGCCTCGTGGCTGAGCACCACCACATCGCAGGCCACACCGGCGCGCGACCACTCGCGCAGCACCTGCGCCAGCACGCGCAGCAGGCCCAGGCCCTGCGGCGCGCCGGCGTGCACCAGCAGCAGCGGCCGGTCGCCCGAGATCGCCAGCGGCCAGAGCAGGCGCCGGTCGCTGCCGTGCGGCGGCGCGTTCGCGAGGCCGGGCAGCGGCGGGTCGATCCTGGGCAGCGTCAGCACCAGGGCGGTGGTCAGGGCGTGTAGCGCGGGCAGGTAGTCGGTGCGCGGGCGGTGCGGCACCGCCGAGATGCCGGCCAGCGTGGCCGACATCACCGAGGAACGCGCCACGTAGCTGGGCTGGCGGTACTTGTCGATCACGGCGCGCAGCGTGGCCGCGTCGTCGCTGGCGGCGGTGGCAAAGGTCACCATGGCCTGCGCGCCCGGCGCGATGCGCAGCCGCACCCCGAGCGCGGCCACCGGGTCCAGCCCGGTTACGAGCGCGCCGGCTTCCAGCGGCACCGGGTCCATCTGCGCCAGCGGCTGGCCCGCCGTGTGGTGGCGGCCGAGCCAGCGCAGGCGGTCGGTCTGGCAGCGCAGCCCCAGCACCTCGCCCCCGGTGTCGGCCACGAAATGCGCGGCCTGCATCGCGCTTTCGGTCACCAGGCGCTGCGCGCGCACACAGCGCAGCGCCTGCTGCTCGGGCAGCCAGTCGGTCTTGACGAACAGGTTGGAAAACGCCGGGTGCGCCTCGTCGGCGGCGTGGCTGGCCAGGGTCACGTCGAAGGCCGAGATCAGCTCCAGCTCGATGGGCTGGTCGCTCAGGTTGGACAGCACCACCTTGCGCAGTTCGATGTCGTCTTCCGGGCTGACCCAGACCGTGGTGTTGATCCGCAGCTCGGGCCAGAGCGCATCGAAACACACGCGGTCGGTGTGGAAGCGGCAGCTGTAGACCGCGTGCGGGTCGGGCGCGGGGTGTTGCGTGACCGACACCGGGGCACCCTCCGCGTCCAGGCGCAGGTAGACGAAGCTGCCGCAGGCGTCGCGCAGCGCGTCGTCGCGCCAGCGCGTGATGCCGGTCTGGCCCCAGCGGCTCCAGCCCGCGCCGTTGGCGCGCAGCGTGACGCTGTAGCGCCCGTTGCCCAGCAGGTGGGTGGGCTCCAGCGCCTGCGCGCCCGGGATCAGCGTGCGGATGTGGTCCGGCGTGCGGCTCTGCAGGGCCTGCAGCGGCAACCGCAGCGGCGCCTGCAGCACGGGCAGCTCGCGCGGCGCGCGCTCGTGCAGCAGCGAGCCCACCGCCTCCATGCGCGGATGCGCCATGCCCCAGCGTTGCGCCACGCCGCCGCGCAACACGTTGGCCAGCGCCACCAGGCTCATGCCCTGGTGGTGCGCCATGAAGGTGTGGACCACGGTGAAGCGCTCGCCGTGGATCTGCCGCGCGGGGGTGTAGTCCAGCGCCTCGAAAAAGCCGTAGCGCCCGCGCGCTGACAGCGCGGCGAGGCGCCGCAGGTTCGCGCAGGCCAGGGCCGCATCCACCTGGGTCGCGAGCACGGTGGCATAGGGTGCGATCACGCGTTCGGCCACCGGGGTGCGGCGCAGCGCCAGGCGCGGCACACCCTGCGGCGCGTACTGGTAGGCCAGGGTGTGGTCCTGCCCGGCGTAGGCGCTCTCGGAAATGCCCCAGGGCATGGCCGTGCCGTCCACGAAGGCCATCTGCTCCTGCAAGGCCGAGCGCCCGGCTTCGCGCAGCGCGCTGCCGCGCGGTTCGGCGACCACCAGCGAGGGCATCAGGTACTCGAACATCGAGCCCGACCAGGAACGCAGCACGGCGCGCCGCCCGCTGGCAAAAAACGGCCGGCCCAGCGCCGCCCAGTGGCGCACCGGCAGCTCGCCCTTGGCAATGGCCAGCAGGCTGGTGCTGCGCGATTCCGAGGCCAGCAGGTCGTAGAAGCTGGCGTCGAGCTGCTGCTCTTCGAGCCGGTAGCCGATGTGCAGCAGGTGGCGCTTGGGGCTGTAGAGAAAGTGGAAGTCCGGCGCCCAGGCCAGCGCCTCCAGCCCGGCGGCGAGTTCGCGCAGGCGCCCGGTGGTGCGCTCGCAGCTGCCCGCGCCCATCGCGGCGGCGTCCTGGCCGGCCGAGTGCAGCGTGGCGAGATGGTCCCTCAGCAGCCAGACCAGTTCGTCCTGCGGCGTGGTGACGTGGCTGACGATGGCCGGGTTGCGCGCCTGCGTGAGGCCGCCCAGCTCGTGGCTGGCTTCCTGCAGCAGCGCGAAGAAGGCGGCGCAGGCCGCGGCCTCGCAGGGCTCGGGCATGGGGGTTTCCAGCAGCCGGCCGATGGCGGTCTGCGCCAGGGGCCGGTGCAGCAGGGTCTGCAGCAGGGCCAGGCGCGGCCGTAGCCGCTGGTGCGACAGGCGCAGCGCCTCGGCGCCGGGCTGTGCGGCGTGTGGCTCGTGGGCCAGCTCGATACAGGCCTGGGCCACGGTGAGCAGGTGCGCGCTGAGGTTGCCGCTGTCCACCGTGGACACATAGCGCGGCGGCAGCGGCTGCAGGGTGCGGGTGTCGTACCAGTTCAGGAAATGGCCGCGGTGGCGCTCCATCTGCAGCAAGGTGGCGAGCGTGGCCTCCAGCCTTGTCAGCAGGTCCTGCGTGCCGATCCAGCCGAACTGGCGCGCGCAGGCGGTGCTCAGCAGATACAGGCCGATGTTGGTGGGCGAGGTGCGGTGCGCCACCATCTCGTAGGGCATGGTCTGCAGGTTGTCGGGCGGCAGGTGGTGGTTGTCGGCGTCCACGCTGCGCTCGAACAGGCGCCAGGTGTCGCGCGCCACGCCTTCGAGCAGCTCGCGGTCGGCCGCCGCCAGCGCGGGGCGGCGTGCCCGCGGGGTGTTGCCCAGCCACACCAGCAGCGGCGCCAGCGCCCACAGCCCGAGCACGGCCAGCGCCAGCGCGCCGGGGGCCGGCACGAACAGCCACAGCAGGCCCACCAGGGTGAGCGCGGCCAGCGGCTCGGCGCGGTGGCGCCACAGGGTGGGCAACAGACCGGTGCCCAGGCCGGCCTGGGCCGCTTCGGCGGTGGTCCATTCGAGCAGGTGGCGCCGGCTGACCAGCAGCCGGTGCAGGGTGCGCAGCACGGCGTCGAGCGCGAGCACCGCCTGCTGCGGCAGCAGCGCCAGGTGCCAGAGCCCGCCACCCAGCGCGCGCAGCAGGTCCTGCGACGCGGCGACCGCGTACCGCTGGCCCAGCAGGCGCCAGTGGCGCGGCACCCAGCCCGCCAGCGCGCCCATGAGCGGGCCGGCGGTGTAGGCGGCCACGGTCAGCGCCAGCGCGGCGGGCAGCGACAGGCCCAGCCCTGCCATGGCCAGGCCGACGAGCAGCAGGCAGGCCGGCGCCACCAGCGAGCGGCGCAGGTTGTCAAACAGCTTCCAGCGGTTGATGGCGCCCAGCGGCCACTGGCGGGACCGCAGCAGGAAGGGCAGCAGCTGCCAGTCGCCGCGGGCCCAGCGGTGCAGGCGCGAGGCGGCGGCGTCGGCGTGGTCGGGCTCGGGTTCGATCAGGGTCACGTCGGTCACCACGGCGCAGCGCACCAGGGCGCCTTCGAGCAGGTCGTGGCTGAGCACCTGCTCGGTCGGCAGGCGCTGGCCCAGCACGGCGTGCAGCGTGGCCACGTGCAGCAGCCCCTTGCCGGTGAAGCTGCCTTCGCCAAACAGGTCCTGGTACACGTCGGAGCTCATGGCGCTGTAGGGGTCGATGCCGGCCTGGCCGTCGAACAGCCATTGCCAGGCGGTGCGCACGCCCTCGCCCGCCAGCGGCGGCACCACGCGCGGCTGCAGGATGCCGTAGCCCTGCAGCACGCGGCGGCCGGTCTCGTCCAGCCGGGGCTGGTTGTCCGGGTGTTCGGCCACGCCCACCAGGGTGCGCAGGCGGCCCGGCGGCAGTTGGGTGTCGCTGTCGAGCGTGAAGATGTAGCGCGTGTGCGGCGCCATGCACGAGAGTTCACCGAGCTCGAAGAAGGGCCCGGGCGCTCCGGTGGCCAGCGCGGCCACCAGCTGCTCCAGTTTGCCGCGCTTGCGCTCCCAGCCCAGCCACTGGCCTTGCGTGGTGCTCGGGCTGCGCGCGCGGTGCAGCAGCAGGAAACGCGGCGGGCGGCCCGGCGCCACCGGGTGGCGCGTGTTGAGCGCGGCGAGTTGGTCTTGCGCGTACGACAGCAGGGCCTGGTCTTCGGGCCGGTGTTCGGTGTCGGCATCGCACCAGTCGCTGAGCAGGGCGAACTGGGCGTTGGTTTCGGGGTTGGCCAGGTGGTGCAGCTGCAGCCGGTGCACCGTCTGCGCGATGCCAGCCGGGTGGTTCAACAGGGCCGGCACCACCACCATCACACGGGCCTGCGGCGGGATGCCATCGGCCAGCAGCAGGCGCGGCAGGTGCGCGGGTTTCACCGACTCGCCGATCAGGCGGTTGAGCACGGCCACCACGGCCTCGGACGCGGGCAGCAGCATCACCAGGCCCACCAGCACTCTGCCGAGCTGGGCCGGCCCGCCCGCGGCCAGCCAGTCGGGCCGGTGCAGCAGCCAGGTCACCAGCAGCAGCGTGCCCACCCCCATGGCGCCGAGATAGGCAGGCGTGCGCGAAAACCCGCTGAACGCGCGCCACAGGCTCGCCACCCGGTGCTTGAGGCCGAGAGACTGTTCCAGCGTGGCGCGGCCTTCGCCGCGCAGCCAGTGGCCGGCCAGCGCGGCGGGGCCGCTGGCGCCGTCCATCAGCACCAGCAGCACCTGGGCCACGGCGGCCTCGCCCTGCCCGCTCAGGGTGGACAGGCGCTCGATGCCGTGCAGCGTGCTGTCGCGCGTGGCGTCGTCCTCGGCCTTGAACACCGGCGAGCGCAGCATCACGCGGACCACGCGGCTGGTGCGCGCCACGATGTCGGGCCAGTCGGCCGCGCCGATCAGGCGCAGCGCGGTCACGGCGTTGCCCACGCTCAGGTGGTCGGCGGCCTGGGCGGCGTGGTGCTGGGCCTGCAGCGCGGCCAGGTCGGGCACCACGTCCTGCAGCCAGCGGCGCACCTGCGCCAGGGGCGAGTCGCTGGCGGCGGTGGCGTGCCCCACCAGGCTCTGCGCCAGGTGCGACAGAAAGACATCGCCCACGCCCCGCTGCTCCATGAGCTCGCGCATCGACGTGACCGCCCCCAGCGAGAGCTCGCCGATGCGGCTGGCGCACAGGCCGGCGAGGTCGCGCGCGGCCTTGTGGCTGGCGATGCGGTCGGCCAGGCGGCGCAGGTTTTCCACCAGCACCACGCGCAGCGTGGTGGGCAGCGCCCACAGCTCGCCCTGGCTGAGTTCGCGCGAGTCCTGGTAGGCGTCCAGAAAGTGGCTCAGCAGGGTTTCGTCGAAGGCGCTGTCGGTGTGCGCGACAAAGGCCCAGGCCACGCCGTAGATGCGCGGCAGCCCCACCAGCGGGGCGTCCTGCAGCACCGGCAGCGAACGGTAGTAGCGCGCCGGCAGGCCTTCGCGGATCTCCCGCAGCTGGCTTTCGATCAGGTGGAAGTTGTCAAACAGCCATTCGGCCGCGGGGCTGATGTCGTGCCCTTCGTGGGCCTCGTGCGCGATGTACTGGTAGGCCGCCCGCAGGCTGCGGATGTTGCTCTGCAGGCGCGGGTAGAAGGTGGCCTGGCCGAAGCCCGCGCGCCCGGCCCGGTGCGACTCGCCCAGGCTGCGACCGTGCTGCTCGAACCGGGCCACGCCAAAGAGCTCGGAGCGGATCGGTTCGAGTGCGACGCCGCGCGCCGCGTCGAGCATGCGCTCGATCTTCGGCGGGACCCAGGCCCATTGCGCCTGCAAGCTGGCGGCTGCCACTTACAGCATGAGCCAGGAGCCACCGAACAGCAGCGCGAGCACCACGACCGACGTGATCACGCGCCCGGCCAGGATGCCCTGGAGCTCGTCGGCCCCGCTCCACAGCACCTGCAGCCGCCCGCGCTGGGCGCCGCAGTGGGCCAGGTGGTCGCTGAGCGCCGAGCGCTCCAGCGCCGAAATGTCCGCCGGGTGGCCCAACGACGAGGTGGCCCAGTGGGGGGCCATTGAATGGGTTGACATGATCTTCTCCAGGATCGGGGGATGGGGGATTGCCAGGCAGCGCCCCGCGTCACCCCTTGTACCGGCTGGGTCGCCAAGCGTCTGTACGTTGACGAACAGACCGATCCGCCAGCGCCACCCGTGCGCCCGGGTGTTCGTCAGCGTACAGACACCACCCGGTGCGGGGGCCATCCTGAGGCCCGACCCACAACGCTTCCTCTCACTCAAAGGATTCCCCATGTCAAACCCCACCCCCCTCTTCACGCTGCGCCAGACCGCTGTCTGGCTGGCAGCCGCCGCCACACTGGGCCTGGCCGGCTGCGCCGTGCCCTACCCGGTGTATGAACAACAGCCCATGGCGCAGGAACCGGTGCAGGTGCAGACCTACCCCAGCCAGCGCGAACAGCGGCGCGACTACCGCCGCCGCCAGAACGAGACCCTGTACGAGGCCGAGGTGCTGTCGGTCCGCGCCGTCATGGGCCAGCCCGAGCAGCGCTGCTGGATGGAACGCGAACAGGTGCCGCAGCGCCCCGCGGCGAACGTCGGTGGTGCGATCGTGGGGGCGGTCATCGGCGGTGTGATCGGGCATCAGATCGGTGGCGGCAGCGGCCGGGACCTGGCCACCGCCGGCGGCGTGGTGGCGGGGGCGGCCATCGGCTCCCAGGTTGGCCGCGACCGCTACGGCAACCCCGTGAGCACGCAGGAGGTGCAGCGCTGCAGCACCGTCAACAGCCAGAGCGAACCCGCCTACTGGGACGTGACCTACCGCTTCCGCGGCATCACGCACCGCGCGCAGATGCTCTCGCCCCCCGGACGCAGCCTCACCGTCAACGGCAACGGCGAGCCACGCGAGTAGGCTCCCCCCTGCAGCGCTTCGCGCTACCCCCCCAGGGGGGCGGCACTGGCCGTCCGGCGGAGCCGGCCCGGCGGTGCCCTGGGGTGGGGTGCTTCAGGCGACTGGATCGTGCTCCGTCAAATCTGAGCCTGTCGAAGGGCGGCCCGGCTGTGCCCTGGGCTTGGGGTGCTTCAGGCGTGCGGATTCACTTGTTTGAACCCAGGATCTCGACACCGAAACCGCGGTAGCCGATCAGTGTGCAGCTGGCGTCGAACATGGGGGTGCCGCTCACGCGGTACTGGCGGGTCACGCCGCCGGGCAGTTCGCGACTCAGCACCATGTCCAGGAACGGGCTGCGCGCGGCGATGCGGGCTTGCAGCTGTTCGCGCTCGGCCGGGTTCCAGCCACCGCCATCGTCGTCGACGGGCGACTGTCCATCGTCGTCGTTCAAGGCCTCCACCTGCAGGCCCAGCATCTCCAGCACCGGGCCCGAGACTTTGGTGAAGCGGCCCTCGCCGTCCTGTTCCCAGTACCAGTCGGTGGCCAGTTCGGTCAGGCCGCGGTAGCGCGCCTCGCTCTCGCGCAGCTCGGCCGTGCGCTCGTGCACCTGGCGTTCCAGGTCGCTGTTGTGCATGGCCAGTTGCCGGTGCAGCAGGCGCACCTCGATCAGGTTGTGGATGCGCGCCTTGACCTCAACCATGTCGAACGGTTTGCTCACGAAGTCCTTGGCGCCGGCCTGCAGCGCGCGCAGCTTGTGGCCCGGCTGGGCGGTGATCACCAGCACCGGCAGGTAGTCGTCTTCGGCGGTGTTGGCCTTGAGACCTTCCATCACCTGGAAGCCGTCCATGCCCGGCATCTGCAGGTCGAGCAGGATCAGGTCGAACGGCGTCTTGCGGTGCATGGCGCAGACCTTGTCGGGCTCCATGGTGCTGGACACCTGGGTGTAGCCGGCCTCGTGCAACATGGCTTCGAGCAGGCTCACGTTCGCGGGCTGGTCGTCCACGATCAGGATGCGGGCGCCGAGCCGTTCTTGTTCGGTGAGGGTCATGCGGGTTCCTGGTGGATGGCGGGGCCGCTGGTGGTTTCGGCGAAACGCAGGGCCGCGTCCAGCGCGTCCATGAGCTGGGCGACCTTGATGGGTTTGGTGAGGTAGTTGAAGAAGCCCGCCTCCAGGCCCTTCTGGATGTCGCGCGGCACGGCGTTGGCGCTCAGCGCGATGATGGGAATGTGGGCTGTGGCGGGGTCGGCGCGCAGGATCCTCAGCGCTTCGATGCCGCTGATGCCGGGCAGGTTGATGTCCATCAGGATCACCTCGGGCTGGTAGACGCGCGCGAACTCGATGCCCAGGCTGGCGTCGGCCGCGCCCAGCAGGCCCAGGTCGGTGCGCCGCGCGATGATCTGCTCCACCAGCTCCAGGTTGGCCGGGTTGTCTTCCACGTACAGCAGCGTGCGCAGCGGCGTGCCCGGCAGTGCGTCGGGGCGCGGCGGGTCGGCGGGCACCGCGTCGAGCACGGCGTTCAGCGGTGCCGCGGTCAGCGCCATCTCGACCCAGAACACGCTGCCCACGCCGGGCGTGCTGCTGGCGCCGATCTGGCCGCCCATGAGGTGCACCAGCCGCTGCGTGACCACCAGGCCGATGCCGGTGCCCTCTTCGGCGCCCGACTCTTGGCCCAGCCGGTTGAAGGGCTGGAACAGCTGGGCCAGCTGAGCGGGCACGAGGCCCGGGCCGGTGTCGCGCACGCTGATGCGCACCGTGTCGGGCGGGTTCAGCGTGAGCGTGCATTCCACCGTGACGTGGCCCCCGCGCTGGTTGTATTTGATGGCGTTGAACAGCAGGTTGATCAGCACCTGCTTGAGCCGGGTGCGGTCGGCCTTCACGTAGCGTGGCGCCTCCAGCCGTGCGAACACCATGCCGATGCCGCGCTGCTGCGCCTGCGGCTCCACCATGGCCCGGCACTCGGCCAGCACCTCGGTGAGCGAGACCGGCTCGCCCGAGAGCGTGAGCTTGCCGGACTCGATGAGCGTGAGGTCGAGGATTTCGTTGATCAGCTCCAGCAGGTACCAGCCCGCCTTGAGGATCTGCCCGATGCTGCGCTGCTGCGTCGGCGTGGGCGCGGGTGTGCCCGACTCGACCAGTTGCGCGAACCCCAGAATGGCGTTGAGCGGCGTGCGCAGCTCGTGGCTCATGCTGGAGATGAAATCGGTCTTGGCGCGGTTGGCTTGTTCGGCCGCGTCCACGGCCTCGTTGAGCTGCAGCTCCACGCCCTTGCGCACCGAGTTGTCGGTGCCGATCAGCAGGTAGCCGATGAGGTCGCCGTAGTCGTCGCGCAGCGCGGTGATCGACACGATGGCCGGGAACCAGCTGCCGTCCTTGCAGATGTAGGTGAGCTCGTAGATGTCTTCGATGCCGCGCGAGGCCTTGAAAGCCAGGGCCTCGAAGCCGGGCGCGATCGGCGTGTCCAGCTCCCGGCTCAGGGCCATGGCGCGCGCATGCACTTCCTGCGGGTCGTGCATGTCGCTCGGGCTCACGCGGTTGACCACCTCGTCGGCGCGGTAGCCCAGCATGCGCTCGGCCCCCACGTTGAAGAGCTGGATGATGCCTTTTTCATCGGTCGCGATGATCGAGAAATTGGCGCTGTTCAGGATGGCGTTCTGCAGCGCCCCGGCCTTGAGCAACGCATTGCGCCGCCCCGACTCGGTGGGCTCGCCCGGCTTGCCCGGGAACTCTGGGGCGCCGGGGCGCGGAATGGTCTCGGGCATCAATGTCTCTGGTGGGGCCACCCGCGGCGGCATGGAAAGACACTAGCCGCCCTGGCGGGCAGCGTCTGTACGCTGGCCCACACAGCCAGCACGACCGGCAATCTGAGCGCTAGAGCGGACTGCGCCCGCTGATCACGCGCAGCAGCACCATGACGATGGCGACCACCAGCAGGATGTGGATGAAGCCGCCCATCGTGGTGGCGGTGACGAGTCCCAGCAGCCAGAGGATGAGCAGGACGACGGCGATGGTGTAGAGCATGGTGGTTCCTTGGGTTGGGATCAGGAAGGGCTGCGGCGCCGACGGCTCCACAGCAGGGCAGCGCCAGCGATGACCGCCGCGGTCAGGCTGGCTTTGGGATGGCGGCGCACCACCGCCCACGCGGCGCCCAGGGCCCGGGTTTCCAGCGGTGGCGCGGGCAGGGAGGTGGAGGTGGCCGGCGCCCGCTGCTGCCAGCCGCGGGCCAGCGCACCGAGCGCGAGCGAGACCACCGGCTGGGTGCCCAGGCCCTGGAGCACGGGCCACAGCGCGCCCACCAGCCAGCCGCCGGAGGCCCGTTCGGCCTGGTGGCGGCGGTCCTGTTCGATCCAGCCGGACAGGCGCTCGCGGTTGCGCGCCAGCCGTTCGCAGGCCAGCACGGCCCGCAACTCGGCCGTCAGTGCCGGTGCCGCCGCGCCGGGCGCCCTGGTCGGGCTCATGGCGTTCCCGGGATGCGCAGGAGCGCGGCATCCTCGGCCAGTTGCCGGCGCAGGCTGGCGAACCATTCCACCGTCTCGCGGTCCTGCGCCAGCCACAGGGCCCACAGGCCAAGCACCGCCGGCAGCACGGGCGTGAGCACGAACAGCCAGGGTGCGCGGGCACCGGCCCCGGGCAGCGAAGCCCACAGCAGCAAGGCCACGCCCAGCAGCACCGCGGCCACCAGCAGGCAGGCCGCGCCCGCCAGCTGGAGCGCCAGGCGCCGCTTCAGGCGCGCGCTGCCCATGGCCAGCTCTTCACCCAGCAAGCCCGCATAGGCCGCCGCGTGCTCCGCCAGCAGCTGAGGCTGCGAGGCCGCCAGACGGAACACGGGGTGGATCATGGCCAGCGCTCCGGATTCAACGGCCGTTGTGGCCGCCGTGTCGGCTGCTGAACAGCGCCACCAGGCCCATGAGCGCGGCGCCCACGGCGGCGGCCATCAGCACGGACTTGACCGGCTCGTGCTGGATGTAGCTGGTGGTGGCGTCTTTCACGTGCAGCGATTTCTCGCGCAGTTGGCCGGCGCTGTCGCGCACGGCGTCCATGCCGCGGTGCGCCAGCGCCTCGGTGTCGCTCTTCAAGTGCTGGAACGCGGTGCTGGCCTGGCCACGCACGTTGCCGATGTCGTCGGACAGGCGGTCCATGCCTTGCTGCGTCGCGCGCTGGGTGGCACGCATCGCGTCCCCGGTGGTTTGTGCGACCGCGTGGGCCAACGAAGAGGCGTCGTCGCCCAGGGTGTTGGGGTTGTTGCTCATGGTGTTCCTTTGGTGATCAGGGTGGAGGGGGAATACCGGGGCCGTGGCCCGCCGGTCATTTCAGGCGCATGTCGTTCTTGATCGACCGGACGCCGGGCACGCCCTGCGTGACCTGCACGGCGCGGTTGATGTGGGCTTCGGAGCTCACGAAACCACTGAGCTGGACCACGCCCTTGAAGGTCTCGACGTTGATCTCCGTCGCCTTGAGCATGTCGTCTTTGAGGATCGCGGCCTTCACCCGGGTGGTGATGACGGTGTCGTCCACGTACTGGCCGGTGCTTTCCTTCGTGGGGCTCGAAGCGCAGCCGGCGATGCCGGTGGCGGCGGCCACGGCGAGCAGGAGGATGGCGAAGCGTTGGTTGGTTTTCATGGTCGTCCTTCTGTGGTGTGGTTGAACGGCGGCCGCGACCCTGTGTGGGCCGCACCGCATGGCAGGCCGGGTCGATCCCGGTGCCAATGGGTCCACAGTAGGGCTGTGACGCGGGTGCGTCTGTGCGCTGGCGCACCACCGGCCGGCAGTGCGGATCAGGACGATTCAGACAGGTGACAGGCGGGTGCGGCACCGCCGCGTAGGGTGCCGCCCTGGGTCTGAGTGCGCCTCAGCGCTCAGACCGTGTTGGTGCTCAGGGGGCAGACGCCTGCCATTCCCGGAAGAAGCGGATGCGCGCGGCGTGGTCCGGGTGGCTGGAGATGGCGATGGGCAGCGCGTCGCCCTCTTCGTCCGGCTTGGCACCCGCGTCGTCGCGGGTCGGGGCTTTCGGCCCCGGTTTGGCGTCGGGCAGGTCGACCCCCTCTTCCTCCAGCAGGCGCTCGAAGAAGACCGCCATCACCGCCGGCGGTATGCCGCTGCGGTGCAGCAGCAGCGCCGAATGGGCGTCGGCCTGGCGCTCGGCGTCGCGCGAGTACGACTGCGTGGCCAGGGTGGCGGGCACCGTGGCCAGAAAGCCGCTGGCGTCGCCCAGCACCACGCCCACCAGGGCACTGACCAGGCTGGCGCGCACCATGAGGTCCAGCCCGTGGCGGTGTTGCACATGGCCGAGCTCGTGCGCGAGCACGCCCACGATGGCATCGGGCTGGTCGTCCAGCAGCTCGACCAGTTCGTCGGTCATCACGATGGCGCCACCGGGCAGGGCGAAAGCGTTGGCGCCCAGCAGCTCGGAGCGGTGAAACGACAGCTGCCAGGCCGGTGCATCGCCTTCGGGGTAGGCGCGCTCCACCACCGAGGCAAAGCGCTGACGCAGGGCGTTCTGCCGGGCCTGGGGCAGGCGGCTGGGCGCCAGGAACAGCCGGTCGAGCTGCTCCAGGCTTTGTTCTCCGATGGCGACCTCCACCGAGGCGGGCACCAGGTGGGTCAGCGCCTGGCTGAGCCAGGGCACGCCCCAGACCCAGGCGGCGGCGAGAAACGCCACGCTGCCCGCCAGGGCCACCAGCGTGGCGCGCCAACTTTGCATCCAGCCCACCACGGCGCGCTCGTGCAGGCCGCTGGCCCGCCACCAGGCGTCCCATTCGGCGGCGTTGGCGTGCTGCACCAGCCCGCCGTCGGGCAGCTCGGTCTGGCGCTGGCCATGGGTGGTGCGCTCTGGCCAGCGCACGGCCTTCACCGGGTAGCGCCGCACCTGGCCATCGTCGGTGCCCAGCAGCAGTTCGTTGCCTTCGATGCGCAGGCTCGCGGGCCGGGCCCGTGGGCTGCGCCCGTCAAACCATTGGGTGTCGAGCGACCCCGGCGTGCTCATCACAGGCCCATGTCAAGGCCGAAGAAGTCGCCCGCGGCGTCGCCCAGCACGCCCTGCCCCGGCGTCTGCGCCTCGGCCACCCAGTGGTCCACATCGCCCTGCACCTGCAGCGACAGGGCTTCGAGCCGCACCCGGGTGGCGCGCACTTTGGCGAATGGCCAGAACAGGCCCAGGGTCAGGAGGATCAGGAGCCAGTTCACCAGGGTGACGCGCAAGAGCGGGCCAAAACGCAGCGTGCTCTGGAACTGCACCCGCGGGCTGCTGGTGTGCCCCCACAGCAGGTTCTGCAGGCGCGAGGAGACGTAGGGACCGACGATCAGCGGCAGGATCAGGTAGGCCAGACCCGCGACAAACACCATCGCGACCATGGCGAAGACGCCCCGGGAGGCGCCGCTACCGAAGAGCTCACCGAGCGTGAGCGCACCAAAGGCCATGAAGGCCCCCGCCGCCACCGCCCCCACCACGCCGGCGAGCAGCAAGGTCAGCAGGGTCACCCCCAGCACCTTGAAGAACAGCCCGTAGAAACGGCCGGCCCCCACGGTGAGCTCGGCGCGCTCCTGCGCGAAGGCGTAGCCCCCATGCTGGTAGCGCTTGATGCGCACCATCAGCCAGGGCAGCGCAGCCAGGAAACCGAGCACGACCACGCCCACGATCGTCAGCCCCCGCTGGATCGCTTCGGGGTCCACCTCTTCGCCATCCGGCAGATTGGGCAGGAACAACACGAAGGCCAGCGCCGGCAGGAAGAACGGCAACAGGGTCAGGTAAGCGGACTTCAGGTCGCCCAGGAAGGCCAGCCGCACACCGCGCCAACTGGTGTTGCGCAGGCGGAACTGCAGCGAGGCGCGCCACAGGGCCGGCCACAGGACCATGAACACCAGCAGTGCCGCCCAGGCGAACGCCGGCATGAAATTCGACACCGCCCAATACCCCACGCCAAGCACCAGCACCAGCAGGTAGCCGCGGAACATCTTCCACGGGTCGGCGTGAAAGCCCAGCGGGTCGCCGCCCACCAGGGTGTTGTTTTGGAAATAGGCCATGCGCCGCGCGCGGGCAAACGGCAGGTACAGCGTGAGCGTGACGAGGGTCAGCAACAGGTTGACGATCCAGATGCGGAAATACTCGCTGCCCGAGCCGGTGAAGCGGATGTCCAGCTCCCGGGGTTTGTGCAACGCACCAGGCGCACTGCCCGCCATCCACTCGGTTGCCGCGAAATCGTCATAGGCCATGCCGGATCCTCCCTCTGTGTATAAAAATGGCGTACATCGTAACATTTGGCTACATGGCTTCCACCGGCCGACGAATGGGCGAGCCAGTACCCGCAAACCGGGATATGCTGCACTGCAACATGAACGCCTCCAACGCACTCCTGCTGCCCGGACTCGAAGACCTTCTGGGCGATCTGCAATACGCCCGCCGCAGCGGCGACATGGGCCGGCTGGCCCTGCTGGCCTATTGCGAGGTGCGGCGCTGGGCCCGGCAAGCGGGCGAGCAGGCGCTGGCCGAGCACTCCACCGAACTGATCACACGCAGCCCGCACTCCAGCCGGGAAGAGTTCATGGAGCAGGTCGACGAGCTCATCGTCGAACTGGAGCGGGTCCACGCCCGCATCGCCCGCGAATGGGCGCACAGCCACGCCTGACCCGTCCCTGCCCCGCCCGATCGGGGGGCCGCCAGACGCCATGAACCACTAAGATGCATGGCCGATGGCCGGCACCCATGGTGCTGCGCCATGGGCGGCGCTGCACCTGCGCTCCCGACAGAAAGGCGATCACATGCAACCCCATCAAAAGGTCCAGTGGAACCTGGGCTACTGGCTGCTGGCGCTGCTGGCCCTGACGTGGATCCAGACCCTCTGGCAGACCGCCCGCACGGTGGAGGCCGTGCCCTACAGCGAGTTCGAACAGGCGCTGGCCGAGGGCCGCGTGGCCGAAGTGGTGGTGGGCGAGACCACGCTCACCGGCACCCTGAAAACCCCCGCGGCCGACGGCAAGACCACCATCGTGGCCAACCGGGTCGAGGGCGATCTGGCCGAACGCCTCTCGAAACACGGCGTGCCCTACCGGCGTGTGGTGGAAAGCACGCTGCTGCGCGACCTGCTGTCGTGGATCGTGCCCGGTCTGGTGTTCATCGGCGTGTGGTTCTTCGTGATCCGCCGCTTCATGGACCGCCAGGGCGCGGGCGGCTTCATGAGCATTGGCAAGAGCCACGCCAAGGTCTATGTCGAGCGCGACACCGGCGTGACCTTCGCCGACGTGGCCGGCGTGGACGAGGCCAAGGCCGAGCTGCAGGAGATCGTGAGCTTCCTGAAGGACCCGCAAGGGTCTGGCCGGCTGGGCGCGCGGCTGCCCCGCGGCGTGCTGCTGGTCGGCCCCCCGGGCACCGGCAAGACCCTGCTGGCCAAGGCCGTGGCCGGCGAGGCGGGCGTGCCGTTCTTCAGCATCTCGGGCAGCGAGTTCGTGGAGATGTTCGTGGGCGTGGGCGCCGCGCGCGTGCGCGACCTGTTCGAGCAGGCACGCGCCAGGGCGCCGGCGATCATCTTCATCGACGAACTCGACGCGCTGGGCCGCGCACGGGGCGCGGTCTCGCCCATCGGCGGCCACGACGAGCGCGAGCAGACGCTGAACCAGCTGCTGGCCGAGCTGGACGGTTTTGACAGCTCCTCGGGCCTGGTGCTGCTGGCGGCGACCAACCGGCCCGAGGTGCTGGACCCGGCCCTGCTGCGCGCCGGCCGCTTTGACCGCCAGGTGCTGGTGGACCGGCCCGACAAGGCCGGCCGGGTGCAGATCCTGCAGGTGCACACCCGCAAGATCCGGCTCGCGCCCCAGGTGTCGCTGGAGCAGGTGGCCCAGCTCACCACCGGCTTCTCGGGGGCCGATCTGGCCAACCTGTGCAACGAAGCGGCGCTCGCGGCCACCCGGCGCGGCGCGCCCGACATCGCCCTGGAGGACTTCACCACCGCCGTCGAGCGCATCGTGGCCGGGCTGGAGAAAAAGAACCGCGTGCTCAACCCGCACGAACGCGAGGTGGTGGCCTTCCACGAAATGGGCCACGCGCTGGTGGCGATGGCGCTGCCGGGCACCGACACCGTGCACAAGGTGTCCATCATTCCGCGTGGCGTCGGCGCGCTCGGCTACACCATCCAGCGCCCCACCGAAGACCGCTTCCTCATGTCACAGGAAGAGCTGGAGCACAAGATCACGGTGTTGCTGGGCGGCCGCGCGGCGGAGAAACTGGTGTTCGGCCAGCTCTCCACCGGCGCCGCGGACGATCTGGCCCGGGCCACCAACATCGCGCACGACATGGCCACGCGCTACGGCATGGTCGAGTCGCTGGGCTATGTGGCTTTCGAGCCCCAGCGCCAGCCCTTCCTGGACGTGCCGGGCCTGGCGCAGAACGGCTGGCACCCCGGCCCCGAGACCCAGCAACGCATCGACGAGGCGGTGAGAGCCGCCGTGATGCAGGCCTTCGGCCGAGCCACCGACATCCTGCAGGAGCGGCGCGAGATGCTGGAGCGCTGCGCGCGGGCGTTGCTGGTGCGGGAAACGCTGGACGCGGACGCCTTGCGCGCCCTGACCGGCCTGCCGGCGCCCGGGCAGCCCGCTCCAGAACTGCCCGTGAACTGAAGGCCAGCCGGTCGCGGGCCTTCAGGAAATTTCGAGGCGCTGCGAGGCGGCCGGCGCCTTCTTGGGCAGCGTCAGTTCGAGCACGCCGTCCTGGTACTTGGCTGTGGACTTGGCCTTGTCCACCGGGCTGTCCAGCCAGAAGCTGCGGCTGGCGTAGCCGTACTGCCGCTCGGATCGGATGACGCGGTCGCCCTTTTTCTCCTCGCTTTCCTTCTTCAACTCGGCCGAGATGCTCACCTTGTTGTCATCGATGTTGACCTCGATGTCTTCCTTGCGCACGCCGGGGATGTCGGCCTTGAGCTTGTAGTCGCCATTGCTTTCGGTGAGCTCGATCTTGATCTGCGGGGCGTGGCTGGTGCCACGGGCCACCCAGGGGCGCAGGAAACTGCGGAACGCGTCATCAAAGAGGTCAACGGAGAACGGGTCCCGGGTACTGAGTTCGTTCATGGCATTTCTCCTTGGGGTTGGGATGGCGGGAGCACAACGACAGCAGCGCGCTCCCGACACGCATGCTGATACGCGGCGGGCGCCTGTACATTGAGCCAGGTCAATGGCACGCCACACGGCGGGGCCATCGCTGCTGGCCCCCAAATGCCCTGTCATTGCGCACGCTCAATCGCACCGGCCCAGGGCGGTGGAAAGATGCTCAACACGCCGCGTCACACACAGACCCTGAGACTTGCTGCCGCAGGACTTGGCCCATGACCGCCAGACAACCACCCCTTCGCGACCTGGGCGAACCTGTGCACACCGAGCCCGTGCGCCTGCCGGAGTCCTCGCTGCAGGGCGATCTGGCGCTGCCGGCCCAGGCCCGGGGCTTGGTGCTGTTCGCGCACGGCAGCGGCAGCAGCCGCCTGAGCGAGCGCAACCGCTGGGTGGCCCGCGCGCTGCAGCGGCACGGGCTGGCCACCCTGCTGTTCGACCTGTTGACCCCGGACGAAGTACAGGACCGGCGCAAGGTGTTCGACATCGCACTGCTCGGCCAGCGCGTGCAGGAGGCCCTGCAATGGGCCGGGCAGCGCGAAGACCTCTCCGGCCTGCCGCTGTGCCTCTTTGGCGCCAGCACGGGAGCGGCAGCCGCGCTGGTGGCCGCGGCGGATCGGCCCCAGGGCATCGCCGCGGTGGTCTCGCGCGGCGGGCGCCCCGATCTGGCCCAGGAGCACCTGCCCCGCGTGCAGGCGCCAACCCTGCTGATCGTGGGCGGCGACGACGATGAAGTGCTGGAACTCAACCGCTGGGCGCTGCGCCAGTTGCGCTGCACCAAGCGCCTGGAAGTGGTGCCGGGTGCCACCCACCTGTTCGAAGAGCCCGGCGCGCTGGAGAGCGTGGCCGCGCTCGCCGCCGACTGGTTCCTGGAACACCTGCCACCCAGGCCGGGCGCCTGAGGCCCGCCCTGCGAGACCACACCTCGCCACCCCTTGCGCTGGGTGGACGATGTGCGGTACACCGATCTGAAAGGAGCCGCCATGTTCCAGAACCGCGAAGACGCCGCCCGCCAGCTGGCGACCCGGTTGGGCGCTTACCGGGGCCAGAAACCGCTGGTGCTCGCCATTCCCCGTGGCGCGGTACCCATGGGCAAGACCCTGGCCGGTCTGCTCAAGGGCGATTTCGACGTGGTGCTGGTGCGCAAGCTGCACGCGCCGTACCAGCCGGAGCTGGCCATCGGCGCCATCGACGAGAGTGGCTGGAGCACCCTCGCCCCCTATGCGGCCGAGGTCGGCGCCGACCCACACTACATTGCCGAAGAAAAGCGCCAGCAGCTGCGGGCACTCGATGCGCGCCGCGCAATGTATTCACCGCTGCGCACCCCCATCGACCCGGCCGGTCGCGTGGTGATCGTGGTGGACGATGGCCTGGCCACCGGCGCGACCATGATCGCCGCGCTGCACAGCGTGCGCCAGCGCCATCCGGCCCGGCTGGTCTGCGCCGTGCCCGTGTCGTCGCTCGAAGCGCTGGAGCTGGTCCAGCCCCTGGCCGACGAGGTGGTCTGCCTGCACGCCCCCGAAGACTTCCAGGCCGTCGGCCAGTTCTACCGCGACTTCCCCCAGGTGGAGGACGATGAAGTGATCGCGCAGCTCAGGGCCTGACCCGTCTCTTTCAGGCGGGGGCGTCCATGCGCAGCACGGCCGCGCCCTGGAAGGCGCCGCGGCGCAGCTGGTCCAGCGCCTCGTTGGCCTGCTCCAGTGCAAACACCTGCACCTCGGTCTGCAGCGGCGCCTGCCGCACCAGTTCAAAGAATTCGTCACCATCGCGGCGCGTCAGGTTGGCCACCGAACGCAGCGAGCGCTCGCCCCAGAGCCAGGCGTAGGGAAACGACGGGATGTCGCTCATGTGGATGCCCGCGCACACCACGCAGCCGCCCCGGTCCAGGTGGCGCAGCGCGGTGGGCACCAGCGCGCCCGCCGGGGCAAAGATCAGGGCCGCGTCCAGCGGTTCGGGGGGCGTTTCATCCGAACCACCGGCCCAGGCCGCGCCCAGGCGGCGCGCAAACGCCTGGCTCTCGGCATCGCCCGGGCGCGTGAAGGCGAACACCTCGCGGCCCTGGCGCCGCGCCACCTGCGTGATCAGGTGCGCCGCCGCGCCAAAGCCATACACCCCGAGCCGCCGCGCGTCGCCGGCCATGCGCAGCGCGCGGTAGCCGATCAGCCCCGCGCACAGCAGCGGTGCCAGGTGCTCGGGCGCGGGTTCATCGGGCAGCGCAAAGCAGTAGCGCGCATCGGCCACGGTGTACTGCGCGTAGCCGCCGGGGATCTGGTAGCCGGTGAAGCGCGCCTGCTCGCACAGGTTTTCCCGTCCGGTGCGGCAGAAGCGGCAATGGCCACAGGTCCAGCCCAGCCAGGGCACGCCCACGCGCTGGCCAGCCTGCCAGCCCGGCACACCGGCCCCGAGCGCCACCACCCGGCCCACGATCTCGTGGCCGGGAATCATGGGCAGCACCGGGTCGGGCAGCTCACCGTCCACCAGATGCAGGTCGGTGCGGCACACGCCGCAGGCTTCCACCGCGATCAGTATCTGCCCGGCGCCGGGCGCGGGCACCGCGCGGTGCACCAGGCGCAGGCCGGTACCGGGCTGCTCCAGCACCATGGCAAGCATCGTGTGGCTCATCTCCTTGCCCTTTCATCGGCATCTGCCAGGGCCATGGGCATGCGGCCCCGGCGGATGGCCAGCTTCATGGATCATGGATGACGGTCGTCCGGGTGCCCGGTCCGATGAACCGACCGTGACATTCATCACATGCAAGCGCATGATGAACCCATTTCGGGGTGCACATGCAGGAGCCACCGATGAATTGCAAAAACCCGATCCAGACCCACGCTTGGCAGGCTGGCCACACCAACCGGTCGACGCCCACCACCATGGCCGATCTGCTGCAGATGGCGGGAGGGCCGGCCGCCCCGCCCGAGGCCGCCGGGCACATCGCCGTCGCCCTTCGGCATCTCCACGCGGGCGAGTGCCTGGTGCACGAAGGGGCAACGGCCGACGCCCTCTTTTTCGTGCGCGCGGGCACCTTCAAGATCTTCCGCACCGACGAGGATGGTTATGAACAGGTGCTGGCGTTTGCCATCCGTGGCGAGGTCCTGGGGTTTGACGCGCTGTGCATGGAGTCGCATCCGGTGGCCATTTCCGCTTTGGAGGACTCCGTCGTGTACGCGATCCCGCGGTGCGACATCCCGTGGCTGAGTCAGGCGCTGCCAGCCTTTGGCCTGATGCTGCAATGCGGCGGCAGCCGGACCCTGGCGCGCAGCCGTGAACTGGTGGACATCATGGCGGCGGTCGCGGCCGAAGTGCGGCTGGCACGCTTCCTGATCCAGCACTCCCGGCGCATGGCGGGCTGCGGACAGTCACCGAGCCGCTTTCGCCTGCGGATGGGGCGGCGCGAGATCGCCAGCCTGCTGGGCGTGGCGCACGAGACGGTCAGCCGCAGCTTCACCGCGCTCGCCACGCTGGGCCTGCTCCATGTGAACGACCGCGAGATCGAGATTCGGGACATGGACGGACTCGCCGCCTTCGCTCGCAGCACCCGGCGGCCGTTGGACGCACCCACGCTGGTGCACCCCCGGCGCCCCGCCGACCACCGCCCGCCCGGGCAGGGCCGGCGCTCCGCCGCCCACCGGTTCGCCGCCTGAACCGGCCGGAAAATCTGCGACCGGATTGAGCGTGCTCAATGGCCCCACACCCCGGCCGTCGCACACTGGAGTGGCCAGTGGGGGATGTGACGGTAAGTCTGCTCACCAGTGGTCAAGTGAGGTTTCCCTTTCGGGGGAAAGGTCGTGGTGTCTCCGACACCACGAGGGGTGAAGGCACCCTCAGACCGGCACGGCGGTCACACGCGATGCCGGGGACCTTCACAAGGCCCGCCACCCGTCAGGGTCGGCGGGCCTTCTTCATGTTGGAGGCCGGCCCAGCCCCCTACTTCACCAGCAGGACCGGCACCTTGGCCAGGTGAACCACCCTTTGGGCCACCGACCCCAGGAACAGACCACCGATCGAACCCATGCCCCGTGTTCCCATGGCGATCTGGTCGACCCCGAGTTCGTCGGCGGCCCGCACGATTTCCGACGCCGCGTCCCCGCTGGGGTCCCGTGTGGCGCTCACCGTCAGGCCGCTGGCCCGCGCATGGGCGGCGGCTTCCTGCAGCACCCGGGCCTGCTGGGTCCGCACGGCGGCCTCCAGCTCCTGCAGGGCATCGGGGGGCAGCTCGGCGTAGTAGATCGGGTCGTTCCGCGCGTTGATGAGGACCACCTCCAGGGGGGCTGGCGCGCGTGCCAGCGCGGCAACTGCACCGATGGCATTCATCGCGTGCGCGGAGCCGTCCACGGCGATCAGAAATTTCAGCATGGCGATACCTCCATCCTCTGCGCCCCATTGACACCCAAAGCTGCGGCACGAAGGCGACAAAGCACCGCAGCCCATACGACCATGCATGCTAGGCAGCTCGACGCCGGTATCGATTGAGTCAGCTCAACCCGGTCCAGCGCGGTGGCTTCATCGCGCTGCAGGGGGGAAGAGATCGGAACCGGCGGCGAGACCTACACTGCGCACGGTGGGCAGGCACAGGCCCCACCCTCGGACAGGAGCCCCATGTCGAACCCCAGCCCCCGCACCACCACCGCGCCAACCGCGACCCGCCCACGGACCGTGCAGGACCCGCCCGCGCCGCGGCACAACGAAACCGCGGCACGCCATGCGGTGGCCGACGTGCCGCGGGCCACGCCCGACCAGACGGTGGCCGAGGTGCTGGACGCGCTGCTGGCGCGGCCCAGCGAATGCATCGACCTGGTGTGCGTGCTCGATGCCGGTGAGCATCTGCTGGGCGTCGTGTCGCTGGCGGCGCTGCTCGCCATGCCCCGGGACACGCGGGTGGGCGAGGTCGCCAACCTCCATTTTCCCAAAGTGCACGCCGAAACGGACCAGGAGCGTGTGGCCTCGCTGGCACTGCACCACGAGCTCAGCGCCATCCCGGTGACCGACGCCCAGGGGCGCCTGGTGGGCGTGGTGCCGGCCTCGGCGCTGCTGCACATCCTGCGGCGCGAACACGTGGAAGACATCCACCGCTTCGCCGGCATCACGCGCGAGAGCCTGCACGCCCGCGAGGCAATCGAAGAGCCGCCCATGCGCCGTCTGCGGCACCGCCTGCCCTGGCTGCTGGTGGGGCTGCTGGGCAGCTTCCTGGCCACCTTCATCATGGCCCGCTTCGAACACACGCTGGCCCTGCACCCGTCGATCGCCTTTTTCGTGCCCGGTCTGGTGTACCTGGCCGACGCCATCGGCACGCAGACCGAGGCGGTGGCGGTGCGCGGGCTCTCGCTGAGCCATGTGCGCCTCTCCACGCTGATCGGCGGCGAGATGCGCACCGGCCTGCTGATCGGCCTGGTGCTCGCCGGGCTGACACTGCCGGCGGTGGGGCTGGCGTTTGGCGACTGGCCACTGGCCTGCGCAGTCGCGGGGGCGCTGGTGGCGGCCGGTGGCATTGCAACTACCATCGGGCTGGTGCTGCCCTGGGTGCTGGGCCGGCTGGGCAGCGACCCGGCCTACGGCAGCGGCCCGCTGGCCACGATCGTGCAGGACCTGCTGAGCCTGCTGACCTATTTCGTGATCGTCAGCGCGGTGGTGCTTTAGCGCCCGCGCGGCCGGCGGCCGCTCAACCGCCAGTCAAAAACCCGGCACACTCCTGCCATGAGTGCCGCCACCCCGACCGAACGCCCCAAGTCCACCACCCCCGCCTCGCTCGGCGGCCTGCGGCCGTTCATGCGGCCCTACCGGCTGCAGATCGGGCTGGCCGTGGTGTTCCTCATCCTGGCCGCGGTGGCCACGTTGCTGTTTCCGCTGGCGCTGCGCCACCTCATCGACGGCGGCCTGGTCTCGCTGGACCGGGGCGCACAGACCATGGGCCTGCGTGGGCACTTCCTGCAGCTGTTTGGCGTGGCCGTGCTGCTGGGCCTGTCGTCGGCGCTGCGCTTCTACTTCGTGAGCTGGCTGGGCGACCGCATCACCGCCGACCTGCGCAACGCGGTCTACAGCCATGTGCTGCGCCAGAGCCCGCAGTTTTTCGAGACCACCCAGACCGGCGAAGTGCTCTCGCGCCTGACCACCGACACCACCCTGGTGCAGACGGTCGTGGGCTCTTCGCTCTCCATGGGCCTGCGCAACCTGGTCACCGGCCTGGGCGCGCTGGTGATGCTGATCTGGACCAACCCCTACGTGATGACGCAGGTGCTGCTGATCCTGCTGCTGGTGGTGCTGCCGAGCATGTGGTTTGGCCGGCGCGTGCGCAAGCTCTCGCGCGCCAGCCAGGACCGCGTGGCCGATTCGAGCGCGATCGCGGCCGAGGTGCTCAACGCGATCCCCATCGTGCAGAGCTACACGGCGGAAGACCGCGAGGCGCGGCGTTTCGCCGACGCGACCGAACACGCCTTCAGCACCGCCGTGCGCCGCAGCCGCGCGCGCTCCGGGCTGGTGGCGTTCATCATCATCAGCACGGCCGCCCTGCTGCTGTGGGGCCTGTACCAGGGCACGCAGGCGGTGATCGCCGGCGACATCAGCGCCGGGCACCTGGGCCAGACCGTCGTCTACATCATCATCCTGGCCGGGGCGATGGCGGTGCTGGGCGAGGTCTATGGCGACCTGCTGCGCGCCGCGGGCGCGAGCGAGCGGCTGATGGAGCTGCTGAGCCTGGAGTCGCCGGTGCAGTCGCCCACCCAACCGGTGGCCGCGGCCCAGCCGCAGGGCGGCAGCGCGCTGGTGTTCGACCGGCTCACCTTCCACTACCCGTCGCGCCCCGCGCAGGCGGCGCTGGCCGACTTCAGCCTGGCGGTGAAACCGGGGCAGACGGTGGCGCTGGTGGGGCCGAGCGGCGCGGGCAAGAGCACGGTGTTTGGCCTGCTGCTGCGCTACTACGACCCGGCCTCGGGCCGCATCGCGCTGGACGGCGTGCCCATCGACCAGTTGAGCCTGCACGAGCTGCGCTCACGCATCGGCATCGTGCCGCAGGACCCGGTGATTTTCTCGACCAGCGCGCTGGAAAACATCCGCTACGGCAAACCGGGCGCAAGCGATGACGAAGTGCGCGCCGCGGCCCACGCGGCCTTTGCGGACGAATTCATCTCGAAGCTGCCCGAGGGCTATGACACCTTTCTGGGCGAACGCGGCGTGCGTCTCTCGGGCGGGCAGCGCCAGCGCATCGCCATCGCGCGCGCCATGTTGAAAAACCCGCCGCTGCTGTTGCTGGACGAAGCCACCAGCGCGCTGGACGCGCAGAGCGAACGCATGGTGCAGGCCGCGCTGGAGTCGGCCATGAAGGACAGGACCACCCTCGTGATCGCCCACCGACTGGCCACGGTGCAGCAGGCCGACCACATCGTGGTGCTGGACCACGGGCGGCTGGTGGAACAGGGCACGCACGCGGAGCTTGTGGCGCGGGGCGGTGTGTATGCGGGGCTGGCGGCGCTGCAGTTCAACGCTTGAGCCTCGCTGGCGTTTGATTACCTCGGTTTCCAGCCGAGCTTCGTTGTGTTCGGGGAACGGGTAAGTCCTGCACCTCGCGCAGGCCAATGGCGGCACCCCCGTTCTCCGGCCCACGCTCGCCGCCGGCCACCCATGCAGGCGTCGGCGACTGCGTCAACACTGTCTGTGTGTGCGGCCTCTGTGGCAACGGCGAATGGGGCCTGCGCCCGGGGGAACCGCCATCGACCTCAAAGACAGAAGGGCATGCCTGCGGGTTCGCTCACACATCACTTCGGGGGCAGGTGGTCTGGGTGGGCGGGCGCAGTCCCCATTCGCGGTTGCCCATGCGACTGAGCGCCGCAACGGTGTTGAAGAAGGGGTGAATGCGCGCCCGGGCAGACACCCGCGAGGTGGGACGGAGAACGAACACCCGGACCACCTGCCCCTGCCAGCCCGGTCCGAGCGCCGAAGGCAAGGCGACTCACCCAGCGACAGACCGCGAAGGGAAGAGAAACCAAAGGGCCGCTTCAAACGTGGTGGCAAGCCACCTGCCGACCTTCCAGAGGCCGCAGCAAGGGCAGCTCACTCGAACACCGCGCATCCGCCTTCGGGCAGCGCTTGTGAAACGCGCAGCCGGTGGGCGGGTTCAGCGGGCTGGGCAGCTCGCCGTGGATCTTGATCTTCTTCTGGCGCTGCGCCGGGTCGATGGACGGTGTGGCCGACAGCAGGGCCAGCGTGTACGGGTGCAGCGCGTTGGCGAAGATCGTGGCCTTCGGGCCAGCCTCGACCACGCGGCCCAAGTACATCACCATCACATCATTGGCGATGTGCTCCACCACCGCCAGGTTGTGCGAGACGAACACGTAGGCGGTCTGCAGCTGCTCCTGCAGGTCCATGAACAGGTTGAGCACCTGGGCCTGGATCGACACGTCGAGCGCCGAAGTCGGCTCGTCGGCCACCAGGATCTTCGGTTGCAGCACCATGGCGCGCGCAATCGCGATGCGCTGGCGCTGGCCGCCGGAAAACATGTGAGCGTAGCGGTCGTAGTGCTCGGGGCGCAGGCCCACGCGCTTCAGACTCTCCAGCACCTTGTCCTTGCGCTCGGCCGCGCTCAGCGGCGTGTTGAGCAGCAGGGGTTCACCGATCTGGTGGCCGATCTTCTGGCGCGGGTTGAGCGAGGCGTAGGGGTTCTGGAACACCATCTGCACCTGGCTGCGCAGGCGCTTGTATTGCGCGCGGTCGCCGGGCGTCACCCATTCGTCACCGACCTGCAGCCGTCCACCGGTGGGCGGCTCGATCAGGGTGAGCTGGCGCGCCAGCGTGCTCTTGCCACAGCCGGACTCGCCCACCACGGCCAGGGTCTGGCCGGCCGTGAGCGTGAACGACACATCGACCAGGGCCTTGACCGTGACCTTGGGTTTCATGAAGCCCTGCGACACGCCGTAGTGGCGCGTCAGCGATTCGGCTTGCATCACCGGGGCCGTGGGCGCGATCATCGGGGTGGCGGTCATAGCGTCTCCTGCGCCGTCATGGGGTAGAAGCAGCGCACCAGACCGTCGCCCTGCGCCAGCAGCTCGGGGCGTTCGATGTGGCAGCGGTCTTGGGCCTTGGGGCAACGCGGCGAGAGCAGGCAGCCGGTGGGTCGGTCAAACTGGCCGGGCACGATGCCGGGCAGGGTGTGCAGGCGGCGCGCACCACGGCTGTGCTCGGGCACACTGCTGAGCAGCGCGTGGGTGTAGGGGTGTGCCGGTGCGATGAACAGGCGGTCCACGGCGCCTTGCTCCACCTCCTGGCCCGCGTACATGACCGCGACGCGTTGCGCCACCTCGGCCACCACGGCCAGGTCGTGCGTGATGAGGATCAGGGCCATGTTGTGCGCCCGCTGCAGCTGCACCAGCAACTCCATGATCTGGGCCTGGATGGTCACGTCCAGCGCGGTGGTGGGCTCGTCGGCGATCAGCAGTTTGGGGTTGCAGGCGATCGCCATCGCGATCATCACGCGCTGCGCCATGCCGCCCGAAAACTGGTGCGGGTAGCTCTCCAGCCGGTGCGCGGCCCCGGGGATTTCCACCATCTGCAGCAGCTCGATGGCGCGCGCCTTGGCCGCAGCGCCGCGCAGGCCCATGTGTTCGCGCAACACCTCCTCGATCTGGAAGCCCACGGTGAAGCTCGGGTTGAGCGAGGTCATGGGGTCCTGGAAGATCATGGCCATGTCCTTGCCCAGGATCTTGCGGCGCTGGCGGTCTGAAATGGTCTGCAGGTCTTTGCCGTCGAACCGCAGGCGATCGGCGCCGACGCGGCCCTGCCCAGCCAGCAGGCCCATGACGGCCATCATCGCGACCGACTTGCCCGAACCCGACTCGCCCACGATGCCCAGCACCTGGCCCTGGTCCAGCTGCAGGTCCAGCCCGTCCACCGCACGAAAGGCGCGGCCCTTGGCGCCGAATTCGACGCGCAGGTTTTGAATGTCAAGAAGACTCATGCGAGGTCTCTCATGGGGTCCACCGCAACGCGGTAAAGATGAACGGTCTCCGGCGCGCAATGCCCGAACCCAGGATGCGGCGGAACCGGCTTTGCCGGGCCGCCAGCGTTGCCCCCTTGAGGGGGTCGCGCGAAGCGCGGCGGGGGTGTTTCATGTTGCTGACTTGAGCTTCGGGTCGAGCGCGTCGCGCAGCCCGTCGCCGACCAGGTTGATCGCCAGCACCGACCACAGAATGGTCAGTCCCGGCAGCGTCACCACCCACCAGGCGCTCTCGATGTAGTCGCGCGCCGAGGCGAGCATGGTGCCCCACTCGGGCAGCGGCGGCTGCACCCCCAGCCCCAGGAAGCCCAGCGCCGCGATCTCCAGGATGGCGGCGGAAAAGCTCATGGTGGCGTGCACGATCAGCGGCGCCGTGCAGTTGGGCAACACGGTCACGAACATGAGCCGCAGCGTGCGCGCGCCCGACA
>Ga0155522_1023_pt1 | contig 107659 bp, 97 predicted proteins | sample RifCSPhighO2_12_FD_107179 | JGI IMG/M metagenome (GOLD analysis project Ga0155522, IMG submission 107179) | Burkholderiales bacterium RIFCSPHIGHO2_12_FULL_67_38
CTGCGCGTGGCCGGCCACCTGGTGTTCGGCTACTTCTGGGCCCGCATGGCGCAGGTGGCGCTGCGCGAGATCGCCGCCGGCAACACCGACCCGTTCTACACCGCCAAGCTGCAGACCGCGCGTTTCTACTTCGCGAAGCTGTTCCCCGAGACCGCGACGCTGATGCGCACGGCACGCGCGGGCAGCAAGGTCCTCATGGACACGGACGCGGCACTGGCATGACCGCCATGAAGAAGACGGCCCTGACCGCGATGCTGAGCCTTGCCGCCGTGTCCGCCTTCGCGCAGACGACGCCGGTGGGCCTGTGGAAGACCATCGACGACGACACCAAGAAAGAGAAGTCGCTGGTGCGCATCACCGAGAGCAACGGCGTCTTCTCCGGTCGCATCGAGAAGCTCCTGGACCCCGAGGCCAAGCAGGATTCGGTCTGCGAAGACTGCACCGACGACCGCAAGGACAAACCTGTGCTGGGCATGACCATCCTGCGCAACCTCAAGCAGAACGCCGACGACAAGGTGGTCTTTGATGGCGGTGACGTGCTCGATCCAAAGAACGGCAAGCTCTACCGCGCCCGCCTCAAGCCGGTGGATGGCGGCAAGAAACTGGAGATGCGCGGCTACATCGGCCCGTTCTACCGAACCCAGGTTTGGTTGCGAGTCGAGTGACCGCGAGCCTTTCCCTATTCATGGAAAACCAATGAACCGATTTCAAGTGAAAAAAGTCGCCGTGCTCGGCGCGGGCGTGATGGGCGCGCAGATCGCTGCGCACCTGGTCAACGTCAAGGTGCCTGTTGTTCTCTTTGACCTGCCCGCCAAGGAAGGCCACAAGAACGGCATCGTCACCCGCGCCATCGAGAACCTGAAGAAGCTCAAGCCATCGCCGCTGGGTGTGGCGGCTGATGCCGACCTGATCGGCCAGGCCAACTACGAAGAGCACATGGCGCAGTTGAAAGACTGCGACCTGATCATCGAGGCCATCGCCGAACGCATGGACTGGAAGCTTGATCTGTACACCAAGATCGCGCCCTTCATCGCGCCGCACGCCATCGTCGCGTCCAACACCTCGGGCCTGTCGATCACCAAGCTCAGCGAAGTGCTGCCCGAGGCGATCAAGCCGCGCTTCTGCGGCATCCACTTCTTCAACCCGCCGCGCTACATGACGCTGGTGGAGCTGATCGCCACGCCGACCACCGAGCCGAAAATTCTCGACGACCTCGAAACCTTCGTCACCAGCGGCCTGGGCAAGGGTGTGGTGCGCGCCAAGGACACGCCCAACTTCATCGCCAACCGCATCGGCATCGCCGGCATGCTGGCCACGATGAAAGAGGTGGAGAACTTCGGCCTGACCTACGACGTGGTCGACGACCTCACGGGCAAGCGCCTGGGCCGCGCCAGCAGCGGCACCTTCCGCACCGCCGACGTGGTGGGTCTGGACACCATGGCCCATGTGGTCAAGACGCTGCAGGACAACCTGAACGAACAGACCGACCCGTTCTATGGCAGCTTCGGCACACCGCCCGTGCTGGCCAAGCTGATCGAGATGGGGAACCTGGGCCAGAAGGCCAAGGCCGGCTTTTTCAAGAAGGTGGGCCGCGACATCCAGCGCTTCGATCTGGAGAGCGGTGAATACGTACCCGCCGGCGAGAAGGCCGACGAGGTCTACGGCCGCATGCTCAAGCGCCCGGCCGCCGAGCGCCTGAAGCTCTTGCGCAACGCCGAAGGCCCGCAGGGCCAGTTCCTCTGGGCGATCCTGCGCAACAGCTTCCACTACGCCGCCGTGCACCTGGCCACCATCGCCGAAACCGCCCGCGACGTGGACCAGGCCATGCGCTGGGGCTTCGGCATGAAGCAGGGCCCGTTCGAGCTCTGGCAGGAAGCCGGCTGGCTCGAGGTGGCGAAGATGGTCCAGGAGGACATCGACGCCGGCAAGGCGCTGAGCAAGGCGCCGCTGCCCGAATGGGTGTTCAAGGGCCCGGTGGCCGAGGCCGGTGGTGTGCACACCGCGCAGGGTTCGTGGAACCCGTCCAAGGGTGTGTTCGAAGCGCGCCGCAGCCTGCCGGTCTATGGGCGCCAGCACTTCCCCGAGCTGCTGCTGGGCGAAGCCGGTCCGAAGTTCGAGACCGCGGGCACCACCATCGAAGAGAACGACGCCATCCGCGTGTGGACGCTCGACGGTGAGGTGCTGATCGCCAGCATCAAGACCAAGATGCACGCCATCAGCCCCGACGTGTGCGAAGGCCTGATGGCCGCGATCGATCTGGCGGAAAAGGAATACCAGGGTCTGGTGGTCTGGTCGGGCGACGAGCCCTTCAGCGCCGGCGCCGACCTGCAGGCCATGCTGCCGGCCTTCATGGCGGTGGGCGTGAGCGCCATCGAAGACGCCGAAGGCTTCATGCAGCAGACCATGCTGCGCCTGCGTTATGCCAACGTGCCGGTGGTCAGCGCCGTGCGCGGCCTGGCGCTGGGCGGCGGCTGCGAGCTGGCCGTGTACAGCGCGCGCCGCGTGGTGCACATGGAGAGCTACATCGGTCTGGTGGAAGTCGGCGTGGGCCTGGTGCCCGGTGCCGGTGGCCTGACCTACATCGCTCGCCGCGCGGCCGAAAACGCCGAGACCTCCACCGGCAAGGACCTGCTGCCCTTCCTCACCGAAGGCTTCACCGCCGCGGCCATGGCCAAGGTGGGCACCAGCGCACTGGAGTCGCGCAAGCTGGGTTATGTGCTGCACTCCGACGTGATCGTGCCGCACAAGGACGAGCTGCTGTTCGTGGCCATCAACGAGGCGAAGAGCCTGTTCAACGGCGGCTACCGCGCCCCGCACAAGCGCCTGTTCCCGGTGGCCGGTCGCGACGGCAAGGCCACCATCCTGGGCAGCCTGGTCAACATGCGCGACGGCGGCTTCATCAGCCAGCACGATTTCCACATCGCTTCGTTGATCGCGGGTGTGGTCACGGGCGGCGACGTGGAGCCGGGCACGCTGGTGAACGAGGACTACCTGATGACGCTGGAGCGCCGCGCGTTCTGCTCGCTGATCGTGCATGCGAAGACGCAGGAGCGGATTCTGGGGATGCTGAATACGGGCAAGCCGGTGCGGAATTGATGCCATGAAACCCGCCGAGGCCGCAGTGACTTACCCCCTCTCCCGCGTGCGGGAGAGGGTTGGGGTGAGGGCGGAGGCCAAGGCGAAAGCGCGTGAGCTGCGCGGCCGGATGACTGAAGCTGAAAGCCTGCTGTGGCTGCAGTTGAAGGGGCGCCGCTTTCAAGGCTTCAAATTCCGCCGTCAACGCGCACTGGGTCCCTACATCCTGGACTTTGTCTGTCTTGAAGCCGGTCTTGTCATTGAGATGGACGGCGGCCAACACACCGAACAACAAGCGTATGACCAGGCGCGAACCGCGTTGATTGAATCCCAGGGCCTGACCGTGATCCGGTTCTGGAACCACGAAGTGATGAACGAAACCCCTGCCGTGCTGGAGAAGATCTGGCAGTCGCTGCAGGCCCTCACCCCAGCCCTCTCCCGCGCGCGGGAGAGGGGGTAATACCGAATACCGAAAGCACCTTGCCATGAAACAAATCCAAGACGCCTACATCGTCGCCGCCACCCGCACCCCCATCGGCCGTTCGCACAAGGGCTCGTTCAAGCACCTGCGCCCGGACGACCTGCTGGCCCACGCCCTGCGTTCGGCCATGGCCCAGGTGCCGGGCCTGGACCCGAAAGCCATTGAAGACGTGATCTGCGGCTGTGCCATTCCCGAGGCGCAGCAGGGCCTGAACGTGGCGCGCATCGGCGCCATCCTGGCCGGCCTGCCCAACAGCGTGGGGGGCATCACGGTCAACCGCTTCTGCGCTTCGGGCCTGTCGGCCGTGCAGATGGCGGCCGACCGCATCCGCGTCGGCGAGGCCGAGGTGATGATCGCGGCCGGTGTGGAGAGCATGAGCATGGTGCCCATGATGGGCAATTCGCCCAGCCTTTCGCCCACCATCTTCACCAACACCGACGACGTGGAGAGCTACGGCATCGCCTACGGCATGGGCCTGACGGCCGAGAAAGTGGCGCAGCAGTGGAAGGTCTCGCGCGACGCGCAGGACGCGTTTGCGGTGCAGTCGCACCAGCGCGCCGTGCTGGCCATGAAGAACGGCGAGTTCAGCGACGAGATCACGCCGGTGGAAGTGACCGAGCGCAGCGTCAATCTGGAAACCGCCGAGGTCAGCACCCGCAGCCGCATCGTCAGCCTGGACGAAGGCGCGCGCCCCGACACCTCGCTCGAAGGCCTGGCCAAGCTGCGCACCGTGTTCGCCGCGCGCGGCTCGGTCACGGCCGGCAACAGCTCGCAGACCAGCGACGGCGCCGGCGCGCTGGTCCTGGCCAGCGAGGCGGCCGTGAAACGCTACAACCTGCAGCCGCTGGCGCGCTTCGTGAGCTACGCCAGCCGTGGTGTGCCGCCCCACCTTATGGGCATCGGCCCGATCGAGGCCATCCCGGCCGCGCTGCGTTACGCCGGTCTGAAGCAGGACGACATCGACTGGTTCGAGCTCAACGAAGCCTTCGCGGCCCAGTCGCTCGCGGTGATGAACACGCTGGGTCTGGACCCGGCCAAGGTCAATCCCATGGGCGGCGCGATTGCGCTGGGCCACCCGCTGGGCGCCACCGGTGCCATCCGTTCGGCCACGGTGGTGCACGCGCTGCGCCGCCACAACAAGAAGTACGGCATGGTCACGATGTGCGTGGGCATGGGGCAGGGCGCCGCTGGAGTGTTCGAAAGGGTCTGACGACCCACCCCCGCGCCGCGCTGGCAGCGCGTCACCCCCTGAAAGGGGGCGGACACCAGCGGCCCGGCAAAGCCGGTTCCGCGGTGTCCCTGCGGTGGGGCACTGCGCGCCGCCGCTGAGCGAGTCCTACGGCCGCCCCAGCAGCAGGTAGAGCCCGGTGTAGCCGCGCGCGGCGTGCACCAGGCTCAGGTAGAACGGGCCGACGCCGGTGTCCGCGCCCACGAACAGGCTAGAGCCGGTGCGCAGGCCCTTCAGGCCGATGTCGTGTCGGTCGGCCCAGGCGTTGCCCACTTCCAGTGAGCCGCCCGCGAACAGCGCGCGCGCCACCCCGACGCTCCAGGGCATGCGGCGGTAGTAGGTCAGGCGGCCGAACAGCAGGTAGTTGCCCGTGACCTGGCCCACGCGGTAGCCCGAGAGTTGCTGGAAGCCGCCGAGCGAATACTCGTCGAGCGCGCCCAGCGGGATCTGGTTGGCGTAGGCCAGCCGCGCGCCGGCGTTCAGGGTGTGTGGTCCCCACGAGCCCACCGCGTTGAAGTTGCTGTCCAGCCGGATGAAGTCGGTGCCGGCGGCGCCTTCGGCGTTGCGCCGGCCCACCACCAGGTCGCTCTTGATCCGGTGGCCGGCCGAGGGGAAGTTGGCGTGGTCCAGCTGGTCGGAGATCAGCGCCATGCGCACGCCCCCCTCGCGCCAGCGCTGCGTGCTCAGGCCGGCGGTCTGGTCCACCACGCTGGCGCTCACCAGCTCCGGTTCGGCGCGCCGTGCACTGCCCGTCAGCCCCAGCCGGAACTCGCCCAGGTGGCCCTGCAGACCGATCGGCCAGCCCACGTCGACGCCGGCCTGCACCCCGCGGCGTTTGCCGGTGGCCACCGCGTCGCCCTGGGTGTCGTAGAGCTCGATGCGCTTCAGGCTGGCGTCGGCCCAGGTCGCCACGAACCAGTTGGCCCGGCGGTCCAGCGGCTGGTAGAACTCGGTGAACGCGCCCAGCGTCTCGCCGAGCTGGAAGCGGTTGCGCCACTCGGCGCCGCCGCTGTTGACCCAGTGGCGGTTGTGGCTCAGGCGCAGGTTGAAAGCGCCCTGGCCGTCGAAATCGGTGCGCAGGTCCAGCCCGAGCCGCACGTAGTTCGGGCCCCAGCTGTTCTCGCGCAGCTGGAGCACCAGCGCCTCGTCCGAGCGGCTGCCGATGCGCTCCAGCCGGTAGTCCACCTGCTCGTAGTCGCCGGTGGCCGCGAGCTGCTGCAGGTCGCTTTCGATCCGCGGCAGGTCGATGCCCTGGTCCGGCCGGCTCTGCACCAGTTGCGTCAGGCGCTGGGCGCGCGTGGCGTCCACGCCCTCGAAGCGCACGGCGCCCACATGGCCGCCGCGGGTCAGGCCGGTGTCGGCGATGGCCTGGCGCTGGGCGGCCCAGGCGGCGTACTGCGCCGGGGGCACGGCGAAACGCGCCAGCGCCTCGCGCACCGACTGCGCGTAGTCGTGGCCGATCTTCACCAGCTCGGGCGCCCGGTTGAAATCGGCCGAGGTGATCTTGCCCAGGGGCGGCGTGAGCAGCAGGTCTTCTTTGGTCAGCGTGGCGATGCTGGCCTGCACGTTCTGTTCGGTCAGGATGTTGACCATCTGGGTGGTGATGCCCAGCAGGTTGCCCAGCGTCTCGCGCCCGGCCAGCGGCGTGCCGATGTTCACGGCGATCACCACCTCGGCGCCCATGCGCCGCGCCACGTCCACCGGCAGGTTGTTCACCAGCCCGCCGTCGCCCAGGATGCGGCCGTCGAGCTCCAGCGGCGCGAACACCCCGGGCACCGACATGCTGGCGCGCAGCGCGGCGGCGAGGTCGCCGTGTTCCATCACCACGGCCTGGCCGGTCTCCATGTCGGTGGCCACCGCGCGAAACGGGATCGGCAGGCCGTCGAAGCTGGCCTTGTGGCGCGTGGGCAGGGTGTAGCGGCGCAGCATGGCCTCCAGCGCGCGGGTGGACACCGCGCCGCTGGGCAGGCGGAACTCGCCATTGCGAAAGCCCAGCCGCAGCACCGGAGAGAACTCGAAGTCTTCCTCTTTGCGGCGCTGCGACAGCAGCTGCCGGGGCTCGCGCGGGTCGAACAGGTCGCCCCACTCCAACGCCAGGATCTCGTGCTCCAGCTCGTCGGCGCTCATGCCGCTGGCGTACAGCCCGCCGATGATCGCGCCCATCGAGGTGCCCACGATCAGGTCCACCGGCACCTGCGCCTGTTCCAGCACCTTGAGCACCCCCACGTGCGACAGGCCGCGCGCGCCACCGCCCGAAAGCACCAGGCCCACCGTGGGCCGTTTCGTCGTGGGCGCGGCGGTGGCCACGGGCGGTGCGGTGGGCTGTGGATCGGTCGCATGCGACAGCGCGGGCAGCCACAGGCCCAGGGCCAGCAGGCCGGCGCTCAGGCAGCGGAACACGGAGGGCAGACGAGGGGGAGGCATGGGTGGAACCTATCGTGAAAGGCGCGGCCTGCGAGAGGCCCGGGCGGCGGCGTGGGCCCGCCTGCGCGAAGTGTAGGCCGCGGCCACGGGCCTTGTCGCGCAGTGGGCAGCGCACCCCAGACAATGCGGGCGGATCGTGGTAATTTGGCGGCCCAGCGCACCTGCCCGCACCGTCGGCCCACCGAAGGGCGCCGGGCCCGCGATTCCCCGCACAACCCACACGGACCCCTCCCCATGAGCGACATCCTCGTCCACACCGAAGACGGCGTCACCACGCTGACCTTCAACCGCCCCGACAAGAAGAACTCCATCACCGCCGCCATGTACGCCGCGCTGGCCGATGCGCTGGCCGCCGCCGAAGCCGACCCCGCCGTGCGCTGCGTGGTGTTCCAGGGCCACGAGGCCATCTTCAGCGCCGGCAACGACATCGCCGATTTTCTCAACGCCCCGCCGGCCACGCAGGACTCGCCGGTGTTCCGCTTCCTGCGCGGCATCGCGTTGTTTCCCAAGCCCGTCATCGCCGCCGTCTGCGGCCCGGCCGTGGGCATCGGCACCACCCTGCTGTTCCACTGCGACCTGGTCTACGCCGGCGACAACGCCGCGTTTTCCATGCCCTTCGCGAACCTGGGTCTGTGCCCCGAAGCGGCCTCCAGCCTGCTGGTGCCGCAGATGCTGGGCTACCACCGGGCCGCCGAAGCCCTGCTGCTGGGCGAGCCCTTCATGGCCGAGGCCGCGCTCGAAGTCGGCCTGGTCAACCGCGTGCTGCCGCCGCTGGAAGCCGCGGGCTACGCCCAGGCCGTGGCGCGCAAGCTCGCCGCCAAGCCCCTGAGCTCGCTCATCGAAACCAAACGGCTCATGAAAAAAGGCCAGACCGAGCAGGTGCTGGCGCAGATGGCCGAAGAGGGCGCCAGCTTTGGCCGCATGCTGCGCGAGCCCGCGGCCAAGGAAGCCTTCACCGCCTTCATGGAACGCCGCAAGCCGGACTTCTCGAAGGTGTGAGCGCAAGGCCGCCACCCGTGCGGCCTCCACGGCACCTCGCCACCACCGCTGCCCCAACCGATCGCCCACCACGGCGTGAACCCGCGCCGCCATGAAGCGGTTGGCCTCCGGTCGAGTGGCGGACCTCAGTTTTTCCCCATGACTGGTAAAAACCCCTAGGCCATTTTTGAGGTGCGTACCTCAAACTGCCGCCATGGACGCCAAAGCCGCTCCAAAAGTGCGCGCCACGCTGGAAGACGTGGCGCAGGAGGCACAGGTCAGCCTGGCGACCGCTGATCGGGCGGTGAACAAGCGTCCCGGGGTGCGCGCGGCCACCGTCGCCAAGGTCAACGAGGCGGTGCGACGCCTGGGCTACCGGCCCGACCCCTCCGCCGCCAAGCTGGCGCGTGCGCGCCTGCGCCGGGTGGCCTTCCTGCTGCCCGCCGGCGCCAACCGCTTCGTTGGCTTGCTCCGTGAACAGATCCAGGCCAACGCGGAGTGGATGCACGATCAGCGCATCCATGCCGACGTGCTGGCGGTCAACGTGTTCAACCCGGTCGAGCTGGCCAAGGCCCTGCTGGCCCAAGTTGGCCAGCGCGATGCGGTGGTGGTCATGGCGCTGGACCATCCGGTGGTGCGTTCGGCCATCGACCAGCTCACGCAGGCCGGTACCGTGGTCATCACACTGGTGTCGGACGTGCCGTCCTCCACGCGCCAGCACTACGTGGGCATCAACAACACCGCCGCGGGCCGCACCGCCGCCACGCTTATCGGCCGCTTCGTTGGTCGGCAGCCCGCCCAAGTGGCCATCATCCTGGGCAGCCTTTCGTTGCGCGACCACGCCGAACGCTACTTCGGTTTCAACCAGGTGATGGCGCAGGAGCACCCGCACCTGACCGTGCTGCCCCCGCTCGAAGGGCAGGACGACGCTGCGCGCAACGAGGCGCTGACCACCCAGCTGTTCGCCGCCCACCCGCAGCTCGCGGCGATCTACAGCGTGGGGGCCGGCAACGCCGGCATCAGCACGGCCTTGCGCACCGCCGGCCGCGCGCAGGACACGGTGTTCGTCGGCCACGAGCTCACACCCGCCTCTCGCGCGGACCTGCTCGACGGCACGATGGACGCCGTCATCAACCAGGACGCGGGCCACGAGATCCGCTCGGCGCTGCGCCTGGCGCTGGCGCAGTGGTCCCAGGAGCCGGTGATCGCCGATCAGGAGCGCATCCGCATCGACATCTACCTGAAGGACAACCTCCCGTGACCCCATCCACCCGACGCACAGGAAGCCTTCCATGACGCAGATCCTTTCTCCTCCACCCACAGACACCGCCCAGCGCGGCGCCTATTTCTCCTTCCGCGAGCCCATCGCCTTTCGGGGTGAAGGCTTCGTGCCCACCGACGAAGAACCCTTCGCCTACCGCTACTACGACAAGAACCGCCTGGTGCTGGGCAAGCGCATGGAAGACCAGTTGCGCTTTGCCACCTGCTATTGGCACAGCTTCGTGGGCAATGGCACCGACCCCTTCGGCGATGCCAGTTTCCTGCGGCCCTGGCACGGCGCGGGCGACCCGATGGCGCAGGCACTGCACAAGGCCGACGTCGCCTTCGACCTGTTCCGCCTGATCGACACGCCGTTCTTCACCTTCCACGACCGCGACGTGGCCCCCGAAGGCGCCACGCTGCGCGAATCGAACGAGCGCCTGCGCCGCATCGAAGCCGTGTTCGAACGCAAGATGGACCAGACCGGCGTGAAGCTGCTCTGGGGCACGGCCAACCTGTTCTCGAACCGCCGCTACATGGCCGGCGCCGCCACCAACCCCGACCCCGACGTGTTCGCCTACGCCGCCGCGCAGGTGAAAAACGTGCTGGAAATGACGCACCGCCTCCAGGGCCACAACTACGTGCTGTGGGGTGGGCGCGAGGGCTACGAAACCCTGCTCAACACCGACCTCAAACGCGAGCTCGCGCAGCTCGGCGGCTTCCTGAACCTGGTGGTTGAGCACAAACACAAGATCGGCTTCACCGGGCAGATCCTGATCGAACCCAAACCGGCCGAGCCGACCAAGCACCAGTACGACCACGACGTGGGCACGGTCTACGGCTTTCTGAAAGCGCACGGGCTGGAAAACGAGGTGAAGCTCAACCTGGAGCAGAACCACGCGCTGCTGGCCGGCCATACCTTCGAGCACGAGATCGCGCTGGCCAGCGCGCTCGGCGTCTTCGGCTCGATCGACATGAACCGCGGCGACGAGATGCTGGGCTGGGACACGGACCAGTTTCCCAACAACCTGCCGCAAGTGGCACTCACCTTGTACGAGGTGCTCAAGGCCGGCGGCATCGGCCAGGGCGGCCTCAACTTCGACGCCAAGCTGCGCCGCCAGTCCATCGACCCGGACGACCTGGTGTGGGCCCACGCCACCGCCATGGACCTGTGCGCACGCGCGCTGCTGGTGGCCGAGAAGATGCTGCAGGACGGCGCGCTGCAGCGCCACGTGCAGACGCGTTACCAGGGTTGGGATTCACCGCGCGGACGTTCCATGCTTCAAGGCGAGCGCTCGCTGGAGGCGCTGGCGCTCGAGGTCGAGGCTGAAGGCCTGGAGCCCCAGCCACGCTCTTCGCAGCAGGAGCGGCTGGAGCACCTGGTGAACAGCTACCTCTGAAGTTCGATACACCCATTCGCAGACAAGGAGACAAACCATGGCCACCAACATCAAGGGTCCGGGCATCTACCTCGCGCAGTTCGCCAGCGACACCGCACCGTTCGACTCCTGGGCGTCGATCACGAAATGGGCCGGCGGCCTGGGCTTCAAGGGTGTGCAGATCCCCTCGTGGGACAAGCGCATTTTTGACCTCGACAAAGCCGCCGAGTCACAGACCTATTGCGACGAGATCGCCGGCGTGGCGCGCGAGCACGGCATCGCCATCACCGAGCTGGGCACCCACCTGCAAGGGCAACTGGTGGCCGTGCACCCGGCCTACGACGAGGCCTTCGACGGCTTCGCGCCCGAAGCCGTGCGCAAGAACCCCAAGGCCCGCCAGGCCTGGGCGGTGGAGCAGATGATCCTGTCCGCCAAGGCCTCGCAACGGCTTGGCCTGAAGAGCAATGTGAGCTTTCCCGGCGCGCTGGCCTGGCCGTTCCTCTACCCCTGGCCGCAGCGCCCGGCCGGGTTGATCGATGCCGCTTTCGACGAACTTGCCAAACGCTGGATGCCGATCTTCGACGCCTTTGAAGACGCCGACTGCAACGTGTGCTTCGAACTGCACCCGGGCGAAGACCTGTTCGACGGCGCCACCTTCGAGATGTTCCTGGGGCGCGTGAACAACCACGCCCGCTGCTGCATCAACTACGACCCCTCGCACTTCCTGCTGCAGCAGCTCGATTACCTCGAGTTCATCGACATCTACCACTCGCGCATCAAGGCGCTGCACATCAAGGACGCCGAGTTCCGCCCCACCGGGCGCCAGGGCGTGTACTCCGGCTACCAGCCCTGGGTGGAGCGGGCGGGGCGCTTCCGCTCGCTGGGCGATGGCCAGGTGGACTTTGGCGCCATCTTCTCCAAGATGGCGCAGTACAACTACGACAGCTGGGCGGTGCTGGAATGGGAGTGCTGCCTCAAGCACCCCGAAGCCGGCGCGGCCGAAGGCGCGGAGTTCATCCGCCGCCACATCATCCGCGTGACCGAAAAGGCTTTTGACGACTTCGCGGGCGGCGACACCGACCCCGCGCAACTGCGCCGCATGCTGGGCCTGCAGGAGGCCGCGCGATGACCATCGAAGCCGGTTCCGCCTCCGCTGGCGCTGGCCGTCGCATCCGCCTGGGCATGGTGGGCGGTGGCGAAGGCGCCTTCATCGGCGCGGTGCACCGCATCGCCGCGCGGCTGGACGACCACTACGAACTGCTCGCCGGCGCGCTCTCATCCACGCCGGAGAAGGCCCTGCGCTCGGCGCAGGCGCTGGGCCTGGCCCGCGCCTACCCCGACTTCCGGACCATGGCGCGTGAAGAAGCCGCGCTGGGTGCCCATGGCATCGAGGCCGTGGCCATCGTCACCCCGAACGATCAGCACGCGCCCGCTGCCGAGACCTTCCTCGAAGCCGGCATCCACGTCATCTGCGACAAGCCCGTGACCACCACGTTGGCCCAGGCACAGCGCCTGCGCGAGCTGGCCCGCGCGCGCGGCCTGGTGCTGGCCGTGACCTACAACTACAGCGGCTATCCCATGGTGCGCCACGCCCGCCAGCTGGTGCGCGAAGGCGCGCTGGGCACCCTGCGCGTGGTGCAGGTGGAGTACGCGCAAGACTGGCTGACCGAACCCCTGGAGGCCAGCGGGCAGAAGCAGGCCGCCTGGCGCACCGACCCGGCCCGCGCCGGTGCCGGCGGCTGCATCGGCGACATCGGCACCCACGCCTACCAGCTCGCGGCCTTCGTGAGCGGCTTGCGGACCGAGTCGCTCTGCGCCGAACTCGGCGCCTTCGTGCCCGGCCGCGCGCTGGACGACAACGTGCAGGTGATGCTGCGCTTCGCCGGTGGCGCGCGCGGCATGCTCTGGGCCAGCCAGGTCGCACCCGGCAACGAGAACGGCCTGCGTCTGCGCCTCTACGGCGACAAGGGCGGCCTCGAATGGTGCCAGGAGCACCCCAACCAGTTGCACTGGTCGCCCTTTGGCCAGCCCACGCAGATCATTTCGCGTGGAACGGGTGCGGCCAACACCGACGCGGCCCGCGTGACACGCGTGCCGGCCGGCCACCCGGAGGGCTACCTGGAAGGCTTCGCCACCGTCTACGCCGAAATCGCCCAGGCCCTGCGCGCCGCGCGCGACGGCTCGGCCATTCCGCCCGACGTGGTGTTCCCCACCATCGATGACGGCGTGCACGGCATGGCCTTCATCGAAGCGGCCGTGCGTTCGTCATCGCAGGGTGGGCAGTGGGTGGGGGTACCCGGGTGAGCGCGCCGGGCCGTTCCCAAGCGCTCACCCCGGAGCGCGCTGCGCGGAGGGTCGTCCAGTGAGCCTGAGCGTGCGCTTCAACGAAGTCGTCAAGGACTTCGGGCCGGTGCGCGTGCTGCACGGCGTGAGCTTTGATCTCGCGCCCGGGCGCATGGTGGGTCTGCTGGGCGAGAACGGTGCGGGCAAGTCCACGCTGGTGAAAATCCTCTCGGGCTACGAGCCGCTCTCCGGTGGCAGCCTGGAAGTGGATGGCGTCGTGCGGCACTTCGCCAGCTCGCGCGAGGCCGAAGAAGCCGGCATCGTGTTGATCCACCAGGAGTTCAACCTGGCCGACGACCTCACGGTGGCGCAGAACATCTTCCTCGGTCGTGAGTTGCGGCGTGGCTGGCTGCTGGACGAGGCCGGCATGCGCCGCGCGGCGCGCGAGGTGCTGCAACAGGTGGGCCTGGACATCGACCCCGACACGCGGGCACGCGACCTGATCGTGGCCGAGAAGCAGCTGGTGGAAATCGCCAAAGCCCTGTCGCGCAAGGCGCGCCTGCTGGTGATGGACGAGCCCACCGCCACCCTCACGCCATCGGAGACGCAGCGCCTGTTCGGGCTCATTGCCCGGCTGCGCAGCCAGGGCGTGACCATCGTCTACATCTCGCACAAGCTCGACGAAGTGGAGCGCGTGACCGACGAGATCGTGGTGATGCGCGACGGGCGCTTCGTCGCGCGTGGCCCCACCGCCGAGCACACCCGGCAACAGATGGCCAACCTGATGGTGGGCCGCGAACTCTCCGACATGTTCCCGCCCCGCGTCACGCCGCCCCCGGCCGAGCCGCTGCTCTCGGTGCGGCACCTGACCGTGCCGGGCTGGGCCCGGGACGTCAGTTTCGATCTGCACCCCGGCGAAATCCTGGGCTTCGCGGGCCTGGTCGGCGCGGGCCGCACCGAACTCTTCGAAGGCCTGCTGGGCCTGCGCCCGCGCAGCGCTGGCGAGGTGCGGCTCGCCGGACGGGCCGTGAGTTTCAACAACCCGCGCGAAGCGGCGCATGAAGGCATGACCTACCTGAGCGAGGACCGCAAGGGCTGCGGCCTGCACATCCGCATGTCGCTGCAGGAGAACCTCACGCTCATGGATCTGGACCGCCATGCCAAGCCCTGGCTCGACCTCCGTTCCGAGCGCCGTGCGCTGGAGAAAGCCGTGGCCGATTTCGGCATCCGCGCCGGCTCGCTCGATGCGCCGGCGGGCTCGCTCTCCGGCGGCAACCAGCAGAAGCTGGCCATGGCCAAGGTGCTGCAGCCCGATCCGCGTGTGGTCGTGCTGGACGAGCCCACGCGTGGTGTCGACGTCGGCGCCAAGCGCGACATCTATTTCCTGGTCCAGCGCCTGGCGGCCGAGGGCCGTGGCGTGATCGTCATCTCCTCGGAGCTGATGGAACTGATCGGCCTGTGTCACCGCGTGGTGGTGATGCGCGCCGGTGCCGTGCAGGCCACCCTGAACGCCGACCACCTGACCGAAGAGGAGCTCATCGCCCATGCCACCGGCACTCACTGACCCCATGCAAGATCTCGCTCTCTCCGCGGACAACGCTTCCACCCCGAAGCGCGGCGGCAAGCCGCTGCGCCAGCACCTGCTCGATGCGGGGCCCATCGTCGGCCTGGTGCTGCTGTGCATCGTCGGCACCGTGCTCAACCCCGACTTCGCGACCTGGGACAACGCGATGAACGTGCTCACCCGAACCGCCTTCATCGGCATCATCGCGGTGGGGATGTGCTTCGTCATCATCTCCGGCGGCATCGACCTCTCGGTGGGCTCCATGGCGGCGCTGATCGCGGGCTGCATGATCATGGTGATGAACTGGGTGGCCCCGCTGCTGGGCAGCCCGGTGGCGGCGGTGCTGGTGGGCATGGTGATTGCGCTGTTGCTGGGCGCGGCCTTCGGCCTGGCGCACGGCGTGCTCATCACCAAGGGCCGCATCGAGCCCTTCATCGTCACCCTGGGCACGCTGGGCATCTTCCGTGCCTACCTCACTTACTTTTCCAACGGCGGTGCGCTCACGCTGGACAACGAGCTGGCCGACACCTACGGCCCGGTCTACTACGGCGCCTGGCTGGGCATCCCGATCCCGATCTGGGTGTTCCTGGCGGTGGCCGTGGCCGGCGCAGGGCTGCTCAACCGCACGCGCTATGGCCGCTACGTGCAGGCCATCGGATCGAACGAGCAGGTGGCGCGCTACGCCGCCGTGGCGGTGGACCGCATCAAGATCCTCACCTATGTGCTGCTGGGCATCTGCGTGGGTGTCGCCACCTTGCTCTACGTGCCGCGGCTGGGCTCGGCCTCGCCGTCCACCGGCCTGCTCTGGGAGCTCGAAGCCATCGCCGCCGTGATCGTCGGCGGCACAGCGCTCAAGGGCGGCCAGGGCCGCATCGTGGGCACCGTCGTCGGCGCGGTGTTGCTCTCCGTCATCGGCAACATCCTCAACCTCACCAGCATCATCAGCGTCTACCTGAACGCGGCGGTGCAGGGCTTCGTGATCATCGTCGTGGCCTTCCTGCAACGAGGGCGACGATGAACCTCCGGCCGCGCAGCCCACGGGCCGGCGAGCCATTTCTACCTCAAGAAACCAGTAAGGAGACATTCATGAACAGACGTCTTTTCTCGGCCATCTCGCTGGCCATCGCCACCCTGGTGACGGCGCCGGCCTTCGCACAGAACAAGCTGGTGATGGGGGTGTCCGTCCCCGCCGCCACCCACGGCTGGACCGGTGGTGTGGTGTACTGGGCCAACCGCACCAAGGCCGAGCTGGAGAAGCAGTACCCCGGCACGTCGATCATCGTCAAAACCGCCGGCTCCGCCGCCGAGCAGGCCAACCAGGTGCAGGACCTGCAGACCGTCAACAAGATCGACACCCTGGTGATCCTGCCCTTCGAATCGGCCCCGCTCACCAAGCCGGTGGCCCAGGTCAAGGGCAAGGGTGTGTACGTGACGGTGGTGGACCGCGGCCTGACCGACCCGAGCGCACAGAACGCCTATGTGGCTGGCGACAACCCGGGCTTTGGCAAGGTGGCCGCCGAGTACATGGCCAAGGCCATGGGCGGCAAGGGCAACGTGGTGGTCCTGCGCGGCATCCCCACCGTGATCGACAACGAACGCGTCGACGCCTTCAACGCCGTGATGAAGGGCCACCCGGGCATCAAGGTGCTCGACGCCAAACACGGCAACTGGAACCGCGACGACGCCTTCAAGGTGATGCAGGACTACCTCACCCGCTTCAAGCAGATCGACGCCGTGTGGGCCTCGGACGACGACATGGCGGTGGGCGTGCAGAAAGCCATCACACAGGCCAAGCGCAGCGACGTGAAGCTGGTGCTGGGCGGTGCGGGCTCCAAGGGCTACATCAAGAAGGTGATGGATGGCGACCCGGTGGTGACCGCCGACGTGACCTACTCGCCCAGCATGATCGCCGACGCCATGAAGCTCACGGCCGAGGCGCGGGTCACGGGCAAAGCGATGCCGGGCACGACCATCATTCCCTCGGTGCTGATCACCAAGGACAACGCATCGAAGTACTACGTTCCGGACTCACCGTTCTGAACGTGCGCTGATGCCACGATGCGCACCGCGAGCTGCCACAGTGCCAGCCGGTGTGCGGCGGCCAGCGCGTCGACCGAGGCATCGGCCAGCGGGATGTGGATGTCGGCCTGACCGAGCGCGGGCGCGGCGCCGCCCGGGCGGGCGTCGCCCAGCCACCAGCGCGCCTGCAGGCGCAGCGTGTGGCGCCCGGCGTCGGCCATCAGGGTGACGATCTCCACCCGCAAACGCCGCGCGGGGTTCACCCCGGCCGGCACGGGGGCCCGCCAGACCAGGCCCGGCCCGCGCAACACCGCCAGGTCGGCCACCAGCAGGCGTGGAATGGCGTCGCGCAGCGGCTCCACCCAGCGGTGGCCGGTCAGCGGTTCCAGTCCGGCCGCGCCGCTGGCGACCACCAGGGTTTCGCGGTCCAGAGCACCCGGCAAGCCCACCGTGCGGGCCACTTCCCACAGCGCCCCGTCGCCCGCCCGCGCCGCGGGCACAGTCCCCGGTGGCTGGCTGCGCAACTCGTACCAGTGCGTGGCCACCGGCGGGCGGGCGCATGCCGTCAACAGCCAGGGCGCCGCCCCCAGGCCCACCAGGCCGGCCAGTGCGAGCCGGCGCTTCATGGCTTCACCTCCTCACGGCCGCGCAGCAGCGCGTCGGGCTGCTGCTCCAGCGTCTCGGCCAGGTCGCGCAGCGCGCGGGCCGCGCGGGACAAGTCCTCCAGGGCCCGGTCGGCCCCGACCATGAGCCCCGAGTCGCCCGCGGTGGCTTCGCGCAGCGCCGCCGCGGTGCGCCCCACCTCGTCGGCGGCGCGCTGCAGGTTGCTCACCAGCGGCGCGTCGGGCGCCAGCAGCTCGGACACACGGTCCGAGGTGCTTCCCACCCTGGCGGCATTCTGGTTCACCGATCGCGCGGACGCTCCCACGGCGTCCATGGCCTGGCGCGTGGCGGCCAGCGAGCGCTGCAGTTCGTCGGCCAACGGGTCCATGCGCTGGTCCAGGCGCGACGACATGCGCTTGAGCGACGCGGTGATGGCGGCCAGATCGTCCAGGGCCTGCTTGAGCTGCGGGCCCGACACGATGGTCCGGGCCGAGGACGCGATGGCCGCCAGGTCGTCGGCAATGGCGCGGAAGTCCATGCCTTCGAGCTGCTCCCGCAGGTTCTGGATGGCGGTGACCGTGGTGGGGATTTCGGTGACGCCCTGGTAGGTGCCGCGCACGCTGCTCTCGCGCTGCGGGCGCAGATCGAGGTCCACGTACAGCAGGCCGGTGAGCAGGCTCTGCGTGGCCAGCTGCGCACTCAGCCCCCGCTTGATCAGGGCCGGCAGGGCCAGGCCCACGTCCACGTCGGCGCGCTTGCCGTCCAGCCCGCCGACGGCGTTGCTGTCGAGCGCGGCGACCACGGGGATGGAAAAGCTGTCGGTGGCGCGGTCGTAGAACACGTCGATCGACTCGACGCTGCCGACCCGCACGCCGCGGAACACCACGGGCGCCCCCACCTGCAAGCCATAGACCGATCCACTGAAATGCATGACGACGCGCTCCTGGCTGGTGAAAAAGCGGTTGCCCGCGAGGGCGATGATGGCGGTGGCGATCAGGGCCAGGCCGGCCACCACGAAGCCGCCGATCAGCGTGGCGTTGGCCTTGCGTTTCATGCGCGTTCCTCCGCAGCGCCGCGGCGCAGGAACTGCTGAACGCCTTCCGGGCCTTCGCGCATGAGATCGCGCGGCGGCCCCAGCGCGGTCATGGTGCGCGTCTGGGCGTCGAGGAACAACAGGCGGTCGGCCAGGGCAAAAATGCTGTCCAGCTCGTGGCTGACCATCACGACCGTGGTGCCCAGGTCGTCGCGCAGGTGCCGGATGAGTTCGTCCAGGTTCGCCGAGGTCAGCGGGTCCAGGCCCGCGGAGGGCTCGTCCAGAAACAGCAAGGGCGGGTTCAGGGCCAGCGCCCGCGCGATGGCGGCGCGCTTCTTCATGCCGCCGCTGAGCGCGGCGGGCTCCATGTCGAAGCTGCCGGCCAGCCCCACGAGCGCCAGCTTGAAGCGCGCTTCCTGTTCGCATTCGGCCGCGCCCATGTCGGTGAACACCTGCATCGGCAGCATCACGTTTTCGCCCACGGTCATGCTGCTCCACAAGGCGCCGGCCTGGAAGGTGACGCCGAACGCCTGCATCAGCGTGCGCTGGGTTGCGGTGTCCGCCGCGTACAGGTCGCGCTCGCCGTAGAGCACCTGGCCCGCCGCCGGCTCCTGCAGGCCGATGAGGTGGCGCATCAGCGTGCTCTTGCCGCAGCCACTGCCGCCGGCGATGGCCAGCACCTCGCCGGGCAGCACGTCGAACGTGAGGTCGTGCTGAACCACGTTGTCGCCGAAGGCCATGGTGAGTTCGCGCGCCCGCACCAGCGGGGCCTGCGCGCCGGCCTGGGCGGCGCGGGCCGGTTCTGTTGCGGAAGGCGGGTGGGCGAATTCGGTCATCAGACATCCAGACGTTGAAACACCACGGTGAGCACGGAGGCGGCCACGACGATCCAGACGATCGCTTGTACCACCGACGCGGTGGTGGCGTCGCCCACGGCCTGCGCGCTGCGCCCGGCCGCCATGCCCTGGCGGCAGCCGGCCAGCGCCACCAGCGCGGCGTACACCGTGCCCTTGATCAACCCCACCAGCACGTGGGGCAGCGTCAGCGACTCCACGCTGGCATACACGTATTCCAGCGGCGTGACGCCATAGATGACCACGGCCACCAGCCAGCCCACAGCCATGCCCACCACGGCGCCAAAGGCCGTGAGCATGGGGCCCACGATGAGCAGCGCCAGCACACGCGGCAACACCAGAAAGTCGAACGGGTTCACGCCCAGGGTGGTCAGCGCGTCGATCTCTTCGTTGGCCCGCATGCTGCCGATCTGCGCCGCGAAAGCCGCGCCCACGCGCCCGGCCAGCACGATGCCCACCAGCAGGGCCGCCACCTCTCGCACCACGCCCACCGTGACCAGGTCGGCAATGTAGGTCTGGGCGCCGAAGCGTTGCAGCTGCGCGGCGCCCATGTAGGCCACGATCAGGCCCACGAGAAAACTCACCAGCGCCACGATGGGCAGGCTGCGCGGCCCGGTCTGTTCGATCTGCCACATCAGGTCCGACGCGCGCATGTCGCTGGCCCCGCGCAGCCAGCGGCCCAGCGAAAACAGCACCTCGCCCACGAAGGTGAGCGACTGGCGGCGCGTGTCCCAGGAGCCCATGGCGCGCGCACCCACGCGGGTCACGAGCCCGGGCGGCGGGTTGTCGTCGGGGGCCTCTTGCGCCGGCGGCGCGGCATTCAGGGCCAGCGCCAGGATCTCCTGCAGGCCCTGGGGCAGGCCCTGCAGATCCACCGACACCTCGCGGCGCACCAGGGGCTCCAGCTGCTGCCACAAGCGCCCGGCGAGCACGGCGTCCCACGAGTGCAGCGCCGGGGCCGTCACCGCCACCGGGCCCGCGAGGTCTGGGGCGGGCAGGTCGGGCAAGGCACCGCGGTGCCCGCGCCATTCGCCGCTGAGCTCCAGCACCCACGCCTCGCCCTTCGAGAGCCAGCGTGCCCCGGGAGGCTGCGTCTCGTCGTTCACCGCCATCGTGTCCGACGAGGCGTTTCCACTGGGGGCATGGCGCATGAAAAAGACCGCCTCTTCATTGGAGTTTCGAATTCGCTCGACCGTGCCGTCTGTGCGTTGGCGAACGAAGGATGACAGGCCCGGCTCCTATGATCAAGTCGGAACCATCCCGTCGGAACCCCGCGCCGTTGGCGCGGTTCCAAACGCATGTGAACACATCACCTCACGCTCCCCCTGCGCCGCCCCCGGCTCCCGAGCGGAACCGGGCGGTATGGGCCCGTCGGCCCGCCCTGTGGGCCTCGGCGGGTGTGGCCGGCCTGCTGGTGGCCCTGGTCGTGGTGGGCGAGGTGGCCGGTTGGCCGTTCTTGCGCCAGCCGCTGGAGCGCGCCATGGCGCGTGGTGCCAACGTGCCCGTGCAGTTGCAGGGCGCGGTGAAGCTGCACCTCATCTGGCGGCCGCGGCTGGAAGTCGAACACCTGCACATCGCCTCCGACCCCCGCTTCCAGGCGCCGCACCTGCTGGACGCGCAACGCGTCACCCTGGCCTGGCGCTGGGGCGATGTGTGGCGCTGGCGGCGGGGCGACACCCTGCACCTGCAAGCCCTGCGCGCGGACGTGCTCGACGCGCATCTGGTGCGCAGCGCCGACGGCGCGGCCAACTGGCAGCTGGGTGCCAAGGAAGCACCGCCGGAAAGAGCCGACGCTTCGGGTGAGGCGGCGTTGCCGAGTTTCGGGAACCTGACCGTGGGCCAGGGGCAGATCGCCTGGGTCGATGCCCTGCGGGACGCGGACGTGGCCGTGCGGGTGCGGGGCAGCGAAGGCAGCGCCGCGAGCGGCCCCGGCACGGGCTACACAGCCTCACTCACCGGGCGCTACCGCGCCTTGCCGCTCAAGCTGGAAGTGCGCGCCGGCAGCACGCTGCCCCTGCTGCAGGACCCAGGCAGCGCTGCCGACGCCCCCTGGGTGCCGGTCCGGATCGCGGGCACGGTCGCGTCCACCCGCGTGCTGTTCGACGGCCAGGCCGCTTCGCTGCTGGGCACGCCGCGCATGCAGGGCACGGTGGAAGTGGCCGGCCCCTCGCTGGCGGACGTGGCCACGCCCCTGGGGCTGACCCTGCCGCGAACACCGGCCTTCGATCTGCGCGGCGAACTGCAGCAGGACGCCGGCGTCTGGCGGCTGAAAACGACGCGCGCCCACATCGGCAGCAGCCGCCTCCAGGGCGATCTGCAATACCAGCAGCGCACCCAGCCGCCGCGCCTCACCGGTACGCTCACCGGCCCCAAACTCGCCCTGGCCGATCTGGGGCCGGCCATCGGCGGTGGCGGCAAGGCTTCCACGGCAGCACCCGCCGCCGACACGCCCGCGGGCCGCGCCCTGCCGCAACGCCGCTTCAACCTGCCCTCGCTCAAAGCCATGGACGCCGACGTGCAAATGGCCATCCAGGAGCTGGACTTCGGCACCCAGGCCATGGCGCCCCTGCGGCAGCTCAAAACCCGCGTGCTTCTGGACGATGGCGTGCTGCGGCTGGAGCCCCTGCAGGCCGTGGTGTCGGGCGGGCGGTTCGAGGGCATGACCGCGCTGGACAGCAACGCCAACCCCGCGAAATGGGAAGCCCGCCTGGCGTTCGAAGGCATCGACATGGCCGGCTGGATCCGGGGGCTGCGCCCCGATTCGGCCGCAGGCAAAGCCCCGCCCGCCACCGCAACGACCGCGCTCAAGCGCGAGCGCCAAGCGGCCCGCCAAGGTGGAGAGCAGCCGGTGCAGGCCTACCTCACGGGTGAGCTCTTTGGCAACCTGCACCTGCGGGGGGCCGGCAACTCGACGGCGGACATCCTGGGCTCGGCCGACGGCCCGCTCAAGCTCGCGCTGCGCGAAGGCACCCTGTCGCACCTGATCACCGAAGCCATGGGCCTCGACCTCGCACAGGCCCTGCAAGTGGTGATCACCGGGGACCGGCCGCTGCCCCTGCGCTGCGCCCGGTTCGATCTGGTGGCGCGCAACGGCGTCGTCCGGCCCACCCTGGCCGTGATCGACAACCGGGACAGCACGGTGTGGATCACCGGCCAGGTCAGCCTTCGCGACGAATCGCTGGACTTGCACGTGGTCACGCGGCCCAAGGACTGGTCTTTGCTGTCGCTGAGAACGCCCGTCACCGTGACCGGCACGCTGGCCGACCCGGTCGTGGGCATCGCGCCCAAACGGCTCGCCGGGCGCGTGCTCGGCGCGCTGGCCCTGGGGGCGGCGGCAGGCCCCGCGGCGGCCATCCTGCCGCTGCTCGAAACCGGCAGCGCCCGCGCCAAGGACCCGTGCAACCCACCTGCCGCGGCGGGCGCGCCCCGTTCGCCTTCGACCCCGGCCCCGGCCCAAAAGCCGCGTTGATGGGCGCCGCGTTCGCGCCCGGTTTTACAGGCGCTGAAACATCACCAGCGCGTCGGTGTAGCCGTGCACGGGGTGCAGAAACGCGCTGGGCAGGCGGCCCACGATCTCGAAGCCCATGCCGGTCCACAGCTTCACGGCCCGGTGGTTGCTCGCGATCACGAAGTTGAACTGCATCGCCCGAAAACCCTGTGCCCGCGCCGTGTCCAGCGAGTGCGCGCACATGGCGCGCGCCACCCCTTGGCCGGTGGCATCGGCCGCCGTCATGTAGCCGCAGTTCGCCACGTGCGACCCGCCGCCCTGGCGGTTCGGGTGCAGCACATAGGTGCCCAGCACCCGCTGCCCGTCGGTGGCCACAAAACACTGGAAGCCCGGCGTCAGCCAAGCGGCCAGCGCGGCGGCCCGGGTGGTGTCGCGCGGGAAGTCGTAGGTTTCACCCGCACGGATGATCGGCTCCATGATCTGCCAGAGGCTGTCGTCATCGGCAGGGGTGGCTGGGCGGATCATCAGCATGGGGGGTGTCTCCTGGTGGGGCGTTGAAGGAGGGGGCATTTTCTCTTGCGGGCCACGCGCTTGCGCTGCCTCGACTTTGGACTGAAACGATGGCTGGTGATATGGCCGCAGTTGTCAGTTGTGTCTGCCAGATGGCGGCCTGGACGGGCCAACTTTCTGCAGCCTGAAAGGCAGACTCAGGCTGGCTGCTGACCTTGAGATTTCAGGGCTGAGTGACCGCGACTTGCGAAACCCGCCATTCATGCCCGATGAACTCGTTGGTCTGCCGTATCCCCGGAACCAGTCAATCAGCGACAGCTCGTCGCTAGATCGCGCGAACGGCAGGTCGCACGACTCGCGAACTTGTGCTTTGCGCCCGAAGCGGTCCTTGCTCCCGCTCAAAAGCTGACGTACGTTCAGGGCCGCCCCAGGGCAAGCGCCCCGACCAAAAGGCGCGAGCGCGAGCCATAGGAGGACCTTCGTCAATGTGGGCGCACGCCGGCATGCGCCGGCCAAAGCGCCCTCCATCGACATACACGCTCTTCCTTGAGCGACTGAGTCAGCGCGACACTGTCTGCAAGAACTGCTATGCAGAGGGAATGGTCAAGCGGTTACAAGCCATGGGAACTCCTGGCTACGAGAACTGGTTCGCGTTGAAGATGTTGCCGTCGCGGCTTGAAGACCCGGTCAAGCGACGCAAGCCGACGACCTACTTCGCGAATTCGATGTCGGACTTGTTCCACGAGCGGATCCCGGACGAGTACGCCAGCATCCCAAAGTGCATTGCGCAGACCTTCCTTAGCACGCAGTCCCTTGCGAAAGCCACGTTAGACTTTCGTCCGCGGATGCACCGTTGTCTTACCGGCTGCACGCGCGAAAAATAATCGCAATGGGAGCACGCCTTGATTAAATCGAGTCCTGTCAAGATCGACAAGGATGTCTCAGGCCTGAATTGGGAGGTGGCGGACTTTCAGGAACTGGCGAAGATTTTGGCCGTAATAGCCGTCGGTCAGGTCGTACATGCCGCGCGGATCCTGGATCAGCTTGAGCAAAACGCACCAGCGCTTTCGATTCAACAGTTGAACGAGGCTGCGTGTGAACAACTGACCATCAAGTCGGGCCTGAATCCAGCGCAAGAGATTGCGGCGCGCGCCCACCGCGATGGTTTTCTGTTCGAGTGCATTTCCTGGATCGCAACACGCCAAGGAGCAAACGACCGAATCTTGCAGAAAGATCCCCACATAAGTGCGACTTCGCAAGGTCTCGACGGATTGGTAGTTGAGCTTGAACCGATGAAGGCACAAATCAAGACGGTGACGATCTGCGAAGACAAGTGCACAGACTACCCACGGGATAAATTCCGCGACGAAGTGATGCCTACTTTCACGGAGCACCACGGAAACAAGGTGCGTGGACGCGAGTTGCTCGCGACGGCGGTGGACATCATCAAGTCCAAGTTCACCAACGACACGGAGGCATTGATTGCCGCCCAAAGAGTAATGGAGCTGGACTGCCGCCACTACCGTGCAGCCTTGACCGTGGACGCCACTATCGTTACTCCGGAAAAGCGGGCCAAGCTGTTTAAGGACTACAACGGACTGGCAGGTATCGAGCAGTCACAGCGGATAGGTGCCACCTTTGTAGTGAGCGGGGACCTGCGCACGTGGTTTCAGCAGTTAGCGGACGCTGTGATCGCGGCAATCAAAAGCGGGAAGGTCAAGAGTGTTTGATGTACAGACTGCCGAACTCCTGGAAGCCGCGCCGGCTGTTCCTGGCCTGGATCCGGCGCAGCTGCCGCAGCTGCTCACCCGCCACTACGCCCAGCTGGTAGCGCGCCGCTTGCGTGGTGCCCAGCGGGACGATGATGAAGGCACGGACTGGCCGCTTGAGCGCGTTGCGGACGTCTACGAAATCATGGCAACGGTGAGCGATGACCCGGAGGTGCGCCGTCCAGCCGCTTTCGTGGCCGGCACCGCACAGCAGATCCTGGCGCGTGAGTCCGAACTGACAGAGCCGGAGGGCGATCCCATGGCCGCGGTCGGCCGCGATCAGGTCAGCGCCACACTCTCCGCGGCGTTACTGTTCTTCATTGCCGAACAGTATGCCGATGCCTACGAGGCCGGCGGGCTGATCAATACTGGAATAGGCAGTGCTGAAGTCAGGCGTTTGGCATTGCATGTCCGTGATCTGGTGTGCGGCCGGGTAGAGGCCATCCTCGGCCGATCAGCACGACTGGGCGGCGCCAGGCCTGTGCTGGAAGGGCGCATCGAGGAACGCGCCTTCAACCGGCTTGCTGCCACCCTGGCCGACGGCATCGAGCACTTGGCCCGTTATGTATTGTCTGAACCCGTGGACGGTCCCATTGGACACCGGCGGCAGGCGCAGCGGGACTTTAAGCAGGTGTTCCGGCTTTCTAGCAATGAAGCGAGCTGGAGGGGACTTGCCGGTGTGCTTCGTACGTCCTACCCCGGGCCAGCGCAGCTCGCCGCACTTCTGTTGGCTGCCAGCGGTGGGCTCGCGGGTGCATCTCTGACACGTTTACCGCCGCCAGCTGGATCCGATGAAGATTTCTGGAAGGGCTGGTTACGGTTCAGGGCGCAGAGTAATCCCTATGTGTGGCAGAACCACCGAGAGGCCATCGCCGAGGATTTTCACCAGGTTGGCCGCAACGCGGTGCTCGTGCTGCCCACGGGCGCAGGCAAGACCACGGTGTCCACTCTGAAGATTGCCAGCACTCTTGCCAGCGGTAGGAAGGTGATCTTCCTGGCCCCGACACATGCCCTTGCAGAACAGGTTACCGATGACCTTCAGGGCCTCTTCCCGGCCGACAGGTTCGGCATGAAGGTATCCGGGGAATTCGATTCGCTATTGCTGGAAGGCAGCACACTGCAAAACATCGAGGTGATGACCCCCGAGCAGTGCCTGGCGATGCTGTCGTATTCGCCTGAAACTTTCAGCGACGTCGGGCTGCTGGTTTTCGACGAGTGCCACTTGTTGAGCCCACAGACGCACAAGATAGGGCGCGCACTGGACGGGATGTTGTGCCTGCTGGAATTCTGTGAGCAGGCTCCCGATGCCGACCTGCTTTTCCTCTCGGCCATGCTGAAGAATGCGCAGGAGTTCGGTGACTGGATCACATCCCTGACGGGACGCGCCTGTCCCGTTGTGGAGTTGTTATGGAAACCCAGCCGCCAGGCCCGCGGTGTCGTGGTGTACCGACGCAGCGATATCAGCACGGTGGAAGCGGAGTCTCTGGCCATCCAGTTGGCGATGGACGAAGAGGCAGGAAAGGCCGCGGCGGGGCTGCGCGTTGCGGCGAGACAGGCCCTGACGGCGCAGCCTTTTGTGGTTTGGGGATTGCGCCACAACTGGGCTGCCGTACCCGACGCGCGTGCCTTGACCGCCTTGTCAACCGAGACATTTGCGCTCTCTGGAAAGCTCAGCAATGGTGGCGTTGTCGCGCTGCCTAATGCTAACGAGACTGCCGCCCGTATTGCTGTGGCGGCCGCAGGTACCGGCGCGAAGTCCATCATCTTCGTCAACACCAAGCCCGTATCGGTCAGCACCGCCAGAGATATCGCAGAGCAACTCGCCATGGACGTGGTGCTCAACGAGAGAGAGGCCGCCCTGTGGTCCACGATCCAGACCGAGCTGGGACATGCCAGGCACTCGGTCTTCGGAAATGGCGCCTTCGGTGCGGTGCCCCACAACGCCGCGATGCTGCGTATAGAGCGTATGCTGTCCGAGCAGCTGTACAAGCGTTCCGATGGTGCGATGGCCATCGTCGCGACGCCGACCCTTGCACAGGGCTTGAACCTGCCGGCGCAGATCGCGGTGCTCGCCGGCGATAAGCGGGCAGCCGACGAGGGGAACGGTAGAGAGGATCTTCAGGCCCATGAGCTGTTAAACGCGGCAGCGCGTGCCGGACGTGCGGGCCATCTGGCCAACGGGGTAGTCCTCCTGGTGCCGGAGCCGCTGGTGACCTTCCGCAACGCCGCGCTCAATGACTCCCCGCTGTTGGCGAAGTTGAGTTCAGTCCTTCCGGAGGACGACCGGTGCGTGACGATAACCGATCCTCTTGAACGCATCCTGGACCGCATCGCTGAAGGCGAGACCGAGGACACGGAGGTACGGTACACCGTCAACCGCCTGGCCACGCTGGCCGGGGTCGACGGAGATCCGAGCCAGATGGATGCGCTTATGGCACGGAGTTTTGGAGCATACAAGGCCCGCCAGCGTCAGCAGGAAGATGCCTACCTGGAAAAGGTCCTGGGCTTGTGGACTGAGGTCCAGGAAGCAGCAGAGGATGAATGGGAGTCGGTGGTAGTAGGACTGGCGTCTAAGACCGGCCTGCCGCTCGACCTGCTGGAGCGCCTCCGCAATAAGCTGGATGCGGCGGCTGCGGAGCTGCCGACGTCGGTAGTCGGTTGGGTGCACTTCATCTTCGGGTGGCTGCAGGAGGACGTAGCCGCCCGTGATCACCTCCTGGCTGGTGTGCGGGAGGCGGCGCTTAAGGCAACCGGCGCGGCTACTACTAGCAAGCTCATGAAGTCGACGCTGGTGGACATCGAGCCTGCTGTGATGGCCTGGCTACATGGCGAGCCTCTCAATGCCATCGAGCGCATCCTGAAGGGCGATCCAGATGCGAAGGCGCCGACAAAGGCGATTTGCCCGCGTGCGCGTGAGCTGGCCTCGACGTTCGTCGTGCGTGGCTTGTCCTTTATTGCTGGTGTAGTGGCACGAATGGTCATGGACATGGACCTCACGTCGGCTGACGATCCTGAGGCTTCTCAAGTTGTGCAGAGCCTCGCTGCGGCGGTCCGTCGGGGCTTTGATTCGCCCGAGAAGCTCGCATTCGCCAACGGCCATCCGCAAGTGTTGGGTCGGGTGGAACTGCACCGTCTGTACGCGGCGGAAAGGTCAGAGGATGACCTGGGTTTCGAGGACGACTAATGAGGCGACAGGGGGCAGCTTCTTTGTCGTAGGGTATTTCCGCAGAGTCCCGACCTAGGCCCTTTGCTGTCCTTGATTAGGACTCCTCTGTGCAGGGAGGAAAAATAGGGTCAGCGGCCAAATCGGGGTCATGCCTTGTCCGTGATGCAGACCGGACTTAGAGCAAGCCATTGTTGGCTCTTCGCCTTCATTTGCTTTGAGGATGTGTGGCAACCGAAAGCCAGGCACCGCTATCGCCGCCTGACTGCGGGCCATCGCATAGCGGATGTCGGCTTGAGGGGCAACTTGCATTCCACAGTCGTTGAGGTGAACGACAGCAGTTCGGCGACTAGTCCGGCACGACGTGTGTCGGCCCAGGGCGCGTAGCGCCGTCAGATTCTCAGGATGGTCGAGCGAAGATTGCTGGGACGACAGCAGCGCACCCCAGTCCGGTCGTTCGCGCCACACCAGCGACAGAGACCTCAGCGACCGCAAACTGGCTGAGGCCACTCGCTCGCTTTGTAGCTTGCAACGGCGGCAACCGCTGCGTGTCGGACATTTGCCACAAGAATTAGGGTGATCGCAATCGCCGGGCGATGGAGCATTTTGATCTCACGGTACGCCCAAGTCGATTGCTCGGCAACGCGCGTGCAAGCTGAGCATCGGCGCTGTGCTTTTCCTAGTCGTCTTCGCGCACCCGGTACCGCCCCATCAACGTCTGTTGGACGGCCGGCGGAACGGCCTCGTAGTGCGACAACGCGACGGTGTAGCGCCCCTGGCCGCTGGTCATCGCATTGAGCCGCGACTGGTAGTCGGCCAGCTCGGCCTCTGGCACCTGACCGCCGATGGCCACGGTGCCGGCCCCCAGGCCCGATGTGCCTGTGACCAGGCCGCGCCGCAACGACAGGTCGCTCGTGACGTCGCCCACGGAATGCTCGGGCACGGCGATCTCGATCTGGACAATCGGCTCGAGCACAACCGGCCGGGCCTCGCGAATCGCCGCCATGAAGGCCTTGCGGCCGGCGGTCGCGAAGGCGATGTCCTTGCTGTCCACGCTGTGGTGCTTGCCGTCGTACACGACGACGCGCACGTCGGCCACGGGGAAGCCGGCGATCGCGCCGTACGCCAAAACCTCGCGCACGCCTTTCTCGACCGCGGGGATGAACTGGCCCGGGATCGCACCGCCCCTGACTTCGTCGGCGAACTCGAAGCCCGCGCCTCGCGCGAGCGGCTCGATGCGCAGGAAGACTTCGGCGAACTGGCCGGCACCGCCGCTCTGCTTCTTGTGGCGGTAGTGGCCCTCGGCCGGCGCGGTCACGGTCTCGCGGTAGGCGATGCGCGGTGGCCGAGTCTGGACATCGAAGCGGTAAACCTCGCGCAGGCGTTCGAGCACGATGCGCAGGTGCAGCTCGCCGAGCCCGTAGAGGACCGTCTCGTTGGTCGCGGCCACATGCTCGATGCGCAGGCACGGGTCCTCGGCCGCGAGCTTGCCGAGGATTTCCCAGGCGCGCTGCTCGTCGCCATGCCGCTTGGGCTCCACGGCCAGGCCGTACACCGGCACCGGGAGCTGCAGCGGAGCGAGGTGCACATGGCTGTCTTCGGCCGCATCGTGCAACACGGCATCGAAATGGATCTCGTCGACCTTGGCCACCGCCACGATGTCGCCGGGCAGCGCGTGCGACACCTCGACGTGGTCCTTGCCCTGGAGCATGAACAGGTGCCCGACCTTGAACGGCTTGCGGCCGTCGCCGATGTAGAGCTGGCTGTCGCGCGTGACCGTGCCCTGGTGCACACGAAAGATGCCCATCTTGCCGACATAGGGGTCGATCGTGACCTTGAACACATGCGCCAGCACGTGCAGTGTCGAGTCAGGCTTGGCCTCCATGGGCATGGCCTCTGCGCCCTCGCCAACGATGAAGCTCGGCGGGTTGGCTTCGGTCGGATCGGGCAGGAGTTTGACGATCACGTCAAGCAACTCGGCCACGCCGGCGCCGCTGCGCGACGAGGCGAAACACACCGGGATCAGGTGGCCTTCGCGCAGCGCCTGCTCCAGCGGCGCGTGCAGCTCCGACGGGTCGACGTCGCCTTTCTCGAGGTAGCGGTCGACGAAGGCCGCGTCGACCTCGACCACCTGCTCCACCAGCGCGCGGTGCGCCGCTTCGACGGGGCCGAAGTCGGAGCGTCCGAAGCGGTTGAAGAAGCAGTCGATCACCTGCCGGTTGACCCCGTCGGGCACGTTCAGCGGCAGGCATTCGCGGCCGAAGGTTGCCTGGATGTCGGCCAGCAGCCCCGACAGCGAGACACCCTGCGCGTCGATCTTGTTGACGACGATCATGCGGGCGAGGCGGCGCGAGGCTGCGTATTCCATCATGCGCACCGCCATCGGCTCGATGCCGGTGGCGGCATTGATGACCACCGCCACCGTCTCGACCGCCTCCAGCGCCGGCAGGCTCTGGCCGAGGAAGTCGGGTCCGCCGGGCGTGTCGATGAGGTAGATGCGCGTGCCGGCATGCGTGAGGTGCATCACCGAGGCGTTGAGTGAATGCAGCATGCGGCGCTCGAGCGGGTCGTGGTCGCTAACGGTGCTGCCGCGTTCGACGCTGCCGCACGCGCCGATGGCGCCCGCCTTGTACAGCAAGGCCTCGGCCAGCGAGGTCTTGCCGGCGAGTGCGGCGCCCACGAGCGCCAATGTTCGCACGGCTCTAATTTCGGCCGTGAGGCCGTTCGATCGGCTTGGCATGGTTGGACTCCTTTGCACGTCCGGAAGGCCGGCCCGGCGGCCCGCATGGGCTCGGGCGTTGCGTGTGGACGTCGGGGCAGCGTACGGGATTGACCGCGCTAACGCAAATGGATTGCGCCGCCGATTTCCAATACCTGACCGGCATGCATGCCGCGTTGACCTCCCCCTTGTTGCCAGCGTGCTGAGACATGGGCTCACACTCAAGATGTCTCAACAACAACTCTCTGAGCCCGTCATGACCACTGTCACCGTCGACTCTGCATGCCGTTGCCGGCGACAGGTCATCGCGCTCGACATGTGTCGAGCGCTTTCAACGACTGCACTGCGGCCGTCACCGTGAACTGGCGGAGCGCACATCACCGGCGGCAATCGCTGCAAAGCTGCACTAGGAACTTCGAAGGTCGCTTCTAAACGGGCAGCAGCCCACATGCCTCTACCGCCTCGGCACCCCGCCTGCGGCACCAAACGCTGGAATGTTTGAAAACACGTCGGTCATGAAGTCCATGAACACGATGGCCCGTTTGGAAAGCAGCCTGTTGGCAACGTAGATGATCTGAATCGGCACAAGCGGGACAGCGTATTCCGACAGCACCAACTGCAAGCTGCCGTCTTCGAGCCCCTCGGCGAACAGCCATGCCGGTCCGTGTGCAACCCCCAGTCCTGCGCTGACGGATGCGCGGACGGCTTCGGGTGAGTTGACCCTCAGCCTGCCGGAAACCGGGACGTCGACGTCTCGAAAACGCCATGTCGCACCGGAGGACAGCAGGGTGTAGATCAGGCAATCGTGCTCGCGCAGGTCATCAGGGACGAGGGGGACCCCCCGCTTGGCCAGATAGGTTTTGCTGGCCACGCACACCCGCTCGAACATGCCGATGCGCCGGGCGCGCAGCGCACTGTCTTCCAGGTGTCCGATGCGGATCGCCAACTCGGTCCCTTCATCCACCAGGTTCACGTAGCGGTCGTTGATCTGGAGATCCAGCGTCAATCTGGGATAACGCTCCAGAAAAGTCGGCACCTGTGGCAACACGAAGGCATGGGCCAGCGCGGTCGGACAGGCCACGCGCAAGAGTCCCGATGGATCGACGTTGTCCCTGAATGAGGATTCGGATTCGTCCACGGCATCCAGAATTCGCCGCACGTCGGCGTAGTAGCGCTCGCCCTCTGGCGTCAAGGAAAGCTTGCGGGTGGACCGGTGCAGCAGCCGCGTTTGCAGGTGATCTTCCAGCGCAGCCACGTAGCGGCTGACGTTGGGCTGCCCGAGGCCCAAGTCGCGCCCCGCGGCAGAAAAACTCCCCGTCTCTACGGCCCGGGCGAAGCATGTCATCCAGAGAAATCGGTCCATGCCTTTCTTCCTATTCATGCTCACAATGCATGAGACATATTAAAAAATGGCATCTTATATGTTTGATTGCATGGGTGCACATTACTCGCAGTCGACCGCAGTTGGTCGTCAATCAAAGGAGCTTCCTATGTCCCGCCTGCAAGGCAAACGCACTCTCATCACCGGCGGCACCAGCGGCATCGGCCTGGAAACCGCCAAGCAGTTTCTGGCCGAAGGTGCCCGCGTCATCGTGACGGGTGTCAATCCCGATTCGATCGCGAAGGCCCAGGCCGAACTCGGATCGGAGGTCCCGGTTCTGCGCGCGGACTCGGCCAGCGTCGCCGCGCAGAAAGAACTGGCACAAACCGTCAAGGACCACTACGGCCAGTTGGACGTCGCCTTCCTCAATGCCGGCGTGTCCGTCTGGCGGCCCATCGAGGAATGGACGGAAGACATGTTCGACCGCTCGTTCGCCATCAACGTCAAGGGACCTTACTTCCTGCTCCAGGCCCTGTTGCCGGTGTTCGCGAACCCAGCCTCCGTCGTGCTCAACACGTCCGTCAGCGCCCATGCGGGCGCAGACCGTTCATCCATCTATGCCGCCACCAAGGCGGCATTCCTGAACATGTCGAAGACGCTGTCGACCGAATTGCTCGGGCGCGGCATCCGTGTCAACGCGGTCAGTCCCGGTCCGGTCCAGACGCCGCTGTACGACAAGCTCGGGATCCCCGACGCCTACCGTGAGCAGCTCAACAAGGACATCGCAGCAACCATCCCGCTCGGCCGCTTCGGCACCCCCGAGGAGGTGGCCAAGGCCGTGCTGTACCTGGCCTCCGACGAGTCCCGCTGGACGGTGGGCTCGGAACTGGTGGTGGACGGCGGCCGCTTGCTGAACGGCTGACCGTGGCGGCCCCCGCGGAGCCCAGGCAAAGGTCTACGGCTCCGTGGCCCGCAGCTCGTCGTGCAGCCAATCCACCAGCTTCACCACATCGGGTCGGCGGCTGAGGTGCGGAGCGGTCCAGATCGACAGCCTGTTGGGGCCGCGCACAAAGCCCATGGGCGCCACCAGGGTGCCACTCATCAAATCATCGCGCACCAGCATGCGGGGCACATTGGCCATGCCCAGACCGCAGCGGGCGCCCTGGATCAGCAGGTAGAAGTGGTCGAATGACTGGTCGACCCGCAAATCCTGATCCGCTTGCCCACTGCAGCGGGCCCAGTCGGCCCAGGCTGTCGGTCGGGTGCGCGAGACCATCAGCCGTGCTCGAACGAGATCTTCGAACGACTCGATGCGTTGCTGCCGCAGGTACTCGGGCGAGCACACCGGCCCGATCCACTCATGCGCCACATCCGCGCGCACGGCGTCCTTGGGCGGATCGATCGATGACAGACGAATGGCCACGCTGACGTTGTCATGGGCGAAGTCGATCGGCCCATGGCTCATGTTGAAGCGCAGTTCCACCTCGGGGTTGTCTTCCTTGAAGCGACCCAGCCGGGGAATGAGCCAGTACATCATGATCGACTCGGAACACGCCAAGGTGAGTGGGCCAGGCTTCAGTTGCTCAACGCTGGACTGGATCAACCCGAAGGCGGTCGAGAGCCCTTCCGCCAGGCGCAGCCCTTCGCTGGTCGGCGTCGCCCCCTGCGCCGTGCGCTGCAGCAGCGCCAGACCCAGCGTGTCTTCCAGCATCCGGATGTGACGACTGACCGCGCCATGCGTCACCGACAGTTCTTCAGCCGCAGCGCTGAAGCTGCGCAGACGTGCCGTGGCCTCAAAGGCTCGCAATGCGTTGAGCGAAAGTCTGTGGGACGTGGTCATGGGGGGGGAGGCACTCTCTGACCTAGGGTCAACCCGGATGTGTTGTGAGTTTATGTCACATGGCGGAAAAATTATATCGTTTTACATAGAGTGAAACGTCATTTATCTTTCGCTCCAGTTCATAAATTAACTCACAGCCAGATGGCCAAACATCCTCCCCGCGCCGAGTTCACCGCGCGCTACTTCGTCGAAAGTTCGGTCGCCTCCGAGAAGATTGCTCAGGTCATTGCCGGTGAGCAATCCAGTGGCACGTTCATCTCGCTGCCCGGCGAGACGGACGAACTGAAAGAGCGCTCACGCGCCCGTGTCACCCGCATCGAGCCGCTCGCACCGGCGCTGCAGGCCACGCTTCCCAGCGCATACGTGGCGCGTCACGCACACGGGGGGGTGTTCCATCGCGCCGAGATCGAGGTTGCGTTCCCGGTCGCCAACGTCGGCGCCAACCTGTCCAGCCTGCTGGCCACGGTGGCGGGCAACCTGTACGAGCTCGGAGAAGTCACCGGTCTGCGCCTGTTGGACCTGGACCTGGCGCCCGAGTACGCCGCCCAGTTCGCTGGCCCGGCCTTCGGCATTCCTGGCACCCGGCAGTTGGCCGGCGTCCACGGCAGGCCGATGATCGGCACCATCATCAAGCCCAGCATCGGCCTCACACCCGGCCAGACCGCCGAACTGGTCGACAAGCTGTGTGCGGCCGACATCGACTTCATCAAGGACGATGAGCTGATCGCCGACCCGCCCTATGCGCCGTTCGACGAGCGCCTGCGGGCCGTCATGCCGGTGTTGCAGCGCCATGCCGACCGCCTGGGCCGGATGCCGATGTACGCGATCAACATCTCCGGCTCGGTCGACGAGATGCTGCGCCGCCACGATGCCGTGCTCGCCGCGGGCGGCACCTGCGTGATGGTCAGCGCCAACTGGGTCGGATTCGCCGGTGTGGAGCACCTGCGCCGCCACGCGCAGCTGCCGATCCACGGCCACCGCAACGGCTGGGGAGCACTCACGCGGCACCCGGGGTTGGGCCTCTCGTTCCAGGCCTACCAGAAGCTGTGGCGCCTGGCCGGCGTGGACCACCTGCACGTCAACGGCATCCGCAGCAAGTTCTGGGAGCCCGACGAGTCGGTCATCGCCTCGGCCCGCGCCTGCCTGGCGCCCTGGGCGGGGGTGCAGGCACTGATGCCGGTGTCCTCGTCGGGCCAGTGGGCGGGTCAGGCGCCGGACCTGTACGCCGCCCTGGGCTCGGTCGACCTCATGCACCTGGCCGGCGGCGGCATCATCGGTCACCCCGACGGCATCGCCGCCGGCATGGCCAGCATGCGCGAAGGCTGGGAGGCCGCTGCCGCCGGTATCGGGTTGGACGCATACGCCGAATCCCATCCGGCGTTGAAGCGCGCCATGACCCACTTCTGCGAGCGATAAGAGATGGCGGCAAGTCCTCTTTCCCGCCCCTTGAAGCTCGCCTTCTACGGCGACGACTTCACCGGTTCCACCGACGCCCTGGAGGTGCTGGCCTTTGGCGGGCTGCGCTGCGCGCTCTTCCTGTCGGTGCCCACGCCGGTGCAGATGGCCGCGCTGGGAGGCTTCGACGCCATCGGCGTGGCCGGCGCTAGCCGGGCGATGTCGCCGGACGAGATGGACGCGGAGCTGCCCGACGTATTGAGCGGGCTCGCCGCCCTGGCGCCGCAGATCGTGCATTACAAGGTGTGCTCCACCTTCGACAGCGCGCCGACGGTGGGCAACATCGGCCGGGTCATCGAGCTGTCGCGGTCGGTTTTTCCGCAGCCCGTGGTGCCCATCGTGGCCAGCACGCCGGCGCTGGGCCGCTACTGCCTGTTCGGTCACCTGTTCGCGCGTTCGGGCACCGACGGCGAGGTCTACCGCATCGACCGCCACCCGATCATGAGCGTGCACCCGGTCACGCCGATGTTGGAATCCGACATAGCTCGTCACCTGCAGAAGCAGGCGCCACTGGCCATGGGCAACGTGCCCCTGACCTGGCTCGACACCGCATCGCCCGCCGCACTGGCCGAGCGCATCGCCGACATGGCGCCGTCCCGGCAAGCCGTGGTGATCGACGGTCTGGGCCCCGAACACCTGACCGCGACGGGCGACTGCCTTCAGCACATGGCCTCCGCGCAGGTCGCGCCGCTCTTCGTGGTCGGATCGTCGGGCGTCGAGTACGCGTTGACGCAGTCCTGGCAAGGTGAAGGCGCCGCGGCGACGGCCGACCCCTATGGGAGCTTCAGCGCCGTCGACCAGGTGCTGGTCGTCTCGGGCAGCGCCTCCAAGCTCAGCGCGATGCAGATCGAGGCGGCGCTGGACGCCGGCTTCCGCGAGGTGGTGATCGATGTGGAGGCGCTGACGATCGGCCCGGACACGGCCGCAGCGGAGAAGCGTCTCGTGGGCGAGGTCGTCAGCGCGTTGGCCAGTGGCGCCAGCGTGGTGATGCACACCGCCCGGGGCCCGGGCGACCCGCGGGTGGCCCGCTTGATCCAGGGCCTGCAGGTCCGGGGCGCCAGCCTGGAGCAGGCGCGCCACCAGAGCGGGCGCCTGGTCAGTGAACGGCTGGGGATCGTGGTCGACGCCATCGTGCGCCGCCACCGGCTGCGCCGCCTCGTGCTGTCGGGGGGCGACACGTCCAGCCGCATCACGCAGGCCCTCGGCCCCGACGCACTGGAGATTCGCGCCCGCCTGGCGCCCGGCGCACCGCTGTGTGCCGCGCTGTCTTCGGCGCCCCACCTGAGCGGGCTTGAGCTGGCCCTGAAGGGCGGGCAGATGGGCGCACCCGATTACTTCGTCCGTGCGCTGCGGGGCAGCGCAGCGGCTGCCTGACGCATGGACCCCTTCACACGGAACCAACTAGGAGACTTTCTCTTGCCATCCACGAACACACCACAGCGCGTCGCGGTCGTCACCGGCGGCGCCATGGGCATCGGCGCCGAAGTCTGCCGGCGCCTGGGCGCAGCGGGCTTCACCGTCGTCGTCGCCGACCGCGACCAGACCGCTGCCGAGACCACCGCGGCCCAACTGCGCGCCGAGGGCGCGGTGGCAGAAGCTCAGGCCATCGACGTTGGCGATGCGGCATCGGTCGACAGCGCCTTCGCCGCCATCGAGCAGCGACACGGCCGCTGCGACGTCCTGGTCAATTCGGCCGGCATCGCCAAGGTCTATCCCTTTCTCGAGTTTCCGGACGACAACTTCGCGGCCACGATGGCCGTCAACGTCACCGGCACCTTCCTGTGCAGCCAGCGCGCGGCGCGCCTGATGGTGCGCAACCAGTGGGGCCGCATCGTCAACATCGCCTCGGTGGCGGGCATGCGCGCCGTCGGCACCGGGCGCACGGCCTACGGCACGTCCAAGGGTGCCGTGATCGCGCTGACCCGTCAGATGGCGGTTGAACTGGCCGAGCAGGGCGTGACGGCCAATGCGGTGGCGCCCGGTCCGGTGGACACACCGATGACGCGTGCGCTGCACACCGAGCAATTCCGTCGGGAGTACGAGAAAGCGATCCCGATGAACCGTTACGGCACCGTGGGCGAGATCGCCGCGGCCGTGATGTACCTGGTGTCCGACGACGCCGGGTTCGTGACCGGCGTCGCCCTGCCGGTCGATGGCGGCTTCCTGGCCTCTGGCGCCAGGGGCATTTGAACCTTTCTTCATTCACACCAAAGAGGAGACTCATGAACAAGCGCAACTTCATCGCGGGCGCCGCGCTCGCACTCGCCACCCTGGCCGCCGCACCGGCCATGGCACAGGAAATCAAGGCCCGGATGGGCCACGTCTTCGCCGCCAACAGCACGATGGATCAGGCGGCGCAGGAGTTCGCCAAGCTGGTGGGCGAGCGCACCCAGGGCCGGATCGGCATCACGGTCTTCCCGGCCAACCAGCTCGGTGGCGAAATGGCGCAGGCGCGGGAACTCTCGCGCGGATCGCTCGAACTGGGGCTGCTGAACCCCGGCTCGCTGGCCGGTCTGAACCCGCTGCTCGACATCCACTACCTGCCCTTCATCGCGTCCGACTTCAAGCAGGTCGACGCGATCTTCTACAACCCCAAGGGCGTGCTGCAGACGACGCTGCGCGAGACGCTCAACAAGCAGAACATCGAGACGCTCGGCTTCTTCGAGCTCGAGTTCCGCGCCGTGACCAATTCCAGCCGTCCGGTCGAGAAGCCGTCGGACCTGAAAGGCCTGAAGCTGCGGGTTCCCGGATCGGCTGCGATCAAGGGCTTCTTCGAGGAAGCCGGCACCCAGGTCGTCGTGATGCCGTTCCCAGAGCTGTTCACCGCGCTGCAGCAGAAGACCGTGGACGGCCAGGACAACGGCGCCAGCATCACCTACGAATCGCGCCTGTTCGAGACGCAGAAGCACATGACGCTGACCAACCACGTCTACGCGATGGGCACGGTGGCGTCGAGCTCGAAGTTCTGGGCCAAGCTGTCCGCCGCCGACAAGAAGGTCCTGACCGACACGGCCGCCGAGGTGACGAAGAAGCAGATCCAGAAGAACCGCCAACTCAATGCGGACTTCCTTCAGAAGATCGAGGCTGGCGGCATCAAGATCGTCCACCCGTCGGCGCAGGCCATGGCCGAGTTCGAGAAGGTGGGCCAGGGTGTGTGGGAGAAGCTCTCCGCCACCTACGGCACCGATCGCATTGCAGCGCTGCGCCAAGAAGCCGCAGCCGCACGCAAGTAAGCGGTGGAGTTGCCCATGTCGGTCAGCGCGCGTGCCAGCAGTTGGCTCTTCTCGGTGGAACGCCAGGCGTTCCGCGCCGAGAAGTGGATTTGCATCGTCTCGCTCGTCGCCATGCTGGTGGGCATCTCCTTCAGCGTGGCGGTGCGGTACTTCAACCTCCACCTGCCGGACACCGGCGAAATCGCGATCTTCGCGATGGCGCCGCTCACCTTCGTCGGCGCGGCGATGTGCACCTACACCGGGACGCACATCGCCGTGGATGTCATCCAGCAGGTCAAGAGCCCGTGGGTGCGCAGGACCGGCCGGGTGGTCACCGCACTGGCCATGATCGTCTTCGGCGCGGTGTACTTCTGGACCGCGCTGGAGTTCTTCCAGACCGCGCTCGGTTCCGGCGAACGCGGGCTCGACCTGGGCACGCCGGTGGCGGTCCCGACCTTCTTCTTCCCCCTTGGCATGGCGCTGGTGGTGCTGCACGCCGTCGCCGAACTGATCCGCGCCGCGACCCATGAACCGTCGGTCGGCGAGGAACACCCATGATCATCGGACCTGCTCTCATCCTCTTTCTTCTGCTGGGCGTGCCCGTCGGCGTGGCCTTCACCTTGCTGGTGATGGTCAACGCCGAACGGTGGAACATCGACTGGTCGGTGCTGCCCTCGATCACCTACGACACCATCACCGTCTTCCCGCTGCTGGCCATCCCGCTGTTCCTGCTGGGTGGGCAGCTGATGAGCCAGGGGGGTCTGATCCGCCAGCTCACCGCCGTGTGTGACGTGCTGATCGGGCGGCTGCAGGCCCACCTGGGCCATGTCATGGTGCTGGCCAGTGCCCTGATGGGCGCCATCACCGGCTCCTCGGTGGCCACCGTGGCGGCCATGGGCAGCACCGTGGGCAAGGAAATGATCGAACGCGGCTACTCGCCCGGTTACACCGCGGCGCTCAATGCGTCGGCCGGCCTGCTGGGCGTGCTCATCCCGCCTTCGATCCCGCTGATCCTGTACGGCTCCATCGTTGGCGTGTCGATCACGGAGCTCTTCATGGCTTCGCTCGGGCCAGGCATGGTCATGATCGTGGCCTTCATGATCGTGCACGCCTCGCTCGCGCGTCGGGTGCTGCCCGGCGGCCAAGAGAGGCCGGCAGCGGCGCCTTCCGGTGACCCAAGGCCAGTCACGGACACCGTCGCGACCCCACGCGCGCGCATCTTCGTTCGGGCCTTGCCCGCGTTGATGCTGCCCGTGCTGGTGCTGGGCGGCATCTACTCGGGCATCTTCACACCCACCGAGGCGGCGGCGATCGCGGCGCTCTACGCACTGCTGATCACGGTCGTCAGCCGGGCCGTCGGTGTGCGTGACCTGGAGAAGATCTTCCTGAGCGCCGCTCTGTCCGCCGCGGCGATCCTGGTCATCATCGGCTTCACCAGCATCTTCAACCGAGCCATGGTGCTGGAACAGGTTCCGCAGTCGATCGCGATGTGGGCGGTCACCGTGACCGACAGCCCGGTCGTCTTCCTGCTGGTGGTCAACGTCATCCTGCTGGGTGTCGGCATGTTCATGGAGACCAACGCGGCAACACTGCTGATGGGGCCCCTGCTGGCGCCCACCGCTGCGAAGTTCGGCATCGATCCGATCCACTTTGCCATCATCCTGGTGACCAACATCGAGCTCGGCTTGCTCACGCCGCCGCTGGCCGCGAACCTCTACGTGGCGGCGCGGACCAACCGGGTGCCGATCATCGATCTGCTTCGCAACCTCGGGTGGTTCCTGCTGGCGAGCCTGGTCGTCATGGCCTTGATCACCTACGTGCCCCAATTGGCACTCTGGTATCGCGTGTTCTGATCAACACGATCCTCATGCTGATCGGCAGGAACACGATGTGTCTCTGCCCCGACGCCACCTCAGCCGTGGATCAATGACCGGGCGGTCGCCGCAAGGCGCAGGCTCTTTGGCGGGCCCGTCAGCCATGGTTCGAGCGCTGGCTGCACCTCGCGTGCCCAGACGCCGCTGCGGCAAAACGCCTCGAATGCCGTGGGCGTGGCGAACATCGCGAAGCCCACGAGCACCTGTTCGCCTTGGCGCACAGGCAGGCGCGGGAAGTTGTTGGGCGCGCTCTCCGAGACATACCAGCCCAATACCTCGGCCCCGCCTTGGGTCAGTGTCTGCGTCATGGGCCCTTGGCAGAACCGCAGCAGCGCCGCGGACGCCGGCTCGTGCAGATGAAAGACGCTCACGTCCAGCAGGCCGGGCAGGGGTGTGCGCAGCGGCCCGGTCGCCCGCTCGCGCCCGCGCATGGCGATGCCTGCGCCAGGCCATGCGGGGCGCAGCAACAGCACGTCGTCGGAATCGATCATGGTGGCGTTGGCCGCGTCGCGGTGCTGCCGCCACACCGGGCCGTCGTAGAAGGCGCTCAGGCCCCGTGCGCGGCTGTCCCTGTTGGGAAAGCCGCGCAGCCAGACGAAACGGTCGGGGGCGTCCAGGTCGCGGAACTGGCCCATGACGGCCATGCCCACGGCTTCCTGCGTTTCCACGAATTCCCGGTCGAACAGATCGATCAGCACATCGCGCTGGCCGGGGTGCAGGGTGTACTGGCGCAGTTCGACCACGTTGCAGTCGAGGTTGGTCGCTGGCGGTGTGTGGGCTTGCGCCGGCCGGGCGGCGCTGGGCGCCAGGGTGGGTGAGGGCTTCATGATGGGGGCTCCTTGATGGTCATCGAGGCGTGCATCCTGGCATGCATAAAGTGACACCTGGCGTCATGATTGGGCCCACGTCCGAAGAAAACGGGCCGTCTGGCGAGACCCGGGCGGTCTGTGTAGCATCGCCTTTTTCGCTCATCGAAAGGCTCCGCCATGTCCTACATGCTCCTGATCCACGAACCGGTCGGCCAGCGAGCCACCCTCACCGAGGCCGAGGGCCGCGCCGCCTATGCCGCCATGCAGGCCTTTGGCGAGGGGCTTGCGGCCGTTGGCAAGCTCAAGGCGGTGGAGTCGCTGGCCGGCCTGTCCAGCGCGGTGAGGGTGAGCCAGGCCGGGGGGCGCCCGCAGGTGCTGGACGGCCCATTTGCCGAAGCCAAGGAAATGATCGGCGGCTTCTTTCTGTTGCAAAACGTGGACCGCGAAGAGGCCATCGCCATCGCCCAGCGCTGCCCCGCCGCGCAGTGGGCCACCGTCGAAGTGCGCCCGCTCGCGCCCTGTTTCGACGAGAGCCAGGCGTAAGCGGTTCCTAGGGTTTTTACTTAGCCGGGCGCTGTCGAAAACGCCCGGCCTGTTCCGTCGTACCCACAGAAGCCGCTGAAACGGCTTCACGCCATCGACATTGCGGCTTTGCCGGCCGCTGACGACGCCCACTGAACCGAAGGAACCCCGCCATGAAAACCCAGCATTTCGACATCCTCATCCAGGCCCCGCGCGAACACGTGTGGCGCACCATGCTGCAGTCGCCCACCTACGAGCGCTGGACCGCCACTTTCTGCGAAGGCTCGCGCTACGAGGGCTCGTGGGACCAAGGCCAGAAGATCCGTTTCGTCGATCCCAAGGGCATGGGCATGTTGTCCGAGATCGCCGAGCACCGCCCGGCCGAGTTCGTCTCCATCCGGCACCTGGGCATGATCGACCAGGGCATCGAAGACACCACCAGCGAAGCGGTGCGGGCCTGGGCGCCCTGTTTCGAGAACTACAGCTTCACCGACGAGGCCGGTGGCACCCGCGTGCGTGTCGATTGCGACGTGTTCGGCACCTACGAGGACTGGATGGCGCAGACCTGGCCCAAGGCGCTGCAGTCCCTCAAGACCCTTTGTGAAACCCCCGCCTGACGGCTTTCAGGAGAACCCCATGCGATTCATGATCATCGTCAAGTCCTGCCCCGAGTTCGAGGCCGAACTCACACCCGCGGCCCCCGAAGAACTCATGGCCGAGATGGCGGCCTACCACGAGGAGCTGGCGCGCGCTGGCGTGCTGCTCGACGCCAGTGGCCTGCACCCCAGCCGCACCGGCTGGCGCGTGCATTACGGCCCCGAGGGCAAACGCGTCGTGGACGGCCCGTTCGCCGAGGCCAAGGAGCTCATCGCCGGCTACACCCTGATCCAGGTGCGCAACCGCGAAGAAGCCCTGGAGTGGAGCCGCCGTTTCCCCAACCCCGCCGGCAAAGGCCAGGAAGCCGTGATCGAGCTGCGCCAGCTCATCGAGCTCGACGAGTTCCCGCCCAGCGAGGCGCTGGACAAGTTCAAGCAGATGGAAGCCAGCCAGAAGGCCTGATCACGCCCACCGACCCAACAAACCAAGCACCCAACAAGGAGAACCCAGCATGTTCCGCCAGATCTTCGTCAACCTGCCCATCAAGGACATGGCCCGTTCGCAGGCCTTCTTCAAGGCCCTGGGCCTCACGTTCAACAAGCGCTTCACCAACGAGCAGGGCGCCTGCCTGGAAATCGGCGAAAACTTCTTCGCCATGCTGCTGGTCGAGCCCTTCTTCCAGGGCTTCACCAAGAAGCCCCTGAGCGACGCGCACAAGAGCACCGAGGTGCTGATCGCCCTGTCGGTGGACAGCCGCGCCGAGGCCGAGGAAGTGGTGCGCAAGGCCGTGGCCGCGGGCGCCACCACGCCCAACCCGCCGCAGGACCACGGCTTCATGTTCCAGCACGGCTTCGCCGACCTCGACGGCCACCAGTGGGAGGTGTTCTGGATGGACGAAGCCGCCGCACCTGCGCAGATGTGAGTGCGTATCCCCCTCTCCCGCGTGCGGGAGAGGGCCGGGGTGACGGTTTTTCCCAGGCCCCGGCAGTAAGCTCCAGCCCGTGCACTCCGCCGTCCACCAAACCATCGCCACCGTCTGGCGCCTCGAATCCGCCCGCATCGTCGCCGCCGTGGCGCGGCGCGTGCGCGACCTCGGCGTGGCCGAGGAACTGGCGCAGGACGCGCTGGTGGCCGCGCTGGAGCACTGGCCGAAAGACGGCGTGCCGAACAACCCCGGCGCCTGGCTCATGACCACCGCGAAGAACCGCTCGCTGGACTGGCTGCGCCACCGCCAGATGGCCGACACGCGGCACCAAGACATCGCGCGCGACCTCGAAGCGCTGGACGCGCTCACCGTGCCCGATTTCGTGGACGCGCTCGACGCCGCGCGGCAGGACGACATCGGGGACGACCTGCTGCGCCTGATCTTCACCGCCTGTCACCCGGTGCTCTCCACCGACGCGCGCGTGGCGCTCACACTCAAGCTGCTCGGCGGCCTGAGCACCTTCGAGATCGCGCGCGCCTACCTGGTGCCCGAGGCCACCATCGCCCAGCGCATCGTGCGCGCCAAGCGCACGCTGGCCGACGCGAGCGTGCCTTTTGAAGTGCCGCGCGGCGGGCAGTTGGCCGAGCGCCTGGGCTCGGTGCTCGAAGTGGTCTACCTGGTGTTCAACGAGGGCTACACCGCCAGCACCGGCGGCGACTGGATGCGCCCCGCGCTGTGCGACGAGGCCCTGCGCCTGGGGCGCATGCTGGCCGAGCTCGCGCCCGACCAGGCCGAGGCGCACGGTCTGGTGGCGTTGATGGAGATCCAGGCCTCGCGCACCGCTGCGCGCACCGACGCCCAGGGCAACCCGGTGTTGCTGACCGATCAGGACCGCAGCCGCTGGGACCCGCTGTTGATCCGCCGTGGCCTGGCCGCGCTGGCGCGCGCCGAGGCGCTGGGCCAGCCCGTCGGCAGCTACCGGTTGCAGGCCAGCATCGCCGCCTGCCACGCCCGCGCGCCCACCGCCGAAGCCACCGACTGGGCGCGCATCGCCGCGCTCTACGGCGTGCTGATGCGCGTGGCGCCCTCGCCCGTGGTCGAGCTCAACCGCGCGGTGGCCGTGTCCATGCACGAAGGCCCGGCCGCGGGCCTGGCCATCGTCGAGTCCCTGTTGCAGGACAAGGCCTTGCAGCGTTACCACTGGCTGCACGCCGTGCAGGGCGATCTGCTGCAGAAGCTGGGGCGCCAGCAGGAGGCCCGGGTCGCATTGCACCAGGCCGCGGCGCTGGCGGGAAACGAGAAGGAGCGGGCCCTGCTGGAGCGGCGCGCACAGGGGTAGGGCGGGTCAGCCCTGGGCCTGCGGCAGCGCGAAATAGAAGGTCGCGCCCTGGTCCACCTGGCCCTGTGCCCAGACCCTGCCGCCGTGGCGCGCGATGATCCGGGCGACATTGGCCAGCCCGATGCCGGTGCCCTCGAATTCGTCCACGCGGTGCAGGCGCTGGAAGACGCCGAAGAGCTTGTCGTGGTAGCGCATGTCGAAGCCGACGCCGTTGTCGCGCACGAAGACCACCACTTCGCCCTCTTCGCCGGGCAGCGTGCCGATCTCGATCCGGGCCTGCGGGCGTTTGCCGCTGTACTTCAGGGAGTTCGAGACCAGGTTGAACAGCACGACGCGCAGCATCGCGGGGTCCCCCGCGACCACCGGCAGATCGGCGATGTGCCAGTCGATGTCCCTGCCCGCGGCCTCCGGCGCCAGCGCCCGGACCACGTCGGCCACCAGGGCGTTCAGGTCCACGGGGGCCTTGCTCATCTCCTGGCGTCCCATGCGCGAGAAGGCCAGCAGGTCGTCGATCAGCGTGCTCATGCGCCGGGCCGCGTCGGCGATGGTGGTCATGTAGTGCAGGCTCTGGTCGTCGAGCGCTGGCTCGACGCTTTCCTTGAGCAGCGCCAGAAAACCGTCGATGTGGCGCAGCGGGGCGCGCAGATCGTGCGAAACGGAATAGGCAAAAGATTCCAGCTCCTTGTTCGCCTGTTCCAGCTCGCTGGTGCGCTCGGCCACGCGCTGTTCGAGCGCCTGGTTGAGCGCGCGGACCTGCTCCTCGGAGCGGTGGCGCTGCACCACCGCGATGACCAGCGATGCGCTCACGCCGAGCAGCAGCACGAACGACACCCCGGCGATCCAGGCCGTCTCTTGCGAGATGCTGAGCGTGCTCTGCGGCGAAAACTGGACCACGGCGCCCGAAGGCAACTGAGACGCCGGGATGTCGAAGCGGACCAGTTGCCGATGGTCAAAGAGCAGGGTCTTGCCCGCCCCGCGACGCACCGGGATGGCCTCCGGGCGCACGCCGTGCATCACCTGCACCGCGATCTCGGCCGCCAGGCGCCCCTGCTCGACACCGCTGATGACACTGCCCCCCACGGCACCGTGGCCGACCAGGAAGTCCCAGCTCGTGAACAGCGGCACGGAGGCCGTCGATGCCATCAGCTCGGCGGCGCGCTGGCTGCTGATGCCCTGGCCGTCGCGCGTGCGCATGTTGCCGATGGTGAAGATGGCGGAGTCGGGTGGGAGGGTCTTGAGGTCCTGCAGGAGCGCGTCCACGTGGGGGTATTCGCGGAACTCGGCCTCGACCTGCGCGGGGAGCGTCGCCAGGTCCTTGGCGAGGGTGGCCCGGATGCCGCGGTAGGTGAGGTCGTCGGCCATCCCGGGGAAAACGATGCGCTTGGTTTGCGGCGCGAGCCGCAGCAGCACCTGCAGTGTGCCGAACATGTCGCCGTCTTCGGCCACCCCGGTGATGCCGCTCTCGCCCTGCAGCGTCGCATCGTTGTAGCCGTTCAGGCCCATGAACACGATGGGCACCCCGGGGAACAGCTCGGCGCGGTGCGCGCGGGCGAAGTCGAACGCGGCGTTGTCCGAGGTCAGCACGACCTTGAATGTCTGCGCCGAGAGCTTGGCGCGGAGCAGGTCGAGCAGCAGCGGCCCTTTGAGCAGGCCCGGGTTGTGCACCGCGTCCAGGTACTCGATCCGCAGGTCGTACTCGGCGGCCAGAGGGCCGAAGACGGCATCGACGCCTTCCTGCTGCGAACGGGTCCAGACGAAGTCCGGGCCGTAGGAATGGAGCACGAGGACGTTGTCGTGGCCGTTGACGTGGGTGTCGGCATGGCCGGTGGCCGGCGTCAGCACCAACAGAACCGCCCACACCAGCAGCGTGACCCACACGGCGGTGGAGCGGCGCGGGAACGGACGGTGTGGGCTTTCCTGCTGCCTGAAAGTCATCGCGTGCCTCGGTCTTGGTGCCTGGACGGGAAAGAGGGGGGAGTGCAACAAATGACTTACAAGTATCGGCGAGCCCCGCTGGCACGGTCAATCGCGGAATGGGCGTTGGTGTGCCGGAACGCACGGAAAAGCCGTCCGGGCGGGTGCCCAAGGCAGCCGCCGCAACCGCAAAAAAAGCCCCGGTGCGGGTGCGCCGGGGCCTGGGGTCTGCGAACCGGCCTTGCGCCGGTGGGGGCGGGCTCGGCCGCTCAGTTCGTCTGCTGAATGCCCGAGAGCACCCAGCCGCTGGCGCCCTGGCGCGGTTTGGTCAGATGCCAGATTTCGTCAAACGCCTCATTGGCGGGCTCGTTGCTGTCACGGGTTTCGCCGGTGAAGCGCACGCTCACCAGGTAACGGTCGGCGTCTTCTTCCACCTCGATCACCTCGGCGTCGATCTGGACCACGTCGGTGTGCTGCTCGGCCACGCCGCGCTCGGACAGGTCCATCTTCAGCTCGGCGAACATCTCGGGCGTGGTGAAGGCACGGATGTCGTCGAGGTTGCCGGCGTCGTTGGCAGCCTGCAGGCGGATGAAGTTGACCTTGGCGTTGCGCACGAAGCTGGCCACGTCAAAGTCGGCCGGGATGCGGCTTGGGGCCGGCTGCAGGTTGGCGCCGATGCCGGAGCCGATCATGGAGCCGCCCGAGCCCGCGTAGGACGGGGTGGCCGCCTTGTAGGCCTGCGTCTGCGGCGAGCCACCGGCGGCGCCCGCGCCCGCGTAGGCCATGCCGCCCGCTGATCCACCCTGTGCGGCGGCGCGCTTGCGCATGACGAAGCCGATGGCGGCGAGCGCGGCCATGACCAGCAGGCCGATCATGAGCATGTTGGCCAGGCCCTCGCCAAAGCCCAGGTGCGAGGCCAGCGCGGCCAGGCCCAGACCGGCGGCGAGGCCGGCGATCGGGCCCATCCATTTGCTGCGGGTGGATGCGGCCGCGGGGGCTGCCGCGGCGCTGGCTGGCGTCGGGGTGGGTGTGGCGGCAGGAGCCTTGGCGGGCGGCGTGGCCTGGCGCTGCATGCCGATGGACTTGCCGCCACCCAGGCGGCGCGCGGCTTCGGCGTCCATGGCCACGGAAGACAGGCCGATGGCAAACACCATGGCCAGCAGGGAAAGAATCTTTTTCATGAGGTCTCCGGCAAAAAGAATGGGGAGTGAGGAGGGTAGGGCCTACTTCATTCAAGAAAAAGCAGCGTTATCGGGATGTTTCGTTCGGATAAAAGGGAGAGTTCGAGGTCGGTCCCACCCGCGGGCGCTTCCCTGCACACCGCCGTTGGCGCTATCGTGCGGTTTTTGGGGAGTGCCCATGATCCACCTCCGTGAAATCGACCACCTCGTGCTGCGCGTCGTCGATCTCGACGCCATGCTGCGCTTCTACTGCGATGTGCTGGGCTGCCACGTCGAGCGCCGCCAGGACGGCATCGGGCTGGTGCAGTTGCGCGCCGGGCGCTCGCTGCTCGACCTCGTGCCGGTGAGCGGGCCGCTTGGTCGCGCCGGTGGGGCGCCGCCGGGTGCGCAGGGGCGCAACCTCGACCATTTCTGCTTCCGGGTGGAGCCGTTCGACGAGGCGGCGATCCGCGCCCAGCTCCAGGCGCACGGCGTCGAGGCGGGCGCGCTGGCCTCGCGCTATGGCGCCGAGGGCGAGGGTCCCTCGCTCTACGTCACCGACCCCGAGGGCAACGTGGTGGAGCTCAAGGGGCCACCGGACGGCGTGGCTGCGGGCCAGACGGGCGCGGTACAGTGAGGGCGCCCGCCATGCGGTCCGTGCCCGACGGCCGCGCGGGTTCGGCGTTTGGAGGCGCCTGGACATGAAACAACAGATCGCGCGTTTGTCCCCCCACCAGAACGGCAAGGTCTTCGCGGTGCTCATGGCCGTGAGCTCGCTGCTCTTCCTGATCCCGTTCTTGCTGTTCATGGCCACGGTCGTGCCCGCGGGCCAGCGCCCGCCCATGTTCATGATGGTGATCGTGATGCCGGTGATGTACTTGGTGATCGGCTACGTCGGCGTGGCCATCGGTTGCATGCTGTACAACGCCCTGTTCAAGTTCATCGGCGGCATCGAGTTCGAGTCCACCTCCGACCCGGCCGCTTGAGGCCGCACCTCGCGTTGGCCTGCTCTGCGCAGGCGACCCCTATGTCCGGCCCTGCCGCAGCACTTCGCGCAGGCCCGCGAAGCGCCTGCGGTACTGGGCCGGCGTGAGGTTGACCTCGCGCTTGAACAGGCGCGCGAAATAGCCCGCGTCTTCGTAGCCCACCTGCTCGGCCACGGCCTCGATCGGGTCCTCGGTGCCCTCCAGCAACTGCTTGGCCTCTTCGAGCCGGATGTGGTGCACGTACTGCAGCGGTGACAAACCCGTGGCCTGCTGAAAACGACGCACGAAGGAGCGCTCGGCCAGGCCCGAGAGCCGCGTCATCGCCGCCACCGGGCTGGGTTCGCGGTAGTGGTCGGCGGCCCAGAGCTGGCAGCGCGTGATGACCGCGTCGTCCGACTGCCGGCTCGCCGAGAGCCGGGCGAAGGGCTGCTGCCCGCCCTCGTGCCAGTCGATCAGGTACAGGCGCGCCATCTGCATCGCCGCCTCGATGCCGACCAGCCGCGCGATCAGGTACAGCGCGAGGTCTTGCCACGAGGTGCCGCCGCCGGCCATCACCAGGCGCTGACCCTCGCCCGCCGCCACCAGGGCGCGCCGGCGGTGCAGGCGGATGCCCGGGTGCCGCTGCGCGAGCACGTCGCAATAGGCCCAGTGCGTGGTGGCGTCCTCGCCTTCGAGCAGGCCGGCCTCGGCCATCAGCAGCGCGCCCGAGCAGGCCGCCGCCACGATGGCGCCCCGCGCATGCGCTTCGCGCAGCCAGGCCGCCTCGGCCCGGTAGCGCCCGCGCAGGTCGTCGCTTGGCACCACGAACACCTCGGGGATGCAGATGACCTGAGGGGTGAGCGCGTCGGCGATGGAGGCATCGGGCACCACGTGCACGCCGTTGGCGATCGTCAGCGGCCGGCCGTCGACCGAGACGATCTGCACCCGCAGTGAAGCGGTGCCCGGGCGACCCTCGACCACCAGGGGCCAGTCGCGCCCCACGCCCGCGAACATGTCGCTCATCCCGAACAGCACCGAGGCCGTGACCTCGGGCAGCGCCAGGATGGCAACGGTGGCGAGCACGGGGGCGCCGTGGGGCTCGGACATGGCGGTTTTGTCGGATGGGTGTCGGTTTTGGCTGCAGGTGAAAAGGCGCGTCCTGCCTACATTGGCTGACCGATTCTAGAACCGCATTCCTTGTTCATCACCCTCTTTGGAGTACACCGTGTCCTGGCCCGAAATCCTCACGCTGGCGGTCCTGCCCGCCTTCCTGCTGCTCGACTTTGCCACCCCCGCCACCGCCGGCCGCTCGCGCTGGTGGCGCTCGCGCGCCTCGCTGGTCACCGCCGCGAACGTCTGGTTCACCCTGTGGGTTGGCCAGCTGTGGGCCCGCTTCTTCGGTGACCTGCATGTGTTCGACGGTGCCGCGCTCGGTTCGGTGGGTGGCGCGGTCGTGGGCGTGCTGGTCTACGAGTTTTTCCACTACAGCTACCACCGCAGTGCGCACCGTTTCGATGCGCTTTGGCGCCTGGGACACCAGATGCATCACAGCGCCGAGTCGCTGGATGCGTGGGGCGCCTTCTACCTGCACCCGCTCGATGCCGCGCTCTTCACCACGCTCTCCAGCATCGTGCTGTTTCCCTTGCTTGGCCTGAGCCCGGAGGCCGGCGCCTGGGCGGTGGCGGCGCTGACCTTCTTGTCGGTGTTCCAGCACGCCCGGGTGCGCACGCCGGCCTGGCTGGGCTACCTGATCCAGCGGCCCGAGAGCCACGCCATCCACCACCAGCGCGGCGTGCACGCCCACAACTACGCCGACCTGCCGCTGTGGGACATCGTGTTCGGCAGCTTCCGCAACGGCCCCGCGCACGGCCCCTGGCCCGAGCAGGGCTTCCACGACGGTGCGTCCGCGCGCATCGCCGACATGCTCACGTTCCGCGACGTGTCGGGCGCCCGGCGCTGAACCAGCGCCATCCAGCCAACCCCTCCCACTCACTCATTCAGGAGATTTCCCCATGAAAGACGCTATCGGCCTCAACCTCTCGGGCGGCAACGGCCGCGCCCTGGACCTGCTGGAGCAGGCCCTGCACGAATTTCGCTGCTTTGCCGGCAACCCGGTCGCCACCGCCGAGGCGGCGCTGGCCGAAGCGCCCGACCTCGTGATGGCCCAGGTGCTGCGCGCCTGGCTCTACCTGCTGTCCTCGGAAGCGGCTGGCGTGGCGCCGGCCCGCGAGGCGCTGGCCGCCGCGCGCGAGCTGCCGCACAACGAGCGCGAAGCCTGGCACCTGCGCGCCATCGCGCAGCTGTGCGACGGCCAGTGGCGCGCCGCCGCGCTCACGCTGGAAGACCTGAGCGTGCACCACCCGCTGGACGCGCTGGCCCTGCAGGCCGGTCAGCAGCTCGACTTTTTCCTGGGTGACGCGCGCATGCTGCGCGACCGCATCGCGCGTGCCCTGCCGGCCTGGTCGGCCACCATGCCCGGCTGGCACGCGGTGCTGGGCATGCAGGCCTTCGGGCTCGAAGAAACCGGCGACTACGCGCGCGCCGAGCGCCTGGGGCGCCAGGCCGTGGACCTGCAGCCCCGCGACGGCTGGGCGCAGCACGCGGTGGCCCACGTGCTGGAGATGCAGGGCCGGCGCGACGAAGGCATCGAGTGGATGCGTGGCAACGAAGGCTGGCAGACCGACAACTTCCTGGCCGTGCACAACTGGTGGCACCTCGCGCTGCACCACCTCGCGCAGGGCGATGTGACCGAAGTGCTTTCGCTGTACGACGGCCCCATCCATGGCCACCGTCCCGAAGTCCATGTGGAACTGGTGGACGCCAGCGCCTTGCTGTGGCGGCTTGATCTGCAGGGGGCCGACGTGGGCGCGCGCTGGGGGAGCCTGGCCGAGCGCTGGGCGCCCTTCGCGGGCGACGGTCACTACGCTTTCAGCGACTGGCACGCGGCCATGGCCTTCGTGGCCGCCGGGCGAGAGGACCTGCTGCAGACGCTGCTGCAGGCCCAGCGCCAGGCCATGACCCGCGAGGGCGACAACGCCGCCTTCACACGCGAGGTGGGCTCGGCGGTCACGCGGGCCTGCATCGCCTTCGGCCAGCAGGACTGGGCGCGTGCGGTGGCCCTGCTGCGCCCGGTGCGCAGCCAGTCGCACCGATTCGGTGGCAGCCACGCGCAGCGCGACCTGATCGACCTCACGCTGATCGCCGCCGCCCAGCGCAGCGGCCAGCAGGCCCTGGCGCGGGCGCTGGAGCAGGAGCGACTGGCCCTGGCCCGGCAGCGCCAGCCCGCGCGGCGCGAGGCGCTGAGCGCCTGATCGTGCAGGCGCTCGAAGCGCTGGTCCTGCGGGCGCTCCCGCCCGACGGGTGAGCCGTGGCCCCGGAGCCCAGCCCGCACGGTTTCCGCCCGTGTGTGCGCTACACGACAGACCGCCGCCCGCGCGGCGTGCACACTGGGACGATCCTGGGTCTGTGCCGCGGTCATGCGGCCGTGGCCAGGTTCCGGGCAAAGGACTTGCCATGACCCAGCTCCCCGCGTCGCCCCCTCTCCCCCCGCCGCCGGCTTCCGCTCCCGTGCGGAGCTATCTGCGGCCCATCGCGCTGTTCGTCTTCCTGGGCGTGCTGCTGTTGCTGGCGTTTCGCCTGTCGGACCTGCTGCCGCTCTTGTTCGGGGCGGTGATCGTCGCAGTGGCGCTGCACGCCCTGGCAGCGCCGCTGGAACAGTTTCTGCGCCTGCCACCCCGGCTGGCGGTGGGGGCGGCGGTGGCGCTCGTGCTGGTGGTGGTGGCGCTGGTGGTCTGGCTGATCGGAGACCGCCTGGTCACGCAGCTGGACGACCTGGGGCAGAAGCTGCCCGCCGCGCTGAACGCGCTGGTGCGCTGGGCCCGGGGCCACACCCTGGGGGTCACGCTGCTCAAGGTGTGGGGCGGGGCGGATGCGGGCGATCTGCCGCTGGCCAGCGTGGCCATCGCCGCGACCCAGACCCTGAGCGCCGTGGGCGGCATCGGTCTGATGCTGGTGGTGGGGGTGTACATCGCCGCCGACCCCGCGATGTACCGCGATGGTCTGGTCCGGCTGATCCCCCCGACCTACCGCGAGCGCGTGGGCGAGGCGATGCGCGCCAGCGGCCACGCGCTGTCGCGCTGGCTGATGGGGCAGGGCATCTCGATGCTGTTCGTGGGGCTGTCCACCACCGTGGGGCTGGCGCTGCTGGGCATGCCGCTGGCGCCCACGCTGGGCCTGCTCGCCGGGGCGCTGGCCTTCATTCCGTTCTTCGGCCCGATCGCCTCGGGCGTGCTGGCCGTGCTGATCGCCTTCATGGAAGGGCCCACGCTGGCGCTGTCGGTGGCCGGCCTGTGCGTGGCGATCCAGGTGATCGAAGGCAACCTGCTGATGCCCCTGGTGCAGCGCTGGGCGGTGGAGCTGCCGCCGGTGCTGGGCATCACGGCGGCCATCATCTTCGGTCTGCTGTTCGGCCTGCCGGGCGTGATCCTCGCGTCGCCGCTGATGGTGGTGGCGATGGTGCTGGTGCGCAAGCTCTACGTGGAAGGCGTGCTGGAGACGTAGGTGGGTTCTGCCTTTCGTGGGACGTGCGTTGCTGCACAGACCCGGGCCCTGGAGGACCGGCTTTACCAGGCGCCGGAGCACTCTCCTCGCTTCAGGCCGCGCGCGCCAGAAAGGCGAGCAGGTCACCGCTCAGGCGAGCCTTGTCGGTGGCGAACAGGCCATGCGGTGCGCTGTCGTATTCGATCAGGGTGCTGTGTGCGATGCCCTTCGCGGCGACCCGGCTGGAGGCCGCAATCGGTACGGTCTTGTCGGCGGTGCCGTGGATGATCAGGGTGGGCACGGTGAAGGCTGCCAGGTCGCCCCGGAAGTCGGTCGACGAGAACGAACGCATGCATTCGATGGTGGCCTTCAGGCTGGCCTGCAGGGCGATGCCGCGTGCCCATTCCAGCAGCTCGGCGCTGACGGGGCGCTCCGCCGAATCGTCACCGAAGAAGGTCTTGAAGAAGCCGGTGAAAAACAGCGCCCGGTCGGCCTTCAGGCCCTCGGCCGTCTGGTCGAAGGCCGCCTGCTCGGTGCCGGCCGGGTTGTCGCCGGTCTTCAGGCGGTAGGGCAGGATGGACGACAGCAGCGCACATTTCGCCACCGATTTCCCGCCATGTCGCGCCATGTAGCGCGCCACTTCGCCGCCGCCCATGGAGAAGCCGACCAGGGTTGCGTCCTGCGCGCCGCTCTGCTGGATCACCGCGGCCAGGTCGTCGGCCAGGGTGTCGTAGTCGTAGCCGCTCCAGGGCTGGGTGGAGCGGCCAAAACCGCGCCGGTCGTAGGCGATCACGCGGTGGCCCGCTTCGGCGATGGCCATGGCCTGGTCGTCCCAGCTGTCGGCCGACAGCGGCCAGCCGTGGATCAGGATCACGGGTGGGCCTTCGCCCCAGTCCTTGACGTAGAGGCGGGTCTTGTCGGGGGTCTCGATGGTGTTCATGGGGTGGCCTTTCACAGGGGTTCAAAGCGGCAGTGTTGCCAGCCGGGCGGGCAGCGTCTGTGTGCTGTCGAACATTTCGCATCACCGCGTGTTCGATAGCGCACCGACGTGCCGTACCCCGGGTGGGAGATTGCCGGCTTGATGGCGCCGCCCCGCCGCCAGCCAACCAGAGGGCTCCCCCATGTCCCGGCCGTCATCCCCTGTTGTCCCCCAAACCACCCCAGTGAAGACGCTGGCCGCCGGGCCCACGGCGACCCGCCGCGGGAGGTGCCGCTCTTCAGCGTGCCGCTTGGCCTGGGCCGCGGCCGGCACCGCCGTGCTGCTGGCGCTGGGCGCCTGCGCCGAGCCGGCCCGCTTCACCGTCGCCGAGGGCTCCGGCAACAACCCAGCCTTGCCCGCGCCCAGCCGGGCGCTGATCCCCACGGTGAACATCGCGCCGGCGCGGGGCTGGCCCGCTGGCGCCATGCCCACCCCGGCACCGGGCCTGCGGGTGCAGGCCTTTGCCCGCGACCTGGACCACCCGCGCTGGCTGCTGGTGCTGCCCAACGGCGACGTGTTGGTGGCCGAAACCAATGCGCCGCCCAAGGCGGATCCACCCACGGGCATCAAGGCCTGGGTGATGGGGTGGGTGATGAAGCGTGCGGGCGCGGCCGTGCCGAGCGCCAACCGCATCACCCTGCTGCGCGACACCGATGGCGATGGCGTGGCCGACATGCGTTCGGTGCTGCTCAGCGGTTTGAACTCGCCCTTCGGCATGGCGCTGGTGGGCGAGCGCCTGTTCGTCGCCAACGCCGACGCGGTGCTGGTCTTTCCCTACCGCAGGGGAGACACCCGTCTCGGCGCCGCGGGCACGAAGCTGCTGGACCTGCCCGGCGGGCCGATCAACCACCACTGGACCAAGAGCCTGCTCGCCAGCCCGGATGGCCGGCGCCTGTACGTCGGGGTCGGGTCCAACAGCAACGTGGGCGAGAACGGCATGGCGGCCGAAGAAGGCCGGGCGGCGATCTGGGAGGTGGACATCGGCACCGGCGCCCACCGCGTCTTCGCCTCGGGTTTGCGCAACCCGGTCGGTCTGGCCTGGGACGCCAGCGGTCGCACGCTCTGGGCGGTGGTCAACGAACGCGATGAACTCGGCAGCGACCTGGTGCCCGACTACCTCACCTCGGTGCGCGACGGGGCCTTCTACGGTTGGCCCTACAGCTACTACGGCCAGCATGTGGATGCGCGCGTGAGCCCACCAGCGCCTGAGCGGGTGGCCAAGGCCGTGGTGCCGGATTTCGCGCTGGGCGCGCACGTCGCGCCGCTCGGCCTGGCGTCCGCTGTCGGCAGCCGCCTGCCCGCGCCGTTCACGAACGGCATGTTCATCGGTCAGCACGGCTCATGGAACCGGCGTCCGCACAGCGGCTACAAGGTGGTTTTCGTGCCCTTCAGCGGCGGCCAGCCATCCGGTCCGGCCCAAGACGTGCTGAGCGGCTTCCTGACCGCCAGCGGAGAAGCCCAGGGCCGGCCGGTGGGCGTGGCGATCGACACGCGGGGTGCGCTGCTGGTGGCCGACGACGTGGGCAACGCGGTCTGGCGCGTCAGCGCCTTGCCTTGACGCAGCGGCTGGGCCGTGGTGCTCAGGACCCGAGCAGCGCGCGCCAGGCCTGACGCGTGGGGGACGACACCGCGTCCAGCACCTGTTCGTAGGGCGTCTTGTGCCGGGTCAGCAGCCGGGCCGAGGCCACCATCTTGGAGCGGCAGAACCAGTGGCAGGTGTGCTGGAACAGGAACAGCTCGGCCGACAGCATGTAGGCCTTGTCCTTGGGGCTGAGGTCTTGCGTGTTCTGCGCCACGAAGGCGATGCCCTTGGCGTGGATGGCCAGCGCCTCGCGCAGGTCGAAGGTGGCGCCCACGAACAGCCGGGTGGCCCAGGGCAGCGCCAGTGGCCAGGTGCTCACGCGGGTCTGCGCCTCGCCCAGGCGCGCCACGTCGGCGGCCAAGCGGTCGAACTGCCGGCACAGCGTCTGTTCGGTGGTGGCCAGCAGGTTCCAGATCTGTTGCCGCCGCTCGGGGTCGGCTTCGCCCAGGGCACGCAGGTAGCCCTCGGTCAGTTGCTCCATCAGCTTTTCCAGCTGGTAGGGCTGCAGGCAGTGCGCCAGCAGCGCGATGCGCTGGCGTTGTTCACGGTTCTTCGCGGCGTACACGCCCAGGCCGATCAGGATCAGCGTCACATAAATATCCATGCCGCTATTGTCCGGCCCTTTTGTGGGCCCGCTGGACCGGGGTGAGTGCGGTTGATATTTATACAGAGCAAATGCTTGCTATAAATAGGCCGGCCTGCTAAGGTTCCGTGCCATGAGCACCGCCAGCCTGCCTTTGCCCACCCCCGCCGCGCCGCGCCGCGCCCGGGGCCGCCCGCCCAAGACCGCCGACGAACGCGACGACGGCAACCGCCGACAGGCCCTGCTGCGCGCGGCGGCGCGTCTGTTTCGCCAGCAGGGTTTCGCCGCCACCAGCACGCGCGACATCGCCGCCGCGGCCGGCATGCGCTCGGGCTCGCCGTTCTACCACTTCGACAGCAAGGAGGCCCTGCTCGCGGCCGTGATGCAAGAGGGCATGCAAAGCGCGCTGCGCCGCCAGACCGAGGCCATGTCCGCCGCCGCGGGCGCGCAGCCGCTGAGCGCGCGCGACTGCCTGCGCGTGCTGGTGCGCAACCACTACGAGGTGCTGCTCGGGCCCGACAGCGACTTCATCCCGGTGATGCTGTACGAATGGCGTTCGTTGTCCGAGGCGCAGCGCAGCGAGGTCAACCACCAGAAGGCCGACTACGAAGCGGCCTGGGTGCCGGTGCTGCAGGCCCTGCACGCCAGCGGCGAGCTGCGTGGCGACCCGGGGCTGGCGCGGCTGATGCTGTTTGGCGCGCTGAACTGGTCCGTGCAGTGGTACGACCCGGCGCGGCAAGCCTCGTTGGACGACCTGACCCAGACCACGCTGCAGCTGTTTCTGAAGGACCCGGAGGTGCCGAAGGGGGCTCGCACCGCAGCGCGCCGCACGGAGGTGTCTGAATGAGCGCACTGACGCAAAAGCCGCCGGGCTACCGCTCGGTGTTCGCGCCGGGCCTGCTGGCCGGGCGGGTGGTGGTGGTCACGGGCGGGGGCTCGGGCATCGGGCGCTGCACCGCGCACGAGCTCGCCAGCCTGGGCGCGCAGGTGGTGCTGATCGGGCGCGATTCGGCCAAGCTGCAGGACACGGCGGGCGAGATTCTGCTGGACTGCGCCGGGGCCGGCGGGCACGCCAGTTTCCACGCCTGCGACATCCGCCAGGAAGCGGCGGTGCGCAGCGTGGTCACGGCCATCGTCGCCGCGCACGGCCGCATCGACGCCCTGGTGAACAACGCGGGCGGCCAGTACATCTCGCCGCTGGAAAACATCAGCGCCAAGGGCTGGCAGGCGGTGCTCGACACCAACCTCACCGGCGGCTTCCTGATGGCGCGCGAGTGTTATGTGCAGAGCATGCAGGCACGCGGCGGCGCCATCGTCAACATCGTGGCCGACATCTGGGGCTCCATGCCCGGTATGGGCCACAGCGGCGCGGCGCGCGCGGGCATGGTGAGCTTCACCGAAACCGCGGCCGTCGAATGGGCGAAGAGCGGCGTGCGTGTGAACGCCGTGGCGCCGGGCTACATCGCCTCCAGCGGCATGGACCACTATCCCACGGAGGCCGGCCCCATGCTGCGCGAGATGCGCGACACCGTGCCGGCTGGGCGCTTCGGCAACGAGGCCGAGACCTCGGCCGCCATCGTCTTCCTGCTCTCGCCCGCGGCCAGCTTCATCAGTGGCACGGTGCTGCGCGTGGACGGCGCACGGCCGCAGGTGCGCATGGGCTGGGGCCAGGTGGCCGCGCCGGTGGCGGCGCAGGGGCGTGACGCGGTGAAGCCGTTTGAGGGCTTTCACCGGTATGTGACGCCGCGTGTTTTCACGGGGGATGGCCCTCACCCCAACCCTCTCCCGCAAGCGGGAGAGGGGGCATGACACGGCGCTCGGGAGGGGGCATGTCATGGCGCTCCGGAGCGTGCGGGACTCATTGGGCGGAGGGGAAGTCCACTCCCTCTCCCGCGTGCGGGAGAGGGTTGGGGTGAGGGATACCGTATGAATTACCAGACCAGCTTCAACCCCCACAGCAAGCAAGCCCAGCAACGCCGCGAAGCCATGCTCGCGCGCATCACCCAACTGCGCGCCCTCGAAGACCGCGCGGCCCAGGCCTCGGCGAAATCCCGGCCGGTGTTCGACAAACGCGGCCAGTTGCTGCCGCGCGAACGCATCGGCCTGCTGCTCGACCCGGGCGCGCCGTTCCTGCCGCTGTGTTCGCTCGCCGGCTTTCTGCAGGACACCAAAGACCCGGCCAAGTCCGTGCCTGGCGGCGGCGTCGTGGCCGGCATCGGCTTCATCAGCGGCGTGCGCTGCATGGTGGTGGCGAGTGATTCGGGCATCGAGGCCGGCGCGATCCAGCCGCGTGGGCTGGAGAAAATCTTGCGCGTGCAGGCGATCGCGCTGGAACAGAAGCTGCCTTTCGTGCACCTGGTGGAAAGCGCGGGCGCCAACCTCACCAAATACCAGGTCGAAGGTTTCGTGCTCGGTGGCGGCCTGTTCCGCAACCTCGCGCGCCTCTCGGCCGCGGGCCTGCCTGTCATCACCGTGCAGCACGGCTCGGGCACGGCGGGCGGGGCGTACATGCCGGGCCTTTCCGACGTGGTGATCATGGTGCGCGGCCGTTCGCGCGCTTTTCTCGCCGGTCCGCCGCTGCTCATGGCTGCGACCGGCGAGGTGGCGACCGAAGAAGAGCTGGGTGGGGCGGAGATGCACACGGGTGTGTCGGGGCTGGGGGAGTACCTGGCGGAGGACGATCGGGAGGCTTTGGGGATGGCTCGTTGGGTGGTGGGGCAGTTGGGTTGGGATGCGAAGGCCCTCACCCCAACCCTCTCCCGCGAGCGGGAGAGGGGGCCGTTCACGCGCGCCGGAGAAGCTGCCTTACCCCCTCTCCCGCCTGCGGGAGAGGGCCGGGGTGAGGGTGCCCCCGATCCCATCTTCCCCGCCGAAGACCTGCTCGCCCTCATGCCCCCCCACCACCGCGAGCCGGTGGACATGCGCGAGGTGATGCTGCGCATCGCCGATGCCTCCGACATCCTCGAATTCAAACCGCTCTACGGCGCCGCCACCGTCTGCGCCCAGGCGCGCATCGGCGGCCATGCCGTGGGCCTCATCAGCAACAATGGCCCCATCGACGTGGCCGGTGCCAACAAGGCCACCCACTTCATCCAGTGGATGTGCCAGCTCGGCCACCCGCTCATCTACCTGCAGAACACCACCGGCTACATGGTGGGCAAGGAGAGCGAACAGGGCGGCATGATCAAACACGGCAGCAAGATGATCCAGGCCGTGACCAACGCCACCGTGCCGCAGATCACCATCCAGTGCGGCGCCTCGTTTGGCGCCGGCAACTACGGCATGTGCGGCCGGGGTTACGCGCCGCGTTTCCTGTTCAGCTGGCCCAACGCGCGCACCGCCGTGATGGGCGGCGAGCAGGCCGCGCGCACGATGCAGATCGTGGCCGAGGCCGGCATGGCGCGCAAAGGCATCACGCCTGACCCGGCGCAGATGCAGGCCCAGTTCGACCAGATCGTGAACGTGTTCGAAAGCCAGGCCGACGCGTTCTACACCAGCGGCCTGGTGCTCGACGATGGCGTGATCGACCCGCGCGACACGCGCGCCGTGCTGAGCTTCTGCCTCGACACCTGCGCCGAAGCGGCGGCGCGCGAGCCCCGGCCCATGCAGTTCGGCGTGGCGCGTATGTAAAAAACCAGGAGACCCCCATGCAATTCACCCACGAACACCGCGAAATCCAGGCCACGCTCAAGCGCTACATCGACGAACACATCAACCCCCACGTGGACGAGTGGGAGGCGGCCGAAATCTTCCCGGCGCACGAGGTGTTCAAGGGCCTGGGCCGGCTGGGCCTGCTGGGCCTGACCAAGCCCGAGGCCTATGGCGGCGCGGGGCTGGACTATTCGTACAGCCTGGCCATGGCCGAGACGCTGGGCCACATCCACTGCGGCGGCGTGCCCATGGCCATCGGCGTGCAGACCGACATGGCCACACCGGCGCTGGCGCGCTTCGGCAGCGACGAGCTGCGCGCCCAGTTCCTCGCGCCGGCCATCGCGGGCGACGCGGTGGGCTGCATCGGCGTGAGCGAACCCGGCGCGGGCAGCGACGTGGCCGCCATCAAGAGCGTGGCGCGCAAGGACGGCGACGATTACGTCATCAGCGGCCAGAAGATGTGGATCACCAACAGCCTGCAGGCCGACTGGATGTGCATGCTGGTCAACACCAGCGACGGCCCCGCGCACAAGAACAAGAGCTTGGTGATGGTGCCCATGCGCGAGCACGGCAAGCTCGTCAAAGGCATCGAGGTGGCGCAGAAGATCAAGAAGATCGGCATGAACAGCAGCGACACCGGCCTGATCTATTTCGACGAGGTGCGTGTGCCGCAGCGCTACCGCATCGGCGCCGAGGGCGCGGGCTTCGTCTACCAGATGCAGCAGTTCCAGGAAGAGCGCCTGTGGGCGGCGGCCAGCTGCATCCAGAGCCTCTCCAACTGCATCCAGTGGACGGTGGACTACGCGCAGGAGCGCCAGCTGTTCGGCGCCACGCTGGCCGACCAGCAGTGGGTGCAGTTCAAACTGGCCGAGATGAAGACCGAGGTCGAGAGCCTGCGCGCGCTGACCTACCAGGCGTGTGAACACTACGTGGCCGGCGTTGACGTGACCGAGTGGGCGACCATGGCCAAGCTGAAAGCCGGCCGGCTCAACCGGCTGGTGCCCGATACCTGTTTGCAGTTCTGGGGTGGCATGGGCTACACGTGGGAGAACAAGGTTTCGCGCATGTTTCGCGACGGTCGGCTGGCGTCGATCGGGGGCGGGGCGGACGAGGTGATGCTCGGGATATTGGCCAAGACCATGGGGATCGCGAAGAGGGCGGTGAAATGAAGCCAGCCCTCACCCCAGCCCTCTCCCGCAAGCGGGAGAGGGAGTTGAAAACCCCTCTCGCCGGAGAATGTTTCTTGCCCCCTCTCCCGCTTGCGGGAGAGGGTTGGGGTGAGGGCTCCCCCGCCAACACCACACAGGACACCCAACCATGACGAGCTCCTTCCAAACCACCCGCCACCAGGACGTAGAACACTGGACCCTCAACGACCCGAGCACGCGCAACGCCCTCAGCGACGCCATGGTGCTCGGCCTGTTCGAAGCCTGCCTGCGCGCCAAGCAAGACACCACCTTGCGCGGCATCGTGCTCACCGGCGCCGGCGGAGCTTTCAGCGCCGGCGGTAGCCTGGGCGGTTTCGCCAGCGCCATCGGCCAAGCCTTGTTGCCCGGTGACGACGACCCGCTGATCGCCCTGAACCGTGGCTTTGGCGACGTGTTGCACGCGCTCACCGAGCTGCCGCAGTGGCTGGTGATCGCGGTGGACGGCCCGGCCATGGGCGGGGGCTTCGGCCTGGTGTGTTGTGCCGATCTCGTGATCGCCACCGAACGCTCGGTGTTCGCCACGCCTGAGGTCATGCTGGGCCTGCCGCCGGCGCAGATCGCGCCCTTCGTCTGGCAGCGGCTGGGCGATGCGGTGGCGCGGCAGTGTCTGCTGAGCGGCGAGCGCTGGAGCGCCGCCCAGGCGCAGGCGGCCGGCCTGGTGAACACCGTGGTGGCCGACGACGCGCTCGATGCCGCCGTGGCCGACGCCGTGCGGGCCTTGCGCGCCGCGGCCCCGGGCGCGGTGGCCACCACCAAACAGCTCCTGCACCGTCTGCGTGCCAAGGCGCCCGACCTGCGCACCGAAGCCGCGATCGCCTTCGCCGCTGCGCTGCGCGGCCCCGAAGCCGCGGCCGGCCTGAGCGCCTTCGCGAAGAAGCAGCCCGCGCCTTGGGTGGATGGACCCCCACGCTCCACCGCTGCGCGGGTCGCTGCCCCCCAAGGGGGCGGATCCGGCTTGGGGCGGCCCGGCGCCGGATCGAAGGACGGCACTGCATGAAAAAACTGCTGATCGGGAACCGGGGAGAGATCGCCCGCCGCATCATCCGCAGCGCCCACGCCATGGGCATCGCCACGGTGGCCGTGTATTCCGACGCCGACCGCGATGCCTTGCACGTGCGCGAAGCGGGTTCGTCGTTCGCGCTCGGCGGCCTGGCCTCGGCCGACTCCTACCTGCGCGTGGACAAGCTGCTCGAAGCTGCGCGCGCCACTGGCGCCGATGCCGTGCACCCGGGCTACGGCTTCCTGAGCGAAAACGCCGACTTCGCCCAGGCCGTGATCGACGCCGGCCTCACCTGGGTCGGCCCGCCGCCAGCGGCCATCCGCGCGCTGGGCAGCAAGTCGGCGGCCAAGGCGCTGGCCCACGCGCACGGTGTGCCCTGCCTGCCGGGCTACAGCGGTGACGACCAGCGCGATCAGACCTTCATCGCCGAAGCGCAGCGCATCGGCTTCCCGCTCATGGTCAAGGCCGTGGCGGGCGGCGGCGGGCGCGGCATGCGGTTGGTGCAAGGGGCGGCGCAGTTGCTGCCGGCCCTGCACAGCGCGCGTTCGGAAGCCTTGTCCGGCTTTGGCAACGCCGAGCTGCTGATCGAGCGCGCCCTGCTGGCGCCGCGCCACGTGGAGGTGCAGGTGTTTGCCGATGCGCAGGGCCACTGCATCCACCTGGGCGAGCGCGACTGTTCGGTGCAGCGCCGCCACCAGAAGATCGTCGAAGAAGCGCCCAGCCCCGCGGTGTCGCCCGCGCTGCGCGCCGAGCTCGGCCGCTGTGCCGTGGCGCTGGCGCAGGCGGCGGGGTATGTGGGGGCGGGCACGGTGGAGTTTCTGCTGGAGGATGGGTGGGGGGAGAGCCCTCATCCCAGCCCTCTCCCGCAGGCGGGAGAGGGGGCCATGCCCTTTTTCCTGATGGAGATGAACACCCGCCTGCAGGTCGAACACCCGGTCACCGAGATGATCACCGGGCTCGATCTGGTCGAGTGGCAGATCCGCGTCGCGCGCGGCGAACCGCTGCCGCTGACCCAGGAGCAGGTGCGGTTCAGCGGCCACGCCATCGAGGTGCGCCTGTGCGCCGAAGACGAGCACCACACGCCGCACACCGGCCGTGTGCGCCACTTCGCCGAACCGCCGATGGCGCCCGGCCTGCGCTTCGACCACGCGCTGGAAACCGGTGCCGAAGTCACGCCGCACTACGACGCCATGCTCGGCAAGCTCATCGCCCACGCGCCCACCCGCGCCGAGGCCGTGCACCGGCTCGCCCACGCGCTGGACCACACCAGCGTGCTCGGTCTGCCCACCAACCGCGCTTTTCTCGCCGCCTGTCTGCGCCACCCGGTGTTCGGCGCGGGCGGGGCGCGCATCCCGTTCCTGGCCGAACACGGCGACGCGCTGCGCGAAGGCCTGCGGCCTGCGGCCGATGCACAGCGGGTGGCGGCGCTGGCGCTGCTGTACGCGCAGCGGCCACCGGCCAGCGCTCTGGCCTGTCCGTTCCCGCGCGGCCTGCGGCTGGGCCTGGGCGCCGAGCTGCTGGAACTGGCCGTGCAGGAAACCGCTGGCGGCCAGCTGGTGGTGACGCAGGGCGATCAGACCTGGCGCGCCCAGCTGCGGCCCGACGCGGGCGGCCTGCGCATCACGCTCGACGGCGTGGGCTGGGTGGCGCACGCCGTGCCCGTGGTCGGTGCCGGCGGCGCCGCGAAGCGCTGGCAGGTGCAACTGAGCGGCGGTGGGGCGGGCGAAGCCACTCGCGCCGAACTCTGGCTCGACGACCTGAGCCACACGCCGCGCGAGCGCGCCGGCGGCGCGGGCGCCACGCGCGAGTTGCGCGCCCCTTTCAACGGCAAGCTCGTCGCCCTGCACGCGCAGGAAGGCCAGGCGGTGCTGCGCGGCGCGCCGCTGCTGGTGATCGAGTCCATGAAGCTGGAGCACACCCTGGCCGCACCGCGCGACGCGGTGATCGAAAGCCTGAACGTGGCGCCCGGCCAGCAGGTGTCTCCCGGCCAGTTGCTCGCAACATTCGAATGAAGCACCCCCGCAGCGCTTCGCGCTACCCCCTCAAAGGGGGCGGCACTGGCCGTCCGGCAAAGCCGGCCCGGCGGTGCCCTGGGGTGGGCCACTTCATTCGTCGCGGGTCGCGCTCGGCGTAAGGGATCCATCAAATGAACAGTCTTCTGCCTGACAGCTTCACCCCCGAAGACCGCGGCACGCTGCTCGACACCGTTCGGCGTTTCGCCACCCAGGCCATCGCGCCGCACGTGAGCGCCTGGGACGAGGCTGGCGAGTTCCCGCGTGCGCTCTACACGCAGGCGGCCGATCTGGGCCTGCTTGGCTTGGGCTACCCCGAGGCCCTGGGCGGCACGCCCGCGCCCTGGGCCGTGCGCAACGCCGTGTCGCAGGCGCTGGCGCGCCATGGCGGCAGCGGTGGCGTGATGGCCAGCCTGTTTTCACACAACATCGGCCTGCCCCCGGTGCTGGCGCATGGCACGGCGGCGCAGCAGGCAGAGATCGTTCCGCCAGTGCTGCGCGGCGAGCAGATCGCGGCGCTGGGCATCACCGAACCCGGTGGCGGCTCCGACGTGGCCAGCCTGCGCACCACCGCGCGGCTCGACGGCGGCGACTACGTGATCGACGGCGAAAAGGTGTTCATCACCTCGGGCATGCGCTGCGACTGGATCACGCTCGCCGTCAGAACCGACTTGAAGAGCAAAGGCGCCGGCGGCCTTTCCATGATCGCCGTGCCGTGCGACGCGAAAGGCCTCTCGCGCACGCCGCTGCAGAAGATGGGCTGGCTCTGCTCCGACACCGCGCACCTGCGCTTCGACGGCCTGCGCGTGCCGGCGCGCTACCGGCTGGGCGAGGAGGGCGCGGGCTTTCGCATGGTCATGGGCAACTTCAACGGCGAGCGCCTGGCGCTGGCCGCGATGGCGCTCGGTTTTGCGGAGGCCTGCTACGACGAGGCCCTGGCCTGGGCGCGCCAGCGCCAGACCTTTGGCGCGCCACTGATCGAGCGCCAGGTGATCCGCCACAAGCTCATGGACATGCGGATGCGCGTCGCGTCCACCCAGGCCTGGGTCGATGCGGTGGGTGCCCGGGCCGATGTGGGCGACCAGGGATCGGAATGGGTTGGCCAGGTCTGCCTGCTCAAGAACCACGCCACCCAGACCATGCAGTTCTGCGCCGACGCCGCCGTGCAGATCCTCGGCGGCATGGGTTTCATGCGCGGCACCGTGAGCGAGCGCCTTTACCGCGAAGTCAAGGTCCTGATGATCGGCGGCGGCGCCGAAGAGATCATGAAAGAGCTGGCTGCGCGGCAACTCGGCCTTTGAAAACAACAAAGCCCCGCTCGGTAGCAGCGGGGCCGTGGATCGGGCGCCTGCGCACATCGCAGGGGCTCGGGTTCAGCGCGTGGCGGTGAAGCTGCCGCCCATGGTGGGGGCGGGGTAGCGGCTGGGGTACAGCTCTTTCAGCTTCTTGCCCGACTCGCCGTCGGCCACCATGTCGCCGGTGCGAATGGCTTCGGCCAGTTCGGCTTTCACCTGTTCACGGGTCTTGCCGGCCGACTGCTCTTTGGCGGGGTACAGGTCGGGGCGGACCTGGTTGAGCATGAGGCCGCTGTCGTTGTTGGCGATCATGTTGCCGGTGCGGATGGCTTCGGTCAGCTCGGCCTTCACTTGCTCGCGGGTCATGGGGCCGTCGGCGGCGAACACCTGGCTGGCGGACAGGGAGAGGAGGGCGACGGCGATGGCGGAGAGGTGCTTGCGGTTCATGGTGAAACTCCTTGGAGGGCTGTGAAACGGTGGGTCGAATCCTGTTGGAGGGCTTCGATGGGAAAGCCGTTGTGCCTTCCCTGGGGATGAATTCTTGACAACCAAAACCACGTTTTCCGAACCGCCAGATTACAAATATGTCATCACGCGCTGGCACGGCATATGCGACCATTCCGGCCTGATCGGTCAACCCCTTTGTGAGCCCAGCGATGCGTGTCCTTGTCGTCGAAGACGAACCCAAACTGGCGCAGTACCTGCACCAGGGCCTCAGTGAAAACGGCTACGTCGTGGACGTGGCGCGCGACGGCATCGAAGGCCGCCGCCTGGCCACCGGCGGCAGCTACGACCTGATGCTGCTCGATGTGATGCTGCCCGGCGTGGACGGTTACGGCGTGCTCGCCGCCCTGCGCGCCGAAGACAGCAAGACGCCCGTGCTCATGCTGACCGCGCGCGACAAGATCGAAGACCGCGTCAAGGGGCTGGAGGGCGGGGCCGACGACTACCTCGTCAAACCCTTCGCCTTCTCCGAGCTGCTCGCGCGCATGGGCGCGCTGCTGCGCCGCGGTGCCTTCGCCAGCCCGCAGGCCGCCACCGTGCTGCGCCTGGCCGACCTGGAGGTGGACCTCGTCTCGCGCCGCTGCTCCCGTGGCGCGCAGCGGCTGGACCTCACCGCCAAAGAGTTCAACCTGCTCGCGCTGCTCACGCGCCGGCGCGGCCAGATCCTGTCGCGCACCACGCTGGCCGAGCAGGTGTGGGACATGCATTTCGACTCCGACACCAACGTGGTGGAGGTGGCGGTGCGCCGCCTGCGCGCCAAGCTCGACGACCCCTTCCCCACCCGGTTGCTGCACACCGTGCGCGGCATGGGCTATGTGCTGGAGGAGCGCGCCGAATGAACCCCGCCACCGGGCTCGCCCAGTCCACCGTCCAGCCGGCCACCCAGCCAGCCACCGAGCCCACCGGGCTGTGCCTGCCCCTGCCGTGCGGGCCGTCCATCGCGCGGCGCCTCTCGCGCGCCATGGCCCTGCTCATGTTCGTGGCCCTGGGTGTGCTCAGCGTGGCCAAATATTCGGCCATCGCCATGCGCATGGATGTGGACCAGCTCGAATCGCTGCAAGAGAAAGGCCAGACCCTGGCCAAGGCGATCGGCATCGCCTGCGAAAGCGGCGAGGCCGGCCTGCTCCAGCGCATGACCCTGTTCGACCCCGTGCGCTCGTCCACCCGCCTGCAGCTGTGGCGCGGCGACGGCACCGAACTCTTCCGCGACGAGGTGGCTCCGTTCGCCTCCAGCCGCAGCCTGGAATTCGACGTGCCGGCCGAGCGCCTGCCCGGCGGCAAGGTGCGCGTGCGGCTGGAAATGGACACCACGCACGACCACCGCATCCAGCGCGAGGCCGCCATCACCCTGTTCATCACCACGCTGTTCGGCTCGGCCGCGGCCGGCTTTGCGATCCAGTGGCTGGTGCGCCGCGAACTGCGACCGCTGCTCTCGCTGGCCCGGCAGATGAACGGCATCTCGCCGCGGCGGCTCGACCAGCGCCTCGTGGTGGAACGCTCGTCCGAAGAGCTCGACCCCTGGGTGGCCCAGTTCAACGCCCTCATGGATCGGCTGCAGAAAGCCTACGAACAGCTCGAAGCCTTCAACGCCGACGTGGCGCACGAACTGCGCACGCCCCTGACCGCCCTGATCGGCCAGACCGAGGTGACCCTCTCGCGCGAGCGCAACGTCGAGTCGCTGCGCGACACGCTGGCGTCCAACCTGGAAGAAATGCAGCGCCTCTCGGCCATCGTCAACGACATGCTCTTCCTCTCGCAGGCCGACCGCGGCGCCACCGCCCGCCGCAGCGAGCCGGTGAGCCTGGCCGAGCTGGCGCACCAGGTGGCCGAGTTCCACGAAGGCGTGCTCGACGAAGCCGGCCTGCACTTCACGGTGGAGGGCGACGCCCGCGTCGCGGTGGACGCGGCCCTCGTCAAGCGCGCCATGTCCAACCTCATGGGCAACGCCTCGCGCTTCGCCGAGCCCGGCTCCACCGTGCGGGTGAAGATCGAGCCCCGCACCGACGGGGCCGCCAGCAGCGAGGTGCAGGTCGTGGTCGAAAACCACGGGCCCGCCATCGAACCGCAGCACCTGCCCCACCTGTTCGACCGCTTCTTCCGCGCCGACGCCGCGCGCTGTTGCCCCAACGAAACCCACCACGGCCTGGGCCTGGCCATCGTCGCGGCCATCGCCCGCATGCACGCCGGCAACACCTTCGCCCGCTCGCAGGACCGCGTGACGCAGATCGGCTTCACGCTCGGCCCACAAACCGCTTGAGATGGAGCACCCCCGCCGCGCTGACTTGTGCGCGACACCCGGGCCCGTTCGCCACGGGGCCGGGGGGTGTGGCCGCGAGCCGCATCGGCCACAATGACCCGATGCGCACCCCACACCCGACACCCGCCGAATTCGAGCCCGAATTCGTGGCCGGCTTGCGAGCCATCTTTGAAGAAAAAATTGTCTTCAACCAGGTGCTCGGCCTGAAGATCACCAGCCTCAAACCCGAGCGCGTCGCCGCGCGCATCGACATGCGGCACGAGCTCGTGGGCCACTACAGCTACAACCGCATCCACGGCGGCGTGATCAGCGCCGGGCTCGACGCCATGGGCGGCCTGGCCTGCATGGCCGCCATCGGCGCGCGTCACATGGACGAAGCGCCCGAGCAGCGTCTGCACCGCTTCGCCAAGCTCGGCACCATCGACCTGCGCATCGACTACCTGCGCCCCGGCATCGGCGAGTTCTTTGAACTGCGCGCCGAAGTCATGCGCCTGGGCTCGCGCGTGGCGAGCACGCGCATGGAGTTCCTGGGGGCCGACGGGAAATTGCTGTCTTGTGGCTCGGGCGCGTACATCGTGTCGTGAAGGGATAAAAATGCAGCGCAAACTGTTGGAAGCCATGCAGCACAAGCGGTTTGTGCGAGTGCGTCGGCGCTTCGCAGTCAGCCCCGTTGGGGGATACGTGATGGACGTCGGTCCAAAGTTCTTTCTTCTTTGTTTGGTGAGTGACCGTCTGTGGTTCGACGGCTTTGAGTGCTTCCGAATTTCCGATGTGAGAGGCCTGAAGCAAGATCCCTACGCCGACTTTGCAGAGGCTGCTTTGAAGCTTCGAAACGAACGGAAGCCGAGAAAACCAAAGCTGTCCCTTCAGGGCAAGGACGAGCTTCTGCTGACCGCTGGACAAGCTTTTCCACTGGTACCGATTCACCGAGAGAAGGTGAACCCAGATGTGTGCCACATCGGCAAGGTGATCGCGGTCAAAGCGAATCGGGTGCGTCTTCTGCTCATCGGGCCGGATGCGAAATGGGACGAAAGCCCCACCGATTTCTCGCTTCGGGAGATCACCCGCGTGAACTTCGGCGGCGACTATGAAGGCGCTCTTCACATTGTGGGTGGCTCGCCTTCGACCTAGCCGGAGCTTTTGTGCTCTTCTCTTGGCCGACAACATGGAGATCGGTGCCTCATGGCGCGCGGCTGCGTCGCGTACATCGTGTCCTGATGCCATGAAAAGGAGCCGCCTCACGCGCTGGGCGCTGTGGCTCTGGGCCTCGCCCAACACCCTCATCGGCCTCGTGCTTGGCCTGCTGCTGCTCCCGCTGGGCGCGCGCTTACCTTGGGCCGTCTTGAGCGCTGCCCCCACGGTGTTGGCGTTCATGCTGCTGTCCACCTACAACTGGGCATAGCCTGCAGCGAGCGGCCCGGAAGAAAAGTGATGCGCCTGATCCGATTCGCGCGCTGGCGGGCAGGTCAGCTCACCAAAGAATCTCAAGACGAGGTGGATGACAAAACCTTCAAAGGCTGCGCGGCAGCAACGGGATGCGCTTGCGAACCGGGCTGGAGAGCACGAGTGACGTGGTCACGGAGCCGTGCGCGGCAAGTGCATCCACAACGCGCTCCAGGTCCCGCGGCTCAGAGAAAGCGCAGCGGACGATGAAGCAGTCTTCTCCGGTCACACGATCAGCCTCAAGCACTTCGGGCATCTTCTCGAGGAGTCTGACATAGCTCTTGATGTGCTCGTGGGTCGTACGCACGCGAACAATGGCCTGCATGGACAGGCCGAGCGAGTGCAGGTTGATCCTCACACCATAACCATCGATCACGCCGGCCTCTTCGAGTTTGCGCACGCGCTCGCTCATCGCCGGCTGCGACAGCCCGATGCGCTTGCCGAGCGCCGCCAGGCTCTGCCGTGCGTCGACCTGCAGTGCCTCCAGGATGAGCCGGTCCTTCTTGTCCAGTTCCACGCACCCTCCTTCGTGTCGTGTGGCCGCAAGAACCGATGATTCAAAGGTTTCGCAGCGCGTTTTCCGATGCCCTGCTCTTTGGCGGCCGGGCATCTCTGTTTATTGTCACCGGCTCCATCACCAACACCACGAAGCACCATGACGAAAGAGTCGATTTTCATCCTGCCGGGCATCGGAAATTCCGGCGACAGCCACTGGCAGACGCACTGGCAGGAGCGGCTTCCCCACACTCGGCGGGTGGAGCAGCAGGACTGGGATCACCCCGTGTGCGACGTATGGGTCGCAGCGCTCGAAGCCGCGGTGCGCAGTAGCGAACCGCATGTCGTTCTGGTGGCGCACAGCCTGGCCTGCCTTCAGTTGGCGCACTGGGCCGCATCGACGCGCTGTCGCGTTCGAGGTGCCTTGCTGGTGGCCGTTCCCGACCCAGAGGGATCGGCCTTTCCACGCGAAGCAATCGGGTTTTGGCCCCTGCCACTCGCGCGGTTCGCCTTTCCGAGCATCGTCGTCGCCAGCAGCAACGACCCCTATGGCAGCGTCAGCCACGCTCGCCGCTGCGCCGACGCTTGGGGAAGCCGACTCGTCGAGATCGGTGCGGCCGGGCATATCAACGCGGGCAGCGGACTTGGGGACTGGGCGCAGGGCCGGCAGCTGCTGGCGGAGTTCCTGTCGCGTTAGCCGCCCACCGACGAGGTCCATTCGCATGCTGCTCATCACCGGCTCTATCTGGTTTTGGCCCCGATGTCGGCCGTCGAACTCTCTGTGGGCCGGTACATTGACCCGTATGTGTTCGGCTTCTCATGTCGGTTTTCGGCCAGCCAGGAAACACAGGATCGCAACCCCCTGAACCGCCGCCACGGCCAGAAAAAAGAGCGATGAGCCGACGCCGATCCGTGCGCTGGTGACGGTGGATGCACTCAGCAGGAGCCCGAACGTGGCCGGTGCAAACGCGTAGGTGGCCTGCCCCAGCGCCACGATCATGGCGACGACACGCGGCACATCCGCTTTGGCGAACTCCGCCTGCGCGATGAGCGGTGGCAGCGAGGTTGCATTGCCGATGCCCGAGCCATACAGCGCTGTGCCGAGCAGGATCAGCCCGGTCTGCTGTTCGCCCGCCAGCAACAGCATCACCGTACCGGTCAACTGGACGCCGTACGCCAGCGCGGCGACGGTGCGGCGGTTGCTGCCGGAGGGCAGCACGCTGGCCACGACGAGGCGCCCGCCAATCGCACAAGCTGTCGCAAAGCCCATCGTCAGCCCCGCGGCTTGCGCGCCGAACGCGGGGACCAGCAGCGAGAACAGGTGGGCGAGCATTCCGATCTGGGCGAACAGGCCAGCCGCCATGCCCAGCGCCAGGGTCACAAAGCCGCGGTCGCGCCACAGCAGGCGGCCCGTCAGCACCGGCGCCATGGGCGGGTGGGCTTTGGCCAGGGCCGCGCTCGGCGCAGCGCCGTCCGGGCATTGACCGAGGCGACCGGGCGTCCTGGCGAACACGCCGCGGTCGAGCGCCACCATCACCGCGATCATCGCCACCCCGACCACCGCGGCCGCGTTCGTGAAGCCCCATTGAGCGATCAACAGCACCCACAGCGGCGAGAACACCATCCCACCGACACTGGCGCCGTTGTAGGCCTTGGCCAACGCCATCGGCCTGCCGCTCTCAAACCAGGGTGCGATGGCGGCGTTGACCGCCACCGCGCCCATCGCCACCCAGCCCGCGCCGCTGAGGAGTGCCGCGGTGAACAACTGCCACGGTGCGCTGGCGACCGACCATCCCAGCACGCCCAGGGCCGTGGACACAGTGCCTGCCACCGCCGCCGGCCCGACGCCAAAGCGACGGTGCAGCATGGGCAGCCGAGTGACGACGAGCGCGCCAAACAGGTAGTGCACCGTGACCGCCGTGGACACGAGCGCCAGAGACCAGCCTGTGCGCTCCACCACCGTGTGCAGGAAGATCGATGGACCGTAGAAGCCCACACCCCAGCCGAACATGGCCATGACGAACGTCGCACGGACGACCCAGGGGCCGAAGAAGCTGGGTGCTGAACGCACGGATCGATCAAGCGCATGGGTCATGCCGGAAATGATGCCGCTGCCCGAGAGCCGCATGCTTCGTTCGCGAACGAAGCGTTGTTGAACGATCAGCGAGCGGCTGGCCGCCTCAATCCAGCGCCAAGCTGGCCGCCAGATGCCCATACACCGCCGCCACACGCCGTAGGTGCCGTGACTCCGGGTGCGTCAGCAGCCAGAGCTCGGTCTGGGCGTCGTCGAGCGGTTCGGTGAGCCGCACCAGGTCAGGCCGCGTCTCGGCCAGGAACAGGGGCAGGATGCCCACGCCCAGCCCGAGCGCCACCAGCTCCGCCACGGTCAGGATGCTGTTGACCCGGTAGGCCGGCACGGCCTTGGGGTAGTGGCGCTTGCGCCAGACCACCGAAGGGTGGTCGGGCAGGGCCTCGTCTGGGGCGATCCAGGCCGCGTGGCCGGCCTCCACGTCGGCGAGCCGCTTGATGCCGCCCTTCTTTGCCGTGTACAGCGCCACGCGGATGGGGCCAATGCGCTTGCCCACCAGATGCTGTGGCGGCCGCTTCGTCGCGCGCACCGCAATGTCGGCGTCGCGCCGGGTCAGGCTGGCCAGTTCGTTGCCCGTCTGGAGCTCGTAGTCCAGCCGCGGGTGCGCGGTTTTCAGGGCCTTGAGCGCCGGGGCAACCAGGCCGTGCAGCACGGTGTCGGTGGTGGTGATGCGCACCCGGCCCGACACCTGCTCCGGCCGCTGCTGTGCGGCCGTGCGGGCTGCTTCGATCGAGGCTTCCATCTGCTCGGCATGTTCCACCAGCGTCTGGGCGAGCTCCGAGGGCAGGTAGCCGGAGCGCGTGCGCTCGAAGACGCGTTGGCCCAGGCCGCGTTCGAGCCGCTGCAGCGAGCGGAAGACCGTGGACGAATCCACCCCGAGCCGCTCGCCAGCGTCGGCCAGTGTGCCGGCCCGGGCCAGCGCGAGCACGGTCTGCAGGTCGGCGGCGCTCAGGTTGTATTGCGTTTGTGCATGCATGGTTTGTCCGTTCGCCATTGCTGATGCGATGCCGCAATCCTACAGTGCAGCCTTCCTGGCTTCACCTCCTTCATCACATGCACACCACGACCTCCCACGAGCCCGGCGCCCACCGTGTCACCACACAGCCCACCGGCCTCGTGCTGGTGTCCCACGCGCTCTGCCCGTATGTGCAGCGCGTCGCCATCGTCCTGGCGGAGAAGGGCATTCCCTTCGAGCGCCGCGACATCGATCTCGCCAGCAAGCCGGCCTGGTTTCTGGACATCTCTCCGCTGGGCAAGACGCCGGTGCTGCTGGTGGACGGCGAGCCGGTGTTCGAGTCCGCCGTGATCTGCGAATACCTCGACGACACGCGTCCGCCCAGGTTGCATCCCGAAGACCCGTTGCAGCGGGCGCGCGACAGGGCCTGGGTGGAATTCGGCTCCGCCGTGTTGAACAGCATCGCGGGCTTCTACAACGCCGCCGACGAAACCGCACTGCAGGCCCGGGCCCGCGAGATCCGTGGGCGGTTCGAGCAACTGGAGCATGCGCTGGCGGCCGGGCCGTTCTTCCGCGGCGAGGCGTTCTCGGTGGTGGACGCCGTTTTCGGCCCGGTGTTTCGCTACTTCGATACCTTCGACACCATCGCCGAATTCGGCTTCATGGAAGGGCTCCCGCGCGTGACGCGCTGGCGCGGCGCGCTGGCGGCCCGAGCGTCGGTCCGCGATGCCGTGCACCTGGACTACCCCGAGTGGCTGATGGCGTTTCTCCGGCGGCGCCCATCGGCGCTGGCCGCGCGGGTGGCGGCCAGCGCCCTCTGAATCAGCGCCGGGGCCGCACCCACCACCAGGCCACCGCCACCAGCACCGCAAACGACGTGTAGGCCACCTCGAACACCCACCAAGGCGCATCCCAGTACAGCAGGCGCGAGAGCCAGTGTTCGATGAAGCCTTCCCGGTAGCCGCCTTGTCCGGCCAGGCGCCGCAGGTCCTGCTCCCACACGGTCAGCGGGCAGAGCTGGCCGAGCCAGGTCTGCGCGGCGATGTACAGGATCAGTCCCAGGTGCGTGAAGCGCAGGCCGCGGTGGTGCACCCAGCGCCAACCCATCGCGCCGCCCGTGAGCAACAGGGGCAGCAGGCCGATCACAAACACCACCACGCCCACGTGCAGCGTGAGCAGGGCGTCGGCCAGCAGGGCGGCCAACGTGGGGCTGATGGGGTTCATGCGGCGATGGTACGGGCGCACAAAAAAACCGCCAGCACACAAGGCACTGGCGGCTGCTGCGCATGGCCTGCCGAGGCAGGCGGCGCGACATCGAACCCTGGCTTTATTTGGCGGCGTCGATCTGCATGTAGTCCGAGACCACTTTCCAGCGGTTCTCCTGCAGCTGCGACAGGCGCGTGGCGTTGCTGCCCAGGCGCTTGGTGGGGCTGAAGGTCATCTCGGCGCTGCCGAAGATGTCGGGCGGGATCTTCATGGTGTCCATGGCCTTGATGAAGCTCTCTGTGCTGAGGTTGGGGCCGGCCTTGCCGGCGGCTTTCAGGAAGGTGTCGACCAGGCTGTAGCCATAGACGGAGAACACGGTCGGGTCTTCGTTGAACTTGGTCTTGTACTTGTTGGCCCAGAAGCGGATCGGCTGCGAGGCTTCGTCGGTGTAGGGGTTCTGCACCGTCATGGTGGCGTACAGGCCGTTCATGGCCGGGCCGCCGAGCTTGTGGATCAGGTCGGTGTAGGCCGCGCTGGAGCCGATGAAGGTGGGGTTGAAGCCCAGGCGCTTGGCGGTGGCGATGCCGCCAATGGTCTCGCGGATGATGGTGCCCAGCACCACCATGTCGCACTGGCTGGCCTGCAGCTTCTGCATCTGCGAGGCGAAGTCGGTGGCGCCACGTTTGTAGCTGGTTTCTTCGGCCAGCGTCATGCCGATGGACTTCAGGCCTTCTTCGGCGCCGCGTTTCACTTCCAGGCCGAACTCGTCGTCCTGGTACATGGTGCAGACCTTCTTGGCGCCCTTGTCTTTCACCAGCTTGGGCACGGCGATCTTCATCTGGTCGAAGTAGGGGGCGGCGAAGCTGTACTTAAGCTTGTGGAAGGGCTCGTACATCTCGCGCGCGGCGGTCACGGGGAAGAAGTTGATCACGTTCTTCTGGAACTGCACGGGCATGGCGGCCATGTTCTGCGCGGTGCCGATGTGGCCGACCATGGCGAAGATCTTGTCCTGGTTGACGAGCTTCTGCGCGGCGAGCACGGCGCGGCGCGGGTCGTAGGCCGAGTCTTCCACCAGCAGCTTGACCTTGCGCCCGTTGACGCCGCCCTGCTCGTTGACCTCGTCCACGCGCAGCATCATGCCCAGGCGCACCTGCTTGCCGAAGCCGGCGATGGGGCCGGACAGGTCCTGGATCGAGCCCAGCACGATTTGATCCTTGCTCACGCCCTGCGACTGGGCCAACGCGGTGCCGCCGGTCAGCGCCAGCGCGGCGCCGATCAAAGAGAGTCTGGCTTTCATGGGGGTTGTCTCCTGGGGTTGCTTCGGGTGGTTGTTGTGGTGACAGGCTGAATCGGTCCGCGGGTCGCTCTAGCGGTACATGGCGTCGATCTGCGGGGCGTATTTCTGTTGCACGAGTTTGCGCTTGAGCTTCATGGTGGGGGTGAGTTCTTCGTCTTCGGCGCTGAGCTGGGTGTCGAGCAGGAAGAACTTCTTGATCTGTTCCACGCGGGCAAATTTCTTGTTCACGCGGTCGATCTCGGCCTGGATCAAGGCCTGCACCTCGGGCGCGCGGGTGAGGCTGGCGTAGTTCGAGAACGGCACGTCGTGGTCCTGCGCATACTTTTCCACGTTCTCCTGGTCGATCATGATGATCACGGTGAGGTAGGCCCGCTGGTCGCCGATCACCACCGCGTCGGTCACGTAGGGCGAGAACTTCAGTTCGTTTTCGAGCTCGCTCGGGGTGATGTTCTTGCCGCCTGCGGTGATGATGATGTCTTTCATGCGGTCGGTGATGCGGAAAAACCCTTCCTCATCGACCGTGCCCACGTCGCCGGTGTGCAGCCAGCCGTCCTTGTCGATGGTCTCGGCGGTCTTTTCCGGCTGGTTCAGGTAGCCCATGAACACGTTGGGGCCGCGCACCAGGATCTCGCTGGTGAGCGCGTCCAGCCGCACCTCGTTGTACGACGCGGCCGGCCCGATGGAGCCGGGCTTGATGTGGCTGGCGGGGATGCCGGTGGCGGCGCCGCAGGTCTCCGTCATGCCCCACACCTCCAGCATGGGCACGCCCAGCGCCAGGTACCAGCGCACCAGCTCGGGCGAGATGGGCGCGGCGCCCGTGACGAGAAAGCGCGCGCGGTGGATGCCGATGATCTTGCGCACGTTGTCCAGCACCAGCAGGCGCGCCAGCCGGAACTGCAGGCGCAAGCCACCGGGCACTTCCTGCCCCGCCATCACATGCTCGGCCACGCGCTGGCCCACGCCGATGGCCCAGGCGTAGGCGGCCTGCTGCAGCGCGCTGGCTTCCTTGAGCGCGATCATCACGCCCGAATAGAACTTTTCCCACACGCGGGGCACGGCGGTGAACACCGTGGGCGCGATCTCGCGCACGTTTTCGGGCACGGTCTCGGGGTTCTCCACGAAGTTGAGCTTGGCGCCCGTGTAGAGCGAAAAATACTCGCCACCCAGGCGCTCGGCGATGTGGCACAGCGGCAGGAAGCACATGCACTCGTCGCGCTCGTCGCGCGCGATCAGCGTGTTGTAGCCGCGCACGGTGTAGACCAGACCCTGGTGGCTGTGCATGGCGCCTTTCGGCTTTCCCGTGGTACCCGAGGTGTAGACCAGGATCGCGAGGTCGGCGGGGTGGCAGCCGGCCACGCGCTCCTGCAGCAGGCCGGCGTGGGTCTTCGCATGTTCGCGGCCCAGGGCGCGCAGGGCTTCGAGGCTGATCACCTGCGGGTCGTTCAGCTCGCGCAGGCCCTCCATGTCGAACACCACGATCTTTTTCAGCCGGGGCAGCCGCTCACGCACCTCCAGCGCTTTGTCGAGCTGTTCGTCGTCTTCCACGAACAGCACCGTGGTGCCCGAGTCTTCGCAGAGGAACTGCACCTGCTCGGCCGCGTCGGTGGGGTAGATGCCGTTGGACACGCCGCCCGCGCTCAGCACGGCCAGATCGGCCAGCACCCATTCCACCGTGGTGTTGGAGAGCACGGACGCGGTCTCGTGCGGCGCAAAGCCCAGCGCCATCAGGCCGTGGGCGATCTCGCGCACCGCTTCGCCGGTCTGGTCCCAGGTCCAGCTGCGCCAGATGCCGAACGCCTTCTGCCGCATCCACACGCTGGGGCCGCGTTTCTGCACCGCGTTCCAGAACATCGCGGGAATGGTGTCACCGGTCAGCACAATCTCGGGCTGCGGCTGGATGTGAGACAAATCCCAGAGGTAGCTCATCGTCATCTCCAGTTCTTCTTCTTTTTCCAGCGCCGGTCGGCGCGCACGCCCGCTTCTTTCATGCCCAGGTAGAACTCCTTGATGTCGTCCTTCTCGCGCAGGCGCGCGCAGGTGTCTTCCATCACGATGCGGCCGTTTTCCAGCACGTAGCCGTAGTCGGACGCGTTGAGCGCCATGTTGGCGTTCTGCTCCACCAGCAGGATGGTGGTGCCGCGCTCGCGGTTGATGCGAACGACGATCTCGAAGATCTCTTTCGTCAGCTTCGGCGAAAGCCCCAGGCTGGGTTCGTCGAGCAGGATCAGGTCGGGGCTGGCCATGAGCGCGCGGCTGATCGCCAGCATCTGTTGCTGCCCGCCCGAGAGCAGGCCGGCGTCCTGCACGGCGCGCTCGCGCAGGATGGGGAAATAGGTGAACACCGCCTCCATGTCGCGCGCCACGCCGTCGCGGTCTTTGCGGGTGTAGGCGCCCATGAGCAGGTTGTCGCGCACCGAGAGCAGCGGGAACACCTCGCGCCCCTCGGGCACGTGGCTCAGGCCCTGCTGCACGATGGCGGCCGGGTCCTGCGCGGTGATGTTTTCGCCCTTGAATTCGATGCTGCCCTTGCGCGGGTCGATGATGCCGCTGATGGTTTTGAGAATCGTCGTCTTGCCCGCGCCGTTGCTGCCCAGCACGGTGGCGATCTCGCCACGGCGCACCTGCAGGCTCACGCCGCGGATCGCCTTGATGGGGCCGTAGGCGCTCTCGACGTTGAGCAGCTTGAGCACCGCGTTGTCGGTCACGGGTGCGGTCATGTGGACGCTCCCACATGGTTTTCCCGGCGCAGGCTGGACACGTCGTCCACCGTGCCCAGGTAGGCCTCGATCACGCCGGGGTGGTTCTGCACCTCGGCCGGCGTGCCGGTGGCCAGCTCTTCGCCCATGCTCATGGCCAGCACGCGGTCGGACACTTTGGACACCAGCGTCATGTCGTGTTCGACCATCAGCACCGTGATGCCGAGCTCGTTCTTGATGTCGGTGATCCAGAACGCCATGTCTTCGGTTTCCTCCACGTTCAGGCCCGAAGAGGGCTCGTCCAGCAGCAGCAGCTTGGGCTCGGTGCACAGCGCGCGCGCCAGCTCCACCACCTTGCGCACGCCGTAGGGCAGGCCGGCGATCATCGACTCGCGGTGGTGCTGCAGGTTCAGGAAGTCGATCACCTGCTCGACCTTGGCGCGCGCCTCGATCTCGGCGGCGCGCGTCTTTCCTGTGAAGAAGATTTCACTCCACAGGCCGGTGCGGCGGTGCGTGTGGCGGCCGATCAGCAGGTTCTGCAGCACGGTGGCGTGCTCGAACAGCTCGATGTTCTGAAAGGTGCGCGCGATGCCCAGGCCGGCGATGCGGTGCGGCGGCTGTTCGGTCAGGCGCAGCGTGCCGTGGGGCCCGGCGTAGTCGATGTGGCCGGTGGTGGGCGTGTAGATGCGGCTGATCAGGTTGAACACCGTCGTCTTGCCCGCGCCGTTGGGCCCGATCAGCGTGAACACCTCGCCCTTCTTCACGTCGAAGCTCACGTTGTTCACCGCGAGCACGCCACCGAAGCGCACGCTGAGGTTCCGGGCGGAAAGGAGAATGTCGTCGGTCATTTCAGTCTGTCCGATTTCTGGAACGTCTTCTGGCGCTTGAACAGGCCGCGCCGGTAAAACGGGAACAGCTGGAAGTACGCCCGCACCTTGAGCCAGCGGCCGTACAGGCCCATGGGCTCGAACAGCACGAAGGCGATCAGCACCAGGCCATACACGGTGCCCTGCAGGCCGGCGGCCTGGCCGATGGCGTCGGGCAGGTGGTCCTTGCCCAGGGCGATCAGCTGCGGCATCACGATGAGGAAGATCGCGCCAAGGAAGGCGCCGTGGATCGAGCCCAGGCCGCCGATCACCACCATGAGCAGCAGGTCGATCGACTGGATGATGCTGAACTGCTCGGGCGAGAGGAACTGGATCTTGTGCGCGTAGAGCGCGCCGCCAATGCCCGCGAGCGCGGCCGAAAGTGCGAACGAGAGCGTCTTGTAGCGCGCGAGGTGGATGCCCATGCTCTGGGCTGAAATCTCCGAATCGCGGATCGCCACGAAGGCGCGCCCGGTGCTGGAGCGCATGAGGTTGACGATGGCCAGCGTGGCGCCCACCGCGACCACGAGGCAGAGGAAATAGAACTCGTTGGTGCTCTCCAGCTCCCAGCCGAACAGCGCGGGCGGGTTCACCGACAGGCCCGAGTTGCCACCGGTCACGCTTTCCCAGCGCGCCAGCGCTTCCTCCACGATGAAACCAAAGGCCAACGTGGCCATGCCGAGGTAGATGCCCTTGACGCGCAGCGCCGGCAGCCCCACCACCATGCCCACGGCCGCGGACAACAAGCCCGCGCAGGCCAGCGCCAGCGGAAACGGCAGCCCGGCGTTGACCATCACGGCCTGGGTGTACGCGCCCACGCCGAGGAACGCCGCATGGCCCAGCGAAAACAGGCCGGTGAAGCCGGCCAGCAGCATCAGCCCCAGGCCCACCACGGCGTAGATCAGCACAAAGGTGAGTTGTGCCAGCCAGTACTCCTCGATCACCCAGGGCGCGGCCAGCAGGAACAGGCCCAGCAGGCTGTACCAGAATACGTGCCCGCCATGTTTGGCGAGCTGGATGTCCTGGTTGTAGTCGGTCTTGAAAATAAAGCGCATGTTCTTGATCGGTTGGGGTCAGAGCACATCGCTGCGCGAGTGGTCTGACCCGCAAGGTCTAGACCTTCTTCCTCAGCGTCTCGCCGAACAGTCCGTTCGGTTTCAGCACCAGCATGATCAGCACCACGATGTAGGGCGCGATGTCCTTGAAGCCTTCGGGCAGATAGAAGCCCGAGAGCGCTTCGACGGTGCCGATCACCAGCCCGCCCACGATGGCGCCGGGCAGGCTGCCGAAGCCGCCCACCACGGCGGCGGGGAAGGCCTTGAGGCCGATGAAGCCCATGTTGGCGTGCACGAAGGTGATGGGCGCGAGCAGCAGGCCGGCAATGGCCGCCACGCCCGCGGCCAAGCCCCACACCAGGCCGTTGAGCCGCTTGACCGGAATGCCCATGTAGTAGGCCGCGAGCTGGTTTTGCGACGAGGCCTGCATGGCCAGACCGAGCCGGGAGTAGCGGAACATGGCGAACAGCCCGGCGCACAACACGCCGGTGACCCCGATCACCACGATCTGCTCGGCCGACACCACCAGCGTGCCCAGGCGCAGCACCTCGCCCGCGTAGGGCACGGCCAGGGTGTGGGTGTCGGTGCCGATGTTGGGGATCATGGTGATCGCGCCGCGCAGCACATAGCCCACACCGATGGTGAGCATGACGATGGAGAAGGCGGGCTGGCCGAGGATGGGGCGGATCACCAGGCGTTCCAGCGCGACACCGAACACGCCCATGCCGACGATCGCGGCCGGCACCGACAACCAGAACGGAAAGCCCAGCACGGTCATGGCGGCCAGACCACCGAACGCGCCCACCATCATCAGGTCGCCCTGGGCGAAGCTCACCGTCTCGGTGGCCTTGTAGATCAGCACGAACCCCAGGGCGATCAGGCCGTAGATGCAGCCCTGGGCCACACCGCTGATGAGCAGTTGCAGCAGTTGCACGCTTGTCTCCTGTGGAGCCCGGACACGCTGGCCGCTGCTGCTGGCTGGGTGGCGGGATGTCCTGTTGTTGTGGGCTGTTTATAGCTGGCCGACCCCACTCTGGCGCTAGGGGTTGACCCCCATCCGCAGTCGCCCAGGTTCCACCGCCGGGTGGGATTGGCATATTTATGAAAAGCAAATGCTTGGCAAAAATAGGCCGGGGCCGTATCCTGTCGCTTCCACTTTGTTTGGCATGCCATGAAGTCCATCCGCATCGGCGCCGGCCTCGGTTTTTACGGCGACAACTGGGAGCCCGTGGCCGCGAGCATCGAGCGCGGCGGCGTGCGGTTCATCGCCAGCGACCACCTGGCCGAACTCACCCTCGCCATCCTGCAGAAAGACCGCCAGCGCGACCCGGCGCTGGGCTACGCGCGCGACGTGGTGCCCATGCTGTTGCGCCTGTGGCCGCTGATGCGCGAGCGCGGTGTGCGCTTCGTCTGCAACGCGGGTGGCCTGAACCCGATGGGCGCGGCGCAGGCGGTGCTGGCCGCGTTCGCCGCCAAGGGCTGGCGCGCCCGCATCGCGGTGGTGAGCGGCGACGACGTGTTGCCGCGCCTGCTGGACGCTTCGACCCCGTCGGACGAACTGACCCATCTGTTCACCGGCGAGTCGGTTTCGCAGGTGCGCGAGCGGCTGGTGTTCGGCAACGCCTACCTGGGCGCGGCGCCCATCGTGCAGGCACTGGACGCCGGGGCCGACATCGTGATCACCGGCCGCGTGGCCGACGCGGCGCTCTTTCTTGGGCCGCTGGTGCACGGTCTGGGCTGGACGCTCGGCGGCGCCACCGAGCCGCAAGACCTGAACCGCCTCGCGCAGGGTCTCACCGTGGGGCACCTGCTCGAATGTTCGGGCCAGGGCAGCGGCGGCAACTTCGGCAGCCAGGGCGCCTGGCAGGCCATCCCCGATCCGGCGCATATCGGCTATCCCATCGCCGAAGTCTGGGAAGACGGCACGGCGCTGATCACCAAGGCGCCCGGCACCGGCGGGCGGGTGAACTTCGACACCGTGCGCCAGCAACTGCTCTACGAGGTGCACAACCCGCACGCCTACCACTCGCCCGACGTGGTGCTGGACATGGGCGGCATCGTGCTGCACGACGAAGGCCACGACCGCGTGCGCCTGACCGGCGCGCGCGGCCAGGCGCCGGGGCCGATGCTCAAGGTGGTGGCGGGCTACCGCGACGGCTTCAAGGCCGAAGTGACCTGGGGCTTCTCCTGGCCCGACGCCTGGGACAAGGCGCAGGCCGCCACCGCCACCATCCGCCAGTTGCTGCAGGACAAACGCATCCCGCACGACGAGCTGTTCGTGGAGTACCCGGGCCTGAATTCGGCCCACGGCGCGCTGGCGCCGCTGCCCGACGCGGCCGCGCTCAACGCCATGAACGAGGTCTGGACGCGGCTGGTGCTGCGCACGCCGGAGAAGTCCGCCGCCGACGGCTTTGGCCGCCTGTTCCCCTGGCTGGCCTTGAGCGGCCCCGCCTACACCTGCGGCTTCAACGGCCTGCACAACACCAGCGAGCTGCTGGGCATCTGGCCCACGCTGATTGCGCGCGCGCTGGTGGAGCCGGGCGTGAAGGTGGATTTTCTGGGAGACAAGGCATGACGTCCGTGCGCATTCCCCTGGCCCGCATCGCCCACGCGCGCAGTGGCGACAAGGCCGACTGGGTGGACTTCGGCCTGTTCGCCTGGAACCTGGCGGGCTACCGGCTGCTGGAGCGCGAGGTCACGGCCGCTCGCGTGCGCGCGCACTTCGCGCCCTGGCTGCCGGGCGAGGTGGACGCCTGGGCGCTGCCCAACATCCTGGCGCTGAAATTCGTGCTGCGCGGCGCGCTGCAGGGCGGCGGCGCGCGCAACCTGCGGCTGGACAACCTCGGCAAGGCCATGGCGGGTGCGTTGCTGCGGCTGGAGATCGAGGTGACGGAGGCCGAGTTGGAAGAGGCCTTGAACACGCCGCGCGTGGCGTGGTGGGGCGAGGGTGTGGCATGACGAGACAAGAGCCCTCACCCCCGCCCTCTCCCAGAGGGAGAGGGGGTCAAACACGCGGCTTCGCCAACGAGGAGGAGTGGCTCCCTCTCCCTCTGGGAGAGGGCAGGGGTGAGGGCCCGCCCGCCCATCCGTTCGAAAGACTGAAATGAAGTCCTCCGCCGTCACCACCGAAAAACAGGGCGACATCTGGGTCGTCACCCTGAATCGCCCCGAGGTGCGCAACGCCGTCGACAGCCCGACCGCGTTGGCCCTGCACGCCGCCTTCCTGGCCTTCGACGACGACCCCGACGCGGAAGTCGCGGTGTTCCACGGTGCCAATGGCCACTTCTGCGCCGGCTGGGACTTGCAATACGGCGCCCGGCTGGCCGCATCGGGCGGGTCCGGCGGGCTGGACCAGCTGGACTTCGATGCCAACGACCCGCGCGCCCTGGGCCCCATGGGCCCGTCACGCCTGCGCCTGTCCAAACCGGTGATCGCCGCGGTGAGCGGCGCGGCCGTGGCCGGCGGCATGGAACTCGCGCTCTGGTGCGACCTGCGCGTGATGGAAGAAGACGCCTACTTTGGCGTCTATTGCCGGCGCTTCGGCGTGCCGCTGATCGACGGTGGCACGGTGCGCCTGCCGCGCCTGATCGGCATGGGCCACGCCATGGACCTGATCCTCACCGGCCGCCAGGTCGACGCCGCCGAAGCGCTGCGGATCGGCCTGGCCAACCGCGTGGTGCCCTCCGGCACGGCGCGCGACGCGGCGATCGCACTCGCACAACAGCTGGCGGCCTTCCCACAGGCCACGATGCGCGCTGACCGCGAGAGCGCTTTCGCCCAGTGGGACCTGCCGCTGGGCGAGGCCCTGCAGCAGGAGTGGCAACGCGGCAAGGCCCGCATCCCCGATGCGCTGGAAGGGGCCACGCGCTTTGCGCAAGGGCAGGGACGGCACGGCCGGTTCCCGTGATCTGGCCCGAACGGGACTGCAGTCCTCAACACGGGGCATCCGCACCGGGTCCCAAGGGCGCGCCCGGCCATGCGCACGAAATGGACTCCACGCCGCCCGCAACGCCTGCCATCATTCGAGCCATGAGTGCTTTTTTGATGAACGCCACCGAGGTGCTGGTGCTGCAGCACCTGGACGAAGACGGCCCGGGGTATCTCGGCCAGTGGCTCGACGGGCAGGGCGTGCGCTGGCAGGTGCGCTGCGCCGAAGCCGGCGAGGCCTACCCGGCGTCGGTGCGGGGTTTGAAAGGGCTGGCGGTGCTGGGCGGCGCCTGGAGCGCCAACGACGAACGCCCCTCGCTGCGCCAGGCCGAAGCCCTGATCCGCGAGGCCGATGCGCTGGGCATTCCCGTCATCGGCCATTGCCTGGGTGGCCAGCTCATGGCGCGGGCGTTCGGTGGCCGCGTCGAGACGCTGAAGCAGCCCGAGATCGGCTGGCTGCCGATCCGGCACAACGGCAGCGCGACCGCGCGCGAATGGTTCGGTGACACACACGAGGCCATGGTCTACCAGTGGCACCACGACAGCTTCGTCGAGCTGCCGCCCGGGGCCGAGCTGATCGCCGGTTCACCCGCCTGCGCCCACCAGGCCTTCGCCCTGCGGCAGCACCTGGCGATGCAGTTCCACATCGAGATCACGCCGGCCAAGATCGCCGACTGGCTGGAACGCCCGGGCCAGGCCTATCCGGTGCAGGTGCTGCTGCACCGCGACAGCGTGCAGGACCCGGCCGGCATGCATGCCGCCACCGCCCGCCACCAGGCGGGCAGCGAAGCGCTGGCCCGGCGCATCTATGAAGCCTGGCGCGCGCGCTGGCGGGGCTGATTTGAAAATGGCTGCTGGCGGCGGATATTCACTCGTGCGCCAGCGATTGCAGCAGCTCGCTCGCGCCCATCCAGTAGCAGAGCAAGGGGGCGGGGATGCGCATGATCTGGGTGACGGCCTGTTCATTCGATGGCCCTGACTTCATGACACCAAAGTCGTCCAGCGATTTGGTGACCACGTAGCCGCGGGCGATGTTCTTTTGCTCGCACAGTTCGAACAAACCCTTGAGTTCGCGCGCGCCGGTGTGCTGGGCGCGGTACTTCACTTCAAAGGGAATGATCTGACCGTCCACCTCGGCCACGAGGTCGACCTCGCGGTCCCGTCTGCCACGCCAGTAGGTGAAGCGCACGTTCTGAGCGTAGTAGCGCGCGAACAGGTGTTTGAACACGGCGGTCTCAGTGGCTACGCCGAGCGCGGCCGGGTCTTCCAGAATGGCCTTGCCTTTGAGCATGACGGCGGGCGCGATGGCGGCATCGGCCAGGTACACCTTGAAGCGGGCGCGCAGCACGTCTTTGCCATAGCCATAGGGCGGCAACCTGTAGATCAGGTGCGTGGCTTCCAGCAATTCGATGAAGTGTTGTGCCGTGGGGCGTTTCACTTCCAGGTTGGCGCACAGGTCGCCCATGTCGAGCAGGCCCCCGTCGTGCATGCACAGGTAGAGGAAGGTGTGCTCCAGGTCGAGTACCCGGCGCACACCGAACAGCGCGGTCATGTCGCGCTTCAAGACCTTGTCGATGATGTCTTCGCGCAGCAGGCGCTGGGCCTGGGTGATGCTCTCGACCTGCGCGGTCTGCGGGAAACCACCCCGCACCAGGTATTCGTGGAAGTGCCCCACGTAGGGGGCGGCGGCTTCGCTGGTGCGGTAGAAGTCGGCCGCGCTCCAGTCGAACAGATCGCGCAGCGACTTGAGCGGCGGCAACGCGGGCAGTTGCAGGTTCTTGATCTGCAGGTATTCGTAAAACGAGAGCGTGGTCAGACGGATGGTGTGCCAGCGGCCCACGCCAGACTCCTGGCCCGCTTCCACCAGCGGCATGGCCGAGCCCGTGAACGCAATGCGGCGGTCTTTGCGGAAATCGACCTGGTGCTTGACCCAGGTGCCCCAGTCGCGAATGAACTGGGCTTCGTCCAGGAACAGGTATTCCAGGCCGTCGGCTTTGGGTTCGCGTTCGCGCCATGCGTCCAGCACGGCGTCGATACCCGCCAGTTTCAGCAGCGGGTGGTCAAAGGTCGCATACAGGATGTTCGAGGCGGGTACACCGGATTTCAGCAGGGCATCCGCGACCTGCAGCATCAAGGTGGTCTTGCCGATCTGGCGTGCGCCGGAGAGCAGCACCGCGCGTGGCGCCGGTGGGTTGTTCATCCAGACACTGAGTTCCCGGTAGGCGGCGCGGCGCCAGCCCGGCAGGTCGGCAATGCCTTCGTCACGCCACCAGGGGTTGAACTGGGACAGGACCGCAATGAGCTCTTCTTTAGATACCTTCATGCACTGAATGCTAACAAAAATAGGCTATCAGTGTATGTATAGTTTATTTAAATGGTAGTTTTAAAGAAGAAATGACGGTTTTCGGTGGGGCGTGCAGATCGCGCCGACCGGGGTGTGGTCAGCCCACCAGACCCGGGATGTTCAGCCCATCCCTGGGAATCGGCCGCGGCCGGCCGTCGTTGTCGATCGCCACATAGGTCAGGCTGGCCTCGGTCACTTTCACGTACTGGCCCTGGGCCGAGAAACGTTCGGCGAACACCTCCACCTGCACCGTGATGGACGTGTTGCCCACGCGCGTGACGTGCGAGAAGAAACTCAGGATGTCGCCCACGCGCACCGGCTGCTTGAAGATGAACTGGTTCACCGCCACCGTGGCCATGCGGCCGCGCACATAGCGCGCCGGCAGCACGGCGCCGGCCAGGTCGACCTGGGCCATGACCCAGCCGCCGAAGATGTCGCCGTTGCCGTTGGTGTCGGCCGGCATGGGGATCACCTTGAGCACCAGTTCGCGGTCTTGCGGCAGGGGGGTTTGTGGGCGGGGGCTTGATTCGCTGGACATGGGCACAATCTCCGGATAGTTGTCCGATTGTCCCGCATGCGCCACGCCCATTCCTCCCAAGCCACCATTCCCCTGCCGGCCAGCGTGCCCCCCGCGGGCGCGCCCGCAGCGCGCCGTTCCGACTGGGCCACGCTGGCGCGCCTGCTGCCCTATCTGTGGCAGTACAAATGGCGCGTCGTGCTGGCGCTGGGCTTCATGGTGGGCGCCAAGGTGGCCAACGTGAGCGTGCCGCTGCTGCTCAAGGAGCTGGTGGACGCGATGACCATCCGGCCGGGCAGTGTGGAGTCGATGCTGGTGGTGCCGCTGGGCCTGCTGTTGGCCTACGGCGGGCTGCGCCTGTCCACCACGCTGTTCACCGAACTGCGCGAGCTGGTGTTCGCCAAGGCCACCGAAGGCGCCACGCGCAGCATCGCGCTGCAGGTGTTCGGCCACCTGCATGCGCTTTCCCTGCGCTTTCACCTGGAGCGCCAGACCGGCGGCATGACGCGCGACATCGAGCGCGGCACGCGCGGCGTGCAGTCGCTCATTTCGTACTCGCTCTACAGCATCTTTCCCACGCTGATCGAGGTGGTGATGGTGCTCGCGCTGCTGGGCACCAAGTTCGACATGGGTTATGTGTGGATCACCCTTGTGGCGCTGGTGCTGTACGTCACCTTCACCGTGACCGTGACCGAATGGCGCACGAAGTTCCGGCGCCAGATGAACGAGCTGGAGTCGGTGAGCCAGACGCGCGCCATCGACTCGCTGCTGAACTACGAAACCGTCAAATACTTCAACAACGAGGCTTTCGAGGCGAGCCGCTACGACGAGGCGCTGGAGAAGCTGCGCCGCGCCCGCATCAAGAGCCAGACCACGCTGTCGCTGCTCAACGCCGGGCAGCAACTGGTGATTGCGATCGCGCTGGTGCTCATGCTCTGGCGCGCCACCCAGGGCGTGGCCGAAGGGCACATGACGCTGGGCGATCTGGTCATGGTCAACGCCTTCATGATCCAGCTCTACATCCCGCTGGGTTTCCTGGGCGTGCTCTACCGCGAGATCAAGCAGAGCCTGACCGACCTGGACAAGATGTTCGTGCTGATGGAGAAAGAGCGCGAGATCGCCGACGAGCCGGACGCCCAGCCGCTGCAGCTCGCCGGTGCGCCGGCGGTGAAGTTCGAGAACGTGCGCTTCTCGTACGAGCCGGCGCGCGAGATCCTGCACGGCATCAGCTTCGAGATCCCGGCCGGCAAGACGGTGGCCGTGGTCGGGCCGTCGGGCTCGGGCAAGAGCACGCTGGCGCGGCTGTTGTACCGCTTCTACGACGTGACGAACCACGAGGCGGGGGGGCCGCACGGCAGTGGCCGCATCACCATCGACGGCCAGGACATCCGGCAGGTGACGCAGTCCAGCGTGCGCCAGGCCATCGGCATCGTGCCGCAGGACACGGTGCTGTTCAACGACACCATCGAATACAACATCCTCTACGGCCGGCCCGACGCGGGCCACGAGGCGGCGGTGGCGGCCGCCCAGGCCGCGCACATCCACAGCTTCATCCAGCGCCTGCCGCTGGGTTACGCCACCATGGTCGGCGAGCGTGGCCTGAAGCTCTCGGGCGGCGAAAAGCAGCGCGTGGCGATTGCGCGCACGCTGCTGAAGAACCCGCCCATCGTGATCTTCGACGAAGCCACCTCGGCGCTGGACTCGGCCAACGAGCGCGCGATCCAGGCCGAACTCAAGAGCGCCGCGCGCAACAAGACCTCGCTGGTGATCGCGCACCGGCTGTCCACGGTGGTGGACGCGCACGAGATCCTGGTGCTGGTGAACGGCGAGATCGTGGAGCGCGGCACGCACGCCCGGCTCGTCGCCCTCGGCGGGGTCTATGCGGGGATGTGGGCGTTGCAGCAGTCCGGGACGGACTGATCCCGCGTCGTCGTTGGTTTGTGGGCTTTCGTGACGTGCCGGGTCCCAGCGCGGCAGCCGTGCTTTTCTCCCTCTCCCTCTCCCTCTGGGAGAGGGCAGGGGTGAGGGCCAGGCCAGCAAGCTTGTTTCCAGGCGGCCGTGCTTTCACTCCCTCTCCCGCTGGCGGGAGAGGGTTGGGGTGAGGGGGCGCTCAGTCCGCCAGCATCTTCCCCGTCCGCTCATACCTGCTGTGCCAGGACAGCGCCTCGTCCAGCAGGTGCGGCGTGTGCAGGCCGCCGTGCCCGGCGCGGGCGTTGGCCTCGCTGCGCTCCACGTAGTCCAGCAGCGCGGGCCTGAAGTCCGGGTGGGCGCAGCGCTCGATGATCCGGCGCGAGCGCTGGCGCGGCGAGAGGCCGCGCAGGTCGGCCAGGCCTTGTTCGGTCACGATGATCTGCACGTCGTGTTCGGTGTGGTCCACGTGGCTGACCATGGGCACGATGCAGCTGATGCTGCCGCCCTTGGCGGTGGACGGTGTCATGAACACCGAGAGGTAGGCGTTGCGCGCGAAGTCGCCCGAGCCGCCGATGCCGTTCATGATGCGCGTGCCCATCACGTGGGTGGAGTTCACGTTGCCGTACAGGTCGGCCTCGATCATGCCGTTCATGGCGATCAGCCCCAGGCGGCGGATCACCTCGGGGTGGTTGCTGATCTCCTGCGGCCGCAGCACGATGCGTTCGCGGTAGAAATCCAGGTTCTCCACGAATTCCTGCATCACCGGCGCCGAGAGCGAGATGGCGGTGGACGAGGCCATGCGCATCTTGCCGGACTTGAGCAGGGCCAGCATGCCGTCCTGCAGCACCTCGGTGTAGCCCTGCAGGTGATTGAACGGGCCCTCGTTCAGGCTCTCCATCACCGCATTGGCGATGTTGCCCACGCCCGACTGCAGCGGCAGCAGCTCGGGCGGCAGTCGGCCTTGTTGCACTTCGTCCTGCAGGAAGGCCATCAGGTGGCCGGCGATGCGGCGCGAGGCCTCGTCGGGCGCCGAAAAGCGCGTGTCGCGGTCGGGCAGGTGGGTCTCGACGATGGCGACGATCTTGTCCGGGTCGCAGCGCAGGTAGGGTTCGCCGATGCGCTCGCCCGCGTGCGTCATCGGGATCGGCTTGCGGTGCGGCGGGCGCTCGGTGCCGTAGTAGATGTCGTGCATGCCCTCCAGGCCCAGGCTGTGGCCGTGGTTCACTTCCAGAATCACCTTGTCGGCCTGGTCCAGCCAGGTCTTGTTGTTGCCCACCGAGGTGGCGGGGATCAGGCGGCCGTCTTCCAGCACGCCCGCCACCTCGATCACCGCCACGTTCAGTTTTCCCAGGAAGCCGAACCACACGTACTGCGCCACGTGCGAGAGGTGGATGTCGATGTAGGCCATCTCGCCGTCGTTGATGCGCGCGCGGCAGGTGGGGTCGGACTGGTAGGGCAGGCGCATGTCCATGCCGCCGACCTTGGCGAGCGCGCCGTCGAGCTCGGGCGCGGTGGAGGCGCCGGTCCAGACGCCGATGCGGAATGCCTTGCCGGCGTCGTGGTGCGCCTGGATGTGCCGGGCCAGTGCCAGCGGGATGGCCTTCGGGTAGCCGGCGCCGGTGAAACCGCTCATGCCGACGTGGTCGCCGTGCTGGATGAGGGCGGCGGCCGCCTCGGCCGACATGATCTTCTGGCGCAGGCCGGCGTGGGCGATGCGGGACGGGCTGATGGAGGGCGGGTTTTGGGTCATGGGGTGGTGTTAGGGTTAACCCTAGGTTTTCGCTATCGTAACGGATGCCCGTGTCGGCAAAGCGCCAAAAAGCACCGGTTTTGACAGGCGCGCATAATCCGCCGCCATGGAAACCAAGTGGCTGGAAGACTTTGTGAGCCTGGCTGAAACCCGCAGCTTCAGCCGTTCGGCGCAGCTGCGCCACGTCACCCAGCCCGCGTTCTCGCGCCGTATCCAGTCGCTCGAGGCCTGGGCCGGCACCGATCTGGTGGACCGCTCCTCGTACCCCACGCGCCTCACGCCCGCGGGCAAGACCCTGTACGAGCAGTCGCTGGAGATGCTGCAGGCGCTGCAGAGCACGCGCGCCATGCTGCGCGCCCACACCGCGGCGGCGCAGGACGTGATCGAGTTCGCCGTGCCGCACACCCTGGCCTTCACCTTCTTCCCCTCCTGGCTCTCGGGCCTGCGCGAGACCTGCGGGCCGATCAAGAGCCGCCTGATCGCGCTCAACGTGCACGACGCGGTGATGCGACTGGTGGAGGGCAGTTGCGATCTGCTGATCGCCTACGACCACCTGGCGCAGCCGATCCAGCTCGACGCCGAGCGCTACGAAATGCTGCCCCTGGGGCGCGAACTGCTCGCGCCCTACGTGCGGCCCAACGAGCAGGGCGGGCCGCTCTATGCCCTGCCGGGCACGGTGGCGCAGCCCCAGCCCTACCTGGCCTACGCGCCGGGCGCCTACCTCGGCCGGGCGGTGGACCAGATGCTCAAGCAGAGCAAGACCCCGGTGCACCTGGACCGGGTCTACGAAACCGACATGGCCGAGGGCCTCAAGGCAATGGCGCTGGAAGGCCACGGCATCGCCTTTCTGCCCTCCAGCGCGGTGCGCAAGGAAGTGCGGGCGAAAAAGCTGGTGTCCGCCGGCGGCGGGCTGGAGACCGAGCTGGACATCCGCCTCTACCGCGCCCGCACGCTCGACCCGCAGAAGGGCAAACGGGCGGTGCAGCAGTTCTGGAACCGCCTGAGCGAGGCCCTGGCCAGTCGCCCGGTTTGAGACAATCGGGGCATGAACGCCACAGCCCCCACCGCCACCCTGACCCTCACCCGCCCGGACGACTGGCACCTGCACGTGCGCGACGGTGAGGCGCTGCGCACCGTCGTGCCGCACACGGCGGCCCAGTTCGGCCGCGCGATCATCATGCCCAACCTCAAGCCGCCGGTGACCACCGCGGCGCAGGCCCTGGCCTATGCCGAGCGCATCCGCGCCGCCGTGCCCGAGGGCATGTCCTTCGAGCCGCTGATGACGCTCTACCTCACCGACAGGCTGCCGCCCGACGAGATCGCCCGCGCCAAAGACGCCGGCGTGGTCGCCGTCAAGCTCTACCCGGCCGGCGCCACCACCAACAGCGACGCCGGCGTGACCGACATCCGCAAGACCTACCCCACGCTGGAGGCCATGCAGCGCGCCGGCATGCCGCTGCTGGTGCACGGCGAAGTCACCAGCCCCGAGATCGATCTGTTCGACCGCGAAGCCGTGTTCATCGACCAGCAACTGATCCCGCTGCGCCGCGACTTCCCCGAACTCAAGATCGTGATGGAACACATCACCACGAAGGAAGCCGCGCAGTACGTGGCCGAAGCCGGCCGCTTCACCGCCGCCACGCTCACCGCGCACCACCTGCTGTTCAACCGCAACGCCATCTTCACCGGCGGCATCCGCCCGCACTACTACTGCCTGCCGGTCCTGAAGCGCGAAACCCACCGCCTGGCCCTGCTGGCCGCGGCCACCAGCGGCAGCGACCGCTTCTTCCTGGGCACCGACAGCGCGCCCCACCCGGCCCAACTGAAAGAACACGCCACCGGCTGCGCTGGCTGCTACACCGCGCACGCCGCCATCGAGATGTACGCCGAAGCCTTCGACAACGCCGGTGCGCTCCACCAGCTCGAAGCCTTCGCCAGCTTCCACGGCCCGGCGTTCTACGGCCTGCCGCGCAACACCGGCACCATCACCCTGAAGCGCGAGCGCTGGACGCCGCCCGAGAGCTTCGCCTTCGGCGAAGCCGAGCTCAAGCCGCTGCGCTCGGGCGAGACCCTGCCCTGGAGGCTGGTGTGAGCGCGCGCGAGGCGCTGCGCGCCGAACCGCACATCGCCTTGCTGATCGATGCCGACAACTCGCCCGCGGCCAAGATCGACGTGATCCTGACCGAGCTCTCCACCTTTGGCGTGACCAATGTGCGGCGCGCCTACGGCAACTGGAAGAAGAACGAACTCAAGGGCTGGGAAGAGAAGCTGCACGAACACGCGATCCGGCCCATGCAGCAGTTCGACTACTCCAAGGGCAAGAACGCCAGCGACATGGCGATGGTGATCGACGCGCTGGAACTGCTCTACACCGACCGCCCCGACGCCTTTGGCATCGTGTCCTCGGACGCCGACTTCACCCCGCTGGTGATGCACCTGCGTGCCAAAGGCGCCGCGGTGTACGGGTTCGGTGCGCAAAAGACGCCCGAGCCCTTCGTGAACGCCTGCTCGCGTTTCCTCTACCTCGACAAACTCGGCACCGACGTGGCCGCCGAGACGGACGAGGCGGTGCCGGTGGCGCCGCTGCGGGTGCCCACGGCCCAGCTCAAGCAGGACGCCCGGCTGGTCGGGCTGCTGCGCAACGCGGTGCAGGCGGCGGCCGACGAGACCGGCTGGGCGCGCGTGGGCGCGGTGGGGCAGCAGATCGGCAACCAGGCCTCGTTCGACTCCCGCAACTACGGCTACTCCACGCTGACCAAACTGCTGGCGGCTTCGCAGCTGTTCGAGCTGGCCCACGAAGGCACCTCCCAGGTCGCGGTGCGCGACAAGCGGCAAGGCAAGGCGGCCCGCGCCGGATGAACCCCGGGCTGGCCCACATCGACTGGCGGGCGCCCTGGCTGGCGCCGTGCCGGGCGCTGGGCGAGCCCCTGGCGCAGCAGGTGGTCACCGGGCGCTGTGGCCGCGCGGCGCTCAACGTGGCCGGCGCGGCCCCCGTGCGTTTCGTGCCCCAGGCCGATCTGCCCCCCGGCATGGCCTACGAGCAGTTCATCCACAACACCGGCTGCGTGCCCACGCGCGACGGCCTGCACGACTTCTTCAACGGCCTGTGCTGGATGCGTTTCCCGCGCACCAAGCGCCTGCTCAACCGCCTGCAGGCGGACGAGATCCAGGCCGCTGGCGTGGGCCCGGTGCGCGGGCCCGTGCGCGACGCCCTGACCCTGTTCGACGAAAACGCCGCGCTGCTGCAGGCACCCGATGCGCTCTGGGACGCGCTGCTGGCGCGCGACTGGCAGCGCCTGTTCGTCGACCTGCGCCCGCTCTGGGCGCAGGCGCGGCTGGACCTGTTCGGCCACGCCTTGCTGGAAAAACTGGTGGCACCCTACAAGTCCATCACCACCCACGTTTACCGCGCGCCCGTGCCCATCGAGCTGGGCGACGGCACGGCCGGCTGGGACGCCTGGCTGGCGGGCCGCCTGAGCGCCGCCGAACTGGGCACCAAGCCCTTCACGCCGCTGCCGGTGCTGGGCGTGCCCGGCTGGTGGCCCGCGAACGAAGACCCCGCGTTCTACGACGATGCCGCCGTGTTTCGGCCCGCGCGCGTGAGCGCCTGAGCCCTTTCCGGAAACCCCTTCACCGTTCGGCGACGGTCTCGCAACACCATCCCTTGCAGCAACCCCATGACCTTGCCCGCTTCGCCCTCGTGGTCCCATCTGAACCTGGCGCAGGACGCCGACCGCGCCCAGCTCGCCGCGCATTTCAAGGCCGCCGGCGTGCGCGACGTGGAGTGCCTGTTCGCCGACGTCACCGGCTACCCGCGCGGCAAACTCATGCCCGCGGCCAGCTTCGCGGCGGGTGGCGAGCTGCGCATCTGCCAGGCCATTCCCATGCAGTGCGTGACGGGCGAATACAGCGACGACCCCATCTTTCCGGACAGCGACCCGGACGTGCGCCTGGTCCCCGATCTGGTCACGCTCAAGCCCGCGCCCTGGGCCAGCGTGCCGCGGTATCTGGCGGTGCACGACTGTTATGAGCTCGACGGCAGCCTGTGCGAGTTCGCGCCGCGCTCGGTGCTCAAGCAGGTGGTGGCGCGGTACCAGGCGCGTGGCCTCACGCCGGTGATCGCGCCCGAGATCGAGTTCTACCTGACCGCTGCGATGACCGACCCGGCCCAGCCCCTGGCCTACCCGGTGGGCCGGGGCGGCCGGCCCGAAGTGGGGCAGTCGGCCTTCAGCATGAACCAGCTCCACGAGCTGGCGCCGTTCTGGGACGCCTTGCACGCCGCCATCGACGGCCTGGGCATCCGCGCCGACACCTGGCTGCACGAGGTGGGCCAGAGCCAGTACGAGATCAATCTGCTGCACGGCGACCCGGTGGCCGTGGCCGACCAGGCCTTTCTGTTCAAGACGGCGGCGCGCGAGATCGCGCTGCAGCACGGTCTGAACGCTGTCTTCATGGCCAAGCCCATCAGCGGCCAGGCCGGCAGCTCCATGCACCTGCACCAGAGCGTGGTGGACGCACAGGGCCGCAACATCTTCAGCCAGGCCGACGGTTCGGCCAGCGAGGCCTTTTTCCACTACCTCGGCGGCCTGCAGGCCTACACGCCCGACCTGGCGCTGGTCTACGCGCCATCGGTCAATGCCTACCGCCGCTACGTGGCGGGCAGCCAGGCGCCGATCAACGTGGCCTGGGGCCACGACAACCGCACCACCGGCCTGCGGGTGCCCGACAGCCCGCCCGCGGCCCGCCGGGTGGAAAACCGCCTCGCCGGTGCCGACGCCAACCCCTACCTGGCGATGGCCGCCACGCTGGCCGCCGGGCTGGCGGGGATCGATGAGCGCCTGCCGCCCAGCGAGCCGGTGCAGGGCAACGGCTACGACCTCGCGCGTGGCCTGCCGCGAACTTTTTCCACCGCCCACGACCAAATGGCGCACAGTGAGCACGCGCCGCGCCTGCTGGGCGAGCGCTTCGTCCGGGGCTACCTGGCGGTGAAAGCGCTGGAGCACGACCACTACCTGAACGAAGTGAGTGCCTGGGAACGGCGTTACCTGCTGCCACAGGCTTGAAATACACCCCGTTCACCCTCACCATGATCTGGCCGTTTTTTCTACCTTCGGAGACTTCATGAAACGCATCCTGCTGTTCGTCCTGACCAACTTTGCCGTCATGGCGGTGCTGTTGATCACCACCCGCATCCTGGGCGTGGACCGTTTCCTCACGGCCAACGGGCTGAACATGACGGCGCTGGCCGGGTTCTCGCTGGTGATCGGTTTTGGCGGCGCCATCATTTCGCTGCTCATCAGCAAGCCCATGGCCAAGTTCAGCACCGGCGCGCGGGTCATCAACCAGCCCCAGACCGCCGACGAGGCCTGGATCGTGCAGACGGTGCAGAACTTTGCCAGCAAGGCCGGCATCGGCATGCCCGAGGTGGCCATCTACGAGGGCGCGCCCAACGCCTTCGCCACCGGCGCCTTCAAGAACTCGGCCCTGGTGGCCGTGTCCACCGGCCTGCTGCAGAACATGACCAAGGAGGAAGTCGAAGCCGTGATCGGCCACGAGGTGTCCCACGTGGCCAACGGCGACATGGTCACCATGACGCTGATCCAGGGTGTGATGAACACCTTCGTGGTGTTCCTGAGCCGTGTGATCGGCTATGCGGTGGACGCCTTCCTGCGCCGCGGCAGCGACAGCCACTCCGGCCCCGGCATCGGCTACATGGTGACCACCATCGTGATGGACATCGTGCTGGGTTTCCTGGCCGCCATCATCGTGGCCTGGTTCAGCCGCCAGCGCGAGTTCCGCGCCGACGCCGGTGCCGCCAACCTGATGGGCCGCAAGCAGCCCATGATCAACGCCCTGGCCCGCCTGGGTGGCCTCACCCCCGGCGAGTTGCCCAAGACCATGCAGGCCATGGGCATCACCGGTGGCCTGGGCAAACTGTTCTCGACCCACCCGCCGATGGAAGAGCGCATCGACGCGCTGCAAAAGCTCTGAAACCGAACCGTTGAGAGCACGCAAAAAGGGCGACCCTCGGGTCGCCCTTTTTGTGTCCCGATGCCCGGGCGCTTCAGCGCCAGTCACGGTCCCAGTGGTCATCTGCCGAGCGGCGGGGATAGTCTTCTTCATACGCGATCTGCGCCTCGACCGGTTCGGCCTGGTAGGCGCGGGAGCCGTTCACCACACGCGTCACCACGGGCTGCAGGTCTTGCCGCTGCTGATAGCGGCCGTATCCGTCGTGGCGGGGGTACGGGCTGGCCATGGCCGGCGTCACGTTCACCCGCACGAAGCGACCCGGTTCTTCCGGCATCTGCACCTTGTACTTCACGCCGGCGTATCGGTAGACCACGTCGTAGCCCACGGTGCGGCTCTGGTAGTGGGTCTGGGTGTGGCACTGGCGCACCACCTGCGTGCTGGGCTGGCCATGGCCTTCGATGCGGTTGCCCACCACGGCACCGCCCACCAGGCCGATCACGGTGGCCAGGGCGCGGCCGTTGCCGTCACCGATCGCGTTGCCCATGGCGCCGCCGGCGATGCCGCCGATCACCGCGCCAGCGCCCGTCTTGCGCCCGGGAACCACGACGGTCTCGTCGCGGCAGACCTCGCGCGGCACGGCGATGCGCTCGACCACGGGCGTGCTGCTGAGCACACGGGCCTTTTCCATCCGGGCTTGTGCCAGGCCGCTGGCGCTCACGCCGATCAGGCCGGCAAGGACGGGAATCAGGACGGGCTTGTTCAGAGTCATGGAGAGCTCCTGTGTTGAGGTGCCTCCATGGTGCGCAGCCTGTGTCAAGCCCACTTGGGGCCTGTGTAAAGCTGCCCGGCCAGTTGTAACGGCCGGTGTCCGCCCCGGCCCTGGTCTCAGGCGGCTGCTTGCAGGCCCAGCAGGTCGTGCGCCAGTGCCTCGGCCACCTTGAGGCCGTCCACCCCGGCCGAGAGGATGCCGCCGGCGTAGCCCGCGCCTTCGCCCGCGGGGTACAGGCCGCGCGTGTTCAGGCTCTGGAGGTCGGGGCCGCGCGTGATGCGCAGCGGCGAGCTGGTGCGCGTCTCCACGCCGGTGAGCACGGCGTCGGCCATGTCGTAGCCCTTGATCTTGCGGCCGAACACGGGAATGGCTTCGCGCATGGCCTCGATGGCGTAGGCGGGCAGGGCGGGGGCGAGGTTGCCCAGTTTCACACCCGGCTTGTACGAGGGCAACACGCCGCCCAGCGCCGTGGACGGCCGCTGCGTCACGAAGTCGCCCACCAGCTGGCCGGGCGCCTCGTAGGTGGCGCCACCCAGCTCGTAGGCCCGGGCTTCGAGCTGGCGCTGCAGCACGATGCCGGCCAGCGGATGCGTCTGGCCCTGCGCCGCCAGCGCCTGGGCCTGCTGGGCGTAGCGCGCGCCGTCGGCATCGCCGAAGGCGGCGGTCCACAGCGGGGTGTCTTGCGGAAACTGTTGCGGGAAGTCGGCCGGCTCGATGCCCACCACCAGGCCGGCGTTGGCGTTGCGTTCGTTGCGCGAATACTGGCTCATGCCGTTGGTGACCACGCGGCCGGGCTCGCTGGTGGCGGCCACCACGGTGCCGCCCGGGCACATGCAGAAGCTGTAGACCGCGCGGCCGTTCTGGGCGTGGTGCACCAGCTTGTAGTCGGCCGCGCCCAGCAGCGGGTGGCCGGCGTGGCGGCCCCAGCGCGCGCGGTCGATCACGCTTTGCGGGTGCTCGATGCGAAAGCCGACCGAGAACGGCTTGGCTTCGAGGAACACACCCGCATCGTGCAACAGGGCAAAGGTGTCGCGCGAGCTGTGGCCCAGGGCCAGCACCACGCGCCGCACCGGCATCTCCAGCGTGTCACCGCTGTCGAACCGGCGCACCCGCAGCGCCGCGATGCGCTGTGGGCCGTCGCCTGCGGGCGCCAGCGTGAGGCCACAGACCTGGTGCTGGAAACGGATCTCGCCACCGAGCGCGACGATCTTGTCGCGCATGGCCTCGACCACCTTCACCAGCTTGAAGGTGCCGATGTGCGGGTGGGCCTGGTACAGGATTTCGGGCGGCGCGCCGGCCTCCACGAATTCGTTCATCACCTTGCGGCCCAGGAAACGTGGGTCCTTGATCTGGCTGTAGAGCTTGCCGTCGGAGAACAGGCCGGCGCCGCCCTCGCCGTACTGCACGTTGCTCTCGGGGTTGAGCTGGTGCTTGCGCCACAGGCCCCAGGTGTCCTTGGTGCGCTCGCGCACGGGTTTGCCACGCTCCAGCACGATGGGCTGGAGGCCCATCTGCGCCAGCGCCAGCGCGGTGAACAGGCCGCAGGGCCCCAGGCCCACCACCACCGGCCGGTCGGCCTCGTCCGCGGGCCAGCCGGCGGGCGCGTGGCCGGGCGGCTGCCAGGCCATGTCGGGCGTGGGCTGGATGTGCGGGTTCTTGTCGTGTTGCGCGAGCAGGGCCGCTTCCTGCGCCGGGTCCACCAGCCTCAGGTCCACGATGTAGACGGCGAGCAGGTCGGCCTTGCGGGCGTCGAAGCTGCGCTTGAAGACCTGCAGGTGGGCGATGGCGGCGGTGTCCACACCCAGGGCCTGCGCGGCCAGCCGCGTCAGGGCTTCGGTCGGGTGGGGCGGCGGCTCGCGGTCGGCGTCGGTTTCGGTGGGCGCGTCGGCGGCGCGGCGGTGTTCGGCCGGCACCTCGGCCAGGGGCAGTTTGAGTTCGGCAATGCGGATCATGGCGTTGGCTTGTGTTTATCAAGCAGCGGGGGCGTTATTGTCGCCGTTCCACCGGCGCGCTTGCGCTGGACAATATATCCGGGTAGAATTATTTCATCCGGGTAAAATAAAACCATGCCGCCTTCTCAATCCTCTTCGCTGTCCGCCGTGCCACCACGGGTCCCCGCGCTGTGGCGCGTCTACCTGATGTTCCTGGCGCCCATGGTGCTGTCCAACATCTTGCAGGGCTTGTCGGGCACGCTCAACGGCATCTTCATCGGGCAGATGCTCGGCACCCACGCGCTGGCGGCGGTCTCGGGCATGTTTCCCATCGTGTTCTTCTTCATCTCGCTGGTGATCGGGCTCGGCGCGGGCGCCTCGGTGCTGATCGGCCAGGCCTGGGGGGCGCGCGAACCGCACAAGGCGAAGGCCATCGCGGGCACCGCCCTCACGCTGGGCGCGCTCATCGGGCTCGTGGCCGCGGTGCTGGGCACCGCCTTCGCCCGCGAAGCCATGCTGGCGCTGGGCACCCCGGCCGACGTGCTGGCCGACGCCGTGGCCTACGCGCGGATGATGATGCTCTTCATGCCGCTGCTGCTGGTGTTCATCCTGCTCACCCAGCTGCTGCGCGGTGTGAGCGACACCGTCTCGCCCCTGCTGGCGCTGCTGCTGTCCACCACCGTGGGGCTGGTGTTGACGCCGGCGCTCATCCAGGGCTGGCTGGGCCTGCCCCGGCTGGGCATCCAGAGCGCGGCGGTGGCCGGCTTCGTTTCCACCGCCGCCGCACTGGTTTTTCTGGCGCTGCGCCTGCGCCGCCTGGGCCATGTGCTGGCGCCCGATCGCGAACTGCTCAAGGTCCTGCGGCTGGACCGCGCCATCCTGGGCAAGGTGCTGCGCATCGGCCTGCCCACGGGCCTGCAGATGGTGGTGATCTCGCTGTCGGAGCTGGTGATCCTCGCGCTGGTCAACGGCCACGGTTCGCAGGCCACCGCGGCCTATGGCGCGGTCACGCAGATCGTCAACTACGTGCAGTTCCCGGCGCTTTCGATCGCGATCACGGCCTCCATCCTGGCGGCGCAGACCATCGGCGCGGGCCGGGTCGAGCGGCTGGGCGCGATCCTGGGCACCGGCCTGTGGCTCAACGCCGTGCTCACCGGCGGCCTGGTGCTGCTGGGCTACGCCCTCTCGCACACGGTGCTGGGCCTGTTCCTCACGCAGGCGCCGGTGCTGGCGCAGGCCGAGCACCTGCTGCACCTGATGCTCTGGAGCATCCTGGTGTTCGGCTTCCAGGCCGTGATCGGCGGCGTCATGCGCGCCAGCGGAGACGTCCTGGTGCCCATGGCCATTTCGGTGTTCTGCATCCTGGGCGTGCAGCTGCCGGTGGCCTACGCGCTGAACGCCCGCCTGGGGCTGGAAGGCATCTGGATCGCGTTCCCGGTGGCCTATGTGGCCATGCTGGGCCTGCAGACGGCGTATTACCGGGGCGTCTGGCGCCACCGCAAGATCCGCCGGCTCATATAGCCCCCACGCTCCGCCGCTGCGCGGGTCGCTGCCCCCCGAGAGGGCGCGAATTCAGCTTGGGGCGGCCCGGCGCTGAATTCCCTCGCCCCTCGCGCCTGCGGGATAATCGCGTCCGTGAAGCGCGCCAGGCCGTCGCTGGCACAGCCCGCAAGGGAACCCGAAAGGGAGTGCTGGAGGAACGTCCGGACTGCACAGGACAGCGTAGGAGGTAACACCTCTCCACCGACAAGCCAGAAGGGTTCGCCTGGATGGCCCTAAGGTGAGGATCAGAGCAACAGAGACGAGTCACCTGTGGTGCCGCAGCGTAGGCGAAAGCCGAAGCTACGAGCAACCAAGGTGGGTGAAACGGGCAATCTCTACGCGCAGCAATACCAAATAGGCCAGCGTTGACGTGGTTCCGCGGAGCTGGCGGGTAGGTAGCACCGAGCCGATTGGGCGACCATCGGCCCAGATGAATGGCGGTCACACCGGGGGAAACCCCGGTGCACAGAATCCGGCGTAACGGCGCGCTTCACACTATTTTTCTTCGATCAACCGCGTGGCATGTAGCCCGTGCGCAGGGCGTATGCCCAGTCGGGGCGGTCCCGTTGATCGGCCAGCAAGGCCATGGACTCGTGGTCGTACGGCACGCTGATCAGGTCGCAGATCCAGCGCCCGTCGTGTTTCTCGACCACCGCGTAGCGTGCGTGCGGGCTGCCGGTTTCGATGCGGTGGTAACGCGACAGCGGGTACGGGTGGTCGTCGTCGAAGGCGGGCAGGCCCACGCTGCCCGGGTTGACGATCAACAAGCCGGCGAGCTCCACGGACCGGGGCACATGGGTGTGCCCGCAGGCGAGCAGACCGATGTGTGGCGGAATGCGCCCATCGAGCCGTTCCTCGATTTCGGCCGGCGTGGCCAAGCGGGCCTCTTCGCCCACCGGCGTTTCCAGCAGGTACTCGATGTCGCTGCGCGGGCTGCCGTGGCACAGGGCCACGTCGCTGCCCAGCCGGTCGGGCCACATCGCTCCCCGGTGCAGTCGGGGTTCGCAGGGGTCCGCGTGGCTGGCCAGCCAGGCCTTGTCGGCGTCGGTTAGCTGGCCGCTGGTGTAGGCGTCCGTCGGGCTCTGGCGCGGCAGGGGCAGGCGCAGAACCTGCCGCTCGTGGTTGCCCGCAACGTGCAGCCAGGGCAGGGGGCGCAGACGCTGGGCGGTTTCCACGGGCAGCAAAGGGCCGCTGAGGGTGTCGCCCAGATTCACGACCTGCTGCACCTGGCGGCGTTCGATGTCTTGCATGACGGCCTCCAAGGCGGCCAGATTGCCGTGGATGTCGGATACCAGTGCCAGGCGCATACGTCCTCCTGTTGCTTCAGAGATTGAAACCACCCAGGCTCTGGAGGCGCTCCACGTGGGCCAGCAGCGAGCGTTTGGCCACCGGCCACAGGCGTTCGGGCACGTCGTCGTAGGCGAGTTTCACCCAGTCGTCCATGGTGCCCTCGGGTTGGTGTTGCATGGCCCGCGCCACCTTGGCTTCGCGTGCGAGGCGGTGGGCTTTCAGGTGCGCGATCGCCGCGCGGGCGCCACCGTGTTCCGGGGCGCTCGGGTTGTCCGCGGTTCGCCTCAGATCGCCCAGCACATAGCCGTGCGCGGGCAGGATGAATTCGACCCCGTGCTGCGCGCACAGCCGGTCCAGCTTGTCCAGCGAATCGAGGTAGTCGCCCATGTGGCCGTCGGGCGGGTCGATCACGGTGGTGCTGCCGTTGAGGATGTGGTCGCCGCTGAACAGCAGACCGTCTTCTTCCAGCAGCAGGCAGAGGTGGTTGGCCGCGTGGCCGGGGGTGTGCACCACCTGCAGCGTGTGGGTGGCGCCGTCCTGGCCTTGCAGCACGAGGCGTTCGCCGTCGGCCAGCGCGCGTTCGGGCGTGAAGCGGCTGTTCTCGCGCGAGGTGGGGGCGCTGGGCAGGCCGACGATCGGTGGTTTTTTCGCGCAGAGTGATTGCAGCCGTGCGGCGCCGGGCGAATGGTCGGGGTGGGAGTGGGTGCAGACGATGGCGCGGATGTCGCCGCCCGCGGCGCGCCACAGGCGTTCGATGTGTTCCGGAATGTCCGGTCCCGGGTCGATGGCGATGTGGCCGCTGACCGGGTCGCCCACCAGGTAGCTGTTGGTGCCCGGGCCGGTCATGAAGCCAGGGTTGGGCGCGGTGAGCCGTTGCACGTTTTTCAGCAGCGGCACCGGGCGCTGTGTCTGCCAGGCCAGCTCGTGCACGATCTGCCCGTGGGGGCTGACGAGCGCCAGTTCGCCAAACGGAGCCTCGTGTTCCATATGGCGCGATTCGTGGCCGTTCAGCAGGCCGGCACGCGGGCAACTGGTGAACAGCGGCTCATCGTTGACCGCACAAGCGTTCAACAGCTCATCGACCGAGACAAAGGCCTGCAACCGCTCCAGCGTGCGGGCGGTCGGGAAGATGATGAAGAAGTCGCCCGCCGCGTGGCGCGCCAGCGCGTCGGCCGGGCGCACCCAGACCGGTTCGAACTGCTCGGTCTCATCGGCCACCGGCTCCTGACCTTCGGGCATGCGCGCGACGAGGAAGGGCACGTCGAAGCGGCGTGGCAGGTCGCGGTCGGTGATCCAGTGGGCGAGCACGAAGACCTCGGCCCCCGCGAGCGTGAGGCCCTGCGTCGCGCATTGGGCGGCGAACGGCGCCTGGCGATCCAGCGCCGCGATCTGCGCCGTGTTCAGGTGCGAGCCGTCGGCGCGGCGCGCGAGCAGGATGCCGAGCTCCTCGAAGCTCTCGCGGATGGCGGCGATGGCCTGCGTCAGGTGCAGGTCGCTTTGTGTCGCGCGGCGGGTGGACTGGCCATGCGATTGCGCGTCGGCGGCGTCGATGCCGCCGCCAGGGAACACGTAGGCGCCAGGCGCAAAACTCGCCGTCATGGAGCGGCGTGTCATGAGCACTTCGATGCCCGGCTTGGCGGGCTCGGCGCTGTCGCGCAGCAGCAGCACGGTGGCGGCGGGGCGCACGGCGGCAGGCGTGCGGACGGGGTGCAGGCGTTGGGATGAGCGGACCATGCCGCATTGTGCTGCGCCTTGCCCATGGGCGCTGTCGCCCCGGTGGATGCACTTTCGCCAGCGTCAGAATCCGTTCGCACCGAGCTTGTCGAAGGGCATGCACCACGCGAGGCTTCGACAGGCTCAGCCCGAACGGTTTTGACGGATGGCGCGCAAAGCGCTATCAGGCGGTCCCGAGCGCCGCCATCTCGGGCGACAGGCCCTGCCAGGCGATGTCGAAACCTGGGGTGTGGCGCGCGGGGGGCAGCGGCGGCGTGCGCAGCGCCCAGTGGGTGCCGGCGGTGACGCTGTCGATCACCGGCACGGGCACATCGCTCTGGATGGCCGCGGCCATGCCGGCGAGCCCGGCGCCGCCGAGGATGACGGCCTGCACGCCGAGCTGGTGCGCTGCATCGCGGCAGGCCTGGGCCAGCAGGCGGTGGGCGCCGGCCGGGTCGGCGGCAAGCTGCGCGCCCGTGGGCACCACGGTGTGGATGCCCGCGAGCTGCTGCGCCTGGCCGAGCGCCTGCGCGAGGCGTTGCAGCATCGGTCCCCAGCGCTCGCCGCCGGTCACGATGGCGTAGCGGCCGTGGCGCGCGGCTTCGATGAAGGCGGCCTCGGCCAGACCGGTGACCGGCGCGGGGCTGGATTCGCGCAAGGCCATCAGGCCCGGGTCGCCGAAGCAGCCGATCAGCACCGCGTCGGGTAGGGCTTCTGCGCTGGCCAGCGCAGCGGCCCAGGCGTCGAGCGCGGCGTGGGCGGCCACGGCGTAGCTGGCTTCGTCGGCGATGTAAGGCGCGCCGAAGCGCGCGGTCACGGTGCGGACCTGCACGTGCAGACCGGCAGCGGCCTGTACATGGGTCTGCAGCAGCGCGCTCACGCGCTCCGAGGTGTTGGGGTTGATGACCAGCAGCTGTTTCATGTTCAACCGAACAGTTGCATCAGGTCCGGCGTGCCGTCGCGTGTGGGCTGAAAGCTCAGCTGCGACTCCAGCCGCTCCAGGTGCTCGCGCATCAAGCGCGAGGCCTCGCGTGCATCGCGCAGCTTGATCGCCGAAAGCAGGGCGCGGTGCTCCTGGCAGCCGCAGGCGGTGGCGTCTTCGCGCGCCTGGTTGTGCGGCGCGCTGTAGGTCATGAGGATCAGCGAGGTGCGCGAGACCAGCTCGCGCAGGATGCGGCCGAGCGTGCCGTGGCCGGCGTGGTCGGCGATGTGCAGGTGGAAGTCGCCCGAGAGCCGGATCGCGCGCCGCATGTCGCCCGCGCCGCGCGCCGCCTCTTCGTCGCGGATGCAGCGGGTGAGGGTCTGGATGTCGGCCGTGGTGGCCGAGGCAATGAAGCGCTCCACCAGCGTGGGCTCGATCATGCGCCGCACCTCGAACACCTCGCGCGCCTCCTGTTCGCTGGGCTGGGCGATGGACGCGCCGCGGTTGGGCGTGAGCGTCACCACCTGTTCGTTGGCGAGGCGCACCAGCACCGGGCGGATGCGCGTGCGGGAAACGCCGAAGGCCTCGGCCAGCCGGTCCTCCACCAGCTTGGTGCCGGGTGGCAGCCGGTGGTCGAGGATGGCCGAGACCATGCGCTCGTAGATATCCTGATCGGACAGCGGCGTCATGGTCGTGGCGGGTGGAGCCTTCGGCTTCGTCATAGGGGGCATTCTCCGGCGCCACGGTCCAGCGCACACCGTGGAACGGGCTTTGCCCGGCCACGGGTGTGGTCCCCCCTCCTGAGGGGGGAAGACGCGAAGCGGCGCAGGGGGGTCATCGCTTTTTCAGGAGCATGGCCAGGCCCACCGTGACGCCGATCACCGCGAACGACACCACGGTGGTCACGGTGCCGAGCGCGTAGATCGCCGGCGTGGTGACGGTGGAGGTGAGGCCCTGCAGCTCCAGCGGCAGGGTGTTGACGTCGCCGATGGCCTGTGAGGTGCGGGCGATCTCGTCCCAGCTGAGCGTGAAGCCGAACATGCCGATGCCGACCACCGAGGGACCGATCAGGGGCAGCACCACGTGGCGGAAGGTCTGCCAGGGCGCGGCGCCGAGGTCGCGCGCGGCTTCTTCATAGGCCGGGTTGAAGCGATTGAACACCGCGAACATGATCAGCAGCCCGAAGGGCAGGGTCCAGGTGAGGTGCGCGCCCAGCGCCGAGGTGAACAGGCCCAGCGCCGTGCCGTATTCCTCCAGCATGGTGGTGGCGCCCACGGCTTCGAGCAGCCACTTGAGCGCGCCGTCGAGCAGGCGGAACTGCAGGCCGATGCCCAGCGACACGATGATGGACGGCATGATCAGGCTGGCCACGGTGACGTAGAACAGCGCGTTGCCGCCACTGAGCTTCTTGCGAAAGGCCAGACCGGCCAGCACCGAGAACAGCACCGTGAACAGCATCACCACGCCGCCCAGCATGAGCGAGCGCAGGAAGGCCGCACCGATGTCCACCGTGCCCAGGCCCTCGGCGAGCTGGCGGAACCAGTGCAGCGACAGACCTCGCAGCGGGAAGGTGAGGCCACCTTCGGGGCCCTGGAACGAGAGCACGAAGATGACAGCCATCGGGCCGTACATGAACAGCACGAAGAGGGCGAAGACGGTGGCCAAGGGCCAGAAGCCGGGCGCGCGGGATTCGGTGGCGTGGGCCATGGTCAGAGTTCCTTCCTGATATCAACCAGGCGGGTCAGGCCCCAGATGATCATGAGAACGACGGCCAGCAGGATCACCGCGTTGGCCGCGGCCAGCGGGAACTGCAGGTAGCTGGTCTGCACCTGGATGATCTTGCCGACCGAGGCGATCTGTTGTCCGCCCATGACGCCGATGGTCACGAAGTCGCCCATGACGATGGTGATGACGAAGATCGAGCCGATGATGATGCCGGTCTTGCACAGCGGCACGATCACGTTCCACAGCGTCTGCCAGCCGCTGGCCCCCGCGTCGTTGGCGGCTTCGAGCAGGCTGCGGTCGATGCGCATCATGCTGTTGAAGATGGGCACGATCATGAACATGGTGTAGAGGTGCACGAAGGCGAGCACCACCGAAAAGTCGGAGAACAGCAACCACTCGATCGGTGTCTCGATCAGTCCGATGCCTTGCAGCGTTTGATTGACCAGGCCGTTGCGTCCCAGCAGCGGCACCCAGGAAATCATGCGGATGACGTTGGACGTCCAGAACGGCACGGTGCACAGGATGAAGAGCGCCGTCTGCATGCCCGAAGACCGCACGTGAAAGGCCAGGAAATACGCCACTGCAAAACCCAGCACGAGGGTGATGCCCCAGACCAGCAGGCTGAACTTCAGCGTGGACAAATAGGTGGACAGCGAAACACAGAAATCGCCGTGTTCGGTGAGCGTGTAGCAGCCTTCGAAGATGGCGAAATAGTTGCGCAGCGTGAACGCCGGCAGCAGCTCGTACTCGTTGAAATCCCAGAAACTGACCATCACGATCAGCCCCAGCGGAATCAGGAAGAACAGCACAAACACCAACGTGAACGGCGCCGCCTGCCACCAGGCGTGCAGCGTGCGGTTCGGGCTGTCGGCGACAGGTCCGGCGGTGGCGGTGGATGTGCTGCTCATGAAGG
>Ga0155522_1075_pt1 | contig 99252 bp, 94 predicted proteins | sample RifCSPhighO2_12_FD_107179 | JGI IMG/M metagenome (GOLD analysis project Ga0155522, IMG submission 107179) | Burkholderiales bacterium RIFCSPHIGHO2_12_FULL_67_38
GCGCCATCGTCGGCATCATCGGCCCCAACGGCGCGGGCAAGTCCACGCTGTTCAAGCTGATCTCGGGCAAGGAGCAGCCCGACAGCGGTGAAGTCAAGATCGGCCAAACCGTGAAGATGGCGGTGGTGGACCAGAGCCGCGACGACCTGTCCAACGAAAAGACCGTGTGGGAAGACATCTCGGGCGGTCTGGACATGATCACCGTGGGCAAGTTCCAGATGCCCAGCCGTGCCTACTGCGGGCGTTTCAACTTCTCCGGCGGTGACCAGCAAAAGCGCGTGGGCACGCTCTCGGGCGGTGAACGCGGTCGCCTGCACCTGGCCAAGACCCTGGCCGAAGGCGGCAACGTGCTGCTGCTGGACGAACCTTCGAACGACCTGGACGTGGAAACCCTGCGCGCCCTGGAAGACGCGCTGCTGGAATTTGCCGGTTGCGCGCTGGTCATCAGCCACGATCGCTGGTTCCTCGATCGCATCGCGACCCACATCCTGGCCGCCGAAGGCGACAGCCAGTGGGTGTTCTTCAACGGCAACTACCAGGAATACGAAGCCGACAAGAAGAAGCGCCTGGGCGAAGAGGGTGCGCGGCCGCACCGGTTCCGCTACAAAGCCTTGAAGTGATGACGCCCCCCGCGCCGCGCCTGCGGCGCGTCACCCCCCACTGGGGGGCAATGCCTGCGGCCCGGCAAAGCCGGTTCCGCGGCATTCTGGTTTGAATTCCCCCTCTCTCGATTTGCGCTCCTTCTCATGACCGACGAACAAGTTCTTGCCGACACCCGCCACTGGATCGAGAAGGCGGTCATCGGGTTGAACCTGTGTCCGTTCGCGCGGTCGGTCTATGTGAAGAACCAGGTGCGCATCGTGGTGAGCCGGGCGCGGCATCTGGATGCGTTCCTGGACGACTTGGACCAGGAGCTGGACCTGCTGGTGAACACGCCGGCCGAAGAGGTCGATACAACCCTGCTGGTGCACCCCACGCTGTTCCCGGATTTTTTCGTCTTCAACGACTTCATGGGCGTGGTGGACGATGTGGTGGAAGAGCACGGGCTCGACGGCGTGATCCAGGTCGCGAGCTTCCACCCGCAGTTCCAGTTTGCGGGCGTTGAACCCGACGACATCAGCAACGCCACCAACCGCGCGCCTTTCCCCACGCTGCACCTGTTGCGCGAAGACAGCGTGGCGCGTGCGGTGGCTTCCGATGGCGGGGACGCGGACGCGATTGTCGAACGCAACATCCAGACCCTGCGGGCGCTGGGTGCCTCGGGTTGGCAGGCGCTGTTGGCAAAGCCCTGAACTGGCGGTTTTTGGCGCGCACATCCGGGTTTCAGGTACCGGGCTGGGTGGTGATAATGCAAAGCACACCAACCCTCACTCCCCGTCGGAGATGAAAGGTACCCGGCCCCATGGACGCCAGCCCGAACGAGTCCTTTGATGCCTGTCTGAAAGAAGCCCTTGTGCAAACGCGCGAGTGGATTCCGCGCTGGCTTTCCAAGCTGAACGAAACGCTGCTGCAGCGCGAAGGCGCTGCAAGCCACCTGCATGAAAAGCAGGCGCTCGGTCAGGCCCGGACCACGCTGGAGAGTCACCGCGAGGTGATCGCGGCGCGTTTTCTGGAAGCCTTCGCCGAATCGGTGGAAGGCGCGCTGCCTTCCACCGGCAGCAAGGTTCGCAGCCTGAAATCACTGAGCTTTGACGAACTGGAGCTCATGGGCGACGAGCAGGTGCAGGAGACGGTGGAGCTCGCCCGGGTGCAGCAGGTGATCAAGATGTCGGCCGACCAGGAACTGGTCGCGCTCAACGCGCGCATGAGCCGCGCCCGTGGCCTGCAGCGGGTGCGCATCGAGGCCAATCCGTTGCGCTCCGAGGTGGTGGTGACGGCCCTGATACGCGCGCTCAACGGGTTGCACGTGGAGCCGGCGGTGCGTTCGCGCTGGTTGCAGACCGGTGCCGTGGCGCTCGGCGAGGAACTGCAGGGCATGTACGCGCGCCTGAGCGCGCTGCTCGACAGCTGGGGCGTCGTGCCCGCGGGCTATGCCGTGATCCAGACACCCCAGGGCCGGACGCCGACCCCGGCAGGGCCGGAGGGCGGCTCGCCCAGTGAATCGGTTTCGACGGAAGCGGTGCGCGGCCCCGATGCGCTGCTCACGCTGGACCACCTGCACCAATTGCTGGTGGGCAACCTCGATCAGGCGGGCAGCGGCCCCAGCGACCAGGGTGCCTCGGGCTCGGGCAACGCCATGGTGCGCACCCTGGCGGCGGAGGTGGTCACGCTGATGCTGCGGCGCCTGACCACCGATGAGCGGCTGCTGGCCCCGCTGCGTGAGATGTTGCAGGGCCTGAAGCCGGCGCTCTTGCAGCTCGCGCGCAGCGACCCGCGGTTTTTTGCCGATCGGCACAACCCCGCGCGTCGCCTGCTCGATGCCATCGCCGAGCGCGGCCTGGCATTCACCAGTGAGCAGGACTCGGGATACACCTCGTTCGCCACCCAGGTGCGCGACGTCGTGCGCGCGCTGCAGGCCCCGGGTGCCGATCTGCCGGACCGTTTTCCCGGCTTGCTGGAGCGGCTGACGCGCTCGCAGGCCGAGGCCCTGGCGCCCAGGCAGGCGCAGGCCCGCGGGCTGGCCGTGCAGACCCTGATGCGTGTGGAGCAGCGCAACCTGCTGGCCGAGCGCGTGGCGGCCGAGTTCCGCGCGCGCAACGATTTCGAGCGCGCGCCCGGCGTGGTGCGGCGTTTTCTGACCGGCCCCTGGTCGCAGGTGGTGGCGCAGGCGCGCATGGACGCGGCCGAAAAGCCGGCGACGTCCGCATCCCTGGCGCACGCGCAGACGCCTGCGGTGCGTTACACCGAGATCCTGCCCGACCTGTTGTGGTCTTCCCAGCTGGCGCAGGCCAGTCGCAACCGGCCGCGCCTGATCAAGGTCATCCCCGGCCTGCTGCGCACCTTGCGCGAGGGACTGGATGCCATCGACTACCCACGGGCCCAGACCGAGGCGTTCTTCGCGGCCCTCATGGGTCTGCACGAGGCGGCGTACAAGACCCAGCGCAACGAACCCGTCGAGGAAGCGCCACCGAGTGCTCAGTTCGAGCCGGAGGGCGACGAGCTCTGGATGCACCCCGTTGAAGCGCGCGACACCGGCTTCATGGAAGACGCGCTGATCGACACGCAGCCGGCCTTCGTGGACACCGAGATCATGCCGCGCGACTGGGCCGATCTCAAGGAGGAGATGGCCGAAGAGCACGTGCAGGTTCTGCCCGTGGGTGCCTGGGTCGATGTCTGGCACGAGGGCCGTGCGCTGCGCTGCCAGGTCACCTGGGCCAGTCCCCACGGGACCATGTTCCTGTTCACCGGGGCGGACGGGCGTTCTCTGTCCATGACGAAGCGGGGCGTGGAGCGCCTGCTGGCCCAGGACCGGCTGCGCGTGGTGGCCGACCATGGCATGGTCGACGACGCGCTGGACGACGTGGCGCGCCAGGCCTGGATCAACAGCGCCCGGCAGCCATAGGCGTCGTCGTGCGGCGCCGGGGGCGGGCCTCGCTGGAAGCCCCCTGCGAGGCCGCTTTGCTCAGGTCTTTCGCAACAGCTTCTTGCGCACCAGGTGGATGTTGTTGCGCAGGGCGTAGAGCTCGTCGGTGTGCGACAGGGGCACCACGATTTTTTCCACTTTCAGTTCCATCGCATCGAGCTGGTCGAGCAGCTCCTGCACCGGGGTGCCACCCTGGTCGGCCGAGCCTTCACTGCGCTGCTCGATGTCGCGCAGCTCGGCGTACCAGCGGAACACCCGTGAGCGGATGCGGAAGGTGTAGAGCGGCGGCACGATGCGCGAGAGCGGCAGCGCCAGCGCGATGATCAGGCCCATGGCCAGCCACATGCGCTCGACCAGGTTGGCCAGCCAGAACGGCAGGTAGCGTTGCAGGAACGGCGGGCCGTTGCGGATGGCGCGCACGGCCTCGGGCGACAGCGGCACCTCGCTGTGTTCCAGGCTGGGGTATTCGCGGGCCCGGCTGAACCAGCCAGCGCCCCCGTGCAGGCCGGTGGCGGTCTGGGCGAACAGCTGCAGGATGGCCGGGTGTGTCTTGCTGGTGGCCAGCAGGCTGGTGGTGGAGGCCACAAGCCGCATGTCGTGCGTGGGGATGTTCTTGGAGAGATCGACCACCCCTTGCGGCATCACCACCGGCGTGAGGTACCCAAAACGGCGCGAATAGGCCTCGCTCTGCGCGAAGTCCAGCAGCTTGATGCCCGGCGACTGCAGCAGCATCTGCACCATGAGCGATTCGGGGGCCGAGGCGAACACCACGGCGTCCACCTGGCCGTCCAGAAAGGCGACGGTGGCCGGGGTCTGTTCCAGCTCGCTGAGCTGGAGCTGGTCGCGCTCCACGCGGTTGACGTCGAGCAGGGTGGAAAACAGGCGCGGCACGCCGCTGCCGGGGGTGCCCACGTTGACGCGCCAGCCCTGCAGCTCGGTCAGGGTGGTGATGGTGTCTGTCTGGTTCAGGCGCTGCGCCGAGTCTTCCCGGTAAAACAGCCACAGCGGTTCGACAAACAGGCTGCCCAGCGAAGAGATCGACTCCTCATCGTCATAGCCGATGTCGGCGCTGCCGCCCTGCACGAATCCCAGGTCGGCCCGGCCGGTGCGCAGCAGTTCGAGGTTGGCCGACGAGCCTTCGGAGGGCAGCAGTTCCACGGTGATGCCGTAGCGCGCCAGCGCGTCGGCATAGCGTTTTCCGAACTCGTCGTAGGCGCTTTGTGCCGGGCCGGTGGCCAGCACCACGCGCTTGGGCGGATTGGGGTCGAGCCACCAGTAGGTGAGCGCGAGCAGGGCGACGGTCAGTAGCGCGAACGGGCCGAAGGACACCGCCAGATCGCGCAGCGACAGCAGGGTGTAGCGGATGTTGTGGGGCATTGCGCTACCTTAGCACGCAGCCGCTGCGTGCTCGGCCGCAAGATCTGCATCGCGTCGTGCATCACCCGGGCCTGGCTCTGCTGCGAACGGACCGCGGCGGCCATCAGCTGCGGAAATAGGACTGGTAGACACGGCCGCTGCCGTCGGGCAGCACCAGAACCACGTCGTAGGGGTCCTTGCGGCCACCGTACACGGGGCCATCCATGCCCGGACTGCCCACCGGCATGCCCGGCACCGACAGCCCGATGGCCTTGGGTTTTTCCGCCAGCAGACGGCGGATTTCGCGCGCGTTCACATGGCCTTCGACCACGTAGCCGCCGATGAGCGCCGTGTGGCACGAAGCGTATTTGTCGGGCAGGCCCAGGCGCTTGCGCACCGCGGTGTTGCCCGTTTCGAAGAGCTGGACCTGGAAGCCGTCGCGCTGCAGGTAGCTGACCCAGTCTTTGCAGCAGCCGCAGCTCGGGTCTTTCCAGACCTGCAGCACCGGCAGAGCTTGGGCGGCGGGGGTGGCGGCCCAGGCGGGCAGGGCGGCGGCAGCCAGCAGGGCGGGGCCGGCGGTGAGAAGGAGGGAACGTCTTTGCATGGTGGCTCCTGAAAAAGAAACAGAAACGAAAGAAGGGTCAGACACCGGGGCTGAACGCGGACGGTGCCGCGCACGCCCGCGTCGAAGGGGCCGGGGAGGCCGCTGGCGGCGCGGAAGACGGCGGTTGGCGCCGTCGGGAATGGCTCATGAAAACCTCTTGAAAACACAGACCGGCGTCGGCCATGGCCCCAGTCGGGGCCGCGGCAGACGCACCAAGGGTGCGTGAACTCAGGAAATGGGCGGCTTGTGGCCCCGCTGCGGCTCGGAGCTGGCGAACCGCACGGTCTGCGGCGCGAGCAGCGGGTGGGTCTGCCGCGCGGGCTCACCACGCGGGGTTGGCAAGCCCATGGCCGCGCCGTTGCAGACGTCGCAGGCGCTGTGTGTCTGGGTGCCGTCGTCCTGCGCCTGCGCGGTCGGTGCGTCTTGCGGTGCCATGCCGTGCGCAGTGGGCGCCTGCAGCGCCGTTGCCAAGGCCGGTGGGGCCAGGTTCTCGGCGCAGCCGGCGTGGGCGGCGCCTTGGTCCGGGGCCGTGAACATGGAAACCGCCATGGCGTCGCCCACCCAGCCGCGCAGGGGCAGCAGGGCGATCAGGCAGGCGATGAGGAGGTGGCGCATGTACGACGAATGATAGGGCTGGCGACAGGGAAGTTCCATGCGCGGGATCAAATGCCGGGATGGTCGGGTGTGGGCGCCATCGCTCAGGAGCAGTTCAGCACCAGCGCCTGCACGGGGCGGGTGCCGCCACTGTCGGTGACCACGAAGGCCACGCGCAGACCGGCGGCCACCGCCGGCAGATCGAGCTGCACGCGGTGCGCCTGCGTGGCCGACCAGGCCGGCACCGGCCGGTACAGGCCCACCACGTGGTCGTGCTTCAGGTGTTCGCCCGCGTTTTCGCCGCGCGTGACCTGGCTGCTCAACCCGTCCCGCAGCACCGCCCAGTAACCCGCGAGCGCGGGCTGGCCGCCGCTGGCGTCGATGTGGGCCGTGACCTGGGTGCCCACACGGCGCAGGCGCAGTCCAGGGGCCTGCGCCGCCGGCAGGCGGGGCAACTGCCGGGCGGTCTGCCCCTGCCAGTTCCGGTGGTCCTGGCCGTTGAGCACCACCTGGGGCGTGTACACGTACCGGCCCCCGAGCGCTGCCTTGATCTGGTGTTGCCTGGCCGTGGTCTGCGGTGTGGCGAAACGGTCCAGCCAGCCCAGATGGTCCCAATAGCTCACATGAAAGGCCAGCGCGATCACGCCGTCCTGCGCCTTCAGGCCGGAGAGCCAGCGGTCGGCCGGCGGGCAGGAGCTGCAGCCCTCGGAGGTGTAGAGCTCCACCACGGCGGGCGGTTGCGGGCCGGCACTGGCCTCGCAGGTCTGGGCGCTGGCGCTGTGCGCGACGGCGACGCCGGCCAGCAGGGCCAGCCAGAGCCCGGGCCGCGACGCGGAGGGGCCGTTCGGTGGGGTACCTTGGGTCGGATGGCGGCGGGGCATGGCGATCTCCTTGGGCGCGGAGGTCGTTGGTCGCCCCGGGGGCCGACGTTCTTTCAGCCGGCCCGGCCTGATCCGACGGACGGTTGCCGCCTGTGCCCGGCAGCGCGGGTCAGTGCACCTGGCCCTGGCCCTGGACCCGGGCCGGCAATCCGGCGAGTTCGCCCCGGGCCTGGCGCAGCACCGAGGTGCCCGCGCTGATGGCCAGTGCCGCCATAACCGCGGCCACGCCGAGATCGGGCCAGGCCGAACCGGTGCCGAACACCCCCAGCGCCGCGCCCATGACCGCGAGGTTGGACAGCGCGTCGTTGCGCGAGCACAGCCATACGCTGCGCATGTTGGCGTCGCCACTGCGGAAGCGGTAGAGCAACACCGCCACGCCCGCGTTGACCAGCAGCGCGGCGAAGCCGACCACGCCCATGGTCAGGGGCTCGGGCACGCTGCCGGTGTGCAGCGTCCAGCCGGCGCGCGCCAGCACGAACAACCCATAGGCGAACATGGTGGCGCCTTTGATCCAGGCCGCGCGGCTGCGCCACACCATCGCCATGCCGAACACCGCGAGCGACAGCCCGTAGTTGGCGGCGTCGCCGGCGAAGTCCACCGCGTCGGCCAGCAGCGAGACCGAGCCGGCCTGCAGGCCCGCCACCAGTTCGACACCGAACATCGCGGCGTTCAGGACCAGGGCGATCCACAGCGCGCGGCGCCAGCGCGGATCGAGCAGGGCGGGGTTGGTGGCCGTTTCGGAAGAGCAGCCGGTGGAGCAGGAACAGGCCATGGTGGGGGCTTTCGTGGAGGGTGGTGCGCCGGTGGGCGGGAGGTCTGCCATGATTGGAAACCTTGAAGCCACTTGAAGGTCAAGCATGACGCAACCCACTGTGTCGCAGGTGCCACGGCACCGCATCGGTGAAGCCGCCCGGCGCTCGGGCGTGAGCGCGGCCAACATCCGCTACTACGAGCGCGAGGGCCTGCTGCAGGCCCAGACCCGCGCCGACAATGACTACCGCCTTTACAGCGAGGCCGACATCCACCGCCTGCGCTTCGTGCGCCAGTGCCGGGCTATGGACATGTCGCTTGACGAGGTGCGCACCCTGCTGGCTCTGGACCTGAACGACAAGACCGACTGCGCCACCGCCAGCGCCGCGCTCGATGAACATCTGGGCCATGTGCGGCAGCGGCTGCGCGAGCTGCGCGCGCTGGAGAAAGACCTGCTCGCCTTGCGCAACCGCTGCGATGGTTCCGACGACCACTGCCACATCATCGAAGCGCTGCACCAGCGGGCCGATGCCCGCCTGCCAGAGTCGGCCGCGCCCGTGGCGCGGCGCCACGTCTGATCGGCGCCGCGGCAGAGTTCGGAGAACGATCCGGCGCCGGGCCGCCCCAAGCCGGATCAGCCCCCTCGGGGGGCAGCGACCCGCGCAGCGGCGCAGCGTGGGGGCTCAATGCCCCAGAATCTTGGACAGGAAATCCTTGCTGCGGTCGGTCTGCGGGTGGTTGAAGAACTCCTCGGGCGTGTTCTGCTCCACCACCTGGCCCTGGTCCATGAAGATCACGCGGTCGGCCACGGCCTTGGCAAAGCCCATTTCGTGCGTCACGCACAACATGGTCATGCCCTGGTCGGCCAGGCCGATCATCACGTCCAGCACCTCCTTGATCATTTCCGGGTCGAGCGCCGAGGTGGGCTCATCGAACAGCATGATCTTGGGCGTGAGACACAGCGCGCGTGCGATGGCCACGCGCTGCTGCTGACCGCCCGAGAGCTGCAGCGGGTACTTGTGGGCGTGCTCGGCGATGCGCACGCGCTCGAGCTGTACCATGGCTTTTTCGATCGCCACGTTGCGCGGCAGCTTGGCCACCCAGGTGGGCGAGAGGATCAGGTTTTCCAGCACGGTCAGGTGCGGGAACAGGTTGAACTGCTGGAACACCATGCCCACTTCGCGGCGCACCTTGTCGATGCCCTTGACGTCGTCACCGACCACGGTGCCGTCCACCGTGAGCTTGCCTTCCTGGTATTCCTCCAGCGCGTTGACGCAGCGGATCAGGGTGGACTTGCCCGAGCCCGAGGGGCCGCAGATCACGACCTTCTCGCCCTTGGCGAAACTGAGGTTGACGTCGCGCAGCACGTGGTAGCCATTGCTGGCGTACCACTTGTTGACGCCTTCGAAATGAATGATGGGGGCTTCTTGTTGGGTCATGAGAGGCTTTCGAAAAGAGACTCGACTTGTTCAATGTGTGATGGACGGCGCGCGAGGGGTTTCCACCCAGAGTCACCGCCGGGCTGGCTTTGCCAGACGGCTGGTGACGCCCCCCTTTCCGGGGGGAGACGCGAAGCGGCGCAGGGGGTCATCTCACTTTACTCACGGCGGTGCGCTTTTCCACCCACAGGCTGTAGCGCGACATGGCAAAACAGAACACGAAATAGATCAGCGTGATGAAGAAATAGGCTTCGAGCTTGAAGGGGCGCCAGTCGGCGTCGGCGTTGAGTGCCAGGGCCAGTGCGCCGGTGAGCTCGTAAAGCGAGACGATGGTGACCAGCGAGGTGTCCTTGAACATGCCGATGAAGGTGTTCATGAGCGAAGGCACCACCATGGACAGTGCCTGCGGCAGCACGATCTTGCGCTGGGTCTGCCAATAGGTGAGACCCAGCGTGGCCGCGGCCTCGGTCTGGCCCTTGGGCAGGGCCTGCAGGCCGCCGCGCACCACCTCGGCCATGTAGGCCGCCGAGAACAGCGTGATGCCCACCACCACACGGATCAACACGTCGATGCTCACGCCATCGGGCATGAACAGCGGCAGCATGAACGAGGCCATGAACAGCACCGTGATCAACGGCACGCCACGGATCAGCTCCACATAGAGCGTGCACAGTGTCTTGATGGCGGGCATGTTGGAGCGCCGGCCCAGCGCCACGAAGATCGAGAGCGGAAACGCCATCGTCATCGAGATCACGGTCAGCATCACGGTCAGCGGCAGGCCACCCCACTGGTCGGTGGGCACCGCGGTCAGGCCGAGCACGCCACCCTTCATGAGCAGGAAATACAGCACCAGCATGGCCAGCCAGATGGGGCCGAGCAAGCGGTTCCAGAAACGCGGCATGCAGCTGATGCCGACCACGCCCAGCATGAGCGCGGTGGCGATCACCGGGCGCCAGTGTTCGGTGTCCGGGTAGCGGCCCATCACGATGAGCCGGCCTTTTTCGGCGACCACACCCCAGCAGGCGCCGATGCCACGCACGCTGTTGCAGGCTTCCAGGTTGGCGCCGAAGACGGCGTTCGTGACCACCCAGCCAGCGGCTCCGAAGATGGCCCACAGCGCCAGCCCCGCCACGATCAGGGTCTTGATGCTGTTGCTCGTGCTGGAGAACAGGTTGGTCTTGAGCCAGGCCAGGGCGCCCACGCTCAGGCCCGGCATCGGGCGGGCTTCGATGGGTTGGTAAATCTGTTGCATGGAGTGTCTCCTAGCGTTCCTGGATCGCTGCACTGGCGTTGAACCAGTTCATGAGCGCTGAAGTGACGAGCGAGAGTGTGAGGTAGACCAGCATCACGATCGAGAGTGCTTCGATGGCGCGGCCGGTCTGGTTGAGCGTGGTGTTGGCGATCGAGACCAGGTCCGGGTAGCCGATGGCCACGGCGAGCGAGGAGTTCTTGGTCAGGTTCAGGTACTGGCTGGTCAGCGGCGGAATGATCACGCGCAGGGCCTGCGGCAACACCACCAGCCGCATCGCCTGGCGCTTGCCCAGGCCGAGCGAAGCCGCGGCTTCGTGCTGGCCCAGCGACACCGACGAGATGCCCGAGCGCACGATCTCGGCGATGAACGAGGCGGTGTAGAGCACCAGGCCGAGCAGCAGCGCGAGGAACTCGGGGCTGAAGGCGGCACCTTCTTCGATCTGGAAATCGCCTTTGACCGGCAGGCTCCAGCCGGTGGGCGCGCCACCGGCCAGCCAGCCCAGCACCGCCAGACCGACGATCAGCGCCAGCGACACCAGCAGCACGGGTCTTTGCTGGCCCGTCAGGTCAAAGTGCTTGCTGGCCTTGCGGGCGTAGACGTAGGAGCCCGCAACACCGAGCAGCAGCCCGATGAGCGCCAGTGTCTGCCCCAGTTGCCAGATCGGCCAGGGGAAGGAAAAGCCGCCCTTGCTCAGGTAGAAGTGGCCCACCTGCCAGGCGTTTTCGAAGCTGGGCAGGACTTCGGTGAAGACGATGTACCAGATCAGCAGTTGCAGGTAGATGGGAACGTTGCGGAAGAACTCCACGTAGCCATAGCAGATCTTGCGCAGCAGGAAGTTGGGCGAGAAGCGGCCCACGCCGAGCAGGGTGCCCAGGATCGTGGCCAGCACGATGCCGATGACGGCGACCTTGAGGGTGTTGAGCATGCCGATGGAGAACGCGGTCCAGTACGTGCTCATCACGTCGTACGGGATCATGGTTTCACTGACGTCGAAACCAAAGGGCTCACCCATGAAGTCGTAACCGCTCTGGATGCCGCGCTCGCGCATGTTGCGCAGCGTGTTGCGCACCAGCAGCCAGATCAGGGCCACCACCGATGCGATGGCGACCACCTGGTAGATGACGCTGCGGCCTTCGCGGCTGTTCCAGGACATGGAGCGCTTCTTGCGGGCGGGCAGGGGCCGCGCTTCAATCATGGGGGAATGGGACATGGACGATGTTCCAGAAGAGAAAGCTGTAAAAAAACCGGCACAAACGCCCTACGAACCAGGTTCGCAGAGCGCTTGTGCCAGCTGGGGGCCAAGTGCCTGAGAGGAACGGATCAGCGCAGCGGGGCCGCGTACATGAAGCCGCCTGCGCTCCACAGGTTGTTCTTGCCGCGCGGCAGGTTGATCGGGGTCTTGGGGCCGACGTTGCGCTCGAAGCTCTCACCGTAGTTGCCCACGGCCTTGATCGCGCGGGCCAGCCATTCCTTGTCCAGGCCCAGATGCTTGCCCAGGTCTTCGGTGGAACCCAGCATGCGGCCGACCTGCGGGTCGGTGCTCTTCTTCATCTCTTCCACGTTGGCCTGGGTGATGCCGTATTCCTCGGCTTCGACCAGACCGTTGAGCACCCACTTGGTGATGGCGAAGAACTCGTCGTCACCGCGGCGGATCATCGGGCCCAGCGGCTCCTTGGAGATCAGGTCGGGCAGGATCACGTGGTCGGCCGGCACCTTGGCTTCCTTGGCGCGGATCGAGGCCAGGCCCGAGGCGTCGGTGGTGTAGGCCTGGCAGCGGCCAGCGAAGTAGGCGCCGGTGGAGGCTTCGAGTTTTTCAAACACCACGGCCTTGATGTTGAGCTTGTTGGCGCGCGAGAAGTCGGTCAGGTTCTTCTCGGTCGTGGTGCCGGACTGCACGCACACCGTGGCGCCCTTGAGCTGCTTGGCGCTGGTGATCTTGCCCTTGTTGACCAGGAAGCCCTGGCCGTCGTAGTAGTTCACGCCCACGAAGTGCAGACCCAGCGAGGCGTCGCGCGAGAGGGTGTTGGTGGTGTTGCGCGCGAGGATATCCACCTCGCCCGACTGCAGGGCGGTGAAGCGCTGCTGTGCCGTCAGCGGAACCCACTTGACCTTGCTCGCATCGTTCAACACGGCGGCGGCCACGGCCTTGCAGTAGTCCACGTCCAGACCCGTCCAGTTGCCGTTGCTGTCAGCGGCCGAGAACCCTGCCAGACCCACGTTCACGCCGCAGACCAGCTGGCCCCGGCTCTTGATGGCGTCCAGCGCCTTGCCGGCGTGCGCGGGCAGGCTCACCAGAGTGGCGGCAGCGCCCAGGGCGGCGGCGGTCAGTTTCAGGGAATTCAGTTTCATTCGGGTCTCTCCATTGGCTGGTTGAATGTTGATTTATCAGACCGGACCTGCACCAGAAAAGGGCGCTGCCGGTCCGCAGGGCGACTGTAGCCCCGCCCCTGCGGGCGAGTCATCGGGGTTTACGTGGGCGGTTCATGCAAAAAGGACATGACTCCATCGGCGCGCGCCCCGTTCACGCTCCTGGGTTTGAGCGTCAGCAGGTTCCATGCCAGCAAACCCGGTCCCAACCGCGACAAGCCCGGGTGTCGTGTTGCGCGCCGGCCCCGTATGCTTGCCGGCAAAACCGACCCAGGAGACAAGCCCATGAGTCACACCGCACCCACAGCGTCCGCATTGGCGCCCGTTGAGCCCGCGCGGGCACACCACCGCTTTTGGCCTGCGCGCCTGCCGCACCGGCTGCGCCCGCCGGCCACCTCGCTGTGGCACAACCTGGCCGTGAGCGCCCTGCGCTACCCCGACAAGCCGGCGCTGGTGTTCTTCGACCAGGTGCTGAGCTACCGGCAACTGCACGACCAGGCCGAACGCCTGGCGGCCCATCTGCGGCGGCAGGGGGTGCAGGACGGCGACCGCGTGATCCTGCTGATGCAGAACTGCCCGCAGTGGGTGGTGGCGCATTTCGCCATCTTGCGGGCCAACGCGGTGGTGGTGCCGGTCAATCCCATGAACCGCGCCGAAGAGCTCAAGCACTACATCAGCGACCCGGACGCGCGCGTGGCCATCGCGGCGGCCGATCTGGCGGGCGAACTGCTGCAGGCCAGCGCCGAATTGCCCGAGGCCGAGCGCCTGCGCCATCTGGTGGTGTCCCACTACGCCGACGCCATGGGCCCCGAGGCCGAGGTGCCGCCGGCCTGGGCCAACTGGCTCGGCACCCACCACCCGATGCCTACCTTGCCCGGCGGCAGCGTGAGCGACTGGGTCAGCGCCCTGGCCTGTGCGGACACACCGCCCGCGCACAACCGCACCCCGGAGGACCTGGCCGTGTTGCCCTACACCAGTGGCACCACCGGCCTGCCCAAGGGCTGCATGCACCCGCACCGCTCGCTCATGCACAACGCGGTGGCCAGTTGTCTGTGGGGCAACGGCACGCCGGAGAACACCCAGTTGCTGGTGGTGCCGCTGTTCCACATCACCGGCATGGTCGCCGGCATGCACGCGGGGGTGTACGTTGGCGCCACCATCGTGCTCATGCCGCGCTGGGACCGCGAACTCGCCGGGCGGCTGATCTCGACCTGGCGCGTCACCCACTGGACCAACATCCCCACCATGGTGATCGACCTGCTGGCGAGCCCCAGCTTCGAGCATTACGACCTCTCCAGCCTGGTCTACATCGGCGGTGGCGGCGCGGCCATGCCCCAGGCGGTGGCGCAGCGGCTGCTGGACCAGTTCGGTCTGCGCTACGCCGAAGGCTACGGCCTGACCGAAACCGCCGCGCCCTCGCACAGCAACCCGCCGGACCGCCCGAAGCAGCAGTGCCTGGGTGTGCCGTTCATGAGCACAGATGCGCGCGTGGTCGACCCCGACACGCTGCAGGAGATGCCGCCGGGGGAGGCGGGCGAGATCATCATCCACGGCCCCGAGGTGTTCGACGGTTACTGGAAACGGCCGCAGGCGACCGAGGCCGCCTTCATCACCTTCGAGGGCAAGCGCTTCTTCCGCTCGGGCGACCTGGGCCGGGTGGACGAGGACGGTTATTTCTTCATCACCGACCGCCTCAAACGCATGATCAACGCCAGCGGTTTCAAGGTCTGGCCGGCCGAGGTGGAGCTGCTGATGTACAAGCACCCGGCGATCGCCGAGGCCTGTGTGATCGCCACCCGCGACGCTTACCGTGGCGAAAGCGTGAAGGCGGTGGTGGTGCTGCGCGAGAGCGCGCGCGGCAGCACCAGTGAGCAGGACATCATCGACTGGTGCCGCGAGCACATGGCGGTCTACAAATGCCCGCGCACGGTGCAGCTGGTCGATGCGCTGCCCAAGAGCGGGACCGGCAAGGTGATGTGGCGCCTGCTGCAGGAGCAGGAAGCCGCGGCGGCCACGGGGCGCGCGGCACAATGACCGGATGCCCTTTCAACCGTCTTCGCTCAAGCGCCTGTGGCAGCCACACCGCGGCCTGTTCTGGCTCATGCTGGCGTTCAACCTGCTGTCGTCCGCGCTCGTCTGGTACGTGCACCTCGTGCAGCCGGCCGAGGGCCTGCGCCTGGGCCTGAGTCTGCTGGCGCTGTGCAACGCCGGCCTGGGCTGGTGGATCGCCGTGCGCCTGTGGCGCGAAGGCGGCACGCGGTAGGCGGCTTCTGCCGGCGGCCGGGCGCCAGCACGGCGGCGCTGTGGGGCGCCTATCTTTCCCAGCGCGCCGGGTCGGCGCCCAGCGCGGGCGGCGGCAGATCGGCGGTGGGGCGCTGCCCGTCGAACACCATGGGGTTGGCGATCATCGGCGGGGCCGAGTCGCTGCCGGGCGTGAGCCGCAGGCCGCGCGCGGCCACATGCGGGTGGGCCATCACCTGGGCAATGTCCAGGATCGGCGAACAGGGCACACCGGCGCGGTCCAGCAGCTGCACCCAGTCGGCGGTGTCGCGCTGCAGGGTCCAGCCGGTGAGCAGCGGCACCAGCGTGGCGCGGTGCTCCACCCGCGCCGGGTTGGTGGAAAAGTGCGTGTCGCGCGAGACGGCGGGTTGCCCGGCGGCTTCGCACAGGCGGGCGAACTGGCCGTCGTTGCCCACGGCCAGCACCATGTGGCCGTCGCGCGTGGGAAACACTTGGTAGGGCACGATGTTCGGGTGCGCGTTGCCCATGCGGGTCGGCGTCTTGTTTCCGATCAGTTGGTTGGCGCCCTGGTTGGCCAGCATGGCGACCTGCACGTCGAACAGCGCAGCGTCGATGTGGCGGCCCTTGCCCGTGCGCTCGCGCTCGTGCAGCGCGGCCAGGATGGCGGTGGTGGCGTAGACCCCCGTCATCAGGTCGGTCACGGCCACGCCCACCTTCTGCGGCTCCTCGCCTTTATTGCCGGTGATGCTCATCAGGCCGCCTTCGGCCTGGATGGCGAAGTCGTAGCCGGCCTTGTGCGCCAGCGGGCCGTTTTGCCCGTAGCCGGTGATCGAGCAATAGATCAGCCGCGGGTTGATGGCCTGCAGGCTGGTGGCGTCGAGCCCGTACTTGGCCAACTGGCCGACCTTGTAGTTCTCGATCAGCACGTCCGCCTCGCGCGCGAGTTCGCGCACCTGCTGGATGCCTTCGGCGCTGGCGATGTCGATCGCGACCGAGCGCTTGCCGCGGTTGGCGCAGATGAAATACGCCGCCACGCGGTCGGCGCCTTCGCCCCACCAGGGCGGGCCCCAGGTCCGGGTGTCGTCGCCCACGCCGGGGCGCTCCACCTTCAGGACCTTGGCGCCGTAGTCGGCCAGCAACTGGCCGGCCCAGGGGCCGGCGAGCACGCGCGAGAGGTCGAGCACGCGCACGCCCGCGAGTGGGCGGGGAGGGGTGGGGCTCATCCTGCCAAAGCGGCTTCGAGCGACGCAGCGATGATCGCCAGGCCCTCGTCCAGCACGGCATCGCTCGCGGTCAGCGGCACCAGGATGCGCACCACGTTGCCGTAGGTGCCGCAGGTGAGGATGACCAGACCGCGTTTCGTGGCCTCAGTGGCCAGCGCCTTGGTCAGGTCGGCGTCGGGCTGGTGCGGGTCGCCGTTCTTGCACAGCTCCATGGCCACCATGGCGCCCAGGCCGCGCACATCGGCGATGCACTTGTGTTTCTTTGCCAGCGCCTGCAGGCTGGCGGTGATGCGCGCGCCCACGTCGCGGCTGCGCTGCAGCAGGTCGTGTTTTTCAAACTCGTCGAGCACGGCCAGGGCCGCGGCGCAGGCCAGCGGGCTGCCGGCGTAGGTGCCGCCCAGGCCACCGGCGGCGGGCGCGTCCATCACCTCGGCGCGGCCGACCACGGCCGAGATCGGGAAACCGCCGGCCATGGACTTGGCCAGGGTGATCAGGTCGGGGGCCACGCCGGTCTGCTCGCAGGCGAACCAGGTGCCGGTGCGGCCGGCGCCGGTCTGCACCTCGTCGCAGATCAGCAGGATGCCGTGCTGGTCGCACAGCGCGCGCAGGCGCTGCATCAGCTCGGGCGGTGCCACGTTGAAGCCGCCTTCGCCCTGTACCGGCTCGATGATGATGGCCGCCACGCGGCGCGCCTCGATGTCGTTCTTGAAGATCTGCTCGACCGAGTCGATCGCGTCGTCCACGCTCACGCCGTGCAGCGCGTTCGGGAAGCGGGCGTGGAAGATTTCGCCGGGGAAGGGGCCGAAACCGGTCTTGTACGGGGCGACCTTGCCGGTCAGGCCCAGCGTCATCATGGTGCGGCCGTGGTAGCCGCCGGTGAAGGCGATCACGCCCGCGCGGCCGGTGTGGGCGCGGGCGATCTTGATCGCGTTTTCCACCGCTTCGGCGCCGGTGGTGAGGAACAGGGTTTTCTTGGCGAAGTCGCCCGGGGCCTTGGCGTTCAGGCGCTCGGCCAGCTCCACGTAGGGCTCGTAGGCCAACACCTGGAAGCAGGTGTGGGTGTACCGGTCGAGCTGGGCCTTCACGGCCTCGATCACGGCCGGGTTGCGGTGGCCGGTGTTGAGCACGGCGATGCCGCCGGCGAAGTCGATGTAGCGGCGCCCTTCCACGTCCCAGATCTCGGCGTTCTCGCCCTTGGCGATGAAGATGGCATGGCTTTGGCCCACGCCGCGCGGGATGGCGGCCTGGCGGCGGGCCATGAGCATGGCGTTGGTGGCTTGGGGTTCGCGTTGCATACAGGGCTCCAGAGGGTGAAGAGAATTCAGGCTGTCGCACACTGTAGGGGCCGCTGGCCGGCGCTAACATATACAGACACCGAGCCCGGGGCGATGCACTGTATAGCCGCATCGACCGGTACACAACAACCCAAAAGCGCCGCGCATGTTCACCCTGAACCCCAAAAACACCACGCCCCTGGTGGTGCAGATCGTCGAGGGGTTCAGCGACCTGATCCAGAGCGGCAACCTGCGCCCGGGCTCCAAGGCCCCCTCCATTCGCCAGTTCGCCCACGCCCACGGCGTGAGCGTGTACACCGTGGTCGACGCCTACGACCGGCTGGTGGCGCTGGGCTATTTCGTCTCGCGCCCGCATTCGGGCTTCTTCGTGCGCAAGCGCGAGGGCGTGCCCCGCGTGGCGCCGGGCGGCGCGACCACCGAGGCCGCCAACTACAACTTCGACTCCATGTGGTACCTGCGCCGGGTGTTCGAAGCCCGTGCGCTGCGCATGAAGCCGGGTTGCGGCTGGCTGCCGGGCGACTGGCTGTTTGAAGAAGGCCTGCGGCGCAGCCTGCGCGCGCTGGCGGCCGAAAACGTGGACCTGGGCGGCTACGGCGAGCCCAAGGGCTTCGCGCCGCTGCGCCAGCTGGTGCGCGACCTGCTGGCCGAGCAGGAGATCGCCGTCAGCGCCGACCAGGTGCTGCTCACCCAGGGCTCCAGCCAGGCCATGGACCTGGTGGCGCGCCGCCTGGTGCGCCCGGGCGACGCGGTGCTGGTGGACGACCCGGGCTACCCCAATCTGCTGTTTTCGCTGCGCTTCCTGGGCGCGCGGCTGATCGGCGTGCCGCGCACGCCCAACGGCTACGACCTGGCCGCGCTCGAAGCGCTGGTGATCGAACACAAGCCCAAGGTGTTCTTCACCCAGCCCCGGCTGCAGAGCCCCACCGGCTCGGTGGCCAACCTGGCGCACCTGCACCGCGTGGTGCAGCTCGCCGAGCAGCACCAGTTCACGGTGGTGGAAAACGACATCTACGCCGACCTCGACCCCGAGCCGCGCCCCTCGCTGGCCAGCCTGGACCAGTTGCAGCGTGTCGTCTACATCAGCAGTTTTTCCAAGACCATCTCGCCCAACATCCGCGTCGGCTTCCTGGCCGCGCCGCCCGATCTGCTGGAAGACTTCGCCCAGCTCAAAATGATCTCGGGCCTGACCTCGTCCGAGTTCAGCGAGCGCCTGGCTTACGGGGCGCTGGTGGACGGGCGCTGGCGCAAGCACCTGCGCGGCCTGCGCGAACGCCTGGCGCAGGCGCACCAGCGCGTGGCCCAGCAGCTGGAGAACCTGGGCTTCGAGCTGTTCTGCGAGCCCAAGGCCGGCATGTTCCTCTGGGCCCGTCACCCGGACATTCAGAACGCCACCGAGCTGGCTTACAAGGCGGCCGAACAGGACATCCTGCTCGGCCCCGGCCACCTGTTCGCGCCCGACCTGCAGCCCAGCCCCTGGTCCCGCTTCAACGTGGCCTTCACCGAAGAGCCGCAGGTGCTGGCCTTCCTGAAAGCCCAGGCCCGGGCGGGCTGAAAACCCCCTGAATCCGGCGGATTCGGGACAACGCGCGCCAGTTTGCGAAAATAGCCGGTTCGGTGCCGCCCGATGCGCTGGCGCACCCGCCCGATTCCGACCGATAACCACCCGCCAAGGCCACCATGACCCGTCCCGCTTCCGTTGCCGACATCCGCAAGACCTTCCTGGACTTCTTCGCCTCCAAGGGCCACACCGTGGTGGCGTCCAGCCCGCTCGTTCCCGGCAACGACCCCACGCTCATGTTCACCAACTCGGGCATGGTCCAGTTCAAGGACGTGTTCCTGGGCACCGACAAGCGCCCCTACGTGCGCGCCGCCTCGGTGCAGGCCTGCCTGCGCGCCGGCGGCAAACACAACGACCTGGAGAACGTGGGCTACACCGCGCGCCACCACACCTTCTTCGAGATGCTGGGCAACTGGTCGTTTGGTGATTACTTCAAGCGCGAGAGCCTGAAGTGGGCCTGGGAGCTGCTGACCGAGGTCTACAAATTACCGGCCGAGCGCCTGCTGGCCACGGTCTACGCCGAAGACGACGAGGCCTACGACATCTGGACCAAGGAAATCGGCCTGCCGCCCGAGCGCGTGATCCGCATCGGCGACAACAAGGGTGGCCGCTACAAGAGCGACAACTTCTGGATGATGGCCGACACCGGCCCTTGCGGCCCCTGCTCGGAAATCTTCTACGACCACGGCGACCACATCCCCGGTGGCCCTCCCGGCAGCCCCGATGAAGACGGCGACCGCTTCATCGAAATCTGGAACAACGTGTTCATGCAGTTCAACATGGACGAGACCGGCGCCGTCACGCCGCTGCCCGCCCCCTGCGTGGACACCGGCATGGGCCTGGAGCGCCTGGCCGCCATCCTGCAGCACGTGCACAGCAACTACGAGATCGACATCTTCGACGCGCTGATCAAGGCCGCGGGCCGCGAGACCGGCACCGCCGACCTCACGAACCCCTCGCTCAAGGTGATCGCCGACCACATCCGCGCCACGGCCTTCCTGATCAGCGACGGCGTGATCCCCAGCAACGAAGGCCGTGGCTACGTGCAGCGCCGCATCGTGCGCCGCGCCATCCGCCACGGCTACAAGCTGGGCCAGAAGACGCCGTTCTTCCACAAGCTGGTGCCCGATCTGGTGAAGATGATGGGCGAGGCCTACCCCAACATGGCCTCGCAAGCCCAGCGCATCACCGAGGTGCTCAAGGCCGAGGAAGAGCGTTTTTATGAGACGCTGGAAAACGGGATGAACTTGCTCACATGGCAGCTTGACAAGCAACAAGCGGAGGGTTGGGTTCGTGCAAATCGACCCAATTGGGGCACGGCTGATAGGGTGAGTTTTGAAGGAAGCTCGACACTTATTGGATTTGGTCCTCAATACGTCTATCTGAACGACGTTCCTGAATCTGTTGAGGACTATCAACGCAGAACAGTATTGCGCAGAGCATGGACCGGTCTGGAACTTCCGGGCGAGCTAGCCTTCAAGCTGCACGACACCTACGGCTTCCCGCTGGACCTGACCAACGACGTTTGCCGTGAGCACGGTGTGACCGTGGACGAAGCCGGTTTCCACGCCGCCATGGAAGCGCAAAAGGCCAAGGGCCGCGCGGCCGGCAAGTTCAAGATGGACAAGGCGCTGGATTACTCAGGCATTAGCAACACATTTGTAGGCTATGAGCAGCTCGAAGCCCCGGCCAAGGTAACGGCTTTGTACTTGGAGGGGGTATCTGTTGCGGCGCTCAAGGCCGGTCAACAAGGCGTCGTGGTGCTGGACACCACCCCCTTCTACGCCGAGAGCGGCGGCCAGGTGGGTGACGAAGGTGTCATCACCAGCGGTTCGGCCAAGTTCGCGGTGGGCGACACGCAGAAGATCAAGGCCGACGTGTTCGGCCACCACGGCGCCATGGAGCAGGGCACGCTCGCCGTGGGCGACACCGTGACCGCGAGCGTGAACACCGCCTTGCGCGCCGCCACCGTGCGCAACCACAGCGCCACGCACCTGATGCACAAGGCGCTGCGCGAAGTGCTGGGCACGCATGTACAGCAGAAGGGCTCGCTGGTGAACGCCGAGCGCACCCGCTTCGACTTCGCGCACAACGCGCCCGTGACGGACGCGCAGATCCGCCAGATCGAGGCCATCGTCAACGCCGAGGTGCTGGCCAACGCGGCGGCCAAGGCGGAGCTGATGGACATCGAGGCAGCCCAGAAGACCGGCGCGATGATGCTGTTCGGCGAGAAGTACGGCGAGATCGTGCGCGTGCTGAGCATCGGCTCGACGCAGGAGCTGTGCGGCGGTACCCATGTGCAGCGCACCGGTGACATCGGCCTGTTCAAGGTGGTGGGCGAAAGCGGCGTGGCCGCGGGCGTGCGCCGCATCGAGGCGGTGACCGGCGCCAACGCGCTGGCCTACCTGCAGTCGCTGGAAGACACCGTGGCCCAGGCGGCTGGCGCGCTGAAGGCGCCCGCCGCCGAGCTGACCGGCCGCATCGGCCAGACGCTGGAACAGGTCAAGGCACTGGAGAAAGAAGTCGCCGCCCTCAAGGGCAAGCTGGCCTCCAGCCAGGGCGACGAACTCATGGCCCAGGCCGTGGACGTGAAGGGCCTCAAGGTGCTGGCCGCCGTGTTGAACGGCGCCGACGCCAAGACCCTGCGCGACACCATGGACAAGCTGAAAGACAAGCTCAAGACCGCCGCCATCGTGCTGGCCGCCGTGGACGGCGGCAAGGTGCAGCTGGCCGCCGGTGTCACGGCCGACAGCGTGGGCAAGGTGAAGGCCGGCGAGCTGGTGAACTTCGTCGCCCAGCAGGTCGGTGGCAAGGGTGGCGGCAAGCCCGACATGGCCATGGCCGGCGGCACGGACGCCAGCGGTCTGCCCAAGGCCCTGTCTTCGGTGCAGGGCTGGGTGGCCGAACGCCTGTGAGACACGGCCTGACACGGCGCGGCCTGCTCGGCGCTTCGCTGGGCCTGTGGGCCGGCGCGCTGCCGGCCACCACGCTGCACGCGGCCGACACCGCCACTGGCCAGCGCCCGGGCTACCAGCTCAGCGACTGGCCCGCGCAGCGGCCCACGCCGGCGCTGGACGCGCAGAACCTGCAGGGCGAGCGCGTGCGCCTGGCGGACTTCCAGGGCCGCGTGGTGCTGCTCAATTTCTGGGCCACCTGGTGCCCGCCCTGCCGTGCGGAGATGCCTACCCTGCAGGCCGTGCCCGAGTGGCTGGGCGAAGACAAGGTGGTGGTGCTGGCGCTCAACTACCGGGAGGCCGGTCGCACCGCGCGCCGCTTCCTCGCGGCCAGCGGCCTGACGCTGCCCGTGCTGCTGGACCCGCAGGGCGACATCGCCCAGGCCTGGGGCGTGCGCGCCTTTCCGACCACGGTGCTGATCGACGCCCAGGGCCGGGCGCGCCAGGTGGTGCAGGGCGAGGTGGACTGGAGCAGCCCGACCGCCCTGGGGTGGGTGGAGCGCCTGCTCGCACAACGCTGATCGGTACGGGATAATCCGTCCTCCCCCGGTCGGCCACCGACCGGCCCTCCTGGCTCTGCGTGGCACCCTGTGTGTGCGACTCGGCCTTTTGATCATTCCGGAGCTCCTTTCATGACCCCCGATCGCCGCCATTTCCTGCGCTGCGCCGCCTCGTCCGTGGCCGCCAGCGTGCCTTTGTTCCACAGCGCTGGCGCGTTCGCGCAGGCCGCCGCCCAGCCGGCGTTCAACCCCCAGCCGAGCGGCTGGCGCACCTTCGATGTGACGACCCGCGTGGACATCCTCGATGCCGAGGGGCAGACCCAGGCCTGGCTGCCGGTGCCCTCCATCGAGAGCGACTGGCAGCGCGGCCTGACGCACGACTTCAGCACCAACGGCCAGGGCCGGCTGGTGGAAGACGGCCGCTACGGCGCCCGCATGCTGCACGTGGAATTCTCGGCCGGCGAAAAAGCGCCCTTCGTCGAGATCACCAGCCGCGTGCAGACCCGCAACCGCGGGATCGACTGGGCGCAGAACGGCGCGACCGAAGACCCGGCCACGCTGCGCTTCTGGACCCAGCCGACCAAGCTGCTGCCCACCGACGGCATCGTGCGCGAAACGGCGCAAAAGGCCATCCGCGGCACCCGCACCGACGTGCAAAAAGCCCAGGCCATCTACGACTGGGTGGTCGCCAACGCCTACCGCGAGCCCACCACCCGCGGCTGCGGCCCGGGCGACATCAAGGCCATGCTGGAAACCGGCAACCTGGGCGGCAAGTGCGCCGACCTCAACGCCCTGTTCGTGGGGCTGTGCCGCGCCGTGGGGGTGCCGGCGCGCGACGTGTACGGCGTGCGCCTGGCCCCGTCGGCCTTTGGTTACAAGCAGCTGGGCGCCGGCTCGGCCAGCCTCAAGGGCGCGCAGCACTGCCGCGCCGAGGTGTTCCTGACCGGTCTGGGCTGGGTGGCCATGGACCCGGCCGACGTGACCAAGGTGATGCGCCACGAGGCACCCGAGTGGATCAAGACCGCGCAACACCCGCTGGTGTCGCCGGTGAACAAGGCCCTGTTCGGCAGCTGGGAAGGCAACTGGATGGGCTGGAACATGGCGCACGACCTCACGCTGCCGGGCGCCCAGGGGCCGGAGCTGGGCTTCTTCATGTACCCGGCGGCGGAAACCGGTGGCGAGCGGCTCGACTCCTACGCGCCCGACGATTTCAAGTACCAGATCTCGGCACGCGAAATCCAGGCCTGATTGCTCCCGGCAACCACCAGCGAGTGCTCCTATTCGGGCCAGTCCAGCGCCCGCTGGCTTTGGAAATGGCGGTGTTCGCCGGTCACCGGATCGTCGAAGGCCAGGGTCTGCGCCAGCAGGCGCAGCGGTACGGCGAAATCTTCGGCTTCATTCGGCCCGCGCAGCACGCTCGGGTAGAACTGGTCACCCGCGATGGGCCGGCCCAGCGCGTTCATGTGCACCCGCAACTGGTGGCGCTTGCCCGTCACCGGCTCCAGCGCGTAGCGCGCCCAGTCGCCACGGCGCTCGCACAGCGTGATGCGCGTTTCGCTGTTGGCCTCGCCCTCGGCCTCGCACATCCGGAAAAACGCGCCGTCTTCTTCCACGATGCGGCTGCGGCGCACCAGCGGGAAGGCCAGATCGTCGCGGCAGGGCGCGATGGCTTCGTAGACCTTGTGCACTGCGCGCTCGCGAAACAGCGCCTGGTAGGCCGCGCGGTCCTGTGGCCGCACCGCGAACGCCACCAGCCCGGCGGTCTCGCGGTCGATGCGGTGGATCGGGCTCAGATCTTCCAGGCCCAGCCGGCGCTTGAGCCGCACCAGCAGGCTCTGCTGCACATAGCGCCCGCCCGGCGTCACGGGCAGAAAGTGCGGCTTGTCGGCCACCACCAGATGGGCGTCCTGGAACACCAAGCCTTCTTCGAACGGCACGGTCGGCTCGCCGGGCAGGGCGCGGTAGTAATACAGGCGGGTGCCACCCCGGTAGGGCGCTTCGGGCGCCAGGGGCCGGCCGCTGTCGTCCAGCACCTCGCCGTTGGCCAGCCGCTCGGCCCAGGCGCCGCGGTCCACCGCGGGCAGGCGCTCGGCCAGAAAGTCGATCACGCCGGGCCAGCGCGCATCACCGGCCTTGAGCGCCGGCAGCGCCACGCAACTGGGCGAAACGCCATCGCGCACGGGGATCAATGGGTTCTTCGACGGACGGGCCACGGGCTTGAAAGGGGGAAAACAAATGCGGTTATTCTCTGCGCCTTCGGGGACTGCCGGCGCCGCTCTGGCGCATGGGCCCCGTTCACAGGAATCCGCTTTGACCCTGCACCACGCTGCCCCACCGCGCCCGGATCACGCCGCACGCCAACGCGCACCACGCGCGCGCCTGCTGCGGCTGGCGGCCGCGCTGGGCCTGTCGACCCTGCTGCTGGGGGGCTGTGCCGTGGTCGCGGTGGTTGATGTGGCCGCGTCGGCGGTGGTGGGTGTGGCCGGCCTGGCGGTGGACGCGGCGGTGGGCACGGCCCGCATCGGCGGCAAGATCATCGGCGCCGGCGCCGATGCGGCGCTGGACCCGGACGAACCCGAGGACGAGTGAGGCCGGGCATGCGTGCCGTTTCTTCTCAGTTCACCACGCCGGAGCGTGGCTCGCGACGCATGAAACGGTGCAGCCCAGGGCACCGCCGGGCCGGCTTTGCCGGACGGCCAGTGCCGCCCCCTTGAGGGGGTCGCGCGAAGCGCGGCAGGGGTGGTTCATCCTACATGCGTTGGAACACCAGATCCCACACGCCGTGGCCGAGCTTGAGGCCGCGGTTCTCGAACTTGGTGAGGGGCCGGTAGTCTGGCTTGGGCACATAGCCGTCGCTGCCCGGCGCAGCGGTGTTCTTTAGCAGCGGTTCGGCGCTCAGCACCTCCAGCATCTGCTGGGCGTAGGGTTCCCAGTCGGTCGCCAGGTGCAGGTATCCGCCCGGCTTGAGGTGTCGCGCCAGCCGGTTCACGAACGGGGTCTGGATCAGGCGGCGCTTGTGGTGCCGGGTCTTGTGCCAGGGGTCGGGGAAGAAGATGTGCACGCCGTCCAGGCTGGCCTCGGGCAGCATGTGGTCGAGCACCTCGACCGCGTCGTGGCGGAAGATGCGGATGTTCTCCAGCCCTTGTTCGCCCACGAGCTTGAGCAGCGCGCCCACGCCGGGTTCGTGCACTTCGCAGCAGAGGAAGTTGTCGCCCGGGCGCACGCTGGCGATGTGGGCCGTGGCGCCGCCCATGCCGAAGCCGATCTCCATGATCAGCGGCGCCTCACGGCCAAATGCCGCGTTCACGTCCAGTGTCTGGCTGGCGTCGTAGTTGAGCAGGAAGCGCGGGCCGAACTGCTCGTAGGCGCGGGCCTGGCCCGGGCCGGTGCGCCCGGCGCGCAGCACATAGCTCTTGATGACGCGCATGTAGGGCACGCCCTCGGGCTTGGGGTGCTCGGGCTGGGCGGGCGCGTCGTTGCCGGGTTCGGCGGGAGAGGTCGGGGGGGAGGATGTCATGGCACGGCGGAAACAGGGTGCCAGATTGTAGGTGGCGGGGTGGCGTGGCTCGCCACCGTCAGGCGGGTTCGACCTCGATCCAGCCAATGGCCAGGCCGAGCCAGCGCCGGTCGTTGTTCATGTCCAGATCGATCGGGCGGTGGGTGGCGGGCACCGAGAGGGTGAGCAGCAGGGGAGCCCGTTCCCCGTCGGGCAGTTGGTCCGGGGCGATGTGCGCGGTCCAGAGAAAACCTCCTGCTTCGGCGGGCCGGTGGTGGGCCTCCACCGTGCGGCCGTTCACGCTCAGGCGCGACGCGGCCAGCAGGCCGGCCTGGATCTCGTGGATCACCTGGAACGTGAGCTTCAATGGCCGGTCGACGCGCACGGGCAGCACCCATGCCGAGTGGCACGCGGGGCCGCTCCAGCGAAAGGCCGAGCCGTTGCCGTCCTGTTCGAGCGAATGCCACTCGTAGCCGGCGTTCTCGTTGACGCACGGAAACCGGACCGGTCGATCGACCGGCCGGCAGTGGCTGGCGTCGCCCCAGTGGTGCGAGCCCTTGAAGGTCTGGTTCAGGACCGCGCCCGCGCTGGCCTTGTCGCTGGTGCTCATGGGGGTCTCGACCCGCAGCAGACGGTCTTCGCTGGCCGCGCGCAGGGCGGTGGTCAGTTCCCGCCGCAGATGGGCCTGGCTGTCCTCGCGCAGCGCCGCGAGGCAGGCGCTTTGTTCGCCGACGTCGCGGCGCCGGTAGGCGTTTCTGCGCCAGGCCGCGTTGAACTTGAACACGGAGAGCTGGCCCGTCATGGCGAAGGCGGCGCCGGCTTCGTGGCAGCGCACGATGAACTCGTAGTCCACCGCGACCCGCGCCTCGTCGGGCCCCACCCAGCCGCCGACATCCCGCGCGATCTGCCGCGTGTGCAGCAGGGACGAGGGCGGGAAAAAATGCCGAGGTGTGAAGCGATCGTTCGGAAAAAAGCCGGTCACGGCGCGCAGGCCCGAGCTCGGGGGACCGTAGAGCAGGCAGACGGCCGCCACCACGTCGGCCCCGGTGCGCTCGAAGGTTTCGCGGGCCGCCCGCAGATGGTCTGGCGCCCAGAGGTCGTCGTGGCCCAGGTAGGCGATGTAGCGGCCCCGGGCCATGGCCAGGCCGGTGTTGTTGGGGCCCCATTGGCTGCCGCAGTTGTGTTCGAGGTTGACCCAGACCAGGCGGCTGTCGCCCAAGGACCGCGCCACCGCCTCGCTGTCGTCGCTGCAGTGGTCGCCGATCACCAGCAACTCGAAGTCGCGCTCGGTCTGCTCCAGCACCGAAGCCAGCGCCAGGCGCAGCGCCGCGCTCCAGTTGTAGGTGGCGACGATGACGCTGAAGGTGGGCGTCGGCGCCAGGTTCACCAGCCGTGTCCTTTGTCGAAGCTGTAGGGCACGCTCTCCGGCGCCACGCGGTACTTGTCGGGGTTCTCGTGGTTGTAGGGTTCGGTCGGCATGTTGACGAAGACCGCATCGACCAGTCCGATGTTCTGCACCGCGTGCACCACGTACGGCGGGATCAGCAGCAGGCCGCGGTTGCGTTCGGTGAGGTAGATCTCGTTGATCAGGCCGTGGGTGGGCGAGTCGGGGCGCGTGTCCCACAGCACGTACTTGACGAACCCGGAGAGGGAAAACATGCGGTCGGACTGGATCTTGTGGTAGACCCAGCCCTTGACCTTGCCGGGGCGGATCATGGACGCGTACACATGGTGCATGGGGGCCGGGTGGAAGCCCCAGGCCCGGCTCATCATTTCCACGATCTCCCCCCGTTCGTCCTCGTGGGTGACGGCGGGGCGCACCACCACGTCGGCGATCAGGCGCTGCTTGCGTTCGCCCGAGGCCGTGACGGTCGAGACGTCTTTGGTGGCCAGGATCGGGTCCGTGGCTGTGGTGGGGGTCTTGCTCATTCAGGGGCTCCGGTCGCACACGGGGTGTGACGGCCCCGCTGGCCGTGCACTGCGGGCCAGTCTAGCCCATCGTTACAAGGCGTTGCGCTCCGCTGAGCCCTTTGTCTTCACACGCCTGCGGAGCCAGCGCCGACCGTCCATGCCCCGACCCAGAACGCCAGTGCCTGGCCCACGCTACCGCCCGATCCGGGCAGGCCCAGGTGAGCGGCCGCCCGGTTCAGCGCCACCACCGGATCGCTCAGATCCAGCGCCTGGGCACCGTTTTGTTTACTGAGCTTTTCACCGTTGGCCCCCAGCACCAGGGGCGTGTGCAGATAACCCGGCGTGGGCAGACCCAGCGCGCGCTGCAGCAGGATCTGGCGCGCGGTGTTGTCGCAGAGGTCTTCACCGCGCACCACCTGGGTGATGCCCTGCGCGGCGTCGTCCACCACCACGGCGAGCTGGTAGGCCCAGAGGCCGTCGGCGCGTTTCAGGACGAAGTCGCCCACCTCGGTGGCGACGTTTTGCGTCTGGGGCCCCAGGCGGCGGTCGGTCCAGGCCACGTCGCTGGCGCTGGCACTGGTGTCCAGCCAGAAGCGCCAGGCGCGCGCCGTCTTGCCCTGCAGGCCGCCGTGTTCGGGGCGGCAGGTGCCGGGGTAGACCGCGGCGTGGTGGCGCTCGCGGACCTGTCCGCGGGCCCGCAGGGCGGCTTCGATGTCTTTGCGCGAACAGCCGCAGGGGTAGGCCCGGCCGCTGGCGATGAGCGCGTCCAGCGCCTGCTGGTAGGGCGCACCGCGCTGCGACTGCCAGACCACGGGTTCGTCGCTCACCAGACCACAGGCGGCGAGCTGTTGCAGGATGAACCGGTCGGCGCCGGGCACGCAGCGCGGGGTGTCCACGTCCTCGATGCGCACGATCCACGCGCCGCCATGGGCGCGGGCATCGAGCCAGCTGGCGAGCGCCGCGACGAGCGAGCCCGCATGCAGCGGGCCGGTGGGGGAGGGCGCGAAGCGCCCGCGGTAGGACGAAGCAACCGACAAAGCCATGTACTCGGAGCGCGTGTCTGTGCCAGCACACACCGCGGGACTGGCTTCGCCAGACCGCTGGTGTGGTCCCCCCGGGGGGAAGCCGCACAGCGGCGCAGGGGGGTCAAATCATTGCGAGCGCGAGTTCCAGTCCGGAGACGAAGGCGTCTTCCACCCGGTGGCCCAGGCACCAGTCGCCGCACAGGCCGATGCCCAGCGCCTTGTCGTAGGCGTAGGGCTGGCCCAGCGGCACCTGGGTTTGCGCGAAGCGCCAGCGGTGCGCCTCGGCGTGGGTCGGGGTGGCGCGGATGCCGGTGATCTCGGCAAAGCCCTTGAGCAGCTTGGCCTTGACGCGCTCTTCGTCGTCTTCCAGGTGCTTGGACGACCAGGTGGGGCTGGCCTGGATGGTCCAGCGTTCGATGGGCTCGCGCCGCGGCTTGCTGCTCTCGCGGGCAAGCCAACTGATGCGGTGGTGGGTGCTGCGCGCGGCGTTCCACTGGGGGCCGAGGTGGGGCAGGCCGGGCTGCATGGCGTTGGGATAGGCCACCATCAACGTCCAGCAGGGCGCCACCTGAACACCGGCCAGGCTCTGGCGCAGGGTGGGGGCGTGGCCCGAGACCAGCAGCAGGTCGTGGGCCTGTGGGTGCGGCATGGCCAGCACGATCTGGTCAAAACCGCCGAGCACGTTCTGGCCGCCGTCGCTGTCCTCGGCGCGCAGTTGCCACTGCTCGGGGTTCAGCACGTCGCGTTCGATGTGGGTGACGCGGGTTCCGGTGAAGGTGCGGGCGGTGAGGTTGCCGTGCAGTTCGGGGTGCACCAGGGGCTGCGCCCAGTGCTCGACCAGGGCGCTCATGCCGGGCGCCGCCACGAAATGGGGCTCGGTGGGCGGCGGGGCGCTGGCCAGCACGTGGCCAAACGCGTCGAGCACGCGCACCGTGTTGGCGCTCCAGGGGCGCACCACGTCCTGTGCCGGGAGCAGGGCGGTGGCGAAGCGTTTGTCGCGCACCGTGAAGTACTGCGTGCCGTGGTCAAAACCACCGAACTCGGTGCGCCGGGTGGCCATGCGTCCGCCCAGGTTGCGGCTCTTTTCGAACAGCGTGACGCGGTGCCCGGCCTGCAGCAGGGTGCGTGCGCAGGCCACGCCCGCCATGCCCGCGCCCACCACGGCGATGTGGCGGGGTGCCTTGGGCGCGGGTGCGGCCGCAGCAGCCTTCGCCGCGCTCTTGCGGGCGGGGGCGGCTGCAGCGGTGGGGGAGGCTTTGGAGCGTCTGGTCTTGTTGTTGTTCATGGCTCGTGTGCGGTGGTTGGATGGGATGCCTGACTTTATCAGTCCTGCCGCTGCCGGCTGCCCCGTCTGGATCAAGTGAGGTGGTGGTTTTCCAGCAGGGCGGCGCGGGTGGTCGGGTGCTGCAACTGGTCCAGCCACCAGCGCAGGGCCTGGCCGGTATCGGCCGCCGAACGCGGGCGGCGCCAGGCGTAGGCCAGGCGGATCGTGTGGAGGGGCCGTTGCGCCATGGCCTTGACCACCAGCAGCCCGGCGGTGATGTAGGGCTGTGCCAGCGGCTGGGGCAGGAAGCCGCAGCCCATGCCACGCAGCTGCGCTTCCAGCTTGTGCCGCATGGTCGGCACGGTGAGCACCTCCTGGCCGGGCAGCAGGTTGTAGGTCTGGCCCGCGCCGCGCACGGTGCTGTCGGCCACGGCCACCGCGCGGTGATGGCGCAGGTCGTCGTCGCACAGCGGGTGTTCCACGGCGGCCAGCGGGTGGTGCGGCGCCACGGCGTAGACGAAGCGCAACGGGCCCAGCGGCGCGGTCTGGATCTCGGGCAGCGAGATTTCGGCGAACACCCCCAGCGCCAGATCGGCCTGGCCGCTTTGCAGGGCTTCCATGGTGCCCGAGAGCGTTTCGGCGCGCAGCTTCAGCCGCGTGGGCGCGCCGGTGGCGTAGAAGGCCTCGCACAGTTCGAACTGCGTGGCGTGGGAAATGATGGCGTCGGCGGCGATGGTGAGCTGTGGTTCCCAGCCGGTGGCCACGCGCTTGACCCGCTGCGCCACGGCGTCGAGCTCATCGAGCAGGTACTGGCCGGCGCGCAGCAGTTCGGCCCCGGCGGGGGTGAGCTGGGCGCGCCGCGCGCTGCGGTCGAACAGCAGCACGTCCAGCGCGTCTTCGATCTGGCGCACGCGGTAGGTGAGGGCGCTGGGCACCATGCCGAGTTCGCGCGCGGCCGCGGCCATGCTGCCCAGCCGCGCCACGGCTTCGAGCAGGCCCAGGTTCTCGGGCGAAAGGGCGGAACGCGGGGTCGGGCTGGCCATGGCTTTTTGGGGTCAATGGTTCAATTGGTTTGAATGATGCCATCAAAACCATGCAAACCGCACGGGGGGTCAGGCGCCCACAATTCATCCATGCCAGCCCACCACCCCGAGGTGGCCGCTGGCCCACCCAGACGAAAGGACGACACCATGATGCAGATTCGACGCTCGCAGGAACGTGGTCAGGCCGATCACGGCTGGCTCAAGAGCCACCACTCGTTTTCGTTCGCGGGCTACTACGACCCGGCCTGGATGGGCTGGGGCAACCTGCGCGTGATCAACGAAGACCGCATCGCCCCGGGCACCGGCTTCGGCACGCACGGCCACCGCGACATGGAAATCATCAGCTACGTGCTCGAAGGCCGCCTGGCCCACAAGGACAGCATGGGCAACGTCAAGGCCATCCCGCCCGGGGACGTGCAGCGCATGAGCGCGGGCCGCGGCGTGATGCACAGCGAGTTCAACCACGCGCCCAACCACACCACGCACTTTCTGCAGATATGGATCGAGCCCAACGTGACGGGCATCGAGCCCGGCTACGAGCAGAAGCGTTTTCCGGATGAGGAAAAGCGTGGCCAACTGCGCCTGGTGGCCTCCGGCGATGGCGCCCAGGGCTCCGTCACCATCCACGCCGACGCGGCCATGTACGCCGGCCTGTTCGATGGCGACGAGCAGGCGGAACTTCCGCTGAATCCGGCGCGCAAAGCCTATGTGCACCTGGTGCGCGGTGCTCTGGAGGTGAATGGCCAGCGTCTGCAGGGCGGCGACGCCGCGGTGCTGGCCGGTGACAGCATGCTCTCGCTGGCGCACGGCGAAGACGCCGAGGTGCTGGTGTTCGATCTCGCGTCCTGACATCCCGTCCCGTTCTTTTTCAACTTTTTACCTGAGGAGTGCTTCCATGCTTTCATCTCTGCAAAATCCCCTGGCCCTGATCGGCCGCATCCTGCTGGCCGTGCTGTTTGTGCCGGCCGGTTTCGGCAAGATCGCCGGCTTCACCGGCACCGTCGGGTACGCCGCCTCCATGGGCATGCCACTGCCCACGGTGGGCGTGGCCGCCGCGCTGGTGATCGAGTTGCTGGGCGGCCTGGCGCTGCTGATCGGGCTGGGCACCCGCTGGGCGGCCCTGGCCCTGGCGGTGTTCACGCTGGTGGCCAGCTTCTTCTTCCACGCCTACTGGTCCCTGCCGGCCGAGCAGCAGATGATGCAGCAGCTGATGTTCTTCAAGAACGTCGCCATCACCGGCGGCTTGCTCGCCTTCGTGGCCTTCGGTGCCGGTGCGTTCAGCCTGGACGCCCGCCGCAAGGGCTGAAAGGCCGGAAGCCGTCGCCGTTTCGCAGTTTTTTCCAACCCGCGCGGCATGCTCAACATGCCGCGCATTTCTTCAGGAGGCTTCAGATGTCCAAAGTTGTCGTGGTTTACCACTCGGGCTATGGCCATACCCAGCGCATGGCGCAAGCGGTGGCCGAAGGCGCCAACGCCGAACTCATCGCGATCGACGCCGACGGCAATCTGCCCGAGGGCGGCTGGGAAACGCTGGCCGCGGCCGATGCGATCATCATGGGCTCGCCCACCTACATGGGCAGCGTGAGCTGGCAGTTCAAGAAATTCGCCGACGCCTCCAGCAAGCCCTGGTTTTCCCAGCAGTGGAAAGACAAGATCGCGGCCGGTTTCACCAACAGCGCGGGCATGAACGGCGACAAGCTGTCCACGCTGCACTACCTGTTCACCCTGGCCATGCAGCACGGCATGATCTGGGTGAGCCAGGGCCTCATGCCCAGCAACACCAAGGCCGCCCAGCGCAACGACGTGAACTACCTGGTGTCGTACAGCGGCGCGATCGCACAAAGCCCCTCCGACGCCGGCGCCAACGAGATGCTGCCCGGCGACCTGGAAACCGCGCGCCTGTTGGGCCAGCGCGTGGCGGCCACCGCAGCCAGATTCGTCAAGGCCTGAGGCAACCGGAGCCGTCGTACCATCGGCGCATGAAGGTTCTCAGCATCATTCCCTGGGCCGACTGGCTGGCGCTGGTCGGGTTTTTTGCCCTGTGGGTCGGTTATGCGTGGTTCGCGCGCGTCCGGGGCCGCAGCCGCGCGTCCCTGCTGGTCACCACCAACCGCTACCGTGCCTACTGGATGCTGCAGGCCACCGCGCGCGACCCGCGCATGCTCGATGGCCTCATCACGCAGACGCTCTCGCACACGCCCTCGTTTTTCTCGTCCACCTCCATTCTGGTCATCGGTGGCCTGTTTGCCCTGCTCGGCACCACCGACAAGGCCACCGAACTGATGAGCGAAATCCCGTTCGCCCAGACCACGTCGCTGGTGGTGTTCGAGTTCAAGATCCTGGTGCTGGTGGCGATCTTCGTCTACGCCTTCTTCCGCTTTTCCTGGTGCATGCGGCAGTACACCTTCGTGGCGCTGATCATCGGGTCCATGCCGCCGCCGGCGGATTTCGAGTCGGGCAAGTTCGACCGCCAGCAGTACGCCGACCGGGCGGCCGCCATGGTCGGCGCTGCCGCCGAAACCTTCAACGATGGCTTGCGCGCCTACTACTTCTCGTTCGCGGCGCTGGCCTGGTTCGTTTCACCGCTGGCCATGGTGCTGGGCACGCTGGCGGTGGTGGCGATCCTCTACAGCCGGGAGTTCCACTCCGAGGTGCTGCACCTGCTGCGGGACTGAAGATCCGGGATCACGCCAGGGTCAGGCCCTGACGCTTGCGGCCCGGATACAGCGATGCGGCGGCAAAGACCAGACCCACGACCGCGCCACTGAGCGCATCGATGGCGACGTGTTGCAAAGTTGCAATGGTCGACCAGATGATGGCAATGCAATGTACGGCGCTGATCCAGCGCAATAGCCAGGGTGCATTCATTTCCCGGAATATCCGGTCGAGCCAGAATACCGAAAATACCGCCGATGCCACGTGCAATGATGGACAGGCATTTCCGGACGCATCAATACCCTTGATCATGGCCAATCCGGGGTAATCGTTCCAGTCAATGCCGAAATCGGGCGTGCGGGTCGGAAAAGCCCAGAATATGGCCAGGCAGAACAGGCACAGCAAGCTGATCCACAGGCCAAAAAGCAGCAGGGTACGCAGGTCTTTCATCAAGGCGGGCGGCAGCGATACATAGACCCAGAGCGAGGCGTAGATCGGGAAAGCGGCCGGGACGAAACCGATCCAGTGGTCCAGCCAGATGGCCGGCACGACCACCGGTGTTTGTGTGGGGTTGTTGAGAATCGTGAAATAGGCCCAGAAAAACAGCGTCATGAATGCCGTGGTTCCCAATGACTTGAGGGGCCAGAGAATGATCAGGCGCTTTGCAAACTCACGGTACCAGCTGGATTCCATTGTTCGGTTTCATTCAATTTCAGGTCAAATGGGTTTTACCCATTGAATACAAAGGTGCTCACGATCCATTGTTTGATCGTGGGCATTGGAAATGCATCATAACTGCCCCGGGCGGTGGAATATTTCCGGGATGTACAATCGCCCGAGGATAAACGCGCTCGGCTTCCTGGTGTGCTGCACACCGGAAAGACCGCTGCAAGACGGGCTGAGCGACAGCGGGCCGCAGCGTTGCCAAGGACAGGGGCGGCAGTGCCTCGCATGACATATATGCAATGGACTCGACTGAACTGATACAAAAATTCCTCCAGGACCGCTTGGGCACCGCGCCTGAAAGCATCGTTCCCGGCGCACGGCTGGTCGATCTGGGCCTGGACTCGCTGATGCTGGCCGAACTGATGTTCGAGGCCGAGGATCGGTTCGCGATCTCGATCCCCTCCGACCTGCAGCTGCCCAACACGGTTGGCGACATGACGGCCCTGATCGACACGCTGCTCGCCTCCAAAGCCTCGGCCTCATGAGTGCCCGGCGCGTGGCCATCACGGGCCTGGGCATTGTCAGTCCTTACGGCGGTGGGCTCGACGATTTTTTCCAGCGGCTGCTGGCCGGTGAGTCCGCGGTCCGCCACCTGGTGACCGACGACGTGCCGCGCCCCCTGTCCATTCCGTTTGTCGGCTGCCCGGGTTTTGACGCGGAAAAGGCGCTGGGCAAGCCCCTGGCCCTGATGATGGAGCGGTTCTCGCAACTCGGCGTGGCCGCGGCGTTTGCCGCCTGGGACCACGCGGGGCTCGCGCGCGAGGCCCTGGAAGAGGGTGCGCGCGACAACTGGGGCTGTATCTGGGGCACGGCACTGGGCGGCATCCTGGCCTACGAAAAGGGTTACCGCGACATGTGGATCAAGGGCCGCGAGCGCCTGTCGCCGCTGGCCGTGGTGCTGGGCATGAACAACGCGGTCAATGCGCACATTTCCATTCAGCTGGGGCTGGGCGGTGTCAGCACCAGCCACACCGCGGCCTGCGCGTCGTCCACGATTGCGATCGGCGAGGCGTTCCGGCGCGTGCGCTCGGGGGAAGCCACGGTCATGCTGGCCGGCGGTTCCGATGTGTCGCAGGCCTATGGCGTGGCGCGCGCCTGGGAAGCCATGCGCGTCATGGCCCCGGGGAACGGTGACACCGCCGCGTTTGCCTGCCGCCCGTTCGCGCAGGACCGGCGTGGTCTGGTGCTGGGGGAGGGTGGTGCGGCCCTGGTGCTGGAAGACTGGGACCACGCGGTGGCGCGCGGAGCGCAGATCCAGGGCGAGATCGTCGGGTATGGCAACAGTTGTGATCACAGCCACCTGGTGCGGCCCGACGCCCGCGGCCAGGTGCGCGCGCTGCGTGCGGCGCTGGCCGACGCCCGGCTGGAGACGACCGATATCGGCTACATCAACGCCCATGGCACGGCCACGCTCGAAGGCGATCCGGTGGAAATCGGCGCGCTCAAGGCGGTGTTCGCCGAGCAGGCCGCCGCGTTGCCGGTGAGCGCCACCAAATCCATGCACGGCCATCTGCTGGGCGCCGCTGGCGCCATCGAGGCCGTCACCACCGTGCTGGCCCTGCGCGAGCAGGCCATTCCGCCCACCGCCCACCTGAGAGGCCGGCTTGATCCGGCCTGCGAAGGGGTGGACCATGTGCTGGAGGGGCGCCGCGGTGTGCGGCTCAAGGCCGCCATCTCCAATTCATTTGCCTTCGGGGGCAGCAACGCCGTGCTGGCGTTTCGTGCCGTACCGGAACACGTTCTGTGAAGAGTTGCCATGTCTGATACCCCTGTTTCCGCTTCCTTCGACGACCTCATGAGCGAGGTCGCGGGCCTGATCGTCGAGGCCCTGAACCTGGACGTTCGACCCGATGAGGTCCTGCCCGACGACCCGCTCTACGGCGACGGCCTGGGTCTGGACTCGATCGACATGCTGGAGATCGCCCTGGTCATCTCCAAGCGCTTTGGTTTCCAGTTGCGCTCGGACAACGAGAACAACGACCAGATCTTTTCGTCCCTGCGGGCCCTGTGCACGCACATCGCCAGCCAGCGCACCAAATGAACCAGACCCCGGTCCAGGTGTGGCGCATCGTCGCGACGGGCGCGCTGTTCGTCGCCTGGGCGATCGCGGCGCACCTTGGCAGCGCGGGGGTGGGCAGTGCCGGCTTCAACGCGGGGGTGGCGGTGTTGCCCCTGTTCGTGGCCCTGGGCGCGCTGCTGTGGCAGGCGCGCAGCCTGGCCGTGCTGCTCGGCGGTCTGGCGATGGCCCTGGCCGCGGTGGTCTGGGCCTGGCCCCAGTTGCGGGACAACGTTCCCGGGCTGTACTACCTGCAGCACCTGGGCAGCCATCTGGCGCTGGGGGTGTTGTTCGGAAAAACCTTGTGGGGCCCGGGCGATGCCCTGATCACGGGCATGGCCCGTCACATTTTCGGCAACGGGATTTCCGAGCGCAAGGTCCGCTACACCCGGCAGGTGACCGCGGCCTGGGCGGTGTATTTCTTCGCCAATGCGCTGGTTTCGACCGGGCTGTTCCTGTGGGCGCCGCTGGAGGTCTGGTCGATCCATGCGAACCTGCTCACCGGCCCCCTGATCGCGCTGATGTTCCTGGGCGAGCACCTGGTCAGAAAGCGCATGCTGCCCGTGCATGAGCGGCCCAGCATCGTCAGCGTGGTGCGCGCCTACCGCCAGCGCACCGGCCAGGCCGCCAGCAGCGAACCGGCTTCCCGCCCATGAGCGAATACCCCCTGGTCAGCGGCCGGGCGCTGGACGACATCCTGGCCTGGCGGCCCGAAGGCGCGGTGACGGTCCGCGACTTCCTGTCGGACGCCCGCGCCGTGGCCGCCTGCCTGCCCGACGGCACCGGTGTGCTCAATCTGTGCGAAGACCGGTACCGGTTCGCCGTGGTGTTCGCGGCCTGCTTGCTGACCGGCAAAACCAGCCTGCAGCCCTCGTCGCAATCGGTCGAGACGCTGCGCCAGATCATGCGGGACTACCCCGGGGTTTTCTGTGTGACGGACGGGGCCTTCGAGGCGCCCGGGCTCGACCTGCCCAGGCTGGACTTCCCCGATCTGTCGGCGCTGGAGCGGCCTGCGGTGGACCGCATGCCCATGATCGCCGCCGACCGGGTGGTGGCCATCCTGTTCACCTCGGGCTCCACCGGACTGCCGCAGCCCCAGGCCAAGACCTGGGGCAAGCTGGTGTTGAACGGCCGCGCCGAGGCGCGCGGTCTGGGCCTGGAGCAGACCCCGCATGTGCTCATCGGCACGGTGCCGGTGCAGCACAGCTACGGATTCGAGTCCACCTTTTTGCTGGCGCTGCACGGGGGCTGCTGTTTCTGGAGTGGCAAGCCGTTTTACCCGCAGGACGTGGTCGGGGCGCTGCAGGCCGTGCCTGGCCCCCGCATGCTGGTGACCACGCCTTACCACCTCTCGGCGCTGCTGTCCTCGGGCCTGGCCTTGCCGGCGGTGGACAAGTGGCTCTCGGCCACCGCGCCGCTGAGCACCGAGCTGGCCGCGCAGGCGGAACGCCAGAGCGGTGCGCCGGTGCACGAAATCTACGGTTCCACGGAGTCGTCCCAGCTCGCCAGCCGGCGCACCACCGACGGTGCGGCCTGGCAGCTGCTGCCCGGCGTGGCGCTGGCGCAGGAGGGCGACACCACCTTCGCCCAGGCCGGCCATGTGGAAGGGCGGGTGCCGCTGTCCGACATCATCGAGCTGTTGCCGGACGGCCGCTTCCTGCTGCACGGGCGCCATGCGGACCTGGTCAACATCGCGGGCAAGCGCACCTCGCTGGCCTACCTCAACCACCAGCTGTGTGCGATCGAGGGGGTGCAGGACGGCGCCTTCTTCCTGCCGGACGAAGACGCCCGCGACGGCGTGACGCGCCTGACCGCCTTCGTGGTGGCACCGGGGCTGGCGCGTGCCGATCTGGTGGCCGCGCTGCGCCAGCGCATCGACGCCATCTTCATGCCGCGGCCGCTGGTGCTGGTGGACGGTCTGCCGCGCAACAGCACCGGCAAACTGCCGCGCAGCGGCCTGCAGGCGCTCTACCAGAACCGGGTGTCCGATGGGCAGCGCTGAGTCCGTCTGGCGCGTCCCGACGGACCACCCCGCCTTTGCCGGGCATTTTCCGGCGCGCCCCATCGTCCCGGGTGTCGTGTTGCTTGACCACGCGATCCTGCTGGCCCAGGGCCTGCAGGGCGGGCCTGTCGAGGGATGGCGGGTGGACCAGGCCAAGTTCCTCAGCCCCTGCGGACCGGGGGAAGAACTGCATTTCGCGCTGGAGGTGTCGGCGCGCGGCGCCATCGCCTTTCGGGTGAGCTGCGAGGGCCGTGCCGTCGCTTCCGGCAGCCTGGTGCCGCCCTCCCAATGACCGCCCGCGTCCGACCCGGGTGGATGCGTCAGCAGGAGCGCAGCAACACCGCGATTCTCAAGCTGATGGTCTGGATTTCACTGACCTTCGGCCGCGGCCTGGGCCGCCTGGTGCTGCACGGCATCGCGCTCTATTTCTCCCTCTTTTCACCCCAGGCGCGCCGGGCCAGCCAGGCCTACCTGGCGCGCGCGCTCGGGCGGCCCGCGCGCTGGCGCGACGGCTACCGCCACGTCTTCAGCTTCGCCAGCACCATCCACGACCGGGTTTACCTGCTCAACGACCGCTTCGACGCGTTCGACATCGAGGTGTCTGGCGCCCACCACCTGGACCAGGCCCTGCTCCAGCAGAAAGGCGCCCTGCTGGTCGGGGCGCACATGGGCAGCTTCGAGGTGTTGCGCTCGGTGGGGCGCAGCCACACCGGGCTGCACGTGGCCATGCTGATGTACGAGGAGAACGCGCGCAAGATCAACGCCGCGCTGGCCGCGATCAACCCCAAGGCGGTGCAAGATATCATCCGCCTGGGTCGCCCTGAATCCCTGCTGGAAGTCCGCGACAGACTGGACGACGGTTATCTGGTGGGCATACTGGCGGACCGCTCGCTCGGGGGCGATACCCAGCTGGAGGTGCCCTTTCTCGGCGAGCCGGCCGCGTTTCCACTGGGGCCTTGGCGCATGGCGGCGATGTTGCGCCGGCCGGTGTTTTTCATGACCGGGCTGTACCTGGGGGGCAACCGCTACCAGATCCACCTGGAGCCCCTCGCCGATTTCTCCGAAACTTCGCGCGAGGAACGCGGTCCAGCCATAGAGCAGGCGGTGCGGCGCTACGCCGATCTGCTCACGCGGTTCTGCCGGCAGGCCCCCTACAACTGGTTCAACTTCTTCGATTTCTGGCAGAAAAAATGATCAAACGGTGGTTTTTCGGTGTGGCGCTGCTGGGCCTGACGGGGCTGGCGCATGCGGCCTACGACGTGCAGCAGCTGATGGCCGACCTGGCCCAGAACAAGGGCGGGCGGGTGCGCTTCGTTGAGAAGCGTTTTGTGGCGCTGCTGGACAAGCCCCTGCTGGCCTCGGGCGAGATGAGCTACACCCCGCCCGACCGGCTGGAAAAGCACACCCTGCTGCCCAAGCCCGAAACCATGGTGCTCGACGGGGACCGGCTCATCCTGGAGCGCGACAAGCGCCGCATGACGATCAACCTGGCCAGCCGGCCCGAAGCGCTGGCCTTCATCGACAGCATCCGCAGCACGCTCTCGGGCAACCGGCGCTCGCTGGAGCAGAACTACGCGCTGCAGCTCTCGGGCGACAGCCGCCAGTGGGTGCTGGTGCTGGTGCCCAGCGAACAGGGCATCGCCGCCTTGCTCCAGCGCATCACCGTCAGCGGAACCCAGAGCCAGGTGCGCAAGATCGAGTACCTGCAGACCGATGGCGACCGCTCCGAACTCACGATTGAACCGATCGAGGCGCAATGAGTTCTGCGTTGCGCGTTTTGGGTCTGTGGCTGCTGGCCATGGCCGCCGGGGCGGCGGTGGTCTGGAACAGCCATTTTTCGGCGGACATGTCGTTCTTCCTGCCGTCCAAGCCGAGCGCCGAGCAGAAGGTGCTGGTCGGCCAGCTCAAGGACGGCACGGTGTCTCGCCTGCTGATGGTGGCCATCGAAGGGGGCGACGCCGTGGCGCGGGCCAAGGTGTCGCGCGCACTGCGCAGCCAGCTCGCGAGCCAGCCCGGGTTTGTCTCGGTCCAGAACGGTGAGGCCGAAGGCCTGGGGGCCGAGCGCGACTTCCTGGTGCGCTACCGCTACCAGCTGAGCCCGGCGGTGACGCCGGAGCGCTTCACGGTCGAAGGCCTGCGGGCCGCCGTGGGCGACGCCATCGACACGCTCGCCTCGCCGGTGGGCATGCTCTTCAAACCCTATCTGACGCGCGACCCGACGGGCGAGCTGCTGGCGGTGCTGGACCAGCTCAACCCCGGTGACCAGCCCGAGACCCGGGCCGGGGTCTGGGCTTCGCGCGACGGCGAGCGCGCCATGCTGCTGCTGCAGACGCGGGCGCTGGGCTCCGACACCGATGGCCAGGAAGCGGCCATCGCCCAGGTGAAGGACACCTTCGTCCGCGTGGCCGGGGAGGCTGGCGTGAGCGGGCTGACGCTGAGCCTGTCCGGTCCGGGCCAGTTCGCCGTGAAATCGCGCGCGACCATCAAGGCCGAGGTGTCGCGCCTGTTCCTGTTGAGCAGCCTGGGCATCGTCGTGGTGCTGCTGGCGGTGTACCGCTCGGGGCGCCTGCTCGCGCTGAGCCTGCTGCCGGTGGCCAGCGGCGCGCTGGCCGGGGTGGTGGTGGTGAGCCTGGTGCACGGCACGGTCTTCGGCATCACCGTGGGCTTTGGCTCGGCCCTGATCGGCGAGGCGGTGGACTACGCCATCTACTTTTTCGTGCAATCCGGCCGCCAGGGGCTCAAGAGCTGGCGCGAGGTGTTCTGGCCCACGATCCGGCTGGGCGTGTTGACCTCGGCGCTCGGTTTCGGCGCGCTGCTGTTCTCGGGCTTCCCGGGGCTGGCGCAACTGGGGCTGTACGCCCTGTCGGGCGTGGTCACCGCGGCGCTGGTCACGCGGTTTGTCCTGCCCACGCTGGCGGGTGGGCATGCGCGCGTGCCGGTGCCGGGGCGTTTCGTGAATGGGCTTTTCACGGTGCTGGGCCAGGCGCACCGGCTGCGCCTGCCGGTGGCGCTGCTGGCCCTGGCGGCCTGCGTGTTCCTGTTCGTTGAACGCGATGGGCTCTGGGATTCCAACCTGTCGGCGCTGTCCACCGTCAACGAGGTGGACGCGGCCAACGACGGGCGCTTGCGCTCCGACCTGGGCGCGCCCGACGCGCGCTACATGGTCACCGTGACCGCGCCCGATCAGGAGAGCGCCTTGCAGGCCGCCGAGCGCGCTGGCGAGCGGCTCGACCGGCTGGTGGCCGATGGCCGCATCGGCGGCTACGACAGCCCGGCGCGTTTTCTGCCCAGCGTGCAGCGCCAGACCGCGCGGCTGGCCAGCCTGCCCTCGGCCAGCGAGCTGCAGACGCGGGTGTCGCAGGCCCTGAGCGATTCACCGCTGTCCGCGGGCAAGCTCGGGGGATTCATCGAAGACGTCGAGGCGGCGCGGCGCGGCGGCGTTCTGCAGCGCAAGAACCTGGACGGCACGGATCTCGCGCTGGCGGTCGATTCCCTGCTCTCGCAAGGGCCGGACGGCTGGAACGCGATGCTGCCGCTGCGTCCGTCGAGCGAGGCGCGGGACGGCGAGCTGCCGGTGGAGCAGGTGCGTGCCGCGCTGGCGGGCAGCGGGGCCGTGTTCGTGGACATGAAGTCCGAATTCGACACGCTCTACCAGGGCTACCTGAGCGAGGCGGTGAGCCTGTCGCTGGCCGGTCTGGTGGCCATCGTGGGTCTGCTGGCGTTCAGCCTGCGCTCCGCGCGGCGGTTGGCGCGGGTGTTGCTCACGCTGGTGCTGACGGTGGCGATCGTGATCGCGGGGCTGCACCTGATCGGCGAGCGCCTGCACCTGCTGCACCTGGTCGGCATGCTGCTGATCGTGGCGGTGGGTTCCAACTACGCGCTGTTCTTCGACCGCGCGGCCGGTGGCGAACCGCTGGACGCGGAAATCCTGTTGTCCATGGCCGTCGCCGCCCTGACCACCACCATCGGCTTCGGTGCGCTGGCGCTGTCCAGCGTGCCGGTGCTCAACGCGGTCGGGGTCACGGTGGGGCCGGGTGCCCTGCTGGCGATCCTGTTGTCGGCGGTGCTGGTGTACCCGGCCCGGGCGAGGTAGGGGTGGACGGCACTCTGCACCTCCACCGCGGCGCATCGACCCTGATGGTGCTGCTGCCCGGCGCCCAGATGCGGCCGCAGGAGATCGTGGACGCCGGCCTTTTTGACGCCGTGCGCCAGCGCGGTCTGGCGCTGGATCTGCTGGTGATGGACCTGCGGCACGAAGCCGCGTGTGGCCGCTCGGCCATGGACCGGCTGGAAAACGGCGTGCTGGCGCCGGCGCGCGAGCGCTACCAGCGCGTCTGGCTGGGCGGCATTTCCCTGGGTGGGCTGCTCGCCCTGTGCCACCAGGCCGAAGGCGCGGGCCGGGTGGACGGGCTGTGCCTGCTGTCGCCGTACCCGGGCAGCCGCATCACCACCAACGCGATCGCGCGCGCCGGCGGGCTCGACGCCTGGCAGCCCAGCGACGAACAGCTGGAAGACCCGGAGTTCCGCGCCTGGCGCTGGCTCAAGAAGGCCGAGATCGACGTGCCAGTGTATTTCGGCTATGGCCTGCAAGACCGGTTTGCCGACGGCATGCACCAGATGGCCGGGCGCCTGCCCGGTGCCATCACCTGCACCCCGGCCGGCGGCCACGACTGGCCGGTCTGGCGCGCGTTGTGGGCGGACTTCCTCGACCGCGGCCATTTCCCCGCCTGACCCATGCCCCGACCCTGGACCGCTTCACCCACACTGAAAGCCAGCCTGGTGGTGCACGGCGCCGCCGCGCTGGGCACGCTGGCCGTGCCCGCCGCCTGGCCCTGGGCGCTGGGCGCGCTGGTGGCCAACCACGCGGTCCTGTCCGCGGCCGGTCTGTTGCCGCGCTGCTCGCTGCTCGGGCCCAACATCACCCGCTTGCCGGCTGGCGCGGTGGCGCGGCGCGAAATCGCCCTGACCATCGACGACGGGCCCGATCCCGAGGTCACGCCGCGCGTGCTCGATCTGCTGGATGCCGCGCAGGCGAAGGCCAGTTTCTTCTGCATCGGCCGGCGCGCCCGGCAACACCCGGGCGTGTGCCGCGAGATCGTGGCGCGCGGCCACCGCGTGGAAAACCACGGTGACAGCCATTCCAACGCGTTCTCGGTGTTCGGGCCGCCGCGCATGAAGGCCGACATCGCGGCGGCGCAGGCCACGCTGGCCGACATCACCGGGCAGGCCCCGCTGTTCTTTCGCCCCACCGCCGGTTTGCGCAACCCGTTCCTGGAGCCGGTGCTGGCCGCGCTGGACCTGCGGCTGGCGGCCTGGACGCGGCGCCCCTACGACACCCGCACCGGTGATGCGCAGCGGGTGCTGGCGCGGCTCACCCGCGGGCTGGCCGCGGGCGACATTCTGCTGATGCACGACGGGCACTCGGCCCGCACGCCCGATGGCCAGGCGGTGATCCTGGCCAGCCTGCCCGCGCTGTTGCAAACCCTGAACGAGCAAGGGCTCCGGCCCGTCACCCTGCAGGCCGCGCTTTCCTGAGGCCGCCACGGTTTCGGGGCCGGTTGGCACGGCACATGTCAGGGGAAACCCTTGGTGAACCCGATGCGGGTGTGGTGCGCACCGATCCGAGCGGTGGGGTGGACCCCATAAAATCGGGGTTTCCCTTTTCAAAGCTCTCTGTGACGCCTTTGCTGCTCTCCGCCTTCACCGCGACCACCTGCCTGGGCAGGGGGCTGGACGCCACACGCGACGCCTTGCGCAGCAACCGCTCCGGCCTGAAGCCCTGCCGCTTCGAGACCGTTGAACTCGACACCTGGATCGGCGAGGTCGCCGACGTGGACGCGCAGCGCCTGCCCGCCGCGCTGGCGAGCCACGACTGCCGCAACAACCGCCTGACCCAGATGGGACTCGAAACCGACGGTTTCGCGGACCGCGTGCGCGAGGCGGTGGTACGTTACGGCCGCACCCGCGTCGGCGTGTTTCTGGGCACCAGCACCGCCGGCATCCTGCAGACCGAACTGGCCTACCGCCGCCGCGACCCGGTCAGTGGCGCCTTGCCCGACGACTTCGTCTACCGGCACACGCACAACGCCTTCTCGCTGGCCGAATTCACGCGCGACTACTTCGGGCTCGAAGGCATGGCCATGGCCATTTCCACCGCCTGTTCGTCCAGCGCCAAGGTGTTCGCCGCCGCCGCCCGGCAGCTCGCGCTCGGCACCATCGACGCCGCCATCGTCGGCGGCGTGGACACCCTGTGCCTCACCACGCTCTACGGTTTCGCCTCGCTGCAGCTGACCTCGTCCCAGCCCTGCCGGCCCTACGATGTGGCGCGCGACGGCATCTCCATCGGGGAGGGGGCGGCCTTCGGTCTGCTGGAGCGTGCCCCGCGGCCCGAGCCCGGCGCGGTGCTGCTCATGGGCGTGGGCGAGTCGAGCGACGCGTACCACATGTCCGCGCCACACCCGCAAGGGCTGGGCGCCCGCATGGCCATGGAAGCCGCGCTGCGTTCGGCGGGGATCGGCGCCGATGCGGTGGACTACATCAACCTGCACGGCACCGCCACCCCGGCGAATGACGCCGCCGAGGGTCTGGCGATACAGGCCCTGTTTGGCGACCGGGCGCCCTGCAACTCCACCAAGGGCGCCACCGGCCACACCCTGGGTGCGGCGGGCGCCGTGGGTGCGGTGATCTGCGCGCTGGCGCTGACCGATGGCCAGTTGCCGGGCAGCCCCGGCACGCAGGTGCTGGACCCGACCCTGCCGATCCGCTACCAGACCCACAGCGTGGCCGCCCCGGTGCGGCGCGCGCTGTCCAATTCCTTCGGTTTCGGCGGCAGCAACTGCAGCCTGGTGCTGGGGGTGGCCGCATGAACGCACACACCAGCCAACCGGCCGGCACCGACGTGCCCGCAGACGCCCCGTTGCACGCCTGGATCGATGGCATTGGCGTGATCACACCCGGCCTGCCGGACTGGCCCACGGCGCGCGAGGTGCTGCGCGGCGAACGGGCCTTTGTCCGCGCGGCCTCGCTGTTGCCGGTGCCCACGCTGCTGCCCGCGGCCGAACGCCGGCGCGCCAGCCGTGTCGTCAAGCTCAGCCTGGGCTTGGGCCTGGAGGCCGCCGCGCAGGCCGGCGCCGATGTCGCCTCGCTGACCACGGTGTTCTCTGCCTCCGGGGCCGACGGCCACAACTGCCATGCGCTGTGTGAGCAACTGGCCACCGAAGACCGGCAGATCTCGCCCACGCGCTTTCACAACTCGGTGCACAACGCGGCCGCCGGCTATTGGGGCATCGCCACCCACAGCATGGCGCCGTGCCAGGTGATCTGCGCCTACGACGCCAGCATGGGCGCGGGCCTGCTCGACGCGCTGGCCCAGGTGGCCTGCGATCAGCAGCCGGTGCTGCTGGTGGCCTACGACAGCGAATACCCCGAACCGCTGCACAGCAAGCGCGACACGCCCGACTGCGGTGGTGTGGCCCTGCTGCTGTCCCCCGTGCGCAGCGAACGTTCCCTGGCCTCGATACGCGTCACACCGACCACCGAAGCCGCCGACACGCTGGCCGACGCCGGGCTGGAGACCCTGCGCCTGCAGATCCCCGCGCTGCGGGCCTTGCCGCTGCTGCAGCGTCTGGCCACCGGGGCGGCGGGCCCGGTCTGCCTGGACTACCTGGCCCCGATGCAGCTGATGGTGGACCTGCGGCCGTGTTAGACCACGACTGGATCGCCGCCCACATCCCGCACCAGGGGCGCATGTGCCTGCTCGACGCGGTGCTGGACTGGTCGGACACCACCATTGTGTGCCGCGCCGACAGCCACACCGCCGCCGACCACCCGCTGCGCGCCGACGGCCGGCTGGGCATCGCGGCGGGCATCGAATACGCCGCGCAGGCCATGGCCGTGCACGGCGTGCTGCTGGCGCCGGCGGCGCAGCCCCCGCGCCTGGGTTACCTCACCAGCGTGCGCGGCGTGCAGATGCACGCGGCGCGGCTGGACGATCTGGCCGGCGCGCTGGAGGTGCGGGCCGAGCGCCTCAGCGGCGACGCCACGCTCATCCTCTACCGTTTTCAGGTGCTCCACGAAGACCGCTGCCTGCTCGACGGCCGGGCGTCCGTGGTGCTCGACGCCGAAGCCCTTTGAAGGAAACAACCCCATGAAGCGAGCCCTGGTCACAGGTGGCAGCGGTGGCATCGGCGCCGCCATTTGCAGCAGGCTGGCCGCCGACGGCCACCACGTCATCGTGCACGCCAACCGCGGCCTGGAAAAAGCGCAGGCGCTGGTCGCGCAGATACAGGCCGCGGGTGGCAGCGCGCAGGCGGTGGCGTTCGACGTCACCGACCGCCAGGCCACGGCGGCGGCCCTGGAGCGCCTGGTGGAAGAGGGCGCGATCCAGATCCTGGTGAACAACGCCGGCATCCACGACGACGCGGTGTTCCCGGGCATGAGCGGCGAGCAGTGGGACCGCGTGCTGGACGTGTCGCTCAATGGTTTTTTCAACGTCACGCAACCGCTGACCATGCCCATGATGCGCACGCGCTGGGGCCGCATCGTCAGCATCTCGTCGGTGGCCGCGATCGCGGGCAATCGCGGCCAGGTCAACTACTCGGCCGCCAAGGGCGCGCTGCACGCGGCGAGCAAGTCGCTGGCGCTGGAGCTGGCCAGCCGCGGCGTCACGGTCAACGCGGTCGCGCCCGGCCTGATCGCCACCGGCATGATCGACGGCAGTTTCGACGCCGATGCCGTCAAGAAGCTCGTGCCCATGCAGCGCGTGGGCCGCCCGGAAGAGGTGGCGGACCTGGTAGCCTTCCTGGCCTCGGACCGCGCTGCCTACATTTCGGGACAGGTGATCTCCATCAACGGTGCGATGATTTGAGAAGGTGTTGAGTGCCGGCCCGCGGCCCGTGAACGCCCCCGGCCACGCACCCTGGCCCGACCTCGCTCGCTGGAGATGAGCGGTCATTGTTTGAAGGAGAACGCCATGTTGCCCACTCTGAACCGTTACCTGGCCTGTCTGTGTGTCGCAGCCCTCGCGGGTTCGCCCGCGGTGCACGCACAGAGTGGGTCCACGCAAGCGCCCGCACAGCCCGCGCAGCCGCCCGTTGCGGCACAGCCCGCCGTGCCAACCCCGTCAGAGGACGACGCGCCGGTGCAGGCCTGCCTGAAAGCCTGGGGCGCCCACCCGTTCGGCGCACGGCCGACCTACCGCACGCTGGCGACCTCGGTGAAGGTGTTCGGCATCGGCTCCGATACGGCCGACAAGGAGGTCACCAGCCAACCCGCGCTGATTCTGGTCAACCCCGGTGTGAACGTGATGGGCGGCTCGGTGATCGAGCTGCTGAACCCCAATGGCTGGTACTGCCTGCGGGCGTCGGTCAACGTCATGGGCGGCATGAACATCAAGCTGCACTGCAGCGCGCGGCTGGCGTCCTCGTCGGGCGGCGCGACCGTGATGAGCGCCGACAACGACGCCAAGGGCGTCACGGTCATGGGCTCGATTCAGGTCGAGCGCGTGGGCTGTGGCGGGGCCTGAAACGGCCCCGCAGCCTGGTCACCTGGACAGCAGGCCCGCCTGGAAGCGCTGCGCGGCGCGGTGCATCAGCGGTTTGACCATGGGCACGGTCAGCATGGTGCTGGCCACCGCCATCAGCAGCAGGGCGGTGAACGCCGCGTTGGTGATGATCTGCTTGTCCAGCAGGATGTTGGCGAAGATGATCATGATCAGCGCCTTGGTCTGCAGCAGCCAGCCGATGATGGACGCCTCGCCGGGTGCCCAGCGCAGCACGTAGGCCGCCAGCCGCACCCCGAGCAGCTTGCCCACCACCGAGGCCACCAGCAGCAGCGCGGCGGCCGCGAACACCGCCATGCCGCCCACCGCCCAGTTGGTGCGCAGGCCGGTGGAGAGGAAGAACACCGGCATCATCACCAGCAGCACGTGGTGGCGCAACTGGTCGAGCTTGTCCTGGTCGAACCAATGTGCGTCCATCACGGCGCCCGCGAGGAACGCGCCCACCATGTAATGCAGGCCGGCCCAGTCGGCGCCCAGCCCGCACACGGCCAGCCAGATCAGGGCCATGTACCAGCGGTCGCGCTCGGGCAGCCAGGCCATGAGCCGGCGATAGGCCAGGCCCAGTACCACGAAGGCGAGCAGGAAGGCGACCTGTTTGCCGATCCGGCCCCAGTCCATCAGGATCAGGGCCAGCACGCCCCAGATCGCGATGTCGTCCAGGCTCGCATAGCGCAGGATGCGCTGCCCCAGGGGCTGGCGCAGGATGTCGAGCTTCTCCATCAGCAGGATCAGGATCGGCAGCGCCGTCACCGCGCAGGCCATGCCGATGCCCAGCACGAACTGCCAGGCCATGGCTTGCGGGCCCATCCAGCCGTCAAGGCCCAGCATCACGGCCGCCGCGGCGCAGCCCAGGAGCAGGGGCGCGCCCAGCGCCAGGCCGGCCGTGATGCCGCTCTCGCGCCGGTGCTCCCAGGCCTTTTTCAAGTCGAGCTCCACGCCGGCGATCATCACGAACAGCATTACCGACCACCAGGCGATGCCATTGAGCAACTGGATCACGCTGGGGGTGAAGACGAAGTCGTAGTAGGCCGGAAACCACTTGCCCAGCACACCGGGCCCGAGCAGAATGCCGGTGATGATCTGCACCACCACCAGCGGCGCGTAGTGGTCGGTGCGGCCCAGGCGCCAGATCAGCCAGGGCACGGTGAAGATGATCGCCATGGCGACCAGGAAAACCTCGGTGGTGCTCACCCTTTGCGTCCGGTGTATTCGCGGAACACGCCCAGGCTGATGCGGCAGTCCACGTCCTGGAACCCGGCTCGGCGCAGGGCGTCGAGGATGCGCTCGGGTTCGATCGCCGCCTCGATGGTGTCGCCGTAGTATTCCCACAGCCGTTTCACGTCGGCATGCCGACGCGTCAGTCGGGCCAGCACCGGCACCACCACCGCGATGTGGAAGTGCAGCAGGCCGCGTGCGATCCGGCTGCGGGGCCGGCTGATTTCCATGATGCAGACCGTGCCGCCCGGGCGCAGCACGCGCAGGTATTCGGCGAAGGCCCGGTCGAGGTCGCCCACGTGGCGCAGCGCGTAGCCCATGGAGACGAAGTCCACCTGCGCGTCGGGCAGGGGAATGGACTCGGCGTAGGCCTCGATGGTCTCCACATCCACCTTCTTGCGCAGCTCGGCCAGCATGCCGGGCGAGGGGTCGAGTGCCAGCACGCGCCCTTCGGGCCCGACCAGTTCATGGCCCGCCACGGTGACCAGGCCGGTGCCGGCGGCCACGTCCAGCAGTGTCATGCCCGGCTTGAGACCGTTGCGCACCAGCACCTCGCGCCGGTACCAGGCGCCGCTGCCCAGCGCGGTGAGCGCCTCGGCGTTGTCGTAGCCGGGCGCGGCCTGGTCGAACATGGCGCGGGTGACGCTGCGGCGCTCGTCCTCGCTGCGGAAATAGGGATTCAGGCGCGGGTCGGATTTCAGCGCGGCGGTGCGCGGTGGGGTGGGTGTCATGTCAATGTCCAGAGGCGCTCAGGCGGCGCCAGATCAGCAGGGGCAGGCGCAACACGAACCCCAGGAAGAGCCGGGTGTGCATCCAGGTCAGCAGGGTGTTGTCGCGCAGGTATTTGAAGTGCGACACGCCGCCTTCTTCGGCCGAGAGGTAACGCACCGGTGCGTCGATGTTGATGGGCCGCACACCGGCCCAGCACAGCCGCACGACGGCCTCGGGGTCGAAGTCGAAGCGGCGCATGAAGCGGTGGCCCTGCATGATGGTCATGAGCGGGGCGATCGGGTAGACGCGAAAACCGTACAGCGAGTCGCCGATGCCCATCCACAGGGTCTCCAGGTTGGCCCAGCCGTTGGACACCTTGCGGCCGTTGACGCGCAGCGCCGGCGCCTCGGGGCCGAACACCGGTTTGCCCAGCACCATGGCGCCGGGTTGGCGTTGCGAGGCCTGCATGAAGGCCGGAATCAGGTCGGCCGGGTGTTGGCCGTCGGAATCCATGGTGAGCGCGTGGGTGAAGCCGGCCCGGGCCGCCTGCGAAATGCCTTCGAGCACGGCCGCGCCCTTGCCCCGGTTTTCCGGCAGCACGACGACCCGCAGGCCTTCGTCACCGGTGGCCATGTCCTGCAGCTGCTGGGCCGTGCCGTCGGTGCTGCCGTCCACGACCACCCAGACCGGGGTCCATTGCGCGCGGGCACGCCGGACCGTTTCCAGCACCCCGACGCCGGGGTTGTAGCTGGGGATCAGCACCAGGTGGGTGCTGCTGGACGGGGGTGTCGGGGCGTCATTCATCATGGGTGAAACGGGCGGACCCGTGCAGGCTGGACTCGTTGCGGAAATAGGCTTCCAGCTCGTGGGTGAAGGCTGCGTAGTCGAGGGGGGCCGGGAAGCGCCGGCCCAAGCGCACGCGGCAGTGCAGGGGCAGCTCGGGGCGGCGAAACAGCGGCCAGACCTTGCCCAGGTAAGGGGTGGAATATTCGATCAGCAGGGTCTGCACGGGCACGCCCGAGCGCCGCGCGATCATGCCCAGCGTGGGGGTGAAGGGGTCGACCGGGAAGTTCCGGGTGCGGCTGCCTTCCGGGAACAGCAGCACCTGGGCGCCTTCGTCCAGCCCCGCACGGCTTTGCCGGATGATCTGCAGCGCGCCATCGTTGCGGATGTATCGGGCCAGCCGCGCGGCCGAGCCGAACAGCACGTTGTCCATCAGGCTGGCTTTCATCACACAGATGGCGTTGGGCAGGCGCGAGACGATCAGCACCGCGTCGAGCAGGGAGGGGTGGTTGGCCGCGATGATCATCGGACCTTCCCGGTGCAGGTGTTCGAGCTCGGACAGGTCGAAGCGGCAGGCACACAGCCCACCGAGGACGCGCAGGTAGAGGCGAAAGCCGATCATGATGACGCGCCGCCCCAGGGTCTGCCCGAGCCCGCGCGGCAGCACCGGGTGCAACAGCATGGCGAAAGGCAGCCAGCTCAGGCAGAGCGCCGCCAGAGTGCCCAGACCGATGAGCATGGCCACATGCTCGTAGGCGATCCACAGGGGGTTGCGTCGCAGGCTCCGCTCAGTCATCGACCGGCACACGGGTGGACGACTCGCCGAAGATCCACGACACCGCCACACCGCCGGCGACGTAGTGCTTGCTGCGCACCAGCGGGCTGTCCTCGAAGCTCGCCCCGCCCAGGTTGTCGTAGCGCAGGAACGCGCCGACCCAGTGGCGCGGGTAGCGCTTGGACAGCGCCAGCAGGTACTGCATGCCGGCAAACCCGGCCCGGGCCTGGTAAGCGGGGCGATCGGCCGTGGCATAGGGCGCATCGACGCCGTAGAAATAGGCGTGCTGGCGGCGGTCTCCATACAACGGCCCGGCCTGCAGCCCCAGGTTCCAGCCCGGCATGCCCGGCACGTCGGTGACGTCCAGGTTCAGCTTGGGGTGGAACACGGCGCCGATGCTGCGGGAATGGCTGTTGAGGGTGTAGGCGGCGCGCAGCGGCAGTTCCAGCTTGAGCAGGCGCGCGCGGCCCTCGGTCTGCCAGAGCACGAGGTCGAGGCGCGGGCCGAACTCCACATTCGCGTCCAGATCGGGCATGCCCGCGCGGGCGCGGATCTTGTCGCTGGTGGCGGGCGGCGACAGCGCGGCCGACACCGTGAGCTCGACCCGGTCCGAATCGAACAACTGGCCGCGCACCCCGTGGCGGTCGGCCTTGAGGAATTCGCCGTGGTAGGTGAAGTACGGGGAGGGCAGCACAAACTGGCTGGTCTGATCCGATCCCCGGTAGGCGGGGAAGCTCACGACCGCCACGCCCATGCCCGCCTCCCAGAGCGGTTTTTCCTCCGCAGCCTGGGCGGCCGAAGCGCCCAGGCACGCCAGGGCCGACCAGGCCAGCGCGATCGTCGGGCGGATGGGTGACCCGAAGGCCGGCGTGTGCTGGGGGCGTGTCATGCGTTGTACAGGCTGGGGTCTTCCACCGCGCGGATGTTGGCCCGGCGGCGCTGCCAGGCCTGGAAGGCGCGGCGGGGTTGCAGGATGTTGGCGGCGTAGTACATCGCCTTGAAGAAAAAGACCGCGCGCCAGATGGGGGTCTTGCCGAACACGTCGCCCGCCAGCACCGACAGCAGCGCTTCCTTGAAGCGGAAGATGTTGCTCGGGTCCATGAAGAAGTCGCGCATGATGGGGTTCGTCACGCGGTAGATGAACCAGGAGAAGGCCTTGGGGCCGTGCCGCATCACGCGATCGAACTCCTTCAGGGCGGCGCGCGCCTGGGCCGGGCGCCTGAGGCAGGTGTCGATGGTTTCGGCGCCGATCACACCGCTGTGCATCGCCAGCCACACGCCGGACGAAAACACCGGGTCGATGAAGGCATAGGCGTCTCCCAGCAGCAAGTGGTTCTTGCCATGGTTGCTCTGCGACACATAGGAAAAATTCCCGGTCGCTTCCACCTTGTTGATCAGCGTGGCCTCGCCCAGCCGGGCGGCCAGCTCGGGGGTCTGCGCGATGTTGTCCATCATGAACTGCTGCAGGCTGCGCTGGCCCCGGGTCTTCATGTAGTACGGCCAGGTCACCATGCCCACGCTGGTGGTGTCGTTGGTCATGGGGATGAACCAGAACCAGCCGTGCTCGAACCAGAAGATGGTGATGTTGCCTTCGGCCGAACCTTCGTTGCGCTTGGCGTGGCTGAAGTGGCCATACACCGCCGAGCTGTTGTGCTTGGGGTTGCGCTGCTTGATCTTGAAGCGGTTGGCCAGGAAGGTGTCGCGGCCCGAGGCGTCCACCACGAAGCGCGGGTGCCATTCGACCTCGCGGCCGTCCTCGTATTGGGCGTGCACCGTCGAGGCCTCGTCGTTCTGGAAATCGACCGCCGTCACCTTGCAGCCTTCGTGCACGTCCACCCCTTTGCGGGCGGCGTTGCGGATCAGGATTTCGTCGAACTCCGCACGCTTGACCTGGTAGGCGTGCGGCATAGACTTGTCCCAGGCGTCAGCAAAATGAAACGTCTGTTTCCAGTCGTGATGGGGTGAGACGAACTCGGCGCCGGGCTTGTGCATGCCGATGGCCTTGATCTCGTCGGCGATGCCCATTTTTTCAAACAGGGGCAGGTTGGCCGGCAGAAGCGATTCACCGATGTGGAAGCGGGGATGGTGGGCCTTTTCCAGCAGCACCACCTTGTGGCCCTTCTCCGCCAGCATGCTGGAGACGGTGGACCCGGCCGGGCCGCCCCCGATCACCAGCACGTCACATGCCCGATCATCCATTCCCTGTGCCTGTGTATTCATCGGTTTTCTCCGCCGGATCCTCCGTGGTCGAAGGGGGTTTGAGGGGTGCGCGTCAGCGAGCGATCTTACCCGCTCGACCCAGGGGTTCCAGAGGGTGGGTGCCCTTCGGATGGCGCTCCCGGGCTGGTCAGGCGAAAAGAAGATGGCATGATCGAAAGATGTTCATCCATCTGCGCCTGCACACCGAATTTTCCGTCGTTGACGGCACCAACCGCATCGACGACGTGGTGGCCGCGGCGGCCGCCGACGGCCAGCCCGCCCTGGCCATCACCGACCTGAGCAACCTGTTTGGGGCGGTCAAGTTCTACAAGGCCGCGCGCGGCGCGGGCGTCAAGCCGCTGCTGGGCGCCGAGGTGATGCTGCAAGGCTTCACCGACGAAACGCCGGGCGCCATGCCCGGCAGCCACCAGCCGGCCGCGCCGCGCGTGATCCTGCTGGTGCAGGACAAGCAGGGCTATCTGAACCTGAGCGAGCTGCTGGCGCGCGCCTGGACACGCAACGACGGTCGTGGCCAGGCGGTGCTGCAGCGCGAATGGCTCGAAGAGCTCAACGCCGGGCTGCTGCTGCTCTCGGGCGCGCAGGCCGGGCCGGTGGGGCAGGCGCTGATCCAGGGTGATGCGAACCGAGCGGCCGACATCGCGCTGCAGCTCGGCAGCCTGTTCACGCACCGCTTCTACATCGAGCTGCAGCGCGCCGGCCGCGTGGACGACGAGCGCCATGTGACCGCGGCCGTGCAACTGGCCGCCCGGCTGCACCTGCCGGTGGTGGCCACGCACCCGGTGCAGTTTCTGGAGCCCGACGACTACGAGGCGCACGAAGCCCGGGTCTGCATTTCCGACGGCGAGATCCTGGGCAACAACCGGCGCGTGCGCCGCTTCACGCGCGAGCAGTACTTCAAGAGCGCGGCGCAGATGGAAGCGCTGTTCGCCGACATCCCCAGCGCCGTGGCCAACACGCTGGAGATCGCCAAGCGCTGCAGCCTGAGCCTGGTGCTGGGCAAGCCGCAGCTGCCGAATTTCCCGATCCCGCCGGTCAACGGCGTGGTCATGTCGGTGGAGGACTATTTCCGCCACGTCTCGTACGAAGGGCTGGAAGGGCGGCTGCGCCACCTGTTCCGCGACGAGGCCAAGCGCGAGGAGCAGCGCCCGCGGTATGTGGAGCGGCTGGAGTTTGAGCTCAACACCATCCTGAAGATGGGGTTCCCGGGCTACTTCCTCATCGTGTCGGACTTCATCAAGTGGGCCAAGGAAAACGGCTGCCCGGTGGGGCCGGGTCGGGGTTCCGGTGCCGGCTCGCTGGTGGCCTACGCGCTGCTGATCACCGACCTGGACCCGCTGCAGTACAACCTGCTGTTCGAGCGCTTCCTGAACCCGGAGCGGGTGTCCATGCCCGACTTCGACATCGACTTCTGCCAGTCCAACCGCGACCGCGTGATCGACTACGTGAAGGAGCGCTACGGCAAGGACGCGGTGAGCCAGATCGCCACCTTCGGCACCATGGCCGCGCGCGCGGCCATCCGCGACGTGGGCCGGGTGCTCGACTTCTCCTACGGCTTCTGTGACGGCATCTCCAAGCTGATCCCGAACAAGCCCGGCATGTCGGTCACGCTGCAGTACCCGCCGGTGCCGAAAAAGGAGGGCGACAAGAACAACTACGCCATCGAAATGGAGCCGGTGCTGGCCGAGCGCATCCAGAAGGAAGACGACGTCAAGACCCTGATCGAGCTGGCGCAGAAGCTCGAAGGCATGACGCGCAACATCGGCATGCACGCCGGCGGCGTGCTGATCGCGCCGGGCAAGCTCACCGATTTCTGCCCGCTTTACCAGCAGCCCGGCAGCGAGTCGGCGGTGAGCCAGTACGACAAGGACGACGTGGAGGCCGTGGGCCTGGTGAAGTTCGACTTCCTGGGACTGGCCACGCTGACCATCCTGGAGATCGCGCGCGAGTTCATCATGAAGCGGCACCCCGGGCAGGAGAACTTCCGCTACGAGGACGTGCCGCTGGACGACCGGGCGGTGTACGCGCTGTTCTCGCGCGGCCAGACCGAGGCCGTGTTCCAGTTTGAAAGCCGTGGCATGCAGGGCATGCTGAAAGACGCCAAACCGAGCCGTCTGGAAGACCTGATCGCCCTGAACGCGCTCTACCGCCCAGGCCCGATGGACCTGATCCCCAGCTTCGTGAACCGCAAGCACGGCAAGGAAGTGGTGGAGTACCCGCATCCGCTGGTGGAGTCGGTGCTCTCCGAGACCTACGGCATCATGGTCTACCAGGAGCAGGTGATGCAGACCGCGCAGGTGCTGGGCGGTTATTCGCTGGGCGGCGCCGACATGCTGCGCCGCGCCATGGGCAAGAAGAAGGCCGAGGAGATGGCCGAGCACCGCGCCATCTTCCGCAAGGGCGCGGCGGAAAAGGGCATCGGCGAAGACAAGGCCGACGAGGTCTTCGACCTGATGGAGAAGTTCGCGGGCTACGGCTTCAACAAGTCGCACGCTGCCGCCTACTCGCTGCTGGCCTACCACACCGGCTGGCTCAAGGTGCACTACACGGCCGAGTTCTTCTGCGCCAACATGACGGTGGAAATGGACGACACCGACAAGCTCAGGGTGTTGTTCGAAGACGCGCAGAAGATGGGGATCGCCTTCGAGGCGCCCGACGTGAACCGCGGCTTCCACCGCTTCGAGCCCATCACCGACAAGTCCATCCGCTACGGCCTGGGCGCGATCAAGGGCACGGGCCAGCAGGCCATCGACGCCATCGTGGCCGCGCGAGAAGGCAGGGGCGAGGGCCCCAGCGGCGGCGAGTCCGGCCCGTTCAAGAGCCTGTTCGACTTCTGCCGCCGGGTGGACCGCACGCGCCTGAACAAGCGCACGGTGGAAGCGCTGATCAAGGCCGGCGCGTTCGATTCCCTTCACCGGAACCGTGCCGAGGTGCTGGCCTCGGTCGAGCGGGCGTTCGACTTCGCCGCGGCCCAGCAGGCCAACGCCAACCAGGGCGGGCTGTTCGACATGATGGGCGGCGACGACCACGGGTCGAGCACGCAGGAGCCCGATCTGGTGGCCACCACGCCCTGGGGCGTGAAAGAGCAGCTCACGCTGGAGAAGACCGCGATCGGCTTCTACTTCTCCGGCCACCTGTTTGACGAGGTGCAGCGCGAGGTGCGGCGTTTCGCGCGCACCGAGCTGGCCGACGTGAAGGAGAGCCGCGACCCGGTGATCCTTGCCGGCATCGTGACCGACTTCCGCGTCATCAACGGACAACGCGGCAAGCTCGCGCTCTTCAAGCTCGACGACAAAACCGGGGTGCTGGAGGTGAGCGCCGACGAAAACCTGATCAACCTGCACCGCAACCTGCTGAAGGACGACGAGCTCATCATCGTGCAGGCGCTGGCCCAGCCGGACCGTTTTTCCGGCGGCCTGCGCCTGAAGATCCAGCAGATCTGGGACCTGGCCGCGGCGCGTTGCCGTTTCGGCAAATACCTGCGCGTGGCCGTGAACGGCCAGGCGCCGGCGGTGGCAGCGCTGGTGCGCGAGTTTCCTCCGAAGCGGGAAGTCACCGATCAGGGCGAGTTCACACGTGGCCTGCCGGTGCGCCTGGCCCTGCTGCGCGAAGGTGCCCAGTGCGAACTGCAACTGGACGACCGGGCGCTGTTTTTCCCGACCGACGCCGCGCTGGCGAGCTGGATGGCACAGGCGCACGAACAGCGCGCCGAAATCGTGTTCGACTGATGGGGTTGCACCACACTGGTGCGTTTGTAGGCGTGCAAAAACCACGCCAGCGCGACCTGCATCACGCGCTGGCAAGGTTTATGCCTTTACTGGGGTCGGCTTGCGTCGATAGTCAAGGCAACCATGAAACTACAACACAAGGCCTGGGCGCTGGTTCTCGTCACCGTCGGGCTCTGCTCCCTGGCCGCCATGTTCGGCATGCGCTGGCTGGTGGGCGACTCGTTTTCCCGACTGGAACGTGAGCGCGCCGCGCGTGAAGGCGATCGGGCCAGCCGCCTGTTGAGCCAGCAGGTCGAGGGACTGAGCGCCACCGTGCGCGACTACGCCCAGTGGGTCGATGCCGTGTCTTTTGCCGAGGGGCGCAAACCCGGCTTCGTGGACGACAATTTCGACACCAGCAACATGGGCTACCTGCGCATTTCCGAGGTGCTGATCGTCGATGCCAAGGGCAACCCCCTGACCAGCCTGGCTGCGGGATCAGCACCCGAGCTCTCCCCGGTATCGCCCGAACGCCTGCAGGAGTTGCGGGAGCTGGTGGCACCGGTGCTCGCCGACCCGAGTGGGCGCACCCTGCTGCAGACCTACCGCGTGCAGGACGGTCACCTCGATCTGGTGACGGCCTCGGCCATCCGCGATCCCGACCGGCCGGACGATGTCTCCCACGGCGCCATCCTGATGCTGCGCCATTTTGACGAGGCCGAGCTGCAGCGTTTCAGCGAACTGCTGATGATGCCGGTGCGTCTGTCGTTCGACCACCCCGGCCACTTGGGCGAGCTGACGCACCTGGCGCCGGTGGACGACAAGCACGAGGATCTGCACGCCGTGCTGCGGGATCAGCAAGGCCAGCCCGTGGCCGAACTGGTGCTCAGCCTGGACCGCCAGTTGTTCCAGGCCGCGCAGTCCTTGAGCCTGACCGGCATGGCCCTGTCCGCCCTGGCCGGTTTGCTGGCCAGCCTGCTGCTGGTGGTGCTGCTGGATCGCCTGTTGCTGCGCCGCCTGCAAGCGCTGCACCGGGAGGTGCAGGGCATCACGGAACGCGGTCCCACGGCGACGGACCGTCTGCAGATACCAGGAAAAGACGAACTGAGCACGCTGGGAGAGGGCATCAACCACCTGCTGGAGCGGGTGCAGCGCGATGCCCAGACCCAGCGCGAGGCGCACGAACGCCATGAGGCGCTGCAGGTGCAACTGATGCAGAGCCAGAAGACCGAGGCGCTCGGCCGGCTGACCGGCGGCATCGCGCACGATTTCAACAATTCGCTGGCGGCCATCACCGGCTGGGTGCGCTTGGCCTCCGAAGATCTGGACACCGAACACCCCAGCCACGAGGCGTTGCAGCAGGCGCTCAAGGCCACCCGCTATGCCGACGGGCTGATGCGCCAGTTGCTCGCCTTTGGCCGCCAGTCGGCGCCCAAACTCCAGCAGGTGCACCTCTCCCACCTCATCGAGGAAACGCGCCAGATGATGGCCTCGGGTCTCACGCGAGAGTGCGAGCTGGTGGTGGAGTGCCGGGTGGACGACGACGAGGTCGTGGCCGACCCCACCCAGTTGCAACAGGTGCTGGTGAACCTGCTCATCAACGCGGCCGATGCCATGAAAGGCAAGGGGCGCATCGAACTGCTGCTCGACGAGCTGGAATTGCCACCGCCACCCGGGCAGGCGCCGCCACCCGGTGCGGCCGAACTGAACCCGGGAAGGTACTTGGTGCTGCAGGTGTGCGACCGCGGTCCCGGCATCCCGCCCGAGCACCTGGACAGGCTGTTCGAACCCTTCTTCACCACCAAGCCCAAGGGCCGCGGCACGGGGCTGGGCCTGTCGGTGGCGCAGGGCATCATGGCGCGCCACCAGGGGGCCATCGGCCTGCGCAGCGAGGTGGGCGAGGGGGCCTGTTTCATGCTGTATCTGCCGGAGAGCCGGCACGACGCGACCGCAGCGCCTCTCACCACGCCCGGCGGCGGGTCCGACCAGGGGCGGCAACTGCTGTTCGTGGACGACGATCAGTCGGTGCGCCACGCCTGGAGCGCGCTGCTGGAGCGCAAGGGCTGGCAGGTCACGCGCTCGCGCGATGGGGAAGAGGCCTGGGCCCAGTTCATGCAGACCGGCAAGCGCTGGGATCTGGTGCTCACCGACCAGTCCATGCCACGGCTCGATGGCGTGGGGCTGGCCCTGCGCATCCGGGCGACCCAGTCGCCACCGCCCATCGTGCTCATGAGCGGACACGCCAACGAGGTGCCGTCCGATTTGCTGCAGACGCTGTTTGCCGCCGTGCTGCACAAGCCGGTGGATGCCAACGAGCTCGAGCGGGCGCTGCAGAAGGTGCTTGCGCCCGACGAACCGGCGGCCGCCGGGCACTGATGGTCAGTCCAGCGGGCGCACCACCACGGTCATGGGAGAAGGCACGGTTCCGTCCGTGTCGCGCGGCAGGCTGCCGGTGCGGTCGATCGCCCGCAGGGCTGCGTCGTCCCAGGCGGTGTTGCCACTGCTCTTGACGAGGCGACGACCGGTGATGGTGCCGTCGGGTGACGCGCGCACCTCGACTTCGGCCCGCAGGCTGTTCGGGAAATCCTGGGCGTAGATGATGTTGGGCCGGATGCGCGCGATCACGCGCGCTGCGTAGCCGGCCGATGGCCCGCTCGACTGCTGGGCCGAGCCCTGGGCCTGGGGGCCGCCACTGGCGCCCGCCTGGCCCAGAATGCGTCGCATCTGATCTTCCCGCGCCTTTTTCGCCAGCGCTTCGTCCCGCCGCTCCTGGGTCTCGCGCTTTTGGTCGGCCAGCTTTTTCTCTTCGGCCTTCTTCTTGGCGTCCTCGGCCTTTTTCTTCTCGAGTTCCTTTTTCTCGCGCGCCTGCTCTTCAGCCTCCTTCTTGGCCGCCTGTTTGGCTTTCAGCTCCTCGGCCTCGCGCCGCTCTTCCTCCAGCTGCTTCTTTTTGGCCTGCGCGGTCGCGATGTCGGCCTGCTTGACGGCCGGCGGTGTCGGTTCGGGTTTGGGCTCGGGCTGCGGTTTGGGTTGTGGTTTCGGCTCGGGGGGCGGTGGGGGCGGAGGAGGGGGTTCCACGGCCCGGGGGGCCGCTTCCTGCGGCAGGCGAGACCAGAGCTCGGCCTCGAAGGTCACGGGCGGCGTGTCGCTTTGCCAGCGCACGCCCCAGGTCAGCGCGCCCATCAGCAACAGGTGCGCGATCAGGGCCAGGCCCATGGGGCCGAGCCAGCGGCCGGGACGCGGCGGCTTGAGGTCCAGGGGTTCGGCGGTGACTTGCATGCTTGGGCGGTGAGGCGCTGGGCTCAGCGAGAAGTCTGCACGGACAGGCCGACGCGTTCAACACCCGCGCGCTGCAGCGTGTCCATGACCTTCACCACGGTTTCGTACTTGATGGTCTTGTCGGCGCTGATCACCACGGGGACCTTGGCCGCCTCGGAGGGGCTGGAGGCGCTCTGCAGCTGGCGCACCTGCTCGGCCAGTTGCGGCATCTTGACGGTCTGCGCGCCCTTGCTGGAGCTGCCATCACGCACCTGGAGGCGCTCTTCCTTGTCGATCAGCACCTGGACATAACCCTTGGGTGGCGCATTGGCCTGGCCCACGCTGGGCAGGTCGATCTGGCTGGGCGAAATCAGGGGCGCGGTCACCATGAAGATGATCAGCAGCACCAGCATCACGTCGATGAAGGGCACCATGTTGATCTCGTTCTTGGTGCGCCGCACGCGGCGGGAGGATGTGGCGGCCATGTCAGTGCCCCGAGGCCGACTGGTTGCCCAGGTTGCGGTGCAGGATGTTGGAGAACTCTTCCATGAAGGTCTCCAGCCGGTTGGCCACACGGTCGATGTCGTGCGCGAAGCGGTTGTAGGCCACCACCGCGGGAATGGCGGCGAACAGGCCGATGGCGGTGGCCACCAAGGCTTCGGCGATGCCGGGCGCCACCGTGGCCAGGGTCACCTGGGCCAGCGCGGCCAGGCCGGTGAAGGCGTGCATGATGCCCCAGACGGTGCCGAACAGGCCCACATAAGGCGCCACGGAGCCCACGGTGCCGAGGAACGAGAGGTTCACCTCCAGCGTGTCGAGTTCGCGCTGGAAGCTCGCGCGCATGGCACGGCGCGCGCCGTCGAGCAGGGCGCCGTTGTCGCTGATGCGGCGCTCGCGCAGCTTCTGGTATTCGCGCATGCCGCTGGCGAAGATGCGTTCCATCGGGCCGCCGTGGCGGGCGCTCTGCGCGGCCGCGGCGTACAGGTCGTTGAGGTTGGCGCCCGACCAGAACTCGCGCTCGAAGGCTTCGTTGTGCGTGTTCACGCGCTTGAGGGCGAAGACCTTGCGGAAGATCGCGGCCCAGCTGATGACGGACATCACCACCAGCAGCACCACCACGGCTTGAACCACCCAGCTCGCATTGATCAGCAGTTGGACGATGGAGAGATCTTGGGTCATGGGTCTGAAACGGTTGTTCGATCGAATCTCGCCTGGACGGATCAACCGCAGGCGCTCAGGGATTCCAGTATGGAGGCTGGGATGCGTTGGGGCCGCATGCTGGCGGCGTCCACCCACCCGATGCGGATGGTGCCTTCGCACAGCAGCATGGTAGCGGCGTCGGGCTGGCCGGGTGTCAGGCAGGCCGTCTGTTCCATTGTCAGCGAAGCGCGGCCCGCTTCCTGCACACGCGCTGTAACGAGAAGCAAATCGTCGAGCCGAGCCGGGCGGTGGTAGCGCATCTGGGCGCTGGTGACGACGAACATGCCACCCACCTCCTGGCGCAGGCGCTGCTGTTCGAGCCCCAGCGCGCGCAGCCATTCGGTGCGCGCGCGTTCGAAGAACTTGAGGTAGTTGGCGTAGAACACGATGCCACCCGCGTCGGTGTCTTCCCAGTACACGCGCACCGGCCAGTGGAATATGGCCCCCGCGCGTTCCAAGGGGGCTGAATCCGCCTTGGGGCGACGCGGCGGCTGGGCCGGGGTTGCGACTGGCGTCCCGCTCACAGCGCCGCCTCCAGCCGGGTCACGGCTTCGCGCAGCTGCGCCATCGAGTTGGCGGTGGAGAAGCGCAGGTAGCGCCAGGGGTCGGCGTTGCCGAAGTCGCGGCCCGGTGTGGTGGCGATCTGGCAGCGGCGCATCAGCTCAAAGGCCAGGGCCCAGCTGCCGCCTTCGCCGGGGTGTTCGCCGCGCAGGGGGATGCCCCAGCGTTCGCACAGCGGCGCCACGTCGGCCCAGGCGTAGAACGCGCCATCGGGCATTACGGGCACCGTCAGGCCCAGGCGGTTGAGTTCGGGAATGAAGGCGTCGCGCCGGGCCTGGAACTCGCCCCGGCGGCGCTCGTACTCGGCCAGGCTGTCGGGTTCGAAGCAGGCCAGCGCGGCGTGCTGCGCAATGGTGCTGGCACAGATGAACAGGTTCTGCGCCAGCCGCTCCACCACCGGCACCAGTGCGGGCGGCAGCACCAGCCAGCCCAGGCGCCAGCCGGTCATGTTGAAGTACTTGGAGAAGCTGTTGATGCTGATGACCTCGTCGCCGAGGCCGTCGGGCAGACCCAGCGCGCTGTGGCCGTAGTCGGCATCGAAGCTCAGGCCCAGGTAGATTTCGTCGACCATCGTCACGCCGCCCTGGCGGCGCACGAAGCGGGCGATGCGCTCCAGCTCATCGCGCGCGATCGAGGTGCCGGTGGGGTTGGACGGTGAGGCCAGCAGCACGCCGCGCGTGACTGGCCGCCAGTGTTCTTCGACCTGCGCCGCGCTGAGCTGGAACCGTTGTTCGGGGCCACAAGGGACCAGCACCGCACGGCCTTCGGCGGCCTGCACAAACTGCCGGTTGCAGGGATAGCTCGGGTCGGGCATCAGCACTTCGTCACCCGCTTCGATGAGCGCCAGGCAGGCCAGTTGCAACGCGGCCGAAGCCCCGGCGGTGACCACGATGCGTCCCGGATCGATATGAAGCCCGAAGCGCGAGGCGTACCAGCCGCTGATCGCTTCGCGCAATGCGGGCAGACCGGTGGCCGGCGTGTACTGGCTGCGCCCGGCGTGGACGGCGCGCTCGGCGGCGGCCTGCACCAGCAGCGGCGCCGTGAAGTCCGGCTCGCCGATGTTGAGGTAAAGCATGGGGCGGTCGCCCGGACCGGCCTGCGCGGCCATGGCGGAAGCGGCCTTGGCCAGCTCCATCACGTAAAAGGGTTCGACGCGCTGTGCGCGCTGGGCGATCTTCATCTCAGTTCTTCACCACGCGAAGCGCTGCGGCGCATGAAGCGGCCCGGTCGGTAGTTCCGACGGGTTGCCTTGGGACGGACTCAAACCGCATCGTCGGCGGCGCGGGGTGGCGGGGCTTTGCGTTGACCCGTCTTGGCCGGTGCTGCGGCCACTTCGAGCGGACGCAATTTCGCGGCGAGCTGGTGCAGCACACCGTTGACGTATTTGTGGCCGTCGGTGCCGCCGAACGATTTGGCCAGTTCGATGCACTCGTTGAGCACCACGCGCCAGGGCACGTCCAGGCAATGCTGGAATTCATAGACGCCGATCCACAACACGCCGCGCTCGATCGGCGAGAGCTCGACCAGGGGGCGGTCGAGCAGGGGGGTGATCAGCCCGTCCAGCGCCACGGCCTCGGCGATGCAGCCGTGCAGCAGCGCGTCGTAGTGCACGCTGTCGGCTTTGTGGAAGCCCGCGAGATCGCGCGTGAAGAGGTCGATGTCGGTCGCTTCGTTGTGGCCCACCAAGTGCTGGTAGAGCGCCTGCAGGGCGAATTCGCGTGCGCGGGTGCGGGCCGATTTGTCGGCGGCCTTGCGGGCCTTAGGGGCGCTGGTGGTGGTGTCGTTCATGTTCAGCCGATATGTTCCAGCAGGTGAGCCATCTCGACCGCCACGCGCGCCGCGTCGCGGCCTTTGTCGGTCTGGCGGGCCACCGCTTGTTCCACGTTCTCGGTGGTGAGGATGGCGTTTGCGATGGGCAATTGGTAGTCCAGCGCGAGGCGGGTGACCGCCGAGCCAGACTCGTTGGCCACCAGTTCGAAGTGGTAGGTCTCGCCGCGGATGATGCAGCCCAGCGCGATGAGGGCGTCGAAGTCGTCGCGCTCGGCCAGGGCCTGCAGGGCCACCGGAATCTCCAGCGCGCCGGGCACCTTCACGTGGGCGATGTTTTTTTCCTGCACGCCCAGGGCCAGCAGCTCGGCCTGGCAGGCCTGGTAGAGCGCGTCGGTGATGCCTTCGTTGAAGCGGGCCTGGACGATGCCGATGCTGAGTTTTTTGCCATCCAGCAGGTTGGCTGTGCCTTTGTCTGCGCCGAACATGAGGGGTTCCGTTTCTGTGTGTTGTTGTAAGAGAGGTCAGGCGGTGCGGCTGAGGTAGCCGGTGATTTCCAGGCCGTAGCCGGCCATGCTGGGCATGCGCCGTGGGTTGCCCATGAGCTGCATCTTGTGCACGCCGCATTCGCGCAGGATCTGCGCGCCCACGCCGTAGGTGCGCAGGTCCATGCGCCCGCGTTCGGGGGCCTGGGCCGAACGGGCCGTGCCTTCGAACTGCGCCAGCAGCTGTTCGGCGGTTTCGCCGCAGTTGAGCAACACGGCCACGCCCGCACCGGCCTCGCTGATGTGGCGCAGGCTGGCTTCCAGGCTCCAGCTGTGCATGGAGCGGCCGACTTCGAGCGCATCGAAAACCGACAGCGGCTCGTGCACACGCACGGCCACGCTGTGCTCGGGGGTCCACTGGCCCTTGACCAGGGCCAGGTGCAGCGCGCCACTGGGTTGGTCGCGGAAGGCGGTGGCGCTGAATTCGCCAAAGGCGGTGTTGAGCGCGCGGGTACCGAGTTTCTGCACCAGCGACTCGTTGCGGCTGCGGTGTTCGATCAGGTCGGCGATGGTGCCGATCTTCAGGCCGTGTTCGGCCGCGAAGAGCTGCAGATCGGGCAGGCGCGCCATGGTGCCGTCGTCTTTCATGATCTCGCAGATCACGGCGGCGGGGCTGCAGCCCGCCATGGCGGCCAGATCGCAGCCGGCTTCGGTGTGGCCCGCGCGCATGAGCACGCCGCCCTCGACCGCCTGCAAGGGGAAGATGTGGCCGGGCTGCACCAGGTCGGCGGCTTGCGCGTTGGCCGCCACGGCGGCCTGCACGGTGCGCGCGCGGTCGGCGGCCGAGATGCCGGTGGTCACGCCTTCCGCCGCCTCGATCGACACGGTGAAGGCCGTGCCCATCTTGGTGCCGTTGCGCGGCACCATGGGGGGCAGGCGCAGGCGCTCACAGCGCTCGCGCGTGAGCGTGAGGCAGATCAGGCCACGGCCGTAGCGGGCCATGAAGTTGATGGCCTCGGGGGTGACGTGGTCGGCGGCGAGCACCAGGTCGCCTTCGTTTTCGCGGTCCTCTTCGTCCACCAGGATCACGATGCGCCCGGCGCGCATGTCGGCCACGATGTCTTCAACGGGAGAAATGGGGACCGGAGCCAGGGTGTCGGTGGCGCTCATGCGGTTTCCTTCGATGGGGTGAAGCCCGCGCTGAGCATGCGCTCCACGTAGCGCGCGACGGTGTCGATTTCAAGATTCACGCCGCTGCCCACGGCCAGCTGGCCCAGCGAGGTGGCGTGCACGGTGTGGGGAATGAGGTTGATGCTGATCTCGCAGCCCTGGGCGCTGTCGTGCACCTGGTTGACGGTCAGGCTGACGCCGTTGACGGTGATCGAGCCCTTGTAGGCCAGGTATTTGCCCAGCTCGGGCGGCGCCATCACGCGCAGTTCCCAGCTTTCGCCCACCTCAGCGAAGCGGGTCACGCGACCGATGCCGTCCACGTGGCCAGACACGATGTGCCCGCCCAGGCGGTCGTGCGCGCGCAAGGCCTTTTCCAGATTGATGCGGTGGCCGATCTGGTTCAGGCCGGTGGTGCGGGCCAGGGATTCGGCGGAAATGTCGATGCTGAACCGCTGCTGCGCAAGGTCCAGCGAGGTGACGGTCATGCACGCGCCGTTGAGCGCGATGCTGTCCCCCAGGGCCACGTCATCGAGATAGCCCGGCGGCGCCTCGATGCTGAGTCGCTTGCCGTGGTCCAAAGAGCTGCCCTGAGCGTGGAGGTCGGCGATACGCCCCACGCCGGTGATGATGCCGGTAAACATAGGCGCGTATTTTCGCAGGGTTTGAAGCCCTATTCCGGTCAGGGCGCGCGACGGGGGCAGAAATGCCGGCCCGAAAACCGGAAAACCGGGTCTGGAGGTGGTCGGCGGCGGCGCCCTCAGGCGGTCAGGAAATCGTCGCGACCCGCCACCCGCGCCAGGATGCGCAGGTCGTCGCCGACCCGATCCACCGACTGGAAACCGAGTTCGACGCCATCTTCCAGTTTCTCCAGCGGCCCAAAACTCGCGAGGCCGCGGCCACTGCCCAGGAGTTTGGGGGCCAGGTAGAGCAGAAATTCGTCCACCAGACCTTCGCGAATCAGCGACCCGTTGAGCTTGTGGCCGGCTTCGACATGCAGTTCATTGACCTCGCGGCGTGCCAGATCGCGCAGCATGGCGGCCAGATCGACCTTGCCCTCGGTGCCCGGCGACTGACCCGGCAAAGGGATGACGGTGGCACCGAGGGCTTCCAGCGCGGCTTGTCGCTGGCCGTCGGCGACGGCGCAGTAGATGAATATCCGCCGCGCCAGCCCATGTGCAGGAGCTTGGAACAACCGGGCATCCAGGGGCGTTTCCAGCCGGCTGTCCACCACCACCAGGTGCGGTTGGCGTGGCGTGTCCACCAAACGCACGTCGAGCATCGGATCGTCTTCCAGCACGGTGCCAATGCCGGTCAGCACCGCGCAGGCGCGGGCACGCCAGGCATGACCGTCGGCGCGCGCCGCCACGCCGGTGATCCACTGGCTCGTGCCGTTGTCCAGAGCGGTGGTGCCGTCGAGCGAAGCGGCCATCTTCATGCGCACCCAGGGCGTCTGGCGGATCATGCGGCTGAAGAAGCCGATGTTGAGTTCACGCACGGCGCGGGCCACCGCGTGATCGGTTGGCAGCACGTCCACCTCGATGCCGGTGGCCTGCAGGCGTTGCACGCCGCGCCCCGCCACCAGAGGGTTGGGGTCCAGCGTGGCCACCACCACCTTGCCCACGCCAGCCGCGATCAGGGCATCGCAGCAGGGGGGCGTGCGGCCGTGGTGGGAGCAGGGTTCTAGGGTCACGTATACCGTAGCGCCACGCACAGACTCCCCTCGGGCCTGCGCATCGCGCAAGGCCATCACCTCGGCGTGCGGCCCCCCGGCGTGTTGGGTGTTGCCTTCACCGATGACGCGGTTGTCGGTCGAAACGATGACGCAGCCGACGCGGGGGTTGGGGTTGGAGAGATGGAGGGATTTCTTCGCCACCTTCTGGGCAGACCCGAGAGGATGTGGCGGATGCGACGGTTGGTCGTCAGAGCCTGGCGCGAAACCGGACATCAACAACCGCTGTCCCCTGTCTTGCATGAGCGTATGCGACCGGCCTGGCTATAGATGATGGTGGTGGAGCGATCTACGTTATTGAACACAATGCTGCCATTGCTGAAATTACCACTTTTCAGCTTTGGAAAACCGCTGCCGTTGAACAAGAGGTAGTTTGCCGCCAAGCTGTTGGGTGAGCTTGAATCCCCGATCACCGTCACCGTGATACCCGCTCTCGCTGGGATTGCCGGGTGCTCCGCAATCAAGGTGTCTGTCCCGGCCGTATAGCTGTTGTCCCAGTTTGTGTCGGTGAAGATCATCCAGCCCGAGCTCCAACCAGTGCTGGTATTTTGGGGAATCATCAATGTGTTGAGACCGAGTTTCATGGAATTTGAGCGTGCTGCATTAAAGCCGGCCACGAAATTGCTTATCACATCGGACAACTGGGAATTGCGGGAGAAACTGATGTAGCTCGGTACCGCGATCATCATGAGCACGGAGACCAGGGCCAGCGTGACCATCAATTCGACCAATGTGAACCCTCGCAGACACCATTTCCCCGCCTGATAACGCGCCGGTCGAGTGATTCGCGGGTGTTTCATTTCCAGCATTTCTCCGTGTTGGTGTAGGCGCCATTGCATCCACGACGCGCGATGCTATCCAGCGCGATCTCGGTAACGGTCGGGTCTGTATAGGGGGCTCTGGGTACAGCAAACACCTCGACGCAGTCGCGAATGGTGGGAACAGCGCCGCCAGACGCTTGGCATAACCGGGCGCCCAGAACAAAGCTGCTCTTGGCAAGGCCTTCCTCGGTGGCTGAATAGGTCTTGAATGGGGTCGTGGTAGCGCCAGCAGTAAACGCAAGATAGGTGTTGTTCTGGGTCAGATACCGTTCCTGTTGCTGCAAAAGATTGGTCATGGCTGCTCGGGCCTCCGCACGTCGAGCTTTTCGCACGGATTCAATATAGGAGGGGTAGGCAATGGCGGCCAAAATGCTGATGATCGCGACCACAATCATCACTTCAATAAGAGTGAAACCACTGGTGGTTGGGCGGGCGCATGGCTTGTCATACAACGACTGCCATTTGATAGAGAAGGTCATTTGGCATTCTCGCGGTAGTTGTTGATCTGACGCCAGGATATCCGTCCCGTTTTGTAGGCGATGGCGCTACCACCCGATGGGTCGATTTCCATGCCCTTGCTGCCTTGAAGGATGATGGCGTATTTTTGGGTCGCTGTTCGCTGTCCAGTTGTGTCGCTGTCGCTCAAGGAGGCGTTGCCAATGCTAATAATGATAGGGGCGGCCAGGAGACCCACAGGGGACTCGATGAACTTGCCGTCGCCGGTCAGCGCGTTCATTTTGTAGAAATTGCCGCCCCCCTCACCACACGCGCCTTTGGTGGGGTAGATGGTGCCAAAGTAAAGTTGGCCACCCAGTACGGTAATTTCACTGATCTGACGTTCGCCAAGGGTCTGATCGTAATCCATGTACCAACCCTGCTTGGCTGGCGTCTTTGAACCCCAAACGAAGTTTGCAGTCGTTACCGTTCCTGTACTGCTGTCGATACTGGCTTTGACCAAGCTACTGCGTCCCGCAATCACCGTTGATTCATCCAGTAGCGCGTAAAGAGATGCCGTCGTCGGAAGGGGAATGCCCAGGTCGGACGTCTCAAGATACTTTCCCGTGCCCAGCAGCACAATGGGTTTACCGCCAAAACCCGTCATGACCGATGGAGATGTCGTGATGGGTTGCAACTTGCTATCGGAAGACTTAGCGATAAACATGGCCGATTTTGTGGCGGCAATGCTGTTGAGCTTGGTAAGGTTTCCACCGGCATCAATGGAAAGATCGTCGATGCCATATTCTTTGAATGAAAGCTTCCAGAGATTGCCTTGCAGGTCACCGGTGTACAGATTGTCGAGTGACCCTGCATAGAAATTCTTGACACCACGTATGCCCATCACGCCCTTGGCAATGGCGTTACTGCTCTGCGGAAGTTCGATGCGCCAGAAATTCGAGCCCTCTTTCCAGGGGGACGAAGGGGATGGTTTTGCTGACAGATCCAGAATGAAGATGGAAGGGTCTCCTGTGGTGTGGGCGCTGCCATCACTTTCGTAATTGTTGATACCACTGGCCACCACTGCATACCACTTGTACGATGGCGCGCTGCTGCTACTCTTGGATGTGGTCCGGATTTTGAAGATTTCCGGTCGTCCCAGCACGTTGCCCATTGCTGGGTGATCCTTGTCGGTGAATTCCCACAGGACGTCGCCTTTGTCGAACGTCTCAGGATCTGTGACGTCAAGCGCAAACAGGCCTTGACCGCCTCCGCCCAGGCCCGAGACCAGGACGCTGCGCCACTTCCCAGAGACATAGGCCTCGCTGACTGCAGGCGTGGCATCGACCAAGGAGCGATGCGAGTAATCGAGGTCGGGCAGGGCCCTCAGGCGAGGAGCGATGAATCCGGGAACATAGGCAAAAGCTTCTTTGCCGTCTTTGGCGTAGAACGCGTGCAGCATGCCGTCGTTGGCGTTGGCGAACACGACCGGTTTGCGTGCCTTGTTGCTGTTGTAGAAATCCAGATAGCCGTCGCCACCAATGCTGGTATTCGGGGGGCCTTGGTAAACAAGCCCACTGTTGACGATGCTGCCAAGTACATAGTCCCGGTTGCGGAAAGGGGCATTGGGCAAGGTGGCGCTTTGCTCTTGGCGTCGATCGCCACGGATATACAAGACCCGATCTTCGCCCAGTGTATCGACGACATCAGAGAGTCCTTTGCTAAAGGCCTCCTGGTGCGCGGTCGGCAGGCTGTCCCACTTGAACACCGCGGGATCATCAACACCCTGGCGCCCCAAGGGTGAGCCAATGATGATGTTTCGTGAGGCGCCGTGATCCACCTTGGCGGCTGCGGTCATCACAGCTGCCGCCTCCCACTCTGGTTTGTCGGCAATGACGACGGTTTTTTGGTCGCTGCTGAGGGTCAGAGCGTGTTTGAGCAGGCGACCGCTCCAGTAGTTGGCTTCGGGGTTGAATCGTGCCAGGTACACCGATTGGTCCTGTCCGGATGTCAGGCGTTGGGACGAGATGGCACCACCCGCAATGCTTCCGGTTTCTTCCACAATGTCCGCGAAAATGTCCGCCAACGAATCCAGGAACTTCTGTGCATCACTGACGATGAAATAGTTCTTCGGGTCACCATCGGAACCCAGCCAGAGCAGGTTGTCGTCTTTGGCGTACGGATTGCCCGTGTTGTCCGTCAAATGGTCATCAAATCCGCCATATTTGGCGGCAAGGTAGAGCTGTTGCTGTTTGCGAAAAGATACTTTGTCGCTCGCGCGTCTTTCGTTGACGTCGATGGTGTAGGTGGTGACCCGGGCCTTGGGCTGGTCAGGCCGAAAACTCTGGGTGTTTGCCCAATAAGCCAGGCCGGCCATATAGTAAGAACCGCCCGTGGATCCAGTCGCCTTGGTAGCCGCATCAAGCAGGGTTGGCTCATATGGGCTGTTCGCCGAAATGTTCGAGGCGGTCTGTGAACGGCCCTGGCTGTCCGTGTAACTGCGGGTGCCGTTGGCTTCAAAACTGCCAACGATGTTTGTCCAGAAGGGTACGTCCAGCGCAGGGTCCGTCTCATTGGCGCGCGCGAAATCCTCATTGGTGGTCACTGTGTTTCCTGGCAGTGACCGATCACTGTGGGTGAACACGTCGGCAATGGCCAAGACGCTGTTGCGCAGACAACTCTTCCCGGTCCCGGAGGCGTCCTTGAATCCGGCAAAGGGGTCTTCCCATTTGCTGTACACCGGAAAATTCTCTTTCAGGGTACGCACCTGGTCGGCCGTGCCACTGATGTCCACCGCCTTGGATGTGGGTTGTTTGCCCTGAAGGTAGCGGATGGACTCATAGTAGAGTTCGCTGAGGGGGTCGAGTGTTTTGTAGCGGCCCACATTGTTCGAGTCCAATGTGCCGAACTTGTTGATGTACATGATGGTGCCACTGCGTGGGTGGCCTTGGTCGCCATACTGCGTACTGCTTTGCTGCGGGTTGTCGATGAAGACGCCGGTGGTGGGATCCCACTCCGCATAGGGATTTGCCGCAGTCATCAGATTGAAATCTTTGTCGAACTGCCGTGCTCCCAGGTATTTGAGCGGAGCACGAAGAACGCCACCGTAGCGGGTGCGATTATCGTCTTGCAGGTAACCAAACACGCCAATGCGCATGCTCTCTGCGTTCACCTGGAACTGCCCCACAGGTTTGTAATGCCCTTTGCCAGTGCCGTCGCTGTAACGCAGGCACAGCCCTCGCCACTTCTTGGTGTCCTTGTCGTAGGACATGAGTCGGTTTTGGGCACTGTTGGCGTCACAGACGAGGTTGCGTACCTCGTAGTAGGTGTCATTGTTCGTGGGTCCGACGAGTTGATCGCTCTTGGCATCGGCCACGCCAAACGGGTTGGTGCAGCCACCGGTTGTGTCGGCCGATTTTGCGAAATAAACCCGGTCACGACAGTTGTAGATGTACATGTCGTTGTTGCCAACCTTGTTGGCAACCGACGTTTCGACCATCTTAGACACTAACTCTTTGGGCAGCTTCTTTTCGGTGAAATAGCTGCCATTACGGTAGAAGAAATCTGGCAACCATGCGCGCTCCACAATGGTGCGACCACCGCCTTTGCCTTCGTCGATCACCCGGTTTCCACCTGTGAGGCCATAGCGCATGATGTCAATGGCGGACGAGGTGGCCCAGTTCATGAAGTTGCCGTTGAATCCCCCGCCACCACAGCTGCCGCTGGCGTTGACTGCGCCGGTCCAATCGAAATAGGCTCCAAGGCCGCCCGACCCTGGTACGTGCTTGTAGCAACTCGTGTTGTCGAAGTAGCCGACATAGGTCTTGGTTGCATCGAATTCGTCGCGGTAAGTTTGACCAACGGTGGGGAATTCCACCGAAAGTGCGAGTGTCAGGTTGGCCTTGGTTTTTGAGCCGTTCATGTAGAGCGGATCGGAAGGCAGGTCGATGAGCGGCGGCAGAGCTGTCTGGCTGACCACGGCGCCGGTATAGATCAGGGCCGAAACGCCGAATACGCCGGTGGCGATCAGCCACCCCTTTCGGGCGCCTTGGGTACGGGTCATATTGAGCAGATTGCGCAAGTTCATGGTCTTACTCTTTGCGAAGGATCATTTGCAGCACCGCCTGAGTTTCCTGGCGGGGGCCAAAGCCCATTGCGGTCACCCGGTAGATGGCTTTGGGGGCGGCCAAATCATGGCCTGCCATGGGATCTGGGAGGACTTCAATGATGTAACGGGGGGGGAACTCGGGGCGGATACCAACATTGCCAGTGGAAAGGGTCCGGCCCGTGAATGCGCCAAACTCAACCGTACGGGCATTGGCACTGCGATCGGTGAAGTCCACGGTGTACCAGATGGGCTTTTCACCGGGGTTTGCGGGCATGCACAAACCCAATTGCGTGCCGGTGCCGCAACCGGCGATAAACCCCAGCAGACTGGACGGCGAGAAGGTAGCCACTCGCGACTTGGAGGAGGTATTGGGGCCTCGGATGTCGAATTCGGCATCCAGCAACGCCGCCTCCGCCGCTTGGAATGCGATTTGTTGATCGCGACCGAAGCGGGTGGAACGCTCGGACAGCAGCACCATCTGGCTGGCGGCAATGCCCATGATGGTCACAATCACCAACAGGATGATGACCGTGGTCAGAGAGAACCCCTTCTGTTGCTTTCTCAGGGTTCTTCCAGAGGGAATGTGAGACTGCGTCATGGTGAGGTAATGGGCGTATTGGTCTGATCGTTTCGCAGATGGATCGTGAACGTGCTGGTCTGGCGCAAACGCCGGTCGGCTTGCACGGCCAATCCGCTACCGACGTCGTTGGTGCTTTCGAAGAGAGCTCCCAGGGGCAGATTCACACCGGTCTTTGTTTCTTGCGCCGACCCTACGGGCCCCCGCATGGTCAAGCCAATACGGATCGAACGGACCCGACGCCAGTTTTCGCGGGTGGCTGCGGCATCGCCTGCAACGGTCAGTTCGTCGGCGCGCAGCCAGCGTTCGGCCACGGTATCCTGCGAGCTTGTCGGGGCTACGCCGGGGCTGACGCCATCGGTTCCGTAGAGCACCTGGAAGGATTCCACACCCTCAATCAGAGGGCGTGAATCCACCCACTTCGCAGTGGTCGGGTTGTAGGTGGAGCAGGCAAGAGAAGCCTCACCTCCAGCAACTGCCGGCTTGCTGACGTGAAAAATGCTAAAGGCCCGATCATCCAGGCTGCCCGTGTTGGATGCAGAAACACCTGCACCTGCGCAATCAATGACGCTGTTGTCTGCTTTGGTGACGTCAGCAGGGGTACTGACGCCTTGGTAGCGCACAACCAAAATGTCGCTGCCATTGAGACACGAAGTGTCTTTGATGCTACCGCAGTCAGTAGGGCGACCCCCGTTGACAATTTCGGGGATGGTGCTCAGCGCTCGACTTGATGGTGTTGCATATGTCGCATTGTTCCAACCGAAAACGTCGGGTTCAGGGTCGCTGCTCGGGTCGCGGATTTTTTCGTTATCGCGCAATGGCGCATCGGGGTTTCCCCAGTCTTCATACCCGGCCTGGATGACAACACGGGAAATCAATTCAATGGCAAAGCGTTCCTTGTCGCGCATGGCGGAGGTGCTGTCCACGGCCCGAAATCCATTGCTGGACATGGACAGTGCGAATAATGCAACCAGCGTGATCAGCAGGCCCAAGGCCAGTGCAACCAGCAGTTCAATCAGCGTCAAGCCGCGCTGACGGTTTGGAGAGAATGTGCAGGAATTGTTTCTCATTCCTGACTCCCTGCCGTCAGAGGAATGACGACCAGCGGGACGCCCTGTTGTGTGGCGTATTCGACATCACCCGCAGTATTGATGTTGGACCACGCCATTTTGACCACGGTGGAATCCCCCAAGTTATCGCATGCCCAATGGGGTTTTCCGTCTGCGTCAAAAGGCTTGTTGTCGAAACACACGACAATTCTTGGCGAGGGCAGTTCATTCGCGGCTTTCGTCAGCCACTCGTATATTTCCCATTGCGCGGCTTCTGCAAGTGCAGTGGATCCCGTGGCTGAGCATTCGCCCTTGAAACAATTTTTGGCAGGAGTTGATGGTGTGCCAGAGCTGTGCGAGACCAGGAATGGATTGTTGGCTGCGTCGTTTTCGCGGGCGATCTGATGATTACCACGCATTTTCTCGGCCAATTCCCGGGCCATATTGGCCGCGGTATTCAAATAGCGTGTTTGGGTGTTGGCCTTGAGCGCGGCAGCTTGCATACCGACCGATCCAAGAAGCCCAATGCTCAAAATGAAGACTGAGACCAGCACTTCAACGAGGCTGAAACCGCGCTGTGTCCTGGACGGCGAGCCCAAACTTCGACGCTCATGACGGCATCGCCTTGCGCTGCGGGATGTAATATCAAAGATTGACTTCATGAGCACACTCTATCAAAGGGGTTGGAGGGTATTTGCCCTCTCTCGATGAGTGGCGTTGCAGAACCTCCCGGCGGCACGCCGCCGTGAAACCCCTCAAGCTGGGGCACAGTGATCTTTGTGTACCAGGGGCCCCGTGCCCGGTTCAGCGCCGCACTTCGTCCACCAGCGCCCGGAATTCGTCGATGTCTTCGAAGCTGCGGTACACACTGGCGAAGCGGATATAGGCGACCTTGTCGAGCTTCTTGAGTTCGCGCATCACCATTTCGCCCAGGCGGGTGGCGGGAACTTCGCGGACGCCCAGGTTGAGCAGCTTTTCTTCGATGCGCTCGATGGCGGCGTCGACCTGCTCGGTGCTGACCGGGCGTTTGCGCAGCGCCAGCGCGAAGGACGCCCTGAGCTTGGCGGGCACGTAGTCGACGCGCCGACCGTCTTTTTTCACAACGGCTGGAAAGCTGACTTCCGGGCGCTCGTAGGTGGTGAAGCGTTTTTCGCAGTGGCTACATTGGCGGCGGCGGCGGATGAAGTCGGCGTCTTCGGAGATCCGGGTCTCAACGACCTGGGTCTCCAGGTGACCGCAGAAGGGGCATTTCATGGGTACACCAATATACAGAGGGTTGCTGCCTGGCCGCCCACTGGCGAGATGCGCTACCGATGACGGATCGCGTCCCGCGCGGCGGCGCAGGCAGGAGCATGGCTTATTTATAGACCGGGAACCGGGCCGTCAGCGCGTTGACCTTGGCGCGCACGGCCTCGATGTTGACCGGGTCGCGCGGGTTGTCCAGCACGTCGGCGATCAGGTTGGCGGTCAGCCGGGCCTCTTCGTCCTTGAAGCCTCGGGTGGTCATGGCCGGGGTGCCGATGCGCACGCCGCTGGTGACCATCGGCTTTTCTGGGTCGTTGGGGATGGCGTTCTTGTTGATCGTCATGTGGGCGCTGCCCAGCACGGCCTCGGCTTCCTTGCCGGTGATGCCCTTGGCGCGCAGGTCCACCAGCATCACGTGGCTCTCGGTGCGGCCGCTCACGATGCGCAGCCCACGCTGGGTCAGGGTCTCGGCCACGATCTGGGCGTTCTTCACCACCTGTTGCTGATAGGCCTTGAACTCCGGCGCCAGTGCTTCCTTGAAAGCCACGGCCTTGGCCGCGATCACGTGCATCAACGGGCCACCCTGCAGGCCGGGGAAGATGGCGCTGTTGAGCGCCTTTTCGTGCTCGGCCTTCATCAGGATGATGCCGCCGCGCGGGCCGCGCAGACTTTTGTGGGTGGTGGAAGTCACCACGTCGGCGAACGGCACCGGGTTGGGGTACACGCCAGCGGCGATCAGGCCGGCGTAGTGGGCCATGTCCACCATGAAGATGGCGCCGACGTCTTTCGCCACTTTGGCGAAGCGCTCGAAATCGATGCGCAGGCTGTAGGCCGAGGCGCCGGCGATGATGAGCTTGGGCTTGGTCTCGTGGGCCTTGCGCTCCATGGCGTCGTAGTCGATTTCTTCCTTGTCGTTCAGGCCGTAGCTGACCACGTTGAACCACTTGCCGCTCATGTTGAGCGCCATGCCGTGGGTGAGGTGACCACCTTCGGCCAGGCTCATGCCCATGATGGTATCGCCGGGTTTCAGGAAGGCGAGAAAGACGGCTTCGTTGGCGGATGCGCCGCAGTGGGCTTGCACGTTGGCGGCGTCGGCGCCGAAGATTTGCTTGACACGGTCAATCGCCAGTTGTTCGGCCACGTCCACGTACTCGCAGCCGCCGTAGTAGCGGCGGCCCGGATAGCCTTCGGCGTATTTGTTGGTGAGCTGGGTGCCCTGCGCGGCCATGACCGCGGGCGAGGCGTAGTTTTCGCTGGCGATCAGCTCGATGTGGTGTTCCTGGCGCGCGTTTTCGGCCTGGATGGCGGCAAACAGTTCGGGATCGGTTTGCTCAATGAGGATGTTGCGGTCGTACATGGTGGCAGTCTTGGGTAACGTGGATCCCGGCGCGATGTGGACCACATCGGCAGGGGCTGCCCAGGCGAACGGCTGAACACCCGGTCGGGCCGGGCGGCACGCTTCCCAGTGGTTGTCCCGGCCGCTGATCGCTTTCAGCGCCGGGGGGCCACGTCAACGCAGCCAGTCAGAAGGAGTTCGTCCTTCGGTTGGTGCGCCTATCGCCAGTCGCGTACCCGGTTAGTTTAGCCGAGGCTTGCGCGGGCCATGGCTGTCAAATGGAGAGATCGGACGCCCGTGGGGTTTGCGTGTGCGGCTCGATCACGAGTTCGCCAGAGGCGTCTCGGGTGGGACGACGGGGGCCGCAGGCGCTTCCGCTTCGAAGTCGGTCGCAGAGTCTGGCTCGGGTGTGGGCTCGACGGTCGCGGGTGCGATCACCTGGGTGCGTTGGATTTGCGGGAAATAGCGTGGCATGGGTTTGCCCAGGGCCACGCTCTGGATGCGCAGGTGTTCCGCCATGACCTTGTTGATGTAGTCACTGCCATCGGAGGAAACCGCGCCCACGTAAAGCCGCAGACCACCTTCGATCGAGCCTGCCTGCTTGATGCAGTCTTGCAGCACTTTGGCGCCCACACGAAGGTTCGACACCGGGTCGAAGGCCGCCAGTCGCCCGCCGAAATCCTCATATTTGTCGGTGTGAACCCGGGTCAGCACCTGCATCAGGCCTTGCGCACCCACGGGGCTCTGTGCAAACGGGTTGAAGCGCGACTCGATGGCCATGACCGCGAGGATCAGCGTGGGATCTACTCGGGCCTTCTGGCCGACGTCAAAGGCCTCCGCCACCAGCACGCTCAGGGGTTCGGGCGCCACACGGTACTTGCGGCTCAACCAGAAGGCCACATTGGCTTGCTGTTTGGGCAGATCGGTCGGCTGGGCGGCGGTGACGCGTTCGATGGCGCTGGGCTCGGGGTTGAACGCGGCCACATCCAAAGCCTCGGCCGTCATTTGCTGGCGCTCCAGCAGCCAGCCGAGCAGTTGTTGTTCGGCGCTGGTGCGCAGATCACTGCGCGCGGCCAGCGTGATCAATCCGACGGCCAGCAGGGTGCCCAGCAGTGCCAGGCCATTGTGGGTGATGTCGAAAAAGCCGCGGGACACATCGCCCAGTGCGGCCCTGAGGGCCGCCTTGGCACCTTGGGTGCTCATTGTTTGTTGTTTGTGCGCTGTCATGTTGTCGCTCCTTTCTGCGTCGCCCTGACGGGTGGGTCCGGTCGACTGGATTGGGTCGCCATCGACGGCAAGACCTCGTGAGCCCGGCGATCGACTTAGCCTGGTTCGGCAGCGGGTCGGGTTTACCCTGAATGGGCAAAGCCGACGGATGTTATGGAGTTGTACATGTCAAGTCAATGTTTAAGATGTTATTTGTTATGACTTTTGTGTATTAAAAAGATGTGATGGACTGTGACGCACAGACATCCCTAGCGACACCACCAGCGTGGATCGGGCTTCCAGTCCCGTGTGCCACTTTTGACCGTTTGTCGGGCAATTGATACCTTTCGTTCTCGGGGTGGGTCGTTCGAGGCGGGTGAATGGGCCGTGGTTGCGTGATTGAAAATCCACATGGTCGCACCTGGGCGAAACCCTTGAAGCAATGGCCGAACCGGGGTAACCTGTGTTTGCCTGTCATTGCGACTGGCATCAGCTGGCAACACGGTCTGACCGTCTGCCGGCTCCCAAGGGAGCAATCTGTTGCTTCCAGGCTGGGGAGACATCAAACTCTCTCCGCCAAATCCGACGGCAAGTGCATTACGCCCGCCGTCAGCCCCGGTGGGTTCAGCCCATCGGGGTTTCTCGTTTCTGGAGTGTCCCTTTCTGTGCGTGCGCGAACAGCGGCGACAATACGCGCTTGCTCGATGCCGGCACGGTATCGACCCCTTCCTTTTCTGAGTCTCCTGTTTGATGTCGCTGTTTCCCCTGCGCAAGTCGCCGACCCCATCCAACGCCGCCGCCGTGAATACCCCCATCCCGACCAAGCCCTCAACCTCCTCCGCGCCACATCCGCTGGATGCGCTCACCGGAGGCGCGTTTTCCGCGCCCACCTCTGGCGAGCGTGCTGCGCGCATCCGGGAGTGGCTGGGCAGTGGGCCGTCGGTGGAGTTGATGAACGAGGTGTTCAAGGAGTTGTCGCACCGCGACCGGGGCGCCGCCAAGCCGCTGAAGGAAAAGCTGGACGAACAGAAGCGCCAGAAGTCGCAGGAGCAGATCGCCGTGGAGTGGGCCCACAAGGCGCAGACCCTGCTGGACCACTCGCGGCTGAACCTTGCGGATGCCTTGGCCTGGCAGCGCGATGCGGCCCGGGCCGGTGCGCCCCTGTCTCGCGAACCGCTGGCCTCGCTGAAACAGGCATTGACCGAGCGGGTCAAGGCCATCGAAGACCTGCAGCACCGGGTGCAGGTGGAGCGCGAAGCCGCGGTGTTGATCGCCCAGCGCATCGAGGTGCTGTCGACCAAACCCTGGCGTGACGCTCAGCACAGCGCCGACACCCTGCGTGCCGATGTGGTGCACTGGCTGCAGCAGACCAGCACACTGCAGAACGATGCGCAGTGGGCAAGTGTGGAGGCCAAGTTCCCACCCATGCTGGAGGCCTCGCGCAGCCAGCTGCAATTGGTATGGGATGCCTTCGAGGCCGCATTGGCTCAGACCGTTGCCGCCGATGCCGATCCGCAGGCGCCGCTGCCCGCCGTGCCCGTGTGGGCCGACGAATTGCGCGTCGCTCGTGGTGTGGATGTGGTGGCGCCGGCTGAGAGGTCCGCCCAGAATGCGCAGGCCGCGCAGGAAAAACGGACCCGTGTGGCCGCCGAGCTGGACAAAGTGCTGGGTGTGCTCGAGCGTGAGCTGGCCGAAGGCCACGGCAAAGCCACGCCCAAGGCCGCCGCCGATGTGCGCGCGGTGCTCAAGAGCCACGCGCGACACATCGGTGCCGAGCTGGAGGCGCGGGCCCATGCCGCCTTGACCCAGGCGGGTGAACTCGAAGGCTGGCAACGCTGGCGTGCCGATCAGCTGCGCGAAGAGCTGGTCGCCAAGGCCGAGGCCCTGCTGCAGGCCCCTGAAGGCCAGCGCCTGGGTGGGCGCAAGATGCAGGAAACTCTGCGCAGTCTGCGCGACCAGTGGAAGAGCACCGACCAGGGCGGGCAGCCCAATCACGCGCTCTGGAAGCGTTTTGACGAAGCCTGTACCGAGGCCCACAAATGGGTGGAAGCCTGGTTGAGCCAGGTGCGTCAGCAGGCCGATGCCCACCGGGCCCAGCGCCTGGGGATCATCGAGGAACTCAAGGCCTGGACCCTGGCGCACGAACAGAGCAGCGACTGGAAAGCCATGGTGCGCGAGCTGCATGCGTTCTCCGAGCGCTGGCGCGAAGCCGGGCACCTGAGCGAAAAGGCGTTTGCTGAGATCCAGCCGATCTGGAAAGACGTGATGCACGCCGCGCACGAACGCCTGGAAACCGCGCAGGCAGAGAGCACGGCGCGTCGCCGGGCGCTGATCGACGAGGCCATCGCGCTGGGGGCTGCACCGGTGTTACGCATCGACGCGGTCAAGGCCCTTCAGCAGCGCTGGCAGGCCGAGGCCCACGCGGTGCCCCTGGAGCGCAAGCACGAACAGAAGTTGTGGGAGGCGTTCCGCCAGCCGATCGACGAGGCCTTTGCCCGCAAGAGCAGCGAGCGTGAAAAGGCCTCCACGGCGCTCAATGCGCACGACCAGCGCGTGCTGGATGCGTCCCGCGCCCTGGAGGACGCGAGTGCCAGTGGCGATGCGCAGCGGATCCGCGAGGCGATGACTGCGCTGGAGGCTGCGCTGAACGCTCAGCCCGAGGCAGCGCCTTCGGGTCGGCGAGACGCTGCTACGCCCACCGGACCCCAGAGCGGGGCGACCGAGGGTGACGGGGGCACCGACGCGGTGTCTCCCCCCAATGAAGCGCAAGCGGCCGAGGGCGATGCGGTCGAGGGTGCGCCTGAGGTACCGGCCAAAGCGGCGGCCCCCGCCGCGCCCCCGAAGAAGGTGGTGGCGGTGCGCGGGGACGACCGTCCTGGCATGAAGAAGGCCGAGCCTGCGGGACGCGATGGCCGACGAGGTGATCGCGCGGAGGGGCGCCGTGATGGCGCTCCCGGGCGGCCCGACGCACGAGGTGGGCGCGATGGCGGTGCGCCGTACCGCGATCAGCGCGACTGGCGCGAGGAGCGTGAGCCTCGCGGTCCGCGGCTGGGCGATGCGGCCTTCCGCGCGCAACGCCAGGCCATCGAATCGGCACAGGCCAGTCTGCGCAAGCTGGCCGCGCAGGCCCACGGCGAAGTGTTGACCCAGTTGATGTCCGCGTGGGAGCAGCGCGACGCGCAGCAACTGCCCACCGCGCAGGCCTTGGGGGCGCGCGTGAATGCGAGCAGCCGGGCCGCCTGGGCGGCGGCGCTGTCGCAGGCCCCCGCTGGGTTGCCGGGTGAAACCCTGCTGAGGCTCGAAATGGCTGCCGAGGTACCCACGCCCGCCGAACACCTGAGCGACCGCCGCATGCTGCAACTGCAGTTGCTGACGCGCCGCAACGCGGCCAGCCCGGCCGAAACCTGGAGCGAAGACGTGGCGAAGGTGCTCGGTTCGGGTTACGACGCGGCTGCGGCGCGGCGTTTGCAGGCCGTGCTCAAGGTCTTGCTCAAGCGTTGACGCGGTTTGCCTGGAGCGTCGCGAGAGCGGGGCTCCGGGTGTGGTCGCTGGTTGCGCGGGGAGGGGGCCCGCCACCGTGAACGGCTGGGGTTCAGGTTCCGGGTCGAAAGAAGCCGTCGTACAGCGGTATCAGCTCGGGGAACTCCAGCGCGAAGCGCTCGCGGTTGACGAAATAGGCTTCACAGGTCACGGCGAAAAATTCCGCCGGATCCTTGGCGGCGTAGTCGTCCAGCCAGGGCGGTTCACCACCGAAGCGTTCGGCCAGGGTCAGGCTCTCACGAAAGCGGTTGTAGGCGGCCTGCATGGTCCGCCGCCAGTGCTCCCGCGCTTGCGCGGCACTGTCCAAGCCCAGAAAACCCTTCGCCAATGGAGGCGCTCCGTCGGGCGTATCGCCCGCGCGCATGCCGTGCATGTCGATCTTGTGCACGAACTCGTGGATCACGACGTTGCTGCCATGTTCCGCCGCGGAACCGGCATGGGCTACGTCTTCCCAGCTCAGCATCAAAGGCCCGCGGTCCATCGCCTCGCCGGCGAGCACCTCGCGGTAGCGGTGCACCACTCCCATGCCATCGGTGACCTCGCGCTGGGCCACCGCTGCGCCGGGCTGTACCACGATGCCCACGAAGTCGCCATACCAGTCCAGCGCGGGCAAGGGGTCGTTGGTGGGGGCCTGGGCGACGCCGCCCATGTGCAGCAGAGGCAGGCTGGCCTGGGCGGCGATGGTCAGAGCCATGGCATCGGTGATGGTCAGGCCATTGGCGCCGTGGAATTCTTTCTCCAGCAGAAAGTGCTGGCACAGCTGGCGCAACCTTTGTTGCTCGTGTGGGTCGAGCGCCGCCAGGAAGGGGTGTTGCGCCAGTGTGGCGTTCCACAGAGAAGTGGGGACCTCTGGAGGGCGGCGCAGACGCCGCGGCAGCCAGCGCTGGATGAAGGTGGGCAGGATGCGGGGAGCCCCCGTTTGTCGGCGTGCCATGCCTCAGCACCCGAGCGTCTGCCGCTCATGCCCGCTCAATGGCTGTGGCAGGCGGTGAAACCCCTGTGCGTCGAGTCTCAACACTTCGGCGCGCGGCGGGTGGGCCAGGGCGTCCCAGTCGCTGAGGACCACACGGCGCAGGCCGTCGCCCAGTTCGTGCTGGGCCGGCCGGTGGGTGTGGCCGTGGACCAGGGTGCTGGCCGCGCCGCGCCGCAGCCAGTCCTTGGCGGCGGTGGCATCCACATCGGCCCACAGCGTGGGGTCGTTCGCCAGGCCGCGCTTGCGGAGTTCGCTCTGGGTGCGCAGACCACGTGCGATGGCCTCGCGTTCGGCCAGGGGCTGGGCCAGGAAGGTCTGTTGCCAGTCCGGCTGGCGCACCATGGCGCGAAAGCGCATGTAGTCGGTATCGTCCAGGCAGAGCGCGTCGCCGTGGCTGAGCAGCCAGCGTTGGCCCAGAAACGCCAGCACCGTGGGATCGGACAGCCCATGCATGCCGCAGGCGCTCAGACCCGCTGGACCCAGCAGGAAATCGCGGTTGCCGTGCATGAAGTACACGGGAGTGTGCTGGCCATGGGCGTGCAGCGCTTCGGCGCAGCGGCGCCAGAAACCGTGGTCAGCGGAATGCTGTGTGCCCGTGGGGGGGAGGGCGGCCTGAAGCAGGTCGTCGCCCACCCAGACCTCGAACAGGTCGCCCAGGACGAACAAGGCATCGGCCCGTTCAGCCGGAGGGCGCTGCAGGTAGCGCAGCCAGCAGTTGAAGGTGGCTGGCTCCGAGGCCTGCAGGTGCAGGTCGGAAATGAAGTCGACCGCTTGCCAGTGCGCAGGGGCGCGGAGTTCGGCGAAGCGGTCGGTGGGGGCGTTGTCCATGGAACAAGGGGCCCATCGGCCCCCTGGGTCGCGGTGCGTCAGAGGGCGACCGCTTTTTCGATCACCACATCGTCCTTGGGCACATCATCGTGGAAGCCCTTGCGGCCGGTGGTGACCGCTTCAATTTTCTTGACGATGTCGGTGCCCGAAACCACTTTGCCGAACACGGCGTAGCCCCAGCCCTGCGCGCTGGGCGCGGTGTGGTTGAGGAAGCCGTTGTTGGCGACGTTGATGAAGAACTGCGCGGTGGCCGAATGCGGGTCGCTGGTGCGGGCCATGGCCACGGTGTAGCTGTCGTTCTTCAGGCCATTGTTGGCTTCGTTGTTGATCGGCTGGTCCGTGGGTTTCTGGTTCATGCCGGGCTCAAAGCCACCGCCTTGCACCATGAAACCGGGAATGACGCGGTGGAACACCGTGTTGTTGTAGTGGCCCTTGTTCACGTAGGACAGGAAGTTGGCGGTCGACAGCGGCGCCTTTTCGGCATCGAGTTCGAGGGTGATGACGCCAAAGCTGGCGATGTGCAGTTCGACTTGGGGGTTGGCCATGGTCATTTCTCCAGAGTGGCTTTGAGGATGGTGATGGGGGACTTGGGCACGTTCTGATGCATGCCCTGGTTGCCGACCGGGACGAGCTTGATCTTGTCAACCACGTCCATGCCGGCGGTGACTTTGCCAAAAACGGCGTAGCCATAGCCGTCCGGGCTGGGGGCATTCAGTGCGGCGTTGTTCACCACATTGATGAAGAACTGTGCGGTGGCCGAGTTGGGGTTGGAGGTGCGGGCCATGGCGATGGTGCCGCGGTCGTTTTTCAGACCATTGCTGGCTTCGAGCGGAATGGGCGAACGGGTTGTCTTTTGCTGGAGATCGGTACCGAAGCCACCGCCCTGGATCATGAAGTTGTCCATGACCCGATGGAAGACCGTGCCGTCGTAGTGTTTGTCCTGCACGTACTGCAGGAAGTTCTCCACCGTTTTCGGAGCCTTGTCGGGGTAGAGCTCCAGCACGATGTCGCCCATTGAGGTGCTCAGCCGCACTTTGGGGAGCGCACTGGGCGTTTGTGCCGCAGCAGGGAAAGCCAAGGCGCACAGGGCGCTGGCGGTCAACATCGTGGCCAGTCGGCGGCGCAGTGGGCTGGCCAGAGGGGGGAGGCGGTCCATCAGGTGTTTCCTTCAAAAAAAATCTTCCACTGGTCACGCTCGCGGGTCCAGTACTGGCGCTTGGTCACTCCACGTGTCTGGCCCTGCGCCACTTCGCCAAAGGTGACCACCATGGTGTCCTGGCTGTCGCGCCAGCGCAGCATCGACACTTCTTTGAGCTGCAGGTCGCGTGCGGCCCCGGCGCTGCGAAGTTCACCTTCCACCCGCGGCCACCACTGGGAAAAATCACGCCCCTGGTTCTGGAAACGGCTGGAATAGAACCCTTTGAGGTCGTCCAGTTGGCCCTGGCTCTTGGCGCTGCGCCAGGCCTCGAGCGCCGCTTCGAACGACTGGCGTTCGGCGTTCAGCGATTCGGGCATGACCCATTCGAGCGACTGTGCGATGACCACTGGTGTGGTCCGGATCTGCACCGTGGACAGCAGGCGCTCCAGATCGGGGTTGGACAGCACCACGCAGCCGTCCGAGGCCAGCGGCGCGCGCACGAACTGCTCACGGGGTGTGCCGTGCAGCCAGATGCCGCTGCCGGTCTTGCCCCGTTGAACATCCAATGGATTCGGGTAGTTGATGGGCAGGGCGCCCACGCCGTACAGATCGGGCAGGTTGTCGGGGTTCAGGTTGCTGGTGATGTAGTAGACCCCCAGCGGGGTGCGCTTGTCGCCTTCGACAGCCTTTTCGATGCCCTGCAGGCCCACCGAGATGTAGAAGTCGCCCAGCAGGCGCAGGCGGGGCGTGGCAAAACCGTCGGCCCCGGGCCGGGCCGGTGCGAGGTTTTCGAACAGGTACAGGCGCGAGCGCGAGGCGTCCACGGCGATGGCGTGCCGGCTCTGCGACGACAGGGCCAGAAACTGGGCCGGGATGCTGCCCTGTGGAGGGCGTTCGATGAGCGCGCGCAGACGGCGGTGCGATTCGTCGCGCAGAGCCGCCAGTTGCTCCGCCGCAGCCTGCGCCTTGGTGTCGGGCACATCGCCCAGTTGGCGCACCGGCCGCGCCTGCAAGCTCAGCAGATCGCCATGGACCAGATGGGCCAGGTGGAAATTGGGGTGGTCTTCCACCAGCACGGACGCCTTGTGCAGTGCCTCACGGTGTTGTCCCTGGCTGATCAGTCGATAGATGTCGATCAGCCGCGCTTCGGCCTGTCCCAGCAGGGGCAGGACTTCCAGAAGCGCTTCGCCGGACAACGGCCTGGCCTGCAGTCCCGACGAGGTACCAGCCGACAGCTGATGGGCTGCGTCCTGCACCTTGGCCAGCGCGCTGTCGAGGAGCGAAGGCCGTTGCGTGACGGCAGCGGGTACGGGCTGTGTCTGCGCGGTACCGGCTGCGGGTGGCAAACCGACCGCAGCCGTTGGGTCGCGGGTCACGCAGGAAGTGAAGAGAAAAAGCAGGATCGCAGAGACGGCGAGCGTCACCAAGCCGGCAACCGGGCGCCGCACACCGCTGAACCCCGAACTCAGGTAGGCGGCGGGGACACTGGCATGCCCCCTCTGGAAATACCGCCGACCGGCCATCAGGAACCCGTGGATTCGCGCACGATCAGCCAGCGGTCGCCTTTCTTGACCATGTCGAGCGACTTGCGGCCGCTGACATTGATGTTGTCTGAACTGTAGGCCTGCTGGAACCGCGCGGTGGCGCGCTCACCCTGCACGGAAACGGACAGATCGCTGATGTCCACGTCGATGCGGGTGCGGGGCACGATGCGGGCCTTGCGGTCGGCTTCCCATGCACTGCGCGACTGGCCTTTGGGCGGTGTGAAGCTGGGTGCGTAGGCACCCAGATAGCGCTGCATGTCCTTGCTCGACCAGGCCTTGGCCCAGGCTTGCACCGCGGCTTCGACGTCGCTTTTCTCGCCGCTGGTCGCCACGGGGGGGGCGGCAGGCGCTGGTGTTGGCTTGGTGACTGTGGCGGCCGGAGGGGTCACGGGGGTTGTGACCGCCGCCGCGGTGGTGGGGCGAGCGCTTTTGGCGTCAGCCGAAAAAAGGTTGCGGATCAGGCTCAGCTTGGGGGCGACGCCCGTGTTGCCCGAATCCAGTTGCAGGGCCTTGCTGTAGGCCTGGCTGGCCAGCTTGGCATACACGTCGCCCAGGTTTTCGTGGGCGGTGGCGTAGCTCGGGTTGGTGCGGATCGCCATTTCGAGTGCGGCGCGTGCCTTGTCGAACTGGCTTTGACCGGCATACAGCACGGCCAGGTTGTTGTAGGGCTCGGGCAGCTCGGGGTAGTCCTCGGTCAGCTTGCTGAACGTTGCGATCGCATCGGTGGGCTTGCCGCTTTCGGTCTGGATCACGCCCTTGAGAAAACGCATCTGGGCGTCGCGGGGCTTGTTGGCCAGGTGCTGATCGGCTTTGGTCAGGGCTTCGCTGAATTGTCCTGCGCGCATGAGGCGATTGACCTCGGCGTAGTCGTCGGACTGGGCCATCACCAGCGGAGCGCTCAAGGCCGCCGAGAGGGCGACCGACATGGCCATCAGACGCAGAGGCTGGGTGACCGTGGCACGGGTGCCGCTGCGAAATTGCGCTTGCAGGAAGGACGGGGTTTTCATGGGGTGGGGCATGGGACCTCAGATGGCGAAAGCGGCGGACCAAAGACGGTGGGCGGACCTGCAAAACATCACTATAGCGCCCATCGAGACACGGTCATGCTGCCTGGGGCTGGCTATACTGACAGATTGTATCTGAGGGGGTAAGTCCAATGGCTGCCTGACGCGAGGGGTGCGCCCCGCATCCCGTCGTGTGGTGGCCGGCCCAACCCATTGCCGCGACCGGCGCTTTCCCAATGCATTGCCGATGCGCCGATGGCCAGTGGGTTCAACGGTCGCAGCGCATCCAACCCGTGTGGTCCGTTTCCCATGACTTTGAGCATTTTCAATACCCTGTCCCGACGTGTGGAGGCCTTTGAGCCTCTGGAGCCAGGCCATGTGCGCATGTACGTGTGCGGCATGACGATCTACGACTTCTGCCACATCGGTCATGCCCGCATGATGATGGCTTTCGACGTGGTGCAGCGCTGGCTCAAGGTCAGTGGTTACCGTGTGACCTACGTGCGCAACATCACGGACATCGACGACAAGATCATCAAGCGTGCGCTGGAGCGAGGCATCACCCTGCGGGCCCTGACCGACGAGATGACCGCCGCCATGCACGAGGACATCGGCGCGCTGGGCATTGAGCCACCCAGCCTGGAGCCGCGCGCCACCGAATATGTGCCCCAGATGCTGTCGCTGATCGGCACGCTGCAGGGCAAGGGGCTGGCCTACCAGGCCGACAACGGCGACGTGAACTTCGCCGTGCGCAAGTTCGATGGCTACGGCAAGCTTTCGGGCAAATCGCTGGACGACTTGCGGGCTGGCGAACGGGTGGCGGTGGCTGCCGACAAAAACGATCCGCTGGACTTCGTGCTCTGGAAATCGGCCAAGCCCGACGAGCCCGCAGAGGCCAAGTGGGACAGCCCGTTCGGCCCGGGCCGCCCGGGTTGGCACATCGAGTGCTCGGCGATGAGTTGCGCCACGCTGGGCGAAACCTTCGACATCCACGGTGGGGGCGCCGATCTGCAGTTCCCGCACCACGAAAACGAGATCGCGCAGTCGGAAGGGGCCAATGGCAAGCCGCTGGCACGGTTCTGGATGCACAACGGATTCGTTCGTGTGGACAACGAAAAGATGTCCAAGAGCCTGGGCAATTTTTTCACCATCCGAGAGGTGCTGCAGAAATACGACCCGGAGACGGTGCGCTTCTTCATTCTGCGTGCCCACTACCGCAGTCCGTTGAACTACAGCGACGTGCATCTGGACGATGCGCGTGCGGCACTCAAGCGCCTGTACACCGCGCTCAGCCTGGTGCCGGCCCTGGACGCCCCGATCGACTGGAGCCAACCGTTTGCCCAGCGCTTCCGTGCCGCGATGGACGAGGACTTCGGCACGCCCGAGGCGGTGGCCGTGCTGTTTGATCTGGCGGGCGAGGTCAATCGCAGCCGGGATGCGTCGTTGGCGGGCCTGTTGCGGGCGCTGGGCGGCACCCTGGGGTTGCTGCAGGCCGATCCCGGGGCGTATCTGCAGGGTGGCGGCGCGGCGGCGGGCGGCCTGGATGAGGCCGCCATCCTGGACCTGATCGCTCAGCGGGCCGCGGCCAAGCAGGCCCGCAATTTTGCTGAAGCCGACCGCATCCGCGAGGCCTTGCAGGCGCAGGGGGTGGTGCTCAAGGACAGTGCGTCCGGTACCACCTGGGAGCGTCACTGATGGCCGCGTCCGTCCTGCCCGACGTCGGTCCCGAGGCGCCTGATTACTGGGTTGAAGCCTGCCGCCATCTGATGAAGCGCGACCGCGTGATGAAGAAACTGATCCCGCTGCATGGCGGCGTCAGTCTGCAGTCGCGCGGGGATGCTTTCGTCACGCTGGCGCGCAGCATCGTGGGCCAGCAGATATCGGTCAAGGCCGCGCAGTCGGTCTGGGACCGCTTTGCCGTGCTGCCAAAGAAGATGCTGCCATCGCAGGTGCTCAAGCTCAAGGTGGACGACATGCGCGCGGCCGGCCTGTCGGCCCGCAAGGTGGAATATCTCGTCGATCTGGCGCTGCACTTCGCCAACAACCAGGTGCATGTGGATGCCTGGGAAGAGATGGACGACGAGGCCATCATCGGTGAATTGGTGGCCATTCGTGGCATTGGCCGCTGGACCGCCGAGATGTTCCTGATCTTCCACCTGATGCGTCCCAACGTATTGCCAATGGACGATCTGGGCCTGCAAAATGGCATCAGCCGCTGTTATTTTTCGGGCGAACCCGTGAGCCGAAGCGAGATTCGCGAAGTGGCGGCGACCTGGGCGCCCTTCTGCAGCGTGGCGACTTGGTATATTTGGCGCTCGCTGGACCCGGCCCCCGTGGCCTATTGAGGAACCCCATCCCCCCGTTGCTTGCTCACTTCGTGTAGCCGCATACCCCCTCCAGGCGGTGGCACCTGCGGCCCGGCAAAGCCGGTTTCGCGGTGTCCCCCTGAGGCAATTCGTCAAAGACCAGAGGAGTCGACTCTTGGCCAAAAAGAACTTTCTCGACTTCGAGCAACCCATTGCCGAACTCGAATCCAAAATCGAAGAACTCCGTTATGTGCAGACCGAGTCCGCGGTCGACATCTCGGCGGAAATCGAACAGCTGTCGGGCAAGAGCCTGCAGCTCACCAAGGACATCTACAGCAGCCTCACGCCCTGGCAGATCACCAAGATCGCGCGCCACGCCGACCGGCCTTACACGCTGGACTATGTGCGCGAGATCTTTACGCACTTCCAGGAGCTGCACGGTGACCGCCATTTTTCGGACGACCTCTCCATCGTTGGCGGTCTGGCCCGGTTCAATGGCCAGCCCTGCATGGTGCTCGGGCATCAGAAGGGACGCGACACCAAGGAGCGTGGCCTGCGCAACTTCGGCATGACCAAGCCCGAGGGCTACCGCAAGGCGCTGCGCCTGATGAAGGTGGCCGAGAAGTTCAAGCTGCCGGTGTTCACCTTCGTGGACACGCCGGGCGCCTACCCCGGCATCGACGCCGAGGAGCGTGGTCAGTCCGAAGCCATTGGTCGCAACATCTTCGAGATGGCACAACTCGAAGTGCCGATCATCTCCACCATCATCGGTGAAGGCGGTTCCGGCGGTGCGCTGGCGATCTCGGTGGCCGATCAGGTGCTGATGCTGCAGTACTCGGTGTATTCCGTGATCAGCCCCGAAGGTTGCGCGTCGATCCTCTGGAAAACCAGCGACCGCGCCAGCGATGCGGCCGATGCGCTGGGCATCACCGCGCACCGCCTCAAGGCGCTTGGGCTGGTGGACAAGATCGTCAACGAGCCAGTGGGTGGCGCGCACCGCGACCACAAGCAGATGGCCGCGTTTCTCAAGCGCGCGCTGACCGACGCCTGGCGTCAGGTGGCCGACCTCAAGGTCAAGGAACTGGTGGACCGCCGCTATGCGCGCCTGAACAGCTACGGCCGTTACACCGACACCAAGGCCGACAGCAAGCAGGACAAACGCTGAGGTGACCATGGCCGCACCGTTGCCCAACCCCTGCGAGCAGGCGTTGGCCCAATGGTGCGCCGGTGAGCCTTCCATGGTGGCGCCCTCGCTGGTGGCCGTGGCGTACAGCGCCGGGGCCGATTCCACCGCCTTGCTGCTGGCCGCGTGGCAGCGCTGGCCCGGTCGGGTGGTGGCGCTGCACGTGCACCACGGTCTGCAGGCCGCGGCCGATGGCTTCGAGTCCCATGCCCGGGGTTTCTGTCTGCGGCATGGCATCGAATTGCAGGTGGCCCGGGTCGATGCGGCGCATGCACCTGGTCAGAGCCCTGAAGACGCGGCGCGCGTGATGCGCTACCGGACACTGGCCGACATGGCCCAACAGACGCGGGCCGCATGCGTGTTGCTGGGGCAGCACGCCGACGACCAGGCCGAGACCCTTCTGCTCGCGCTCAGCCGGGGCGCGGGTCTTCCGGGGCTGGCAGCCATGCCCGAGCGGTTTGAACGGCACGGTGTGCGGTTTGGCCGCCCGTTGCTGGCGTTGGCGAGCCAGTCCTTGCGCGATTGGCTTGGGGCCACCGGCCATGCTTTCGTGGACGACCCGAGCAACAGCGACCAGCGCTTCACGCGCAACCGCATCCGCGCCGTGCTCATGCCCGCGTGGGAGGCGTGTTTTCCGGGGTTTCGGACGCAGTTGGCGCGCAGTGCCCGACACGCCGCCCAGGCTCAGGTGCTGCTCGATGATCTGGCGCGCCTGGACCTGGCCGATACCGGCTCACCACCAGCCATCCGGGCGCTGCAGCGCCTGACGCCCGAACGCCAGGCCAACGCCTTGCGCCACTGGCTGCGCGGCAGCGCGGGCGTGGCGGCGAGCGTGGCGCAGCTCGATGAGTTGCTGGCGCAGATCGCCCACTGCAGTACGCGTGGTCATCAGATCCGCCTCAAAGTCGCCACGGGGTTTGTGGTCCGGGACGGTGACCGGTTGCGTTACACCCCGCCGATATAATTGATCGGTTTTGCCCGGAGCCCAACGGCTCGACAGAACACGTGGCCGCTGCGGGTCACACCGACTTCAAACAGATACACACCCAACCCCGATCCAACCCGATGGCTTTGATTGTTCACAAGTACGGCGGCACCTCCATGGGGTCCACCGAGCGCATCCGTAACGTGGCCAGGCGCGTGGCCAAGTGGCACAAGGCGGGCCACCAGATGGTGGTGGTGCCCAGCGCCATGAGCGGCGAGACCAACCGCCTGCTGGGTCTGGCCAAGGAACTGGCCCCAGCCAAGACCGACAGCGCCTACGGCCGCGAACTCGACATGCTGGCCGCCACCGGCGAGCAGGCGTCCTCGGCGCTGCTGGCCATTGCCTTGCAGGCCGAAGGCCTGGAGGCGGTGAGCTATGCCGGCTGGCAGGTTCCCATCAAGACCAACAGCGCCTACACCAAGGCACGTATCGAGTCGATCGACGACCTGCGCGTGCGCGCCGACCTGAGTGCGGGCAAGGTGGTCATCGTGACCGGTTTCCAGGGCGTGGACCCGGATGGCAACATCACCACCCTGGGCCGCGGGGGCAGCGACACCTCGGCCGTGGCCGTGGCCGCGGCGCTCAAGGCCGCCGAGTGCCTGATCTACACCGACGTGGATGGCGTGTACACGACCGATCCGCGCGTGGTGCCCGAAGCGCGCCGCCTCTTGCGTGTGAGCTTCGAGGAAATGCTGGAGATGGCCAGCATGGGCAGCAAGGTGCTGCAGATCCGCTCGGTGGAATTCGCCGGCAAGTACAAGGTGCCCCTGCGCGTGCTCTCCAGTTTCACGCCCTGGGACATCGACCTGAATGAAGAAGCCGCCTCCGGCACCCTGATCACTTTTGAGGAAGACGAAGAAATGGAACAAGCCGTCGTTTCCGGCATTGCCTTCAACCGCGACGAAGCCAAGATCTCCGTGCTCGGCGTGCCCGACAAGCCCGGCATCGCGTACCAGATCCTGGGTGCGGTGGCCGGGGCCAACATCGAGGTCGACGTGATCATCCAGAACCTGAGCAAGGACGGCAAGACCGACTTCAGCTTCACGGTGCACCGCGGCGAATTCCAGAAGGCCATGGACCTGCTCAAGAGCAAGGTCGTGCCCGAGCTCGGCGCCGCCGATGTGGTGGGTGATGCGCGCATCTGCAAGGTCAGCATCGTGGGCATCGGCATGCGCAGCCACGTGGGCGTGGCAAGCCGCATGTTCAAGTGCCTGAGCGACGAAGGCATCAACATCCAGATGATCTCCACCTCCGAAATCAAGACCTCGGTCGTGATCGACGAGAAGTACATGGAGCTCGCCGTGCGTGCCTTGCACCGCGAGTTCGACCTGGACCGCGCCGACGACAGCCTCGCTGGCTGATCGGGGCCGAAGTTGCATGGTTCACCCACGGGAGCCCCGGCAACTTGAGGCATAATAGAAGGCTCCGGAGCGATGACCGAGTGGCCGAAGGTGCTCCCCTGCTAAGGGAGTATGGGGTGTAGAGCCTCATCGAGGGTTCGAATCCCTCTCGCTCCGCCACAGATGGGTTTCAGGATTCTTCAAAAAGATCCGTGGAACCACCTAAAGACCCCGCACTGCGGGGTCTTTTTTTTTTCACCGCTGCACCCATGTACCGCCAACCCGTTCCGGGGCATGTTCGGGGCACACTCCAGTGGCACCGCAGGACATGGCTGGTTTCGGTGCTGTGTGATGTGCTGGGTGTAAGCCCCGGCGGCTATCAGCAGTACTTCGTCTGGCGCGCCCAAGGCAACAAGCGGCGCCACATCGATGATGACGCCACGCTGGTTCACATCAAAGCCATTCGCCCTCGGAGCCACGGCAGCTACGCTGGCCTCGGGTATGGAAGGGGTCCGCTGCGCTCGATCTCAGGGAGTCGGCGGCAGGATTGATGTTCGTCTGGCGAAGGACTATCATGAGCGCCGCCCGAGACCGACCTGGGATCACCCCGGGCCACCGAGCAGCGAGGAAGGACCATGCAAGCATGGAACTTTGAGGCTGACTATTTCACGGCTTGCAATTGCGACTGGGGTTGCCCCTGCAACTTCAACGCCCGACCGACGGAGGGTCGGTGCATGGGCTGGGGAGCCTGGGCCATCCGCAGCGGCCGCTTCGGCAGCGTCTCACTCGATGGCGCGCGGTTTGCCCTGTACTACAAGTTTCCGGGCCGGGTCGAGGAAGGCCAGGGCACAGCCTGCGCGTATGTCGACAGTCGGGCCACGGCGGCGCAGCAGCAGGCCCTTGAGCAGATCGGCATGGGCAAGGCCGGCGGCGGCATCTTTGCCCTCTTCGGCACCGAGCTGGTGACCACCTGGCTGCCGGCCAAGCGGGCGGCCATCGATTTCGAGCTGAACGACGGCTGCGGGCGGGTGGTCATCGACCGCTACGGAGCGGCCGACAGCGAACTGCTGAGCTACCCCGACGGCTCAGTGATCCGCCCGACCGAAGACCTGCCGCACGGCATCGAGTTCAAGCGTGGGTTGATGACCAACGCCCGGCGCTGGTGGTGGCGTGACGATGACCTGCTGGCGAGCTACGCGGACAAATACGGCGCCGTCGCGACGGTGCGCTTCACGCAGGAGGGCTGCGTGGGATGAATCGCTGGGGTATGTCGTCGGCCCCGGCTGCCTGCGGACACCGGACGACCCAACTTCAAGGAGACAAGACATGGCATACGCAAACTGGCGCCTCGAAGGCGAATGGCTGAAGAACTGCACTTGCGCCTATGGCTGCCCATGCGACTTCAACGCCCGACCGACGCAGGGTCATTGCATGGGTTTCCTGGGCATGCGCATCACCAAGGGACACTTCGAGAACACGAGCCTGGACGGCGTGACCTTCTTCGCCGTCGTGTCCTTCCCGGGCCCACTGCACGAAGGCAACGGCCAGTTGCAGCCGATCATCGACGAGCGCGCCAGCCCGGCCCAGCGCGAAGCGCTGTTCAGCATCATGTCGGGGCAGAACTCGGCCGAAGGCACGCTGTTTCACATCTGCAGCCTGATCGTGACCAAGATGCACGACCCGATCTTCGCGCCGATCACGCTCGAGTTCGACGAGGTCGCGCGAAAGGCGCGCCTGGTGATCCCCGGCGTGCTCGAGAGCGAGGTCGAACCGATCAAGAACCCGGTCACCGGCGCCGACCACCGCATCCAGGTCGTGATGCCCGAGGGCTTCGAGCACCGCGTCGGCGAGGTGGCTTCTTCGAACATCCGCAGCAGCGGCGCCATCAAGTTCGAAACCCAGGGCGGGCACAGCACCCTGGCGCATGTCGTGCAGACGCCGCAGGGTGTGGTGGCCTGAGGCTCGCGCACGCAAGGCACCGCCGTGACGGCAGGCACGCTGCTCGAAGGGGCGCTGCGACGCGAGCGCGTCCTCGTCGTCGGCTGCCTGCTGTTCGTGATCGCTTTGTCCTGGGCCTACCTGCTCACGGGTGCCGGGATGATGGAGGAAATGGGCGACATGCTGATGCCCATGAGCAGCGGGCCGTGGACGCCAGGCCATGCACTGCTCGTGCTGGCGATGTGGGCCGTGATGATGGCCGCGATGATGCTGCCCAGCGCCGCGCCGATGATCCTGCTGCATGCAACGCTGGCGCGGCGCCAGGGCGAACGCGGCGCGCCGGCCGCGGCCTCGGGCGCCGTCGCGGCGGGTTACCTCGCCACCTGGGCCGTCTTCAGCCTGGCGGCGACGACGCTGCAATACGCGCTCGAGCAAGCCGCGCTGCTGTCGCCAATGATGCAGACCAGCAGCCGCGTGCTCGCCGGTGCGGTGCTGATCGCCGCCGGGCTGTACCAGTGGGCGCCGCTGAAGCAGGCCTGCCTGCGCCATTGCCGCTCGCCGCTCGACTTCGTCATGACCCACTGGCGCCCGGGTACGCGCGGCGCATTCGCGATGGGTCTGCGCCATGGCACCGTCTGTGTCGGCTGCTGCTGGATGTTGATGCTGCTGCTGTTTGTCGGCGGTGTGATGAACTTGGCCTGGATTGCCGGCATCGCGATGTTCGTGCTGGTTGAAAAACTCAGCCCCGCCGGACATTGGATCGGCCGCGGCGCCGGTGTGCTGCTGATCATCTGGGGTGTTGCGACGTTGTTCGCCGCCGCCTGATACCTTCGTCAACGGTTTCTGGCGCAGCAGCGACATCGGCAGCGTGGATGCTGACCGCTTCTACTGCGGCTCAGCTCTCGTCGTCCAATGAGGCGCTCCAGCGCTCGTTCCAGGGCACCGCCTGCTCGGGGCTTCGCAGGTCTTCGATGTGGCGCCGGTCGCGTTTGGTGGGTCGGCCCTGGCTCAGGCTCTGCGCCGGCTCGGGCGCCAGCCGGCGCTGCTCGGCCTCGGCCAGGCGCTGGGTCACCGACTCAGCGGTCTCTTCGTACAGCAGCGCGGCCACCGGCGCCGGGCCGCGCACGCCGCTGAGCGCGCGCACCACCACGGTCCGTGTGACCGGGCCGGTGCGGATTTCCAGGGTGTCGCCGGGTTTGACGTCGCGCGAAGGTTTGACCGGCTGGCCGTTGAGCCGCACGCGGCCCTTGTCGATCTCTTCGCTACTGAGGCTGCGCGTCTTGTAGAAGCGCGCGGCCCAGAGCCATTTGTCGAGCCGGATCTTGCCGTCGCCGGATGCGGTGGGTTCTTTCATGCGATCTCTGGGTGTGTTCAGGTTCTGGCGAGGGGCAGGCGCACCGTGGCGTCCAGCCCCTGAACCTTGCCGTGGGATTCCCGGTTGACCAGGTCGATGCTGCCGCCCAGCGAGAGCACGATGCCATGGCAGATGGCCAGCCCCAGGCCGGACCCCGAGCCCAGGCCATCGGTGGATGGCCGCTGGTCGGTGGCGAAGGGTTGGAACAGCCGCTCGCGCAGCGTGGGGGAAATGCCCGGGCCGCTGTCGCTGATGGTGAGTGCGGCGGTCTGTGCATCGGTCACGAGCGCGACGGCGAGCCGGGAGCCTTGCGGGGTGTTCTTGATGGCGTTGTGCAGCAGGTTGCGGCTGAGTTCGCGTAGCGCCCATTCGTGCGCGCGCACCGGGGCGGCATGCACGTCGAGCGAGAAGTCCAGCGAGCGCTCGGCGATCAGGGGCGAGAGGTCCAGGCTCACCGTGCGCACCACGGTGGCCCAGTCGATCAGCGGCGCATCCTTCTCCTGACGCAACTGCTCCACCTTGGCCAGTGCCAGCATCTGGTTGGCGAGTTCGGTGGCGCGCTCCACCGTGTGGCCGATTTCCTCCAGGGCCTGTTGCGGCGCCACATCGCCGCGGCGGGCCGACTGCACCTGGGTCTTGAGAACGGCCAGCGGCGTGCGCAACTGGTGCGAGGTGTCGCGCACGAAACGCTTCTGGTGCTCCAGCAACTGGGCCAGGCGTTGCATGTGCTGGTTGGTGGCCTCGATCAGGGGCAGCAGTTCGCGCGGCGCGCTGCCGGTGGGCAGGGGCGAGAGGTCGTTTTCGCTGCGGGTTTCCAGGGCGTGGCTGAGCGCGCGCACCGGCCGCGTGGCGCGTTGCACCACCACCACCACCACCAGCACGATCACGATCACCAGCACGGCCTGCCGCCACAGGGTGTCGATCAGGATCTGGCGCGCCAGCGTCTGGCGCAGCTCCAGCGTCTCGGCCACCTGGATGGTGGCCATGCCCTGTCCGGCCACGCCGGCCACGGGCTGCAGCAGCACCGCCATGCGCACCGGGTCTCCGCGGTATTCGTCGTCGTAGAAATGCACCAGCGCGGCGTAGATCTTTTGCTCGGGCAGGGGCAGCCGTGCCGCGGGCAGGTCGTCAAAGCCCGACACCATCTCGCCGTTGAAGCCGCTGACGCGGTAGTAGATGCGGCTGCGGTTGTCGGCCTCGAAGGCCTCCAGCGCGGAGTAGAGCAGGGTGGACTGCACGCGCACCCGGTCGCCCTCGCCCGCGACCTGCAGCTGTTCGCTCAGCGACTTGGCCGAGGCCAGCAAGGTGCGGTCGTAGGCGGTGTCCGCCGCGGCCAGCGCCTGGCGGTAGAGCACCACGGTGTTGACCAGCACGAAGCCGAACACCGGCAGCAGGATGCCCAGCAGCAGCACGCGCCGCAGCGAGGGCAGCACCGAACGTGGGGGGGCAGCGTGCTTCATCCTGGCGCGCTTCGCACGAAGCGGCACCAACCCGGGAACACCGCGGAACCGGCTTTGCCGGGCCGCAGGTGTTGCCCCCTTGAGGGGGTGGCGCGAAGCGCCGCGGGGGTGAGCTTCATACTGCGGCCTTGAGCAGATAGCCCAGGCCGCGCAGTGTGACCAGCTGCGCGCCGGTGTGGGCAATCTTCTTGCGCAGGCGGTAGGCCACGACTTCGATGGCCTCGGGCTGCACATGGCCCTCGCCCGGGAACACCAGTTCGAACAGGCGTTCCTTGGCGATCGCGTGGCCGGGCCGGCCCAGCACGGCGCGCAGCAGGGCCAACTCGCGGGGCGCCAGGTCCAGCGGCTGGCCCTCGAAATACACCGCGCCACTGTCCTTGTCGGCGTGCATGCCGCACCAGGTGGTCGGTTTCGCGCCGGACGGTGAGGGCGCGTCCGCGGTGCTGACGGCACGCCGCACCAGTGCCCGCACGCGGGCTTCGAGCTCGTCGAGGTCAAAGGGCTTGGGCAGGTAGTCGTCGGCACCCGTGTTCAGCCCGATGATGCGGTCGCCCACGGTGCCGCGCGCGGTGAGGATGATCACCGGGGTGGTCAGTCCGGCGGCACGTGCATCGCCCAGCACCTGCAGGCCGTCGCGGCCGGGCAGGCTCAGGTCCAGCAGCACGGCGTCGGGCAGGCTGGCCTGCCACAACGCCAGGGCACGATCACCGTCGCCACAGGTCAGCACCTGGATGCCACGGCGTTCAAAACTGCGCTGCAGCGTGGTCTGCATCGCGGGGTTGTCTTCGATCAGGAGCAGTTTCATGCTGCGCCGATTATCGACGCGCTGTCCCCTCGGGGCAGCGACCCGCGCAGCGGCGGAGCGTGGGGGCTCCTCTGTTGCCTAGGGTTTGCCCTAGGGGGATCGACAGCCGATTGACAGCGCCAGCAAGGAACATACGTGGGTCCTGCATTCAACAAGGAGACAAGCATGCGTCGCGACACCTTCCTGAAGTCCCTGGCCGCCATGGCCGCCGCTGGAGCCCTGCCCAAC